>Ga0187784_10000203_pt1 | contig 40695 bp, 41 predicted proteins | sample 1015_SJ02_MP15_2_FD_132964 | JGI IMG/M metagenome (GOLD analysis project Ga0187784, IMG submission 132964) | Tropical peat soil microbial communities from peatlands in Department of Meta, Colombia - 1015_SJ02_MP15_20_MG | ecosystem: Environmental > Terrestrial > Soil > Wetlands > Peat | place... | reverse complement strand
GCCGCGCAGGCCGAAGGCCTGATCGACCTGCCCTGGGGCGAGAAGCTGCATCAGCTCGGCGGGCCGGGCCAGAACGGCGCCGACGTCGTCACCTGGCTCGGCGAGTTGTTCGGCGGCGACGCGCAGGCGATGGTCGCGGCCGCGCTGGCGCGGCCGCGCGAGGCCGCGCCGCTCATCTTCCTGCCGTTTCTCTTGGGCGAGCGCGTGCCGTTCTGGGACGCCGATCTGCGCGCCGCCTTCCTCGGCCTGTCGCGCGCGCATGGACGCAACGATCTCGTGCGCGCCGCGCTCGAAGGCATCGCATTCCTCAACGCGATCGTGCTGCGCCGCGCCGAGGCCGCGGCCGATATCACGGTCGACGAGGTGCGCTTCGGCGGCGGCGGCGCGCGCATCGGCGGATGGGCGCAGATCAAGGCCGATATCCTCGAACGGCCCGTGGTCACGGTCGCGGCCGAGGAGCCCGGCGTCTTCGGCGCGGCGCTTGCGGCCTTCGTCGGCCTGGGCACCTTCGCGTCGCTCGCGGCCGCGCAAGAACGCATGGTCCGCGCCGCGCAGCGATACGAGCCGCGCGCGGACCAACGTGACTTCTACCGCGCGCTCGGCCTATTGTTCGGCGCGGCGCACGATGCGGTGCGGCCGATCTCGCAACGATTGACGAAGCTCCCCGTTCCGCCATGACGACCCGCGACATGATCGAGCGCTATGGCACCGCGCTTGCCGGCGCGGTCGTGTTCATCGTCTTCGCGGCGATCGCGCCGCGTTTCCTCGATGCGACGAACCTCGTCAACGTGCTAAAGCAGGCCAGCGTGCTCGCGCTGTTCGCGCTCGGCGTGACGCTTGCGCTGGTGACCGCGGAACTCGACCTGTCGTTCGCCAATGTGGCGAGCCTTGCGGCGGTCGTGACCGGATATCTGGTGCACAAGGGCGATCCGGTCGCGCTCGCGGTCGGCGCGGGGCTTGGCGTCGGCACGCTCGGCGGCCTGCTCAACGGGGTGATCGTCACGCGGCTGAAGATCCCCTCGCTGATCGCGACGCTTGGCACCGCGGCGATCGCGAACGGCTGCGCCTTCTGGGCGACCGAAGGCGTCGCCTTCGTCGGCCGCTGGCCGACTTCTTTCACCGCGCTCGCGCGCGGCACGCTGCTCGGTATTCCGGCGCCGATCCTCTGGGTCGCGGCGGCGGCGCTCGCCGCGCAGCTCATGCTGAAGCAGACGCCGCTCGGCCTGCACATGACGGCGACCGGGGACGCCGCGGAGGCCGCGCGGCTCGCCGGCATCGCGACCGCGCGCATGAAGCTGATCGGGATGACGCTCTCCGGCCTGTGCGCCGGGATCTGCGCGGTGCTGCTCGCCGCCAACCTGTCCTCGGCCGCCCCCAACATGGCGGGCGACTACCTGTTGCAGGCGATCGCCGCGGTGCTGCTCGGCATGACGATGTTCGAGCCGGGGCACGCCAACGTGCCGGGCGCGCTGACCGGCGCTGCGATTCTCAGCGTGCTCAACAATGGCCTGGTCTTGATCGGCGCCCCCTATTTCATGCAGGACATTCTCCTCGGGCTGACCATCGTGGGCGCGGTCGCGCTCTCGGCCTCGACACTCAAGCGCGCCGCCTTCGCGGTGTAGGGAGGGCTAAATGAAACGGCTGATCATCGCCGCAGGACTGCTCGCGCTGGCAAGCCCCGCCTTCGCCTTCGATCTCGGCATCGTGGCGTTCCAGATGTCCTCCGAAACGCATGCGCGCGTCGCAAACGCCGCGCGGGATGCCGCGGCGGCCAAAGGCTGGAAGGTGCAAGTGCTCAATTCCGAGGGCAGCCTGCCGAAACACGCGCAGCAGCTCGACGACCTGATCCAGCGCAAGGTCGATGCGATCATCGTGGCGATGGGCAAGCCGGTCGAGGGCGAGGCGCAGCTCAAAGCCGCGGCGGATGCGAAGATCCCGGTCATCACCGTGATGAGCGGCACCAGCGCGCACACGCTGTTCGACGTGCAGGTCAACGAGTACAAGGTCGGCGCCGAGGCCGCGCTCTATCTGCTCGGCCTGCTCAACTATCAGGGCAGCATTCTGGAGCAGCGCTTCGACGGCAATGTCGGCACGCGCATTCGCGGCAAGGTGCTCGATGCGGTTCTCTCGGAGAACACCGGCGTGAAGGTGCTGGCGAGCCACTCGATGGCGCGCACGCAGAGCTGGCGCGACGACGTGCGCAACGGCATGTCGGCGCTGCTGTTGCAGAACAAGGGCAAGTTTCAAGGCATCTGGGCGTCGTTCGACGGCCAGGCCTATGTGATCGACGACCTCCTGCGCGAGCAGGGTTACCGGAAAGGTGACGTGAAGCTGGTCTCGGTCGACGGCGGCGCGGAAACCTATCGCCGCATCGCCGACCCGGAATCGACCGTGCTCGCGACCGTCGCGATCCCGTTCGAGCAGATGGGCAAGGCCGCGGTCGAGGCGGTGGACACGATCGTGGTGCAGAAGAAGTCGAAGACGGCCGTGACGGCCGGCCCCTATCTCTACATGGACGCCGTGCTGGTCGACGGCGCGAACGTCGCGCAATTCAACAAGTAATGTTGCTGTCGCTGCGCCGCATCGGCAAGCGCTACGGGGCCGTCGAGGCGTTGCGCGATGTCGATCTCGATGTCGCCGAAGGCGACGTGCTCAGCATCTGCGGCGACAACGGCGCCGGCAAGTCGACGCTGATCCGCATCATTTCCGGCGCGCAGGAGCCAAGCGCCGGCGCGATCAGCGTGCGCGGCGTCGCAGTGCGGTTTCGCTCGCCGCATGACGCGCACGCGGCCGGCATCGCGACGATCTACCAGGATCTCGCGCTCGCGCCGCATCTCGCGATCTGGCAGAACGTCTTTCTCGGCGCCGAGCTCACGCGGTTCGGCCTGCTCGACAAGGCGCGCATGCGCGCGCAAGCCGCCGGCTATATGGCGCGGCTCGGCGGCAGCCTCGGCGACATGGACGTCGCGGTCGAGAATCTGTCGGGCGGACAGCGCCAGGCGGTCGCGATCGCGCGCGCGCTCCGCCTCAATGCCGCGCTGATCGTGATGGATGAGCCAACCGCTGCGCTCGGCGTGAAGGAGACCGCGCGGGTGCTGGATCTCATCCGTCGCTTGAAGGCCGACCGCAAGACCATCATTCTCGTCAGCCACAACATGGCCGATGTCTGCGCGGTCGCCTCGCGCGTCGCGATCTTCAAGAGCGGGTGCAAGGTGATCGATCGCACGGCCGCCCGGCTCGATCCGGATGCGCTCGCACACATGGTGATGACGGGGAAGGATGTAGGTTGAGGTTTCCGTTTCCTCCCCGCGCTCACCGCGGATGGCCATCAGGGTCCAAGCTGACACGCGGGGGCGCGCGTCGACTCAGCTCACACAGCGACATTTGACCAGTTTTCCTCTGCGGTCGCGGATACAGGCTTTGTCGAGATTGTACGGGCAGCCGCCTTTGATGAAAATTTCCTTGGCGGCGAACAAGACCTGAGGCTCAGCATGATCGCCGATAAGCTCGCCGCCGGCAAAGGCTGGCAACACGGCAACTGCGGCGCCCGATAGCAGAAGGACGGCGACGCTCAACCACGACGACAGTCGGTTCGCATGAGAGCTCATCTGTTTGTCCCTTTGTCTATACAGACAGTCAGTTCCCGAATATCCCATCCATGCGCCGACGCATCAATGCACTTCGTCTCTCGCACGAACGATGCGGAGACTGTCTGATCGCTAAGGCGCCACCCGCACGGTCTGCCCCGTCTCCCCCGCCTCGAGCAGCGCATCGACCAGCCGATGCACCTTCAGCGCCTCGCGCCCGCTGATCGCGGGCGCCCGCTTCTGATCGAGCGCATCGAGAAAGTCCGCGATCACGCCGCGGTGCCAGTCGTTCGGGAACGCCATCGGATCAGCCCCGGTGCCGCCGGCGCCGAACTCGGTCGTGAGCTCGGTCACGCGGCCATCGTGATGCGCGACCCGCAGGTCGCTGCCGATCAGCGCGGCGGTCGCCTTCGCGCCGATGATCTCGATGCGCTCCGCAAAGCCCGGATAGGCCGCCGTCGTCGCATCGATCACGCCGAGCGCGCCGTTGGCAAATTTCACCGCCGCGACCGCCATGTCCTCGGTTTCCATGCGATGCACGCGCGAGGTCATCGCGTAGCCGCGCACTTCCGCGATCGGCCCCGCGAGCGAGAGCATCAGGTCGAGCGTGTGGATCCCTTGCGTGATCAGCACGCCGCCACCGTCGCGCGCGCGCGTGCCGCGCCCCTCGACGTCGTAGTAGCTCTGCGGCCGCCACAGCCGGATCGTGGTGGAGCAGTTGACGATTTCCCCGAGCTCGCTCGCGCGCAGCATTTCGCGCAGCTTGATGCCGGCGGGGCGGAAGCGATGCTGCAGCATCACGCCGAGCGTGACGCCGGCCTGCTCGGCCGCCTCGACCAGCGCGACGGCGCGCGCGGTCGTGATCTCGAGCGGCTTCTCCAAGAGAATATGTTTGCCGGCCGCCGCGCAACGCTGAACCAGATCGAGATGCGTGTTCGCTGGGGTGAGGATTTCGACGCAGTCGATGCGCTTGTCGGCAAGGATCGCGTCGAGATCGGCGGCGAGCGGAAAGGGAAATCTCTCTCCAAACGCCGCGCGCCGCGCCGCGCTCGGGCTGAACGCCGCCGCGACCTCGACGCGCTCTTTCAGGTCGATGAGGCTCTTGGCATGCGGCGTCACCGCCATGCCGAGGCCGACGATCGCGATCCGATGCTTCATTGTGCTTCCTATTGCAGCGCGCGGATCGCGCCGCGCAGCTCGGCAAGACCCTTGAGGCGGCCGATCCCGGTATAGCCCGGATTGATGCGCGTTTTTTCGATGTCGTCGAGCATGCGATGACCGTGATCGGGGCGGAACGGAATGCGCCAGCTCTCGTCACGCATGCTGTCTTCGGCGACCAGCACGCGCAACACGTCGATCATGTTGACGTCGCCGTCGAGATGATCCGACTCGGTGAAGCTCAGGCTCTTTCCTTGATCGTCGATGCGGGTCGCGCGCAGATGCGCGAAATAGATGCGCGGACCGAGCTGCCGCGCCATCGCGAGGACGTCGTTGTCGGCGCGCGCGCCGAGGCTGCCGACGCAAAAGCAGATGCCGTTGGTGGGCGAGGGAACCGCGGTGAACAGCGCCTTGTAGTCGGCCGCCGTCGAGGCGATGCGCGGCAGGCCGAACAGCGGCCGCGGCGGATCGTCCGGGTGCAAGGTGAGACGCGCGCCGACCTCCTCGGCGACCGGCACGACCTTGCCAAGGAACGCCGCGACGTTCGCGCGCATCGCCTCAGGCGTGAGACCCTTGAAGCTTGCGATCCGCTCGCGGAACGCTTCGAGATTCTGCGACGACGTCGTCGCGCCCGGCAGCCCGGCGGAGATGTTCTTCGTCAAGAGCTCGGCTTCGGCCTGCGACAGCGCGTCGGCGACCTTGCTGGCGCGTGCGCGTGTCGCGGGGTCGTAGTCGTTCTCCGCCCCGGCGCGCCGCAGGACGTGCAGATCGAACGCCGCGAATCGATCGTGGTCGAAGCGCAGCGCGGTCGCGCCGGTCGCGAGCGGAAAGTCGAGATCGGTGCGCGTCCAGTCGACCACCGGCATCACGTTGTAGCAGATGGTGCGGATGCCCTCGGCCGCGACCGCGCGCAGGCTCTCGATCCAGGCCTCGATCGCGCGCGCCGCGCCCTCCGCGCCGCGCAGAATATCGTCGGGCACCGGAATGCTTTCGACCACGGTCCAACGCAGCGGCACGCGGCCGGCCGGGGTGTTCTCGATCAGCGCCTTGCGCGCCGCGACCGCCTCGCGCGGCCAGGCCTCGCCGGGCGCGAACTGATGCAGCGCGGTGACGATCTCGCGCGCGCCCGCCTGCCGGACATGATCGAGCGTGACCGGATCGTCCGGTCCGTACCAGCGCCACGCCTGCCGCATCGCCCCTCCCCTTGGTCCCTATTTCTCTATTGAGTTCCGTATGTTCCGAGAGATTCCTGTGAATTCTCTCCATCGCGGATTGGTCAGGCCACCTTATCGCTTGAGCAACCTCACCCTCAAGCCATAGGATACCGGCGAGGCAGCCGGCGTACACGGGCCCACGGGGAGGATTTTCGCGCATGCCGTTCCAGGCCGTCGCGACGCAAAGACTTTACGAGCAGGTGGCCGGTCAAGTCACGGATCTCGTGGCGCGCGGCGAGTTCAAGCCGGGCGACCGCCTGCCGCCCGAGCGCGACCTTGCGAAGCTGCTCGGGGTGAGCCGCCCGACGGTGCGCGAAGCCATGATCGCGCTCGAAATGGCCGGGCTGGTCGAGGTGCGGGTCGGCGCCGGCACCTTCGTAACCGACAAGGCCAAGAATACCGGTGAGAGCAATGGCGCGACCAATGGCCGCCTGTTCGAAGGCGCCGGCTCCTCGCCGTTCGAGCTGATCGCGGCGCGCCGCACCATCGAGCCGGAGGTCGCGGTGCTCGCCGCGCAGCTTGCGACGCCTGCCGAGATCGCCGCCATCGCGGAGACGATCGCGATGATCGGCGCCGCGAAGGATACGCCGGCGCATCGCGCGGCCGATCACCTGTTTCACCTGCGCGTCGGTCTTGCGAGCCACAATGCGGTGCTGACCGCAATCGTCGACGAATGCTGGGCCGACATGTACTCGCCGATGTTCGAGCGCATGGGCGCGATCACTGGCCTGATCGCCAGCCGCTGCAGCCCGCAGCAGCGCGACCAGACCAAGCTCGAGCATGGCGACGTCTACCGGGCGATCGCCGCGCGCGACGGAGCGGCGGCGCGCGCCGCCATGAACCGCCATCTCGAAGGCGTCGAGCGCATCCTGCATGAAGGCGATGCGCGCGGGGCCGCAACCCTCAAACTCGCCGGAGCCGCCCGATGAAACCGCAACGCACCGCGCCCCTCACCGCGCCGCTCACCTATGCGGATCGCCTGTTCCCGGCGGATTTTACCACGCGCGCGGTCGCCCGCCGGCTCTACGCCGAGGTGCAGGGCCTGCCGATCGTCTCGCCGCACGGCCACACCGACCCGCGCTGGTACGCGGAGAACACCGCCTTCCCGGATCCCGCCAGGCTGTTCGTCATTCCGGACCACTACATCTTCCGCATGCTCTACAGCCAGGGCGTGACGCTCGAGGAGATGGGCATTCCGCGCAAGGATGGGGCAAAGGATGGCGGCCAGGTCGAGACCGACGCGCGCAAGATCTGGCGCCGCTTTGCCGAGCGCTATTACCTTTTCCGCGGCACCCCGACGCGGCTCTGGCTCGACCAGTCCTTCGCCGAGCTGTTCGGCTTGACGGTGCGTCTCTCGGCCGAGACCGCCGACCACTATTTCGACCGCATCTCCGAATGCCTCGCCAAGCCCGAGTTCCGCCCGCGCGCGCTGTTCGAGCAGTTCAAGATCGAGGTCATCGCCACCACCGAGAGCCCGCTCGATCCGCTCGCGCACCATCAGGCGATCCGCAAGTCCGGCTGGAACGGCCGCGTCGTCACCGCCTACCGGCCCGACCCGGTGGTCGACCCCGAGTTCGACGGCTTCCGCGCCAATCTGGAGAAGTTCGGCGAGATCACGCGCTGCGACACGCTGTCGTGGACCGGCTATCTCGAGGCGCACCGGCTGCGGCGCGCCTATTTCAAGGAGCATGGCGGCGCGACCTCGACCGACCATGGCCACCTCACCGCACAGACGGCCGATCTCGCGCAGGCCGACGCCGAACGGCTGTTCGCGAAGCTCGTCGCGGGCGAGTTTTCCGAAGGCGATGCCGAGCTGTTCCGCGCCCAGATGCTGACCGAGATGGCGCGCATGAGCCTCGATGATGGCCTGGTGATGCAGATCCATCCCGGCTCGCTGCGCAATCACAACCCGTCCCTGCACAAGCGCTTCGGCCGCGACATGGGCGCGGATATCCCGACCCGCACCGACTATGTGCATGCGCTCAAACCCCTGCTCGACCGCTTCGGCAACGAGCGCGACCTCACCATCATCCTGTTCACGCTCGACGAAAGCACCTATTCACGCGAGCTCGCGCCCCTCGCCGGACACTATCCGGCGCTGCGGCTCGGTCCGCCCTGGTGGTTCTACGACTCGCCCGAAGGCATGCGGCGCTTCCGCGAGCTCGCGACCGAGACCGCCGGCTTCTACAACACCGTCGGCTTCAACGACGATACGCGCGCGTTCTGCTCGATCCCGGCCCGCCACGATGTCGCGCGCCGCGTCGACTGCTCCTATCTCGCCGAGCTGGTGGTGCGGCACCTGCTCGACGAGGACGAAGCGCGCGAGGTCGCGCGCGATCTTGCCTATGGGCTCGCCAAGAAAGCCTACAAACTCTGAGCATGATCCCGAAAAGTGGATGCCGGTTTTCGGAAAAGATCATGCTCCAATAAAAAGTCCCGCAAGATCAGAACAAACCCGAGGGAGCAATGCCATGAACAGACGTGAGTTCCTGCACGCCGGCGCGCTCGGTGCGATCACGCTGGCGGCCGGCACGCCGGCGCGCGCGCAGGCCAAGCTGGTGCTGAAGGCCTCCGACGTGCATCCGGCCGGCTATCCGACCGTGGTCGCGGTCGAGAACATCGGCAGGAAGCTCGGTGCGGCGACCGGCGGCCGGCTCAGCGTGCAGATGTTCGCCTCGATGCAGCTCGGCGGCGAGAAGGAGGCGATCGAGCAGGCGCAGGTCGGCGCCATTCAATTTGCCCGCGTCAGCGTCGGCGCGCTCGGGCCGGTGGTCGACGACCTCAACGTGTTCAACCTTCCCTATGTGTTCCGCGACACCGCGCATATGCGCAAGGTGATCGACGGGCAGATCGGGCAGGATCTGCTCGACAAGGTGACCAACTCCGGCAAGGGGCTGGTCGGGCTGTGCTGGATGGATGCCGGCGCGCGCAATTTCTACAACACCAAGCGCCCGGTGAAGACGCTCGCCGATCTCAAGGGCCTGAAGGTGCGCGTGATGGGCAACCCGATGTTCGTCGACATGGCGAACGCGATGGGCGGCAACGGCGTCGCGATGGGCTACGACCAGGTGTTCAGCGCGCTGCAGACCGGCGTGGTCGATGGCGCGGAGAACAATCCGCCGAGCTTCGTGTTCGACAACCACTATCAGGTCGCCAAGTATCTCACGATCGACGAGCACCTGATCGTGCCGGAAATGCTGGTGTTCTCGAAGAAGGCCTGGGACGCGCTGTCGAAGGACGACCAGGCCCTGCTGACGAAGTTCAGCAAGGAGGCGCAACAGGAGGAGCGCAAGCTCTGGGACGAATACGAGAAGCAGGCGATGGACAAGGCGAAGGCCGCCGGCATCGCCATCGTCCAGGTCTCGGACGCCGACAAGAAGGCGTTCCAGGATGCCGTGAAGCCGGTGTGGGACAAGTACGGTCCGAAATACGCCGAGATGATCAAGCGCATCCAGGCGGTTCAATAGCGGCGCGCGGGAGCGGACCGGCTCCGCCACGCGCGTCTCGCGCGCCGTCAAACTCCAGCCACGGGAAAATTCATGGCGGCTGTCTTCCGCAGGATCATGGACTTCATCTACCTCGCCTGCGCGATCATTGCCGGCATCGCGCTGGTGCTGATCTCGGCCGTGATCCCCTGGGCGGTATTCACCCGCTATGTGCTCAACAGCGCGGCGTCGTGGCCGGAGCCGACCGCCGTGCTGCTCACCATCGTGCTGACCTTCTTCGGCGCCACCGCCTGCTACCGGCTGCGCCTGCACATGAACGTCTCGTTCTTCGCCGACGCGTTCCCCGGCATCTGGCGCACACTCGCGCAAACGCTCTCCGAGCTCCTGGTCGGCGCGATGGCGCTGTTCATGAGCTATTATGGCGTCAAGCTGGTTGACGCGACCTGGGACAATACGATCGCGGATTTTCCCGCGCTTTCCGTCGGCGTGACCTACCTGCCGATCCCGGTCGGCGGCGCGATCCTGGCGCTGTTCGTCATCGAGCGGCTGACACTCGGGGCCCCGCCGGAGACCGTTGCCGACGCGCATGCCAGCGTTCCAGTCGATTGAGCGGCTAGCCAACCCCCATGGATATCTTCGTCCTGCTGTTCGTGATGTTCTTCTGCTTCCTCATCGGCGTGCCGATCGCCTATTCGCTTGCGCTCGCCGCGATCGCCGGCGCGTTCTTTATCGGCATCCCGCTCGAAGCCGTGATGCTGAAAATCTCCGACGGGGTCAGCAAGGTGGCGATGCTGACGATCCCGTTCTTCGTGCTCGCCGGCGCCATCATGGCGGAAGGCGGCATGGCGCGGCGCATGGTCGCCTTTGCCGACGTGCTGGTCGGCTTCACGCGGCTGCGTGGCGGGCTCTCGGTGGTGAATGTAGTCGCGACCACGTTTCTCTCGGGGATTTCCGGCTCGGCGGTCGCCGACACCTCGGCGATCGGCTCGGTCATGATCCCGCAGATGGAGAAGGTCGGCTTCCCGCGCGTCTTCTCCACCAATGTGACGATCACGGCCTCGGTGCAGGCGCTGCTGGTGCCGCCGAGCCACAACGCCGTGATCTACTCGCTCGCGACCGGCGGCACGATCTCGATCATCAGCCTGTTCATGGCCGGCGTGATGCCGGGCCTCCTGCTCGGCTTCTCGATCATCGTGCTGTGCCTCGTCATCGGCTACCGCAGGGAGCATCCGCGCGGCCAGACCGTGGCGGCGCGCGACGCGGTCAGGATCACGATTGATGCCGCCTGGGGGCTGATCACGCTCGCGATCATCCTCGGCGGCATTCTCGGCGGCGTGTTCACCGCGATCGAGGCCGGCGCGGTCGCCTGCCTGTGGGCGTTCTTCGTCACCATGTTCATCTATCGCGACTACAAATGGCGCGACCTGCCGCAGCTGGTGCACCGCACGCTGCGCACCGTCGCGATGGTGATGACGCTGATCGCCTGCGCGTCGAGCGTCGGCTACGTGATGGCGCTGACGCAGATGCCGGGCAAGATCATGGCGTTCTTCCTCACCATCTCGAGCGACAAGAACGTCATCCTGTTTCTGATCAACATCCTGCTGCTCGTGCTCGGCTGCCTCGTCGACATGGCGCCCTCGATCCTGATCGCGACGCCGATCCTCCTTCCGGTGATGATGAACTTCGGCGTCGACCCGGTGCATTTCGGCATGATCATGATGCTCAATCTCGGCATCGGGCTGTGCCACCCGCCGGTCGGCGCGATCCTGTTCGTCGGCTGCGCGGTCGGGAAGGTTTCGATCGAGCAGGTGATGCGCGAGATCTGGCCGTTCTACGGCGTGATGTTCGCGGTGCTGATGCTGGTCACCTACCTGCCCTCGATCTCGCTATGGCTGCCGCACCATCTCGGGCTAAATTAGTGCATGATCCCGAAAAGTGGGAACCGGTTTTCGGAAGAAGATCATGCACAATCGAAAGAAAGCGACGAGCCTGATTCGAGCTCGTCGAATCAGGCTCTAGCGAATGCGACTCTCGGAAAAGACGCTTGCCCGCCTGCCGGCCGAGGTCGCGCGCCCGGCCTATGCGCGCGCGCGCGTCGCAAACGGCATCGTGCATCTCGGCATCGGCGCGTTCCAGCGCGCGCACCAGGCGATGTACACCGAGGCCGCAATCGCGGCCGGCGATACGCGCTGGGGCATCGTGGGCGCGAGCCTGCGCTCACCGAGCGTGCGCGATCAGCTCAAGCCGCAGGACTGCCTCTACACGCTGGCGGTGCGTAGCGCCGAGGGCGAGAAGCTGCGGGTCATCGGCGCCATCAAGGACGTGCTGGTCGCGCCGGAGAGCCCGGAGGCGCTGCTGCGCGCGCTCTCCGACCCGGCGATCGTGATCGTGACGCTGACCGTGACCGAGAAGGGCTACTGCTACGACCCGGCGACCGCCGCGCTCGACGAGACGCATCCCGACATTGTGCACGATCTTGCCACGCCAAATCAGCCGCGTACCGCGCCCGGCTTCCTCGTCGCGGCGCTGCGGCGGCGGCGCGAGGCGAACGTGCGCCCGTTCACGGTGCTGTGCTGCGATAATCTTCCGCACAATGGCCAGACCGTCGCGCGCATCGTGACGCGCTTTGCGGAGCTGAGCGATGCGGACTTCGCGCGCTTCATCCGCAACGAGATCGCCTTCCCGTCGACCATGGTCGATCGCATCACGCCGGCCACCACCGACGGTGATCGGGCGGCGATCGCGGCGCGGCTTACCGTCGAGGACGCCGCCGCGGTCGTCACCGAGCCGTTCAGCCAATGGGTGATCGAGGATCGCTTCGCCGGCGGTATCCGGCCGGACTGGTCGATCGCGGGTGCGGAGTTCGTCGCTGATGTCGCGCCCTACGAGAACATGAAGCTGCGGCTGCTCAACGGTGCCCATTCCACCTTGGCCTATCTTGGCTATCTCGCCGGCTACGAGACCGTATCCGATACGATCGGCGATCCGAACTATCGGCGGCTCGCCGAAGGCGTGATGGACGACGCCGCGACCACGCTGAAAATGCCGCCCGGCGCCGACGTCGCGTCCTACAAGCACGCGCTGATCGAGCGCTTCGCCAATCCGGCGCTGAAGCATCGCACCTGGCAGATCTGCATGGACGGCTCGCAAAAATTGCCACAGCGTCTGCTCGGCTCGATCCGCGACCGGCTCGCCGTCGGCGCGCCGATCGACCATCTGGTGATGGGCGTCGCCGGCTGGATGCGCTACGTCACCGGCATCGACGAGCACGGCCAGCCGATCGACGTGCGCGATCCGCTCGCGGCGCGGCTGCGCGCGCTTGCCGACGCGGCCGGGCTCGCGGCCGATCGCCTCGCCGCTGCGCTGCTCGAGGTGCGCGAGATCTTTGCGCCCGAGCTTGCCGCCGATCCGCGCTTTCGCGCGGCGGTGACGCGCGCGCTCGCGGCCATTATCCAGAAGGGTGCGAAGCAGGCGGTGGCGGAGGTTGCGTAGGGTGGGCAAAGCGAGCGCTTGCGAGCGTGCCCACCATCAGCGCCACAGCGTGCGGAAGGTCTGATGGTGGGCACGGCGCGTTTCACGCGCCTAACCCACCCTACAACTCACGCCGCGTTCGCGGTCTTGCCGATCAGGCTCGCGATCGAGGTGCGGTCGAGCGTCTCCATGAATGCCGCGATGCCGCGCCCGATGGTGCGGTCGAGTTCGCGCTCCACCGCCGAGACCGGCGCCGGTGACATGATCTGATCGAGCGGCCCGCACGCCTTGAAGCGCGGCTCGATCGCGCGGATCACCTGCCCGACGCGGATCGCCTTCGGCGCCATCGCCAGCCGCACGCCGCCATGCGGCCCGCGGATCGTCTCGACGAAGCCCGCCTTGGTCAGCACCTTGACCAGCTTGAAGATGTTCTGCTCGGTGATGCCGGTGACCGCCGCGATGGTCGCGACCTTGGCGAGCGCCGGGTGACGCTCGGCGCAATGCGCGAGGACACGCAACGCATAGCGGCTCTGTTCGGTCAGTCGCATGGGGCTGTTTGAAATTATTCAAAACTGAAGGGTCGCGCAAGCGACGGGGGCGACCTCGCCGAAGTCAGAAAAAAGGCTCTGACAAGTGATCGTGGATCGTATCACGCGGTGATCTCGATGCGTGCTTCGTCAGGAGCGAGGGGTTCAAACCGCTCTTTGAGAACCTCGAATGTGTTTCGGACAATAAGAAGGCTGCCCTGAAGGTTGGCATTGCGCTTTTCGATTCGCTGCCACGCCTCATCCTCGGAACAGGTCAGCCGGTAGAGATGCGCCTGAGCACCGATCGCCGAAATCTTTGCCCGCGTCTTGTCTCGTTCCTGCCGCGACCAAAAACCAAAATCCAAGACCACATCGACGCCGCGTTCGAGGCACCGGAGCCAGATTTCTTCCACCAGCTGGTAGATCCTCCAATAGAAATCCGCGAACTGCTCGATAGGTGGATCGTGGCCATAAAGGCGCACCATCCATTCATCGTGCGAAAAACGGATCGCGGGAATCTCGCGTTCAAGCCGCCGAGCAAACGTAGTCTTGCCCGCGCCGAGGTAGCCGTGAATCAAGTGAGCGGTCGGCATACCGCGTCACTTAGCAGATTTGAGATCGCCTCGCCGCTCGTTCGCGCGTCAGCGCGGTGTCAGGCGCGGTGTCGATGTCGCCAAACCGAGACGCTGGGGTTGCGCCCATATCACGGCCGATCGGCGGCGGAACGGCGCATGAAGGTCGGAATGATCGTCACGATCGCAAGCACGCTCATGCTGCCGACCATGAAGAACACCCATTGCGGGTGCCCGTGGTCCAGCACCGGGCCGAACACCAGCGGCGCGAAGATGCCGCCGATGTTGAAACCGGTGGTGACGAACCCGAACACCTTGCCGAACTGACCCTCCGGCGTCACCGAGCGCACGATCATGTCGCGCGAGGGCTGCATCAGGCCGTTGGAGAAGCCGTTGATCGACATCATGGTGAACAGAAACACAATGCCGAAATCCGCGCTGCCGATCGCGAAGCAAGTGAGCGCGAGGCCGACGAATGACACCGCGGCGACCAGCGCATGCTTGGTCACGCGCGCCGCCAGATACCCGCCGACCAGGACGCCGACCGCGCTCAGCGCGAGGTTCGCGGTCAGCGCCGAGTTCGCGAGCGCGAGCGGCGTGCCATAGGCGTCACCGAGCGCGACCACCGAATAGTTCGTGAGGCCGGTGGTGGCGAACGTGATCATGACGAAGAACAGGAGATTGAGCAGGATCGGCGCCGAGAGCAGCAGCGACCATCCGGCCTTGTCGCCTGGTCGTTGCTCGTGCGCCGGCCGCGCCGGCTTCGGCGCCGGCTCGAACAGCGCGGGCGGCTGCAGCACCAACGCAAGGGCGACGACGAATCCGATCACCGCAGCGGCGAGAAACGCGCCTTGCCAGCCGAGCCATCGCTGCAGGATCAGCATGCTGGCGGGTGCGATCGCGGTGCCGACGAAGCCGGCGAAGATATGATACGAGAACGCCTGCGGCGCGCGCTCCTTGGAGACGAGCTGCGAGAGCAGCGCATAGTCGGCCGGATGATAGACGGCGTTCGAGACGCCGAACACCGTGTACATGCCGACGAGCAGCCAGAACGACGGGATCGACCCGACGACCGTAAGACAGACCGCGCCGAGCACCAGCCCGGCGACCAGCACCGAGCGCGGTCCGACCCGGTCGACCAGGAATCCGGCCGCGGTCTGGCAGGCCGCGGTCGCGACATTATACATGGTGAGCGCGAGGCCGAGCTCGGTATAGCTGACGCCGTAGAATTCCTTGATGAACGGAAACAGCGGCGGCAGCACCAGCATGAAGAAGTGGCTCGCGAAATGCGCCGAGCAGACGAGCGAGATGACGCGCGTGTCATTGGTGCGCGCGACCCCGCTGGAAACTTCGGTGATTTCAGTCATGCCCGGCAGTGCGTCTCGTTCAGCCGCGCCCTTATAGGCGAGCCGGGCGCGGCGCGCATCCCGCAACCGCGGCCACGGACCATGCGGAAGGCGCATGAGTCGCTTTTGGACGCTAGGCTCCTGCCGGGCTTCTGAAGATCAGCGCCGCGCCGGCGCGGGCGATAAGCTCAGGATATGGCGTTTGGGGCGCCTGCTCGGTCACGACATCATCGAGCTCGGCAAACCCCAGGAGAGCATAACGATCCGTCCGGCCGAACTTCGAGCTGTCGACGACGACCATGCGGCGGCGCGCGCGGCGGCGAAAGACATCTGCCAAGGCGACGTGCGAAACCGTCGGGCCCATGACCCCATGCCCTTCGCTGATCGCCGTCGCTCCGAACACGGCGAGATCGAACACGCGCGCTTCGAGAAAGCGATATGTCTCGGCGCCGTCGACAGTATGTGTCGGCGGATCGAACCGGCCGCCAGCAAGATGGACCTCGTGACGGCCGTCGCGTCCGAGCACTTGTGCGATGTCGAGCATGTTGGTCACGAACACGGTCTGCTTGGGCAGGTCGATCAGCCGCGCCGCCAGAGCCAGCATCGTCGAGCCACCGCCCAGATAGATGTGTCCCCCCGCCGGCACACGCTCGGCTGCGAGCATCGCGACGACCTCCTTGGCGCGTCGGGCCCGATCGACGCGCCGCGATACCGGCGGGAGCGCGGCCGATCCTGTCGCAACCGCGCCGCCATGGACGCGACGCAGATGTCCGGCTTGTTCCAGCATCTCGAGGTCGCGCCTGATCGTCTTCGCCGAGCACGACAGCTCGGCCGCGAGCACGGCGGCTTCGATCTGTCGTTTCGCGGCGAGAAGCTGAAGGATGCGATTCTGTCGTGCTGCGCTCAGCATGCGCGCACCATAGTGTCCGGCTCTGTCCCGATCAAACCCTTATAAAGCGACATTCGGTCATTTACGGACATGACAGACCAATTTCGGTCGTCGGCATGTCATTGAACGCCGATAGATCGCCAGCCGAGGCCGGATCGGGAGAACAGCCCATGGCTATGGTCACGTCGCGTCGCGAGGTGCTCGCGGGAGCGACCTCGCTCGCCCTGACCATCCGCCCTCAAATCGGGCTTGCCGAAGCCACCTCTCGGCGAAACCTGACGATCGCAGTGCAGGAACTGCGCCCGGTCCTTGAGCCTGCGGACCCCGCCTCCATCGCGGCGGTCGCATGGCGGATCCAGCACAGCATCTTCGAGCAACCGCTGCGGACCGACTATCTCGACGGCTTCCAACTCCGCCCGTCGCTGGCCGAGAGGGTCGAGCAGCTCGATGATACGCGCTATCGGCTGACGTTGCGGCGCGGCGTGAAGTTCCATGATGGGCGGGAGATGACGGCCGACGACGTCGTCCTCTCGCTCGGGCCCGAGCGGCTCCTCGGCAAGGAGGCGCCGGGTCATCTGACACAGACCTCGCTGCTGCCGACGCTTGCCGCAGTGGAGAAGATCGATGACATGACGGCTTTGCTCTCGCTCAGCCGCACTGATCCGGTATTCATGAAACGCCTCGGAGGATGGGGCGCGCAGATCATCAGCAGCGATGCCTGGCGCAAGGCCGGCTCCTACAAGGAATGGTCAAAGGCTCCGGTCGGCACCGGCCCCTATCGTATCGCCGAGGTCCGCTTCGACGACCAGATCGTGCTGCGGGCGCACGACGAATACTGGGCGGGGCGGCCCCCCTATGCGAGCCTCCGCTTCAAGCTTGTGCGCGAGCTTGCGGCGCGCGTCGCGGGCTTGCTCGCCGGCGAGTACGACATCATCACCGACGTTGCTCCGGACCAGATGGCCGAGATCGAAGCTCGTTCGGATCTGGCGGTGGTGAGCGCCGACCCTGTCATCCTGCGCGTCGTCGAATTCGACGTGCGCAACAATCCACTCCTTGCCGACGTCAACTTGCGCCGCGCGATGAGCCTGGCGATCGATCGCAAGGCTCTCGTCGACAGCCTCTGGGGCGGCCGGGTCACGATTCCGAACGGCAATCAGTTGCCGATCTACGGCGCGCTGTACGATGCCTCGCGCCCTGCCCCGTCATATGATCCGGTCAAGGCCCGTGAGCTGCTGGCGCGGTCGACTTATCGAGGCGAGACCATCCCCTTCGCGACGGTCGGAAACTACTACACATTGGAGCTGGCAGAGACCCAGGCGCTCGTCGAGATGTGGAATGCTGTTGGCCTCAATGTCGCGATCCAGATCAGGGAGAACTGGTCGCAGGTCTACGAAGTTCATGGTCTCGGCAATGATTCGGTCGGGCTGTTCTACGCCGACCCCGTTTCGACGCTCTGGAGGGTCTGGGGAGAGGGCGGCTGGATCCAGGCGAGCCGAAAGACCTGGAGCAACGACGAATTCAACCGGCTCGGGCGCATCCTCGGATCCTCGTCCGATCCGGACGCGCGCAAGCGCGCGTTCCAGCGCATGCTCGACATCTTCGAATGGGACGATCCCCCCGCAATGATGCTGCATACGCACGCCTATATCTACGGCAAGCGAACCGATCTCGATTGGCGGCCCAATCCGATCCCGCAGATGGACTTCGGCCCGTCACGCATGACTTGATCCCTTGAAATTCGCGAGCCGATCTCCCGTCGGCGCGGCTTCGCGCGGGCGCGCTGAAAGCGAACGCATGGCACGAAAGAAGGTCATATTCATCTTGATCGATGCGCTCGGTGCGAACTATTTCGCCAGGCAGCGTTCGCACCTCCCCTACTTGTCGTCGCTCGCCGAACAAGGCCTGTTCGCCGAACGGGTCAGGCCTGCGACGCCTGGGACATCGAGACCAGGGCGCGCGACCATGCTGACGGGCGTGGAGACGGCAGTTCACGGCGTCTACGGCAATTCCATTCTGCAGGATGACGCGTTTCGGCCGGCGACCGAGCACGACATTCGCACAAAGACCATTGCGCGGATCGCGCAAGAGGCCGGCCTCGATGTCGCCAGCCTCGGTTTTGGACTGTTGCCGCCGGCGCATACCAGCATTCACATCGACCCATGGTGGCAGCACCTGCAACAGCAGGGCCTGTCGAATATCAAGATTCCATCGAAACGCGCGGCCGCCAATATCGCGCCGGTTCGTCGCGATCCAGGTGCGCGGCTCGCCGAATTCCTGAACGTTCCGCTCAGCCTGGGGTCGACCGAGGCACCAGATACAACCTCCATCCGCACATCATCGGTCTTGCCAGTGATCACCTGATGCTGCAGCTCGCCGGCGATCTGGCATGCAGTGACGATGCGCCGGATCTGATCTTGACCGAATTCGCGAGCACCGATGTGATCCAGCACTATCATGGGTTCGATTGCGCTGCGACGAACTGGGCCTATCAGATCGCCGACATGGCCGTCGGCCGGCTGCTGCACCGCTTGGCGCTTGCCGGCCGGATGGACGACTATGTGCTCGTCATCGCCAGCGATCACGGACAGGCGGCGATCCACACCGCACTCTATCCGCAAGCGCTGATACCGCACGACCGCTGGGTGAGCGAGGGCGCCTCGCTCCACGTCCTGGCGACGGACCCGGCCGAAAGCGAATCGATCCACACGCGGCTTCGCGGGCTTGGCGTCACGCCTCTCGAGGGAGCTCATCTTCCCGAAGCTGTCCGCGCGAAAGGGCTGGTGACTTTCGTGGCGCCCGATGGCTGCGCCTTCGAGCGGCGTCCGCCTTCGGCTGCGGACGATGCAACCACCGGAAGCCCGACGATGGTCTCGACGCACGGGTTGGGTCCGGGCCATCCCGGTGACGACGCAATTGCGATCGTCGCCGGGGCCGGGACTCGAGGTCGGATTGCTTCTGCCGATCTGTGCGAGGTCGCGCCGACGATCGCTCATCTCTTGGGGCTCGCCTTCGATGGCAGCGCGGCCCGCGCGTGGCTGTAGCGGAAGCGGGTAGCTCGTGTCCCGGACGCGGTGCAGCGTGTAACGCTGCACCGCAGATCCGGGACCGTTCCAAATTCCGAATTCGTGGCGATCCCGGGCCTGCAGCGCACCACCAAGGGGTGCTGCGCTGCACCGCCGATCTCGGGTTTACCCGAGATCGGTTCTATTTCACGCGCAAGTCGGCAACAGCCGACTTGCGGGATACAGTTTACATCTTGCCCTGATACTTCTTCAGCGCCGCCTCGACGAAGCGGTTGTCATAAGTCTCCTCGACGCGGATGTTCGCGGCCTTCACCTCGGGCAGGAACGCAGTCAGCACGTCGAGCACGATCTGCGCGCCCTCGCGGGTGATCTGGCCGTCTGGCGCGTGCGACTCGTGCATGCGCTGGTAGGAGGCAAGATAGAGCTCCTTGTCGCCGAGCATGTATTCGGGGGGAACGTTGGCGGCGATATCGGCGATGCTCGCCTGCTGCATCCACAGCTCGGCCCGCACGATCGCGTTGGTCAGCGCCTGGATCGTGTTCGGGTTTTTCGCAATGAAGTCCGCGGTGGCGTAGAGGCCGGCCTCCGGATAGGGCCCGCCGAACAGCGCCTCGGTTCCCTTGCGGGTGCGCGTATCGGCGATCAGCGCGACCGCGCCGTCGGTCTCGAGCTTGGTCATCACCGGATCGCTGTTGATGATCGCGTCGATCTCGCCCTGCTCGATTGCGGCGACCGCGCCCGCCGAGGTGCCGACCCCGATGATCGAGACATCGCTCGAGGTCAGCCCGCCCTTGCCGAGCAGATGATTGACGATCATGTGCGTGCTCGATCCGGGCGCGCTGACGCCGATCTTCATGCCTCTGAGATCCGCCGGCGACTTGTAACGATCGGCGAGGCGCGTCGCGATCGCGATGCCGAGCGCCGGGTAGCGCACTTGCGTGACGAAATAGACGAGCTTCTGGTGCTTCGCCGCCATCGTCAGCGTGTTCGAGTAGGCGCCGGATGCGACATCGCTCGAGCCGCCCATCAGCGACTGCAGCGCCTTCGAGCCGCCCGCGAACGCCGCGATCTCGACCTCGAGCCCCTCGTCGGCGAAGTACTTGCGCTGCTGCGCGATGATCAGGGGCAAATACGGCAGACCGAGCGAGGCGGTCGCGATTGCGACCTTGCGCTTCTCGAGCTGCGACTGCGCGTCGGCGGATTGCGGCAACAGCGCGAGCGCCACGGCGGTCGTCGCGGCGACGAGGACTGTTCGGATGGCGGGCATAGGGCTTCCTCGCGGGCAGCACTTTCGGCTGCATTCCGCCTAGTGTCGACACAATTGTCCGCGTTGCCAAGCCCTGTCGCGGCTAGAACTCCTCCGGGCACGGATCGACGATCGCCCAGAGCTCCTTGCCGTTGAACACCCGCTTCATGTCGGCGGTGAGCCCGCCTTTGCGCGCGATCCACTCCTTCACCGAATCCGGATAGTAGGACAGCAGCTCATCGGTGCCGGCGACGCTGGTGACACGCAAGCCGGCGGTCCAGCGCTTGTCGTAATAGGCCTGATGGAAGCCGAGGGAAGCACGCGGCGTCACGCACACCCGGTTGAGCGGCACGATGCCAAGCACGAGCGTGCAGGCCGAATTGCAGATGCCATCGATGATGACGCGCTCGCCCTTGTCGCGCAGCTTCTGGTACTTCGCCTTGTATTGGTCGACATAGCCGCCGAAGTCGCGCGTGATGCGCAGGTCGGCAAAAGCCGGCCCGCACCAGACAAGCGCGACGATCAGGCAGAGAAGACGCATCGGACGCCCGGCCACACTTCCCGCATCCTGCGGCGTACCCGCGAACAACTCCTTAACGCCGGCGGAGGTCCGCGATTCACCACATGACCGGCGGAAGCGGGAGAATGTAAGGCGGCACCGCGGCAATCCCGGACTCGTGTTCACCCGCGCGCGGCGTAGCCGCCGGCCGGCCGCGTCATGCTATGGGCATGGCGGGCGGAGCGGCTAGATTCTTGCGTTGGCGCATATCCTTTTCGGAAAACCGGTACCCACTTTTCCGGGATATGCGCGAAGGCAATCCCCATGGCACTAAGCGACGGCCGCAATGCCGACAAGCCCTACCGCGTGCGCGTCGGGTCCACTTGGTACTGGGTCGATCCGACGGTCCGCCCCGCTGATCTGGAAGCCGGCGACAGGGTCGTGATCTACCCGGTGAAGGGTGCGGCGCATCTTGCGGTGCTGCAAAGCAAATTCGAACCCGGTCGCAGCGTCGATCTGGTGAGCCTCACGGGCGAGCGGTTTGCCATCGACGGCGAGGATATTGCGGCGCTGCATCTTGCGGCGGTGGATGACGTGCAATGACATCGACGCGATGCAATGCGCGCCGTATAAGCCGGTTGGGCCATGGTCCCAAGGCGGATCATGGCGGGCTGTCGCTGTTTCCGAAGCTTTCGGGGACGCGTTTTCAGGAAATCATCCCTCAAGGAGGACAAAGATGAAATACTTCATTCCGGCTCTTTGTCTCGGGCTCGTGCTCGGGATCAGCGCCGCCACTGCCGAGACTGCGGCGCCGGCCCCGACCCCGACCAAGAAGGAGCGCTCCGCGAAGTCGATCGAGTGCTCCAAGCAGGCCGACGCCAAGGGGCTGCATGGCAAGGAGCGGCAGAAGTTCCGCGCGAAGTGCAAGAAGGGCGAGACCTGAGCGCCTACCCGCCTCAACTCGGCGGAGCGGCAAACCTTCCAGGCTGTCGCAGCCTGGAAGGGGCCCTGCGCTCCCGGCCCTGTCAGAACGACCGCGTGTAGGGTGGTGACCCCGGCAGGAATCGAACCTGCAACCCCGAGCTTAGAAGGCTCGTGCTCTATCCGGTTGAGCTACGGGGCCACGGCTTCGCCCTAACATAGAAACGTTAGGCTTTCATCCCGCCTCCCGGCTCCGCTCCATGCAAGCGCCGCTCTCAGAAGCGCGCGAGGCAAGATCGGGGACTGAGGCAGGGGCTAACGGTCCACGGCCGCGGCCGGTTCTGATCCGTGGATCGGCCGAGATCAGCTCCGCGTGAGCTTAATGAGTCCAGGCGCCGCGCCGCGTGAACGCGAAATTGTCCGAGTACGCGATGGTCTTGCGCACCGACACCTTCGGCTCGGCGAGCTGGTAGGGGATGCCGTTGCGCGCGCAATAGGCGATCGCATCCTCGCGCGTCTCGAAGCGCAGCCGCAGCTGCTGCTTCATGTCGCCCGAGGAGGTCCAGCCCATCAGCGGCTCGATCGCGCGCGGCTGCTCCGGCTCATATTCGAGCACCCAGTCCTTGGTCTTGGCGGTGCCGGACTGCATCGCGGTCCTTGCCGGTTTGTAGATGCGCGCAACCATGGTCGTTCCTTAAGCTCCGTTCGGACTTGTCCGCCGAAGCGGCGCGCGCCGCGAAGGCGGGTGGTCGGGGCAGCAGGATTCGAACCTGCGACCTGGAGTACCCAAAACTCCCGCGCTACCAGGCTGCGCTATGCCCCGCCGCACGAGCGCGGCGCGACGCCGCTCTCGGTCGCGCGAGCGATACACGGTTCGGTTTTTGCCAGCAAGACGCGCGGGAGCCGCCGCAGGCGGCGCCCCCAAGCGAGACCTAAGTCAATGCGAGTTGAGCCCCTGCGGGCTGTCGGGGCGGACTTCCGCCGCCATCATGCCCTTCGGCCCGGGCCCGAAGCGCACCAGCACGGTCTGCCCGGGTCGCAGCTCGGTGATGCCGAAGCGGCGCAGCGTCTCCATGTGGACGAAGATGTCCGGGGTTCCCTCGCCGCGCGTCAGGAAGCCGAAACCGCGCAGGCGGTTGAACCATTTGACCACCGCGCGCTCGAGCCCGCTGGTCGGGGTGACCTGCACATGCGTGCGCGCCGGCGGCAGCTGCGCCGGATGGATCGCGGTCGACTCGTCCATCGAGAGGATGCGGAACGCCTGCAGGCCTTTCGGCCGCTGCAACACCTCGCACACGACGCGCGCGCCCTCATAGGCGGTCTGATAGCCGTCGCGCCTCAGGCAGGTGACGTGCAGCAGCACGTCGGGCAGGCCGTTATCCGGAATGATAAAGCCATAGCCCTTCGAGACGTCGAACCACTTGATCGCACCCGTGATCTCGATAACGCTCACCGACTCGTCGGCGAGCTCGCCAGCGAGATCGGTTGGCATTGATAGACCGGGTACCTTTGGCCCCAAATCGTCCGACGCCATGACGCCGTACGCCGCCGCTAAGTTAGGCGCCTCTTGGAAGTGGGCGCTTACAAGTTCGAATCACCGCTCGCTTCGAACATAACATCGCGGCAGCGCGCGCCTAGTCCCTATTGCAAGAATAGCGCACAGCTGTGGCTAACTGTGCACAGACTCCTAAAAGGCAGCAGCGAGAACGCTCAGGCGTTAGCCCTGACCGGCACGATGAAGGGCTCGAGCACCGCGCCGATGTCGTGATGCACGACGAGATCCGCAACCTCGTCGAACTCGGTCGGCTCGCGATTGATGATGACGAGGCGCGCGCCGTTGCGTTTTGCCATCAGCGGAAAACCGGCCGCCGGCCAGACCACTAGCGACGACCCGATCGCGACGAAAAGATCAGCGCTGAGAGTCATTTGCTCGGCGCGCCGCATCGCCTCCTCAGGCATCGCCTGGCCGAACGACACGGTGGCGGTCTTGATGTAGCCGCCGCAGTCCGGGCAGGACGGGGCGCGACCGTTCGCTTGCTCGAACCGCTCCTTCACCCAGGGCAGCTCATAGCGCGCTGCGCAATCGAGGCAAGTCGCGTAGGTGGTATTCCCATGCAGCTCGATGACGTGTTCGGACGCGATGCCAGAGGCTTGGTGCAGGTTGTCGATGTTCTGAGTGACCACGCCCGGGGATTTGCCTGCGTGATAAAGCGAAGCTAGCGCCCGATGTCCGCGGCCGGGTGTTGCGGCGCCGAAGTGATCCTGCATCGCAAAGCGCCGCCGCCAGGACTCATCGCGCGCCTCCTGGCTCGCGATGAAGTCGGAGAAGTCGATCGGCCGCATCCGGGTCCAGATGCCGCCCGGGGAACGAAAGTCAGGAATCCCGCACTCGGTCGAGATGCCGGCACCGGTGAACGGCACGATCACGGCCGCCTCCTCGATCAGGTCGCGCAGGGCATCGACAGCGGTCGTAACGTCGGGGGCGATCATGGTATGTCCCGCTCGGGTCCCCGGTTTGGGTATCAGGAAGCCGAGGCAATCAAGAGGTCAGTCATGAAATATCTGCACACCATGCTGCGCGTGCGCAATCTCGATGCGGCGCTCCACTTCTATGTCGACCTGCTCGGCATGAAGGAAGCGCGCCGCCGCGTCGACGAGAAGAACAAGTATACCCTGGTGTTCCTGTACGCGCCGGAGGATGAGGGCGTGGTAAAGGCCAGCATGGAGAAGACCGGGCGCGACCAGCCGATGCTGGAGCTGACTTATAATTGGGAGACCGAGGACTATGGCGAGGCGCGTTACTTCGGCCACCTCGCCTTCGAGGTCGACGATATTTACGCGACCTGCGAAAAGCTGATGCAGGGCGGCGTGACGATCAACCGGCCGCCGCGCGACGGCAACATGGCGTTCGTGCGCTCGCCCGACAAGCAATCCGTCGAGCTGTTGCAGAAGGGCAAGCCGCTGCCGCCGAAGGAGCCCTGGAGCTCGATGCCGAACACCGGGCACTGGTGAGCCGGACCCTGCTTCTCCTCACCTCCCCATAGCCCCCGCGAAGGGGTCGACTTCGTCGCCGACCCCAACCCCTGCAACCGAAAACGTCATCCGCAAGCGGGCTCGCCCGCCGCAGCCGCCCTCGCGGCGCAGGCGGGTTGCCGCCTGCCCGCAACGCCTCTATATCTCGCCCCGCCTTGCGGGGGGCCCTCCCCCTCCGCGCGGCTCCGCGCCCTTCGTCTAGCGGTCTAGGACACCGCCCTTTCACGGCGGTAACACGGGTTCGAGTCCCGTAGGGCGCGCCAACAATTGCAACGGCTTGTGCTACAGTTGGCGGGCCGTAGATGTCATACGGCAATCGTACGGCAGTGGTGAAATTAGACGATGGAGCGCGCCCCATCAGCCGACGCATGCTTGATTCACATCAATGAAGACGAGCGGCGCAAGCCGCAGGGTGGTGACGCGCCCATCAAGGGCTGAACTAACCAGGAGGTTCGAATGCAAAAGACGTTGCTCGCGCTCATCGCAGCCGCCGGTCTGGGGCTGGTGAGCGTTTCCGGTGCGATCGGGGCCCCGACCGGTGGCCTTTCGCTCGAAACCTTGGACCAGTCGACCGACGTGATCCAGGTCCGTCAGGGATGCGGCCGCGGTCAGCACCGCGAGGCCGGCCACTGCGTGCGCGGATGCGGCGAAGGCTGGCACTACAGCCATCGCTCGCGCCATTGCGTCATCGGTCCGCGGCAGGAGCGCGACGGCGGCGGCAACTGAGGGCTACGCCCCGCGTGTCATGCCACGCGGACCTGCTTGATGCCCGGCTTCGCGGCAGTCGCGGGCCGGGCACCTTGTTGTTTGCGCCAAGCTGTTTGCGTCAAGTTGTTTGCGCCGATACGGGTCGAACGGACTCTGTCATTCGACCCGATCGCGTCTGCCCTCTCAGTCCAGCGACGCCGCTGAAAACTGGACGCCGGCGGCGTCGCCGTTGCGCCAAACCAGGTGGCAGTGCCTTCGAACCAGGCCATTGCGCGAAAGCGACAGCAGGAAGGCGTTGGGCAGCTCATCCAGGTTTTTCATCGCGATTCTGGCGCCTCCGCGTGAGATGTCGTGCATTTCACATTCGCCGATCGGCCAGCCGTCGCGCGTATAAAGATACGCGACCACCTTGACCTGCCGGCGCGACGATTTTCGATGATCAACCGACATCGTGCATGTCCGTTTCGCGGCGTTGTCAATCTAGAGCGCATTCCGATCGGAAGAAATCGGAATGCGCTCTAGGTTCTTGCGTTGGCGCATATCCTTTTCGGAAAACCGGCATCCACTTTTCCGGGATATGCGCTAGCTTGCTTTTTTCGCGATCGCTCGTTGAGTGAGCCAGAAGCGCAACGTCCTTTGTGCGTTCGCCTGTGACAGCGTCAGGAATGCGGTCTTGGCTTGCGCGATATCGCTCACCGCCACGGCATGAAACGCCACGCGATTGTTGAGGATCAGCTCAACCGTGGCCCATTTCAGCCCCCCGGCCTTTAACAGCACGATCAGCCCATCGGAGCCGATCGCCTTCATCACGCGTTCGACAACCTCGACGGAAGCCGAGCACAGCAACGCCACGGCAACGACGAGCTCCTCGTAGCGACCCGTCCGGGCAAACTCGCGCACCGTCTCTTCACTGAGCTTGCCGTTTCTGTTGATTTCCTCGACCCGGCGCGCGGCCATCGAATAATCGCGCGGGCCGGCCGCTTCCCGGCCAATCTTGTCGCTGACGTTGCCGAGCGCGTGCTGTATTCGCTCTTGGAAATCCGGCGAGGAGCACGCCAGCAGGCGCCTGCGCACGACCTCCGTCGCCCGAGCGAGCAGCTCTTGCAGGAGCTGCAGCGGCAGATCGATCCGCGCGCCGAGCCGTTCCGCCAGCGTGGCCTCCTGGCAAGCCCTTTGCGTCAGCGCCACGAAACCTTGTTCGGAAAAGTGCGCACCGAGATTCGCCGCGAGACTGTGTGCAACGCGCTGATCGCCGCGCCGGACCAGCACGTCGGTAACGCCTTCGTTGACCGTGGCGCGCCCGGAAATTGCCAGCAAGTGCTCTTGGCCCTTGGTTTCGGCGATCTGGATGAGATCCGCGTCCGTCAAGCGATTCGACTGCGACAGGATCGGGCCCGAGACTTTGATCTCGTCATCTTGTGCGAGCCGGCGCACGACCTCGATCGGCGCGTTATCGACCGGCGCGAGGCCCTTGCTCAGTTCCGCGAGCGCGCTGATTTCCACGCGCTGAATGAGATGGACCAGGACATCGTCGAACACTTTGACTTGCTGCTCGTTGAGCCGGTCACAATCGTTCAAGAACAGGTTTGTCACGCGCCGAAGGGTTTCCACGCGCTTTTCCGGTGAGCCGGTCTTCAGCGCCTGCTCGAGATCGGCAATCGGCGAGCTATTCTCCGTCATCGGACCTGACCGCACGGCTCGAGGCGACGCATCCGCTTTCAGCATTTGCGATGACCTCGATATCGACCAGAAATACGTTCGGATTTCCGACGCGCGGCTCGATCCTCACGACATGCCCTTCGACGCCGTCGCACGGCGTCATCAGCGAGATCACGTCTTCCACCATCGGAGCGGAGGTCGCGAAATACGTCCTCGTGGTTCCGGCGTCGCCTGGTCGTGTCGGCCGGACGGTGATGTGCCAGATCTTGCACGCAGGTTGCCGCAAGAGGTCTTCTGAATGCTGCTGCATATTGCCGATGATAGAGCGGAGCTTCTAAGCCTACGTAAAATCGCGTAGTGCACTCTTCGCTCAGTAACTGCCGATCGGCGACGGCAAGCGTTGGAGCAGTGCCGGGGCCTGATAACCGGATTCCGTCTGACAGCTATTTGTGACGGGCCAGCGTCTCGGATGGCAGCTCCGCAAACGCACGCCGGTACTGCGCGGCGAAGTGCCCGAGGTTGACGAATCCGCAACGCAACGCCACGCCGGTGACCGTTATGTCCGGATTGCCGGAACTCAGCATCCCGCGGGCCCGCGTGAGGCGGACCCGTTTCGCAAATGTCATCGGCGAAAATCCGCGCGTCTCCTTGAACGTCTTGAACAGGGCTCGCGTGCTGGCGCCGGTAACGCGACAGAGATCCTCGATTGTGATCGGCCGGCTCCAGTTCGCCTCGATATATTCCTCGGCGGCCCTGACCTGCCAGGGAACGATTGCTTTGACCGGTCCGTGAAGGACCCGATCATAATGACGCAGATTTGCCAGCAGGAACGCCGTGACCAGGATCTGCTCGTATTCGGCCATGATCAGGCGGTTCGGCTCGCGCTCCGCCGATGCCAGCTCCTGATCGAGCGTCAAGACCAGCGCCTTTAGCCTTTGTTGATGCGGATCGTGCGCCTCCGCCTGCGGGGCGAACTCGAGCTTGCCGCGCACGTGACTGCCGGTAAGCGCCTCGAGCTTGGCGGTGAGCGCATCCTCGTCGATCCTCAGCAGGACCTGCTCGTAATCCGGCCCATAGTCTATCGTGACCTCGGCACCGGGCGGGATAATGCAGTTGCAGGAGCCGATCTCCACCGACCGCGATCCCAACCTGGTCACCGCGCCGCCGGCGAACGCGATTTGCTGCCGCGCCTGTTTTCTTGCTCCAAAATCGACCCGGCCTCCTATGGCGTTGGCGCTATAAGTCACGTCGACATGGTTGAACCGAAAATGGTTCAGGCGCAGCGCGAAGCTGGCAGGGTCGCCGCGCAGCTCGTAAGCGCGCACATCGGCGATGCGGGCGAGCGCTTCGAACGCCGCATCGACTGACCGTGTATCGACCAATCGATGCCGGCCAAAATGGTCCCCGGATCCAGTCGTGCGCGACGGTGCCTCTGGTGGAGGATCCGAGTTCATGAGGGTGCGCCCGCATAACCTTCGCGGCCGCCCTCGCGAAGGTCGCGGTCCCGGCCGAATGCGAGCGACGCTTAGCGCCCGATTGCGCCGGCCGGAAATTTTTTGTTCAAATAGGCGGTATAAGCATTCGAAATGCCGCGGAATTCTTATGAATTCCGATTTTGGGCTGAGCCGTTATGAGCGCGGTCAACCTCAGGGATTTGGACCTCAAATTGCTGGTCGCCTTCGAGGCGATCTATACCGCGGGAAACATCACCCGGGCGGCCGAGAGGCTCGCGCTGAGTCAGCCGGCAGTGTCTAATCTGCTGGCGCGGCTGCGCGAGCTCACCGGCGATCCGCTGTTCGCGCGTGGCCCACGCGGCCTGCAGCCGACCGTCAAGGCCCAGGCGATGATCGACCCGGTGCGCGAGGCGCTCGGCATCATCGGGCGTCAGTTTGGTCATGCGGAGGAGATCGATCTCGCATCCTATCGGCGCACGTTCCACACCCAGATCCTCGACACGCTCGAGGCGCTGCTGCTGCCGCCGCTGATCAAGCTGATCGCCGAGCGCGCGCCGGGCATCTCGATCGAAAACCGACGCCCGCGCGTCGATTACGACCAGGATATCGTCAGCGGAACGGTCGATCTTGTTTGCTACGCCTCCAATGTCGTCTCACCCGAAATCTCGGCGGTGCCGATCTGCCCGGTGGACCTCGTGATGGTCGCGCGCCGCAACCATCCGGGCATCCGCGTGCCGCTTGACGCCCAGACCGTGCGCGACCTGCTCTACGTCGGGCTGGTCAGCGAATTCCGTCGCAACACGCAGATCGACCGCGAGTTGCTGGTCCATGACATCAAGCGGCGGGTGGTCCTGTCGCTCGGACAAATCTGGTCGGTCCTGCCGATCGTCGAGCAGTCCGATCTCGTGACCATGTTGCCACGCGGCTTTGCGCTTTATGTCGCGCGGAAGTTCGACCTGGTGATCCACGAATTGCCGATGGCGCTGGCCGAGCAGCACCTGTACATGATGTGGCACGTGAAGATGGATGGCGATCCGGGCCACAGATGGTTGCGCGAGACGCTCCGGGCGATCGCGCGGGAACGGTTCGGCAGCAAGGAGCAGGGAGCCGGCGACGCCGCCGCGTTCGCGCGGGCCGCTGCCCAATGAGGCGCGAATGCAAGCGCGCGCCCGCCGCGGCGGCCCGGCGGCATTCGGGCCCGGCATAGGGGCCTTCCCGCCATCAAGGCGCATTGCCCAATTTTGCGGCACGGATTTTGCTACGTTTGGCGCGCTCGCTCGATCACAGGAATCAGACGCAATGCTCACGCGGCGCAAGCTCCTCACCACGGTTACGGCTGCCAGCATCGTGTCGCGCGGCGCGCTCGGGCAGGGCAAGCGCAAGGTCAAGCTCGGATCGGCCTTCACCACCACCACCAATGCGGCGTTCCTGATGCCGAAATATCTCGAGCCGGAAGGCATCGAGGCCGAGATCATCTCGTTCCCGTCGCTGGTCCAGCGCATGCAGGCGGTCGCGAGCGGCGATGTCGACGTCGGCAATGGCGGCCTGTCGGCGACCATGCAGGTCGCCACCAAAGGCTTCCCGATGGTGGTGCTGGCGAATGGCTGCGACGGCGGCTGGATGGTGGTGGCGCAGGGCGCAATCAAGACGTTTGCCGACCTCAAGGGCAAGAAGATCGCGGTGCAGAACGGCTCGATCGGGCTCGTCTCGCTGAACTGGAAGCTCAAGCAGGAGAAGCTCCTGGGCGAGGTCGAGCTCGTGTTCATGGATAACCAGGACCAGCCGATCCCGCTGATGCGCGGCGACGTCGCGGCGATCTGCTGCTTCGAGCCCTATGCGACGCTCGCCGAGCTCAACGGCTGGGGCAAGAAGCTCTGGGTCCCCTACGACACCCCGATGGGCAAGACCAATCTCGGCTTCGTGGCGAGCCAGAAATTCATCACGGCGGAGCCGGAGCTGACCGGCAAGATCGTGCGCGCGCACGTGCTCGCCACCAAGGAGCTCGTCGATAATCCGCAGATCTCCGTCGAGACGACGATCAAGCAGTTCAAGATGACCAAGGAGGTCGCCGAGGCGAGCACGAGAAACCTGTTCTTCTCGACCGACTCCGGCGAGAAGTTCCAGAGCGGGTTGAAATCCCTCGCCAAGATGATGATCGAGGACAAGATGCTCGATCGCGAGCCCGACTGGAGCACCTTCGTCAACACGAGCTTCCTGCCGTCCTGACGTGCAAAACCGCACACTTGATCGCGGACTTGATCGCGCGCTTGGGCTGCTGCCGCTGATCGCGCTCCTCGCCGCCTGGCAGCTCGCCGCCGCGGCTGAAATCTATCCGCCGGTGCTGCTCCCCTCGCCGGCGCGCGTCGCGATGGTGTTCGTCACCGACTATGCGGACGTCGCGCGCAATGCCACGGCCTCGATCCTGCGCGTCATGGTCGGCGTATCGCTCGCCTTCGTGATCGCGGTGCCGCTCGGCCTGCTGATCGGCCGCTACCGCGTGCTCGACGCGATCAGCGACTGGTCGATCCAGATCTTCCGCTCGGTGCCGCCGATCAGCCTGATCCCGATGGCGATCCTGTTCTTCGGGATCGGCGACAAGCCCGCGATCATTCTCATTTTCCTCGCCGCCACCTGGCCGCTCTTGATCAACACGATCTTCGGCGTGCGCAGCATCGAGCGCACCCTGATCAAGGTCGCTCGTGCGGCACGGGCCTCGGAATGGCTGATCTTTCGCGACGTCATCTTTCCGAGCGCGCTGCCGGCGATCTTCACCGGCCTGCGGCTTGGCATCGGCGGCGGCTGGCTCACGGTGGTCACCGCCGAGATGATCGCGGTGAAATCCGGCCTCGGCTACATGATCCTCAACGCGCAGCTGACGTTTCGCAGCGAGCTGATCGTCGCCGGCATCATCGTGATCGGCGCGATCGGCCTCATCGCCGATCAAGGCGTGCGCGCGCTGCGCGCGCGGGTCTGCGGCTGGCAGGAAGGTCTCAACGTCGAGCCGACATGACCCCGTTCATCGAGTGCTACGCGCTGGGGAAGACGTACCAGAGCAAGGCCGGGCCGGTCGAGGCACTGCGCGGCATCGACCTGACCGCCGCCGAGGGCGAGTTCGTCTGCCTGCTCGGCCTCTCGGGCTGCGGCAAGTCGACCTTGCTGCAGATCATCGCCGGGCTCGAGGCGCCGACCACCGGCACGGTGCGGGTCGGCGGCGCGCATCTTGACGGCCCCTCCGACAAGACCAGCGTGGTGTTTCAGGATCACGGCCTGTTCCCCTGGATGACCGTGCAGCACAATGTCGAGTTCAACATGAAGGCGCGCCATGTCGCGCCCGCCGAGCGGGCGCAACGTGCCGCCGCGATGCTCGAAACGATGCGCCTTTCAGGTTTCGCGGCGCGCTATCCGCATGAGCTCTCCGGCGGCATGCGCCAGCGCGTCGGGATTGCGCGTGCGCTCACCACCAATCCCCGCGCGCTGTTGATGGATGAGCCGTTCGGCGCGCTCGACGCGCAGACGCGCAGCCGCCTGCAGGAGGAGCTGTTGGCGATATGGCAACGCCAGCAGACCACGGTGCTGTTCGTCACCCATGCGATCGAGGAAGCCGTCGTGCTCGCCGACCGCGTCGCGGTGTTCAGCCCGCAGCCCGGCCGGATCACCGCGACGGTGGGCGTTCCCCTGCCGCGCCCGCGCGACCCCGAGTCGCCGGCCTTCGTGGCGCTGGTGAAGGAGTTGCGGCGGATAGTCGAGGGAGCGGGGCCGGGCGCGGCGCAATCGTAGCCCGGACGAGCGACTCGTCCGCCGGAGCGTCAGCGAAGGCGGAAGCGATATCCGGGATCTTGCGCGTCCTCCACCCCGCGTGTCGCTCTGCGCTCACGCGGGCTGCATTTGCTACCGTGGTTGCATAGCCGCTTTCCTTGGTGTATATACATTACGGTATATACACGACAAGAGGTGAGCCATGGCCACGGCCCGGGTATTTCGATCCGGCAACAGTCAGGCCGTCCGCCTGCCGAAAGAGTTCCAGGTGAAAGCCAAGGAGCTGGAGATATTCCGCCGCGGCGACGAGATCGTGCTGCGCGAGAAGGGCAAAGGATTGGCGCGGGCATTCGAGATACTCGCCAATCTTCCGGATGATTCTCTGCCGCAGGACCGGCAGGATGCTCCCCCGCAGGGGCGGGAGGGCCTCTGACCGAATGGACGCGCGTTTCCTCCTCGACACGAATATCTGCATTCACATTCGGCGGCGTCGACCGCCGGACGTTCTCGCGCGATTTCAGCGATTGAGGCCGGGCGAGGCCGTGATCTCGGTGATCACCTTCGGGGAGCTCATCTACGGCGCCGAGAAAAGCCAGCTGCGCGAGCAAGCCATGAGGCAGCTGACGGAGTTCGCGGGTTTGGTTCTTGTGAAGGAGCTCCCGTCGCGGGCCGGCGAATTCTATGGTGCCATCCGCGCGGCCTTGGAGATCAAAGGGCAGACGATCGGCAACAACGACTTGTGGATTGCGGCGCACGCCAAGGCCGCGGGACTCACTCTCGTCACCAACAGCGAAAACGAGTTTCGCCGCGTCCCCGGGCTGAAAATACAAAACTGGGTAGCGGATCGCTGAGCAAGCGTAGCCCGGATTGTGCGACGCGTCCGCCGGCGGGGCAGCGAAGGCGGAAACGACATACCGGAATTCATCCGTCCCAGTCCCCGTGTCTCGCTGCGCTCACGCGGGCCACGCTCACTCCTCGTCCCCGCCGAGATAGCGCGCGAGCCGCTCCGGCTCGTAATTCTCCCCGATCGACATCGCGCAGATGCGCGACAGCTGCACGAACGGCAGGCCCGTCTCCTGCGCCCAGGCATTGAACTGCGCCTGCACCTTGGCGAGGTCGCGTTTCGAGGTGACGGTCTCGGCAATCTCGACGCCGGCATCGCGCAGGCACGCCACGACGTCGCGCGAGGTGACGAAGCCGTCCCAGCCGATGAAGCGCAGAAACATCTGCCCGGTGTTGCCGCCGAGCCGGCTGCCGCGCTTCGCGAGCAATTCGAGCAGCCCGACCTCGTCGGTCGAGGGCCAACCCGCCAGGAACTTGCCGAAGCTGCCGTGCTCCTTGGCGATCGCGCTGACGAAACTTGCATTGGCGCGCACCGCGGCGATCTTTGCGCCATTGCGCACGATGCGCGTGTCCTGCGTGAGGCCGTCCCAGAACTTGTCCGGCTGAAACGCGAGCTTGCCGGGCGCGAAGCGCAGGAAGGCCTTCTCGAAGCCTTCCCATTTCGCCTCGATCACGCTCCAGGCAAAGCCTGCCGAGAACACGCGCCGCGTCATCTCGGCGAGGACGCGATCATCCGTCAGCCGCGCGAGCGCCTTCAGATCGGGCTTGGGCGGCAACAGCCGCGCCAGCGCCTTCGGGCCGCCCTTGCGCTTTTCGGCGCGCGCCCGGATGGTCTTGAACGAGGTCACGGTCGATCGCCTCCCACAGCTTCGTGCCGAATTGAATCAATTGCGCCCGGCCGCCGTCAATCCGGCGCCGCGCGGTGCGGCGAGAATCTCGTGTAGACTTGACCGCGTAGACTTGGCCGCGCAAGGACGCGCGCGCCGCGGAGGGCGACGGTGGCTCAGGGACAGTGGCGGAGGTCGGCGGCGCGCCTTGCGGCGCTCGTTCCAGCGCTGCTCGGCGCCGCGACGATCGCCGCCGCACAGGCCCCCTCGCCGTCCCAACCGGCCGCACAAGCCGCACCGTCCGAGCACCTGCGTGGCGGCTGGTACGAGTGGGACCCGTATCAATACCGCGACTACCGCCGCGGCGTGCCGGTGCTCACCGGCTTCGACGTCGAGATCGAGCGCGCGCTCGCGCGGATCATGGGCGTCGAGCTCGAGCTCTCGGAGATCGGCTGGAGCGATCACCAGGCGGCGCTTGCGGACGGCAGACGCGACATCGCGGCCGGCGCGACCGAGACGCGAGCGCGCCTCGCCTATGCGCTGTTTTCCAAACCCTACCGCAGCGAGACCGACGTCCTCATCCTGCGCAAGGGGGCGGCGAGCCGCTATCCGTTCGGCACCATCGACGAGATGCTCGCGGCTTTTGCGAAGCAGAAATTCCGGCTCGGCGTCGTCGCGGGCTTCGTCTACGCCGACGAGCGGGTCAACGCCTTCATCGCCGATCCCGCCAACCAGGAGCTGATCGTCGCGACCGACAGCGTGGCGCAGAACCTGCGCAACCTCACCGCCGGCGTGACCGACGGCTTTCTCGCCGACCGCATCGCGGCCGCGACCACCGCCTGGCGCCGCCACCAGGCCGCGCTGATCGAGGAGCACCCGTTGCGCTTCTCGACCGACATCCGTTTCATGCTCAGCCGCGCGACGCAGACGCCGCAGATGCTGGCGCGCCTCGACGGCGCGATCGATCAGCTGCGCGACAGCGGCGAATACCGCCGCATCGCGGCGTTCTATGCGCTCCCGGTCCTGATCAACCAGTCGCTCGACACCGACTGGTTCCATTTCCTCGCCTTCGTCGGCACCATCTCGTTCGCGATTTCCGGCGTCGTGCTCGCCTCGGCGGGGCAATATTCATTGTTCGGGGCGCTCATCCTCGCGACCCTTCCGTCGGTCGGCGGCGGCGTCATTCGTGATCTCCTGCTGCAGCGCGATACGCTCGGCGTCGTGCAGAGCCCGGAATCGCTGCTGATCGTGTTCGCGACCGTGATTGCCGGCATGGTGGCGATCCGGATCATGTCGCATGCGCGCGCGGCGCCGCTCGCCCGCTATCTGCAGGCGCGCGCGCATGTCGGCTCCCGCATCGTCGAGCTGTTCGATGCGGCGGGACTGGCGGCCTTCACGGTCGTCGGTGTCGTGGTCGTGCTCGATACCGCGGCGCGGCCGCTCTGGCTGTGGGGCCCGATCGCCGCCGCCATCACCGGCTCGTTCGGCGGGCTGATGCGCGACCTGTTCCGGCACGATCGCGTGGTCGCCAATTTGCGCGGCCAGCTCTATCCCGAGATCGCCGCAATATGGGGGCTTGCGTTTGCGCTGTTCCTCGAATGGGAGGGCGAGCGGCTGCAGCCGGAGGAGATCCGATGGGGCGTGATCGTCGCGATTCTCGGCTGCTTCGCCACGCGCATCGTGGCGGTCCTGCGCGACAGCAAGGGATGGCCGTACGTGTAGCGCCTGCGGCGCGCCGCGACTCTATGGATGCCGTGGCTGAAAGCTGTTGCCGCTGATGACGCCGGCGGTATTTCTCGGCGCGCCGCCGATGCTGGCGCGGAACGCAGGTCGGATCATGGTCGCGCCATTGACGCCGGCGCCTGGAACGCCCCGCAGTTGGCCGGCAGCATGGTTCAAAGCGGCGTTGATTGGCGGCTTGTCCGGGAGACGAACGATGCCCGGCGCCGGTGGCGTCCAGCCGCCCCCGGGCGCGGACGACACGACCGCGGCTCGGGTGCCCGGGAATGGGTTTGGCACCGGCGTCGTGCCGAGACCGGCCGCGTTGCGCAGCGCATCCGGCTTGTCCTGATTGACCGCGGCGCCGATCGCGTTGCGTCCGCTTTCCAGGTGATGGCGTTTGCTCCAGCCACCGATCGCGAAGCGCGCCTTGGAGCCATTCCCTTTCGCCTTTTGATACGGCTTGGGACGCTTGGCATGGGTATCGATCCACGCGTCAAGCGTGTTGGACTTGTCCGTCGCGTGAGGCCCCTTCGGCGACGCCTCGGCCTTGTCGCTCTTCTGCGCATGGTGGTGTTGATGCGCCACGCGGTTCTTGCGGTGGCGCGCGTCAGCCGGCGCGATCGCGAGGGCGCCGAGCGCGAGGAATGCGAGCAGGCATGGGGCCAATCTCATCAATCCCTCCCTCGCTGCTATTCGGCCGGCGTGAAGTCCGGCGCGGGTGCCGGGCTTGCCTGGTGGCCCCCTTCGCCCTCGCTGCCGAGGAACATCATGCGCAGCGCCGGCACGACGATGAGCAGCATGATCGGTCCGATCAGCATGCCGCCGACCACCACGGTCGCGAGCGGGCGCTGCACCTGGCTGCCGATGCCGGTCGACAGCGCGGCCGGGAACAAGCCGATGCAGGCCGACATCGCGGTCATCAGCATCGGCCGCATGCGCTGGCTCGCCGCATGGAACATCGCCTCGTCGATGTGCATCCCGGCGTTTCGCACCTGATTGTAGTAGGTGATCATCAAGATGCCGTCCATCACCGATACACCGAACAGCGACACGAAGCCGATCGCGGCCGAAATGCTGAAATCGAGCCCGCTGACATAGAGCGCGATGATGCCGCCGGCGATCGCGAACGGAATGCCGGCGAGCGCCAGCAGGCTGTCGCGCAGCGAGTTGAACAGGCCGTAGAGCAGCACCACGATCAGCACCAGGCTGATCGGCACCACCACCTCGAGGCGTTTCTTGGCGAGCTCCAGATCCTCGAACTCGCCGGCCCAGATGATGCGATAGCCGGGCGGCAGCTTGACGTTCCTGGCGATGCGATCCTGCGCCTCCGCAACCGTGCCGCCAAGGTCGCGCCCGCGCACGCTGAACTTGATCGGAATGAAGCGGATGCTGCTCTCGTGATAGATATAGGAGGCGCCGGTATCGAGCGTGATGTTGGCGAGCTCGCGCAACGGAATATACGAGACCCCGCCGGCCGCATTGGAATAGCCAACCTTGATGTTGCCGACGTCCTCGAGGCTGTTGCGGTAGGACGGGCCGAGCCGCACCATGATGTTGAACTGGCGGTCGCCCTCCAACAGCGTCGTCGCGACCGCGCCGCCGAGCGCGGCCTGGATCACGGTGTTGACGTCGCCGGTGTTGAGCCCGTAGCGCGCCGTCTTCTCGCGGTCGATCTTGACGTTGAGGTTGGGCTGGCCGAGGACGTGGAAGATTCCGAGGTCCGTGACGCCCCTGACCTTGAGCATCTCGGCCTGAACCTGCGTGGCGAGCTGCTCGAGGATGGTGAGATTCGGGCCGAGGATCTTCACCGAGTTCGAGCCCTTCACGCCCGAGATCGCCTCCTCGATGTTGTCCTGGATGTACTGGGAGAAATTGAAGGTCGCGCCCGGCACCGCGTCGGTGAACTCGCGGTTCAGGTCCTCGATCAGCTTCTCTTTGGTGTAGTTCGGGGGCCACTCGTCGAACGGCTTGAGCGGCGCGAAGATCTCGACATTGGAGAACGGCGAGGCGTCGCTGCCATTGTCCGGCCGGCCGTGCTGCGACACCGTGGTGATTATCTCCGGATGCCGCATCAGCACCTCGCGCAGCTTGCGCGTTGCCGGGGTGCCGGCATCAAGCCCCATGCTCGGCGGCATCGCCACCCGAATCCACAGATTGCCTTCCTCCAGATGCGGCAGGAACTCGCTGCCGAGCTTGGTGCCGAGCAATCCGATCAGGGCGAGGAATCCGAGGCCGATCGCCAGCATGGTCTTGCGATGATGCAGCGACCATTGCAGCACCGGTTCGTAGATGGCGCGCAGCACGCGCACCAGGATCGTTTCCGCCTCGTGCACCCGCTCCGGGATCAGGAACGAGGCCAGCACCGGCGTGATCGTAAAGGTCGCGATCAGCGCGCCGGCCAGCGCATACGCATAGGTGCGCGCCATCGGCCCGAAGATCTGCCCTTCGACGCCCTGCATCGTGAACAGCGGCACGAACGCCGCGACCGTGATCGTCGCCGAGAACAGGATCGCCTTGTCGACCTGCAGCGCGCTGATCAGGATCAGGCGCAGCCGGTCGGTCCAGACATTGCGCGCGCCATGCTGCTCCTGGGTCGGATCAGCGCCCCAGTGCTGCTCGGCCAGCTCCCCGAGCACGCCCTGCCTTTGCGCGAGCGGCATCTGGAAGTTTCGAAACACGTTTTCGACCAGGATCACCGCGGAGTCGACGATGATGCCGAAGTCGACCGCCCCGACCGAGAGCAGGTTCGCCTCCTCCCCCATCAGCACCAGGATGATCACGGCGAAGAACAGCGCGAACGGGATATTGACGCCGACGATGATGGCGCTGCGCAGATTGCCGAGGAAGACCCACTGGATGACGAAGACCAGGAGGCAGCCGAACACCAAATTGTGCAGCACCGTGTGGGTGGTGACCGAGACGAGCGAGGCGCGGTCGTAATAGGGAACAAGCTTCACCCCGGGCGGCAGGGTGCCGTCATTGTTCATCTTCTCGACCTCGGCCTGCACTTTCGGCAGCACGTCATTGGTGTGCAGCGTGCGGTTCATCACCACGATCGACAGCGCGACGTCGTCGTCGCCGTCCTTGCCGGCGATGCCGAGGCGCGGCACGTAGCCGACCTCGACCTTGGCGACGTCCTTGATCATCACCGGCACACCGTTGACCTGGGTGAGCATGACGTTCTCGACGTCCTCGGTGTGGTAGCCCTTGGTCAGGTCGTCGGCGCCGCCGCTGTTGATCAGGCCGACGCCGCGGATGTTGACGGACTGCTGGCCGACGGTGATCTCGCGCCCGCCGACATTGATATTGGCGTTGCCGAGCGCCGTGATGATCTGCGGCAGCGTGATGCTGTAGGCGTCGAGCTTGTTGAGGTCGACATCGACGTTGAACTGCTTGGTGGTGCCGCCCCAGGAATTGACCTGGACGACGCCGGGCACCGCGAACAAGCGGCGCAACACGATCCAGTCCTGCACGGTGCGCAGGTTGGTCAAGCCGAAATGCGGCGGGCCCACGACCTGGTAACGGTAGATCTCGCCGGTCAGGCTCGACTGCTGGATCTGCGGAACCTGGTTCGCCGGCAGGCTGACGTTCTGCTGCAGGCTGAGCCCGGCCTGCGTATAGGCGAAGTAGAAATCAACGCCGTATTTGAAGGTCACGCGCACGAAGGTCAGGCCGTAGAACGAGGTCGAGCGGATGTTCTCGACGCCGGGCGTCGGATAGAGACCGATCTCCATCGGCACCGTGTAGTAGCGCTCCATCTCCTCGGCCGAGAGGCCGGCAGCCTGCGCGGTGATCTCGAGGATCACCGGCGCCGGATTGGGGTAGGCCTCGATGTTGAGACGCGAAAACGCGATCAACCCGGCGGCCGCGAACACCAACAGCCCCAGCAACACGATGGGACGCCGCGTCAGGACGAATGTCAGGATTCCCTTAAACACCGGTCGTCTCTTTCCTCGGCTTCACCGGCGGCGGCGATCTGCCTGCCGCCTCCGACCCGCGTTCGGATCAGTGGCCGCCCGCCTGCCCGATTGCCAGCATGTTGCTCAGGAAGATCGCGCCATCGGTCGCGATCAGCTCGCCGGACTTCAGCCCGTCGAGAATCTGCTGCATCTCGCCCTGGCGATCGCCGGTCTTCACCACGCGCTGGATGAAGCGCTTGCGATCGGTCGTGACCCACACCGTCATGGTGCCGTCGCCTTCGCGCACCAAGCCGGAAAGCGGCACCGCGACGGAGCGGACCGGATCGCCGGTGCGGATCACGAAGGTCGCGAACATGCCGGCGCGCAGCTCGTGGGTCGGGTCGTCGATCTCGGAGCGGACCAGCATGCGGTGGGTGTTCGGGTCGACGTTGGAGCTGATCGTGGAGATGTGCCCGTCGAACAGCTTGTTCGGGTAAGCCAACAGCGAGACCTTCACCTCCTGCCCGACGTGAAAGGCCGACACGTCGCTCTCGGCGACATTGGCGAGCATCCACATCGTCGAGATATCGGCGACCGAATAGGGCGCGGGCAGATTGCCGGGCTGCACGAACAGCCCGGGCGCGGCGTTGCGCGCCGTGATCCGGCCGGCGATCGGGCTTTCCACCACCAGCCGCGGGTCGGCCTTGCGGTCCTTGACGATCTGGTCGATCTCCGCATCGGTCTTGCCGAAAATGCGCACGGCGTCGCGCGCGGTGCGCAAGTTGCCCTCCGCCGTCTGCTGATCCGAGATGCCCTGCTCGAGGTCCTTTTGCGCAACCGCGCGGGTCACATAGAGCACCTTGAGGCGCTCGAGGTTCTTGCTCGTGAGCTCGAG
>Ga0187784_10000202_pt1 | contig 40714 bp, 29 predicted proteins | sample 1015_SJ02_MP15_2_FD_132964 | JGI IMG/M metagenome (GOLD analysis project Ga0187784, IMG submission 132964) | Tropical peat soil microbial communities from peatlands in Department of Meta, Colombia - 1015_SJ02_MP15_20_MG | ecosystem: Environmental > Terrestrial > Soil > Wetlands > Peat | place... | reverse complement strand
ATTTGCACCTCGTCACCAGCAGTCCTATCGTCGTCTTCAGATCAGATCCAAGTCTTTGTGCGCGGCACCGACGGCAACGTCTATTCGGAGTACTACCCGTATGGAGGCACCTGGAGCGGTTGGGCTAAGCTCCCCACATAACCCGATATGCGGGCAAAGCTCTATCTGCAAGTGCTGAATCCGATACACGAAATGAAAGTGTTGTAGGGGTCGTAAGGGGCTTTTCCCCTTTTCTTCTTTTTTTCTTTTCCTTCACCTTGAGCGTGCCGTGGGAACAGGAAGCTCAAGGATGCCCAGTTAAAGCGGTTGAGCACCACCTCAAGAACTGTGCCGGCAAAAGTCTTGCTCGGAAGGACAGTTCAAGATTGGGCGAACGCTCCCGTTCGCTGACGTTCTCATAAACGAGATCCAGAACTTTCAGGTTAAGGTCAATATCGCTACGGGTCATAACTGGCACGAGGCTTGGAAAGCGGCGCTCAGACGATTTGATTTTCGCCTTTCATTGGCGTGCTGGCGGGCGTTTAGGCAAAGACTAAATAAGAGCCCACTTACATGCCGAAGGTCCACGAGAGTGAATCCCGCGTCTGCGGGACGGAGGCCTTGATCACGCGAAGGTCGTTCTGGTGCGCTAGCTAAGTATCTTTCTTCCAAAAACCGACACACATAGTGTCCGGACCAATGAGTTCGGTCCGAAATTCCCTGTTCGCCTTTTTTTCCCGAAAAGCCACGAAAGAACGTGCGCTAACGGGAACTCGTGCAGCTAAATAACAACACTTAAGCCAACAACCTGTTTTGGTCTCTTGATTCCTTCTTTTTCAAGCGAAGAACGTCAAGAAGACGAAACAAATGAAAACTGAAAAAATGAAAACTATTACAATATTGGCATTCATAGCGCTGGTTATCTGCGCGATCGCAGAGGTTAGTTGCGCGTCCCCGGTGTGTGCGGCGTCTGCACGGTCCAGCGACCAGCTCACACTCTCACGCAGCAGCACTAGTGTTACTCTTAGCCGCACCGTCACCTTCAGTGGAGTTCTTCGCACAGCTGCTGGCGCGCCTATCGAAAACGCTGCGGTGTACCTTCACATATCAACGGACGAGACAAACTGGCTCGCTATTAGCATCACCAGCACCAGCGCTAAAGGGGCGTATAGCTTTTCGTCCCCAATTACCAATATCGACACAAGCGCCGATTACTTCCGGACCTCTTACGGCGGCTCCGCACAGTACGCCTGTGTGTTTAGTCCTACAGTTGCGGTCACCGTGACGTCAAACCCGCAAACGAGAATTGTCTGTGTAGGCGACTCACTCACCAAGGGTATAGGGAACGGGACTTGAACCACCGTGTTACAGCAACGACTAGGGCTATCGTGGTCAGTGGTAAACAAAGGTGTAGGAGGCCAGAGTGCCGGACAAATAGAAGCACGCTTCGCTACTGACGTGGTAGCGCAGCATCCTCGATTTGTGATTATTATGGCTGGCTCAAATCTGCAAAGCCTAAGTCAGACACAGGAGGCGTTTGTCCAGATGTGCTCGCAAGCTAAGCAGGCTCATATCACTATAGTGCTGTGTCTTGACCCACCATATACGCGCTATCTGCAGCCGTTAAACTCCTGGATAGCTGGGTACGCAGCAGGACATCATTACAAGCGTATTGACTTTTACTCGGTGATGAATGACCCAAACAATCCTGGCCATTACCTACCGCAATATTATTATGATGGAGTACACCCGAATGGCGCGGGGTACAAGGAGATGGGCGAGTCCATTAACCTGGGAATATTTTAGACGAAGAAAAATGAAGAAACAAACACTCTTTTGTTTCGTAGAGCAGGACGTTACGAACTCAACGTAGTGGCTTTTTCTTTGTTTCGATGATCTACGGAGCCGGGCCGGTTGACATACACTTGCCGAAATGGCGACAACGGGGAATGTCATAGACCGTATCGCGCTCCGTTAAAAATCGAGTACAAAGCATGAGAGTTGTGCAGTCGATAACGGCGCTACGGGCTCCGCACTAAAGACTGACACATTGTGAGAATCGCAGGCCCGAGGTTGCACATACGGCTAACAATTACCTAGCAATTACCACAGAACAAAAAACGGTGCGCCTAGGTTCGGACATGGCTGGCCGCCGGTTCTCGCGTGCGGCGAGGCGGCGCCCCGCCGACGTCTAGGTAAGTCTTATCATCACCCGCGTGGCTCAGCACTACGAAATAGCTGTAGCGCGCATCGTTGATGCCCTGCGCCGCTTGCGCGGTCAGCCGTCCTTAGACTCAGACGCTCTTGTGTGGAATTGCATTGCCTGCCGAGGTTAGAACAGGCAGAAAACGATCTTTTTGCTGATAGTGGTAGCTTACGCCGCATAGGAGGGTGATGTGTCCTCGCCCTCAGCACAAACATCTTTAAGACGCTCAGCCACTTCGTCATCGCCGTCATCCAGCAGTTTGGCTGTGGAGGCGTCATATCGGTCGATGTTCCCAATGCGCTCAGTGCTCAGCTAGCCCCCTTCGAGGTCAGAAGCGTGGTTCCCACCGGAGCCGTCCCAGAGATCATCCTCGGGCCTTTCAGCCTTGGTCTATTTCGTTCATTCTCGCTTCCCAAGGACGAGCAACGGCGGAACAGCAAAAAGGGATCTCTAACTTAAACCTCGAGACGTTTAACAAACCTTGTTGAGAATCTGCACAGGTAGGAGTTGTTTGCTTTTGCCGACATGTCCCATCTCATTCTCTTGACACTTTCGTGTTCACTCCGGCAACAACACAATATTATAGCTTGATCCGCTGTTTCTGACGTTGACAATAACGTCAAAATGGCCTCAGAATTCCTCTAGTTAACCCTTGCAGACCTCGCTTGCGTTGATTCCGAGCAGCACTGATTGTGAACAATACTTATATGGAACGTAATTGACCGTTGTCGAGAGCTTTTCTTATTAATACTATCGAAGGCGTTATGATCATGTTCTCAAATTTTGAACTCCTTCTTGCATTCCCTTTCGATGTTCTTCTGGTGACGTGGTACGCCGCCTGCTCATCCACAAGCTGTTTAATAAATCCGACCATTCCATAACAATGGTTACGCATTGGAAACCTGAGACCTAATTCGGCCGCTATATTTAACAAAAACAGCCAAAATGAACCCCGTTTATAGTTAGGCTGATGAGTGTATGATTCAAGATTGAGACACCTCCCATCGGACCGATCGCTCCAATAACCTGTCATCCAATCTTCAATAGCATAAAGTCCATTTGGCTTAAGGTGGTTGTCAAACAGATGCCAAAATGCAGTTTTTGTCAACTTACCAATATGCGAAGCATCGTCGATGATGATGTCAAATCCGTCTGATGCAATATTATTTGCGACCCGCGAGAGGAATTGCGGATCAGCTTGGTTCCCCTCAAAAATGTGAATGCGTTCGCCAGGATCGAAGTCATCTGGAAGTTTCTTATCAATACCGGCTATAGTCCCGAGCGGAAAATAATCTCGCCACAGCAAGAGCGAGCCCCCTTTAAGAACGCCGAGTTCGAGAAGAGTGATTTTCTTTTGGACGTATGGTTCAAAAATAGGATCGTATATCTTAAGATAATGCAGCTTGTCTGAATCGTACTTGTCTAAAGGCAGCTCTACACTTCGCACGTTAATCCGCTCTTTTTATTTGGCGCGTTAATAACGATTTACAATGCGTGCAGAGTTAAGCGTTTCTCTTTTACTTACCTCTGTTCAACTTGAGCATATTTGCCAAGCGAGAACGGGATCAGGAGCCGTCTGCTGAGTGTCAGAATTAAAACCGTATCGAGCGCTTGAACGATGAAACACACGTGGTTGTAAACGGCGGCGTTGTCGGGCAACGACCGCGCAGCCGATCACCCATTTGCGGCGCCAACACCCCTATAGGTGAATCCAAGCTTCTCAGCAGTCGCCGCGTCAAACAACCTGCGGCCATCGACGATTATCGGGGTGCGCATAAGATTCCTAATCTTGCGCAGGTCGAGCGCAGAGAAATCGCGATGTGCCGTCATGAGGACGAGCACGTCGGCTCGCGCAAGGGCGTCGTACGCCGTCTGTTCGGGCTTTGCCAGTGCTCGCAGGACGTCCTCATCGATGTACGGGTCCACGAGGTGCACTTGGGCCCCCCGCTTCGTGAGTTCAGTCACGAGTACTTCGCTGGGGCTCTCACGGTAGTCGCCCACGTTCTCTTTATAGGAAAGGCCGAGGACTGCTATCTTCGAGCCGTTCACCGCGCGTTCCTGTTCATTCAGAGCGTCAGCGACCAATTGGAAAACGTGCTGGGGCATGTAGTCATTAATGGCCCTGCCGGCCGTGATGACCTGCGAGTGGTAGCCAAGTTCTTCAGCCTTCTGAACGAGATAGTACGGGTCAACCGGTAGGCAGTGCCCTCCGACGCCCGCTCCTGGGTAATAGACGTTGAAGTTCCACTTGGTCGATGCCGCTTTAATGACGTCCATAATATCAATGTGCAAGCGCTCAAAGATCAGTGCAAGCTCATTCATGAGCGCGATATTGAGATCCCGCTGGATATTCTCTATGACCTTGGCTGCTTCAGCTGTCTTGATGTCCTTGACGATAAACACGTCCTTTGCGTTGCTTGTGTACAGCCGCGCGGTTGCATCCGCCCATTCCGGCGTGATGCCGCCGATGACACGCACGACATCCGTGATGCCGTGGTCTGCGTCTCCGGGGTTGTACCGTTCCGGACAGTAGGCCAGTCCAAAATCACTCCCAGCTTGTAACCCCGACTCCTCAAGGATCGGTTTGAGCACCTCCTCAACGACGCCCGGGTACACGGTCGATTCCAAGACGACGAGCTTGTTGTGGCCTAAGCCGTGTGCAATGGCTCGACCTGCCGAAGTGACGAACGATAAGTCCGGTCGCTTGTCCGACGTGATGGGCGTCGGGACCGTAATAATGATCACGTCGCTTTTGCGCGTGGCTTCTACCGTGTCGATGGTGGCCACGAGTTTGCCACGTTCAACAAGTCGCTGTACGCGTTCGTCAAGGTTTAGGTCGCAGAGGTAGCAGCCTCCCGCGTTGATGAGATCGACCTTGCTTTGGGTCCTATTCACCCCTATTACGCTGAATCCGTTTTCGGCAAAGTTGACAGCGGTCGGGAGTCCGACGTAACCTAGCCCTATAACGGCGATGCCTGCCGTCTTGTTCTTAATTTTCTGACCTATGTCCACCTTCAAACCACCTTACCGTCTCTTCAAGCTCTTTTTTGAAATCGCTGCGTGGTACATAGCCCAGCGACCGCGCTTTCGCTATATCGGCGAGTGAGTGTCGGACATCTCCAGGGCGCGGCGCGACGTACGTCGGCACCGGATGCTTGCCGATGATCTCAGACAGCAGGACAATCAACTCGTTCAGGGTAATACTGCGGCCGCAGGCGATGTTGAACGTTCCGGTCTCGCTTGATTCGCACGCGCGAATATTTGCGTCTACGACATGGTTCACGAACGTGAAGTCTCTGCTATGTGTACCGTCTCCGTACACCGTCGGCGGAGTATCGTTGAGCATTGCCGTTATAAATTTAGGAATGACGGCCGCGTAGTCGGAGTGGGGGTCTTGCCGCGGTCCGAACACGTTGAAATAGCGCAGCGACACGGTGGGGAGGCCGTAGACGTGGTGAAACACCGTGCAGTAGAACTCACTGGTCGCCTTGGTGACTGCGTACGGTGATATCGGTGCCAGACACATGTCCTCACGTTTCGGGAGCTCCGCAGCATCACCGTACACGGATGACGACGAGGCGAAGACCACCTTCTTAATGCCCGTTTCTTTGGCGGCGATCAGCACTTTCAAGGTGCCAGTGGCGTTGGATTCGTTCGACGCCAGCGGATCATTGATGCTGCGCTGGACACTGGGAAGCGCCGCTAAGTGAAAAACGTAGTCGTGACCTTCGAAGATTTCCTGCAATTTAAGTGCCGCAACATCTCCTTCGATCACGTCCAGCCGAGCGTCAGGGAAACCGCTGACGTTTTCCAGCTTCCCGGTAGACAGATTGTCGATGATGGTGACGTCGTTGTCGTCGACAAGCGCTTCAACCAAGTGAGAACCAATGAAGCCTAAACCACCTGTGACGATTGCCTTCTTGCCTTTCATTGCGTCCGGCGATACCTATTCGTCTAAGCTATTTAAGGCTTTCAAATGACGTCACCGTGACTTATCTGCCTCGCAGCGGAGCCTAAAATGGGCGTAGTGACGGTAGCAGGAGCGTAATCGCTCGCCTAGCGACACGCTCGGATACGCGTCAGATCGAGCTACTGATCGCAGAATCATCGAAACGCTGCACTAGAGGTGCAAGTGGCGAGCGAGCGCGAGTTTAGCGGCTACGGCGTAAACCGATTGCGCGTCTGTGGCGCTACCTGGGCTGAAAAACCTGGGTCACTGCCACGGTCCCACGCGTCCGTAATCAGGGACGGCACTAAACCTACGGTCGGCCGTTTTTAGCTCTCTCTGGGTTATTTTTGTTGGGGCCTGGCACCGGAATCGTTCTTCTCGCGCTCAGGATACGCGACTGGGATGCATCGAGGCGGCCGTTTGCGGGCCTTGACTGAGCGTTCAACTACGAAACGGTGAAGTGCAGGTGGGAGGATCCGCGCATATGCTTGCATTTTGAGACCCCGCAGAAAATCGTTGTGTCAGGTCCGAATCCTCGTTCGTTAGTATTTTAAATCGGGTACGTAGAGAGGCGAAAAGCGGAAGCCTTATTTATGTTTTCTTTCCGCTTATTGGCGTCTACATGACACAGGGTGATTAGCACGCATTTGAGCAGAATTGTAACCCCGATTATCATAATTCTCCTTTTGAGTACGCTCGTGGGCGGGCTCGAGAATGCCCCGGCGACCGCATTGATCGACTCCAGCCCGCTTGCGGCCAACCCTAACCTTTACGCCGCCGCGGTCCAGGCCAGCGGCAGCGCAAATCCGACGCTGCACGCGGCCGGCTCAACAAGCACCAATGCGCAAGGAGAGGTCGTTGGTGCCAGCGCGGCAAACAGCACAAAGAAGTACGTCGTTTTTCGAGACGAAGATATGGGCTTCGGGAATGTGAGCGCACTGGAGGCTGTTGATCAAGTTCATATAGAGGAGAACGTGCCGGTGACGCTTGGAATCATCCCGCACCCGAACCTCTGCGGCGTAGGGAACGAGCTGCTCTGGAATGTCCCGATCAACAATTACTTGCGGTCGATAGCGGACAACCCGCTTTTCGAGTTCGCACAACACGGTTATGACCACTATGATTACGCGCAACTCGGCGCCCCCAGCTGTTCCGCATCGGCTGCGGGGGTAGGCGTGCCGCAGGCCGTGGGCGGAGCGGCGCCGTACTATGAAGTCGGCGAAAGCCCGGTCCCTGGCCAACTTGTCCCGGGTCAACCAACGGGCGCGCCCGCTGGCTTATACAGCGAATTCTGGGGAAGACCGTACGCGGACCAGTACGCCTCGATTAAACAAGGACGAGACGATATCGAGCAGGCGTTCGGCGTCACGCCGACGACCTTTATTCCGCCGTGGAACAAGGGTGACAACAACACGCTAAAGGCGGCGCACGCACTCGGATTCACGCTCTATAGCACAGCCGTATCAGACTTCAACGTGCGCGAGGCGAGCTTACAGGGAATCATGGTGCAAGGCGAGTCCACTGGTATTCTCGGCTGGAATAATGACACTGCTTGGCAGACCGGTATGCAATCGCTGACTCGGTCAACCGATGCAGCACTGAACAATATGACGGCCGGCCAAGATTTTGTTGTGGGCTACCATTTCTGGGCATTTGAAAAACCCGACGGTTCGGTTGATCCTGTCCGTGTCGCACTGTTCAAGCAGTACATCGACCACCTAAAAAGCCGTGGAGACGTGGCCTTTACCACACTTGCTGGCCAGAATCTGAGACAATCTACTCAACTGTCGCTTTCTGTCAATAACGCTCGTGGTCAAACGATTGCCTTCTCTGGCACCCTACAAACTGGATCAACGTCGCCCGTGCGCATCGCAAACTCCTCTGTCTACCTCCAAGTCTCCACCAACGACAAGAACTGGTCCCTCGCTTCAAGCACCGCTGTCGCCACCGATACGAGCGGCGCGTACGTCTTCTTGAAATCATTCCCAGTCGGCACGTACTATTTCCGGACCTACTATCCCGGCAGCGATACGTACCGCGAGGCCTTCAGCCAGGTCGTAACAATGCGTGGCACCACGCTACCGACGACGCTCACGATACACGTGACGAATTCGGGAAGCGCCTATACGTTCTATGGCGCTCTGAGCGTAATTAAGAACATGAGTCGCATCCCGGATGCGACGGTTATGCTGCAGGTATCTGCCGACAATAAGCACTGGAGTAATGCGTGGGCTCCGACAACTACCAACGCCGCAGGTGACTACACGCTTTTCACGACGCTCACACAGGCGCGCACCGACTATTTCCGCGCCTACTACGCCGGCAGCATTCATAACCACAAGGCCTTCAGCCAGGTAATCAAGGTGGCAGTCAAATGACGGCGTGCTGTATTCACTGCTGCCGCTTAAAGTATTACTGCACACTCATGGTTGTCGTACAAGTCTCTTAGAATCGTCACAAGGTCGTTATATGTTTCGTTGGCTGCGCGGTCTTAGCAGAAGACTATACTCGGTCAGTGCTAAGCAGCAGGCCGACGCTTTCCCGATTGACGGCTGATGGTGTGCTTCTAGATCGGTCGTCTGCTGCAAGAGCAAATTGTTTGTGCGTAAGGTTTTGACTGGCATTTGACCACTTCTTATTCGAGTGCGATAGGATCAGAACTGTCAGCGACCCCAGCGATTGCATAGCTCGCCCGTGGCGTTCGGTGGCTGCATCGCCAGCACGTTTACGTTTTTCAAATCTTTTTGAGTCGGCATTGCATTGACGCAAGTGCGTACAGAGCTTTGCTGCAGCAACACCGCGGCAACGGGTTGGCAACGGATACCCATTAGATAGTCTTTGAGATGGCAATCTGAGACTGCCGATCTAGAGCGCGTCCAAAGATCCCGTTTGCTGCCCTGAGGGTTTTAACGAGTCGTAATCGACAACCGATCTCATTTGACGAGCATTCAGACAGATAAGGCACTTAACGCGCAAGACAATACCAATTAGCCTTTCAGATTGACGCGTTGACAATCAAACGGCAAGCTTTATGTTGCGTCCGCACACGGTACACACGGACAGAATCGAACAGGAGTAAGGCTTTCACATTGTCGATAACGACGGATATGGTAGAACTCGACGTTACGTCTCACGGCTCAGTCTCCTCCTCAACGGTCATGGTTGGCATTCCGTGCTACAATGAGGAAGTGGCGATTGGCAGCCTCGTATTGCGCGCCTCCAGGTATGCGGACGAGGTCGTCGTCCTCGATGACGGTTCTACGGACAAGACAGCTGAGGTCGCGCGCTTGGCCGGAGCTCACGTGCTGGTTCACGACACCAACATAGGCAAGGGCGGCGCTTTGCGCGATCTCTTCGCGTACGCAACGCAATCTGGCTTTGACATCATCGTCATTATCGACGGGGACGGTCAGCACAACCCCGATGACATTCCGAAGCTCGTCCAACCGCTCGTGCGCGACGAGGCCGACGTCGTCAATGGAAGCCGGTACCTGAGCGGAATGACGGGAAACACCCCGCGCTACCGCAGATTCGGACAGATCGTTCTCGACAAGATCATCCATTGGGGGCTCAATGGCTGCGACACCTTCACCGACACGCAGAGCGGTTTCCGCGCGTTCTCGATCAAGACCGCGCCACTTTTCAGGTTTAATTCCGACGAACTAGCGATCGACAGCGAGATGCTCATGGACGCGGCAAACGCGCGGCTGCGGATAAAGGAAGTGGGCGTCGGAGTTCGCTACGACGTAGGGCGCTCATCTAAGCACCCCGTAAGCCACGGGCTGCAGGTGCTTACGGGCGTGCTGCGCAGCATCGAGTTCGACATGCCGCTGCTCGCGTTCACGTTCCCCGGTTTGTTACTTGTCGCTTTTGCGGTCGGAATGGCCGCGATCGTCATTCAAGATTACTTCTCGGTCGGGTACGTAGTCCTCGGTCCGGCACTCCTGATGGTGCTGCTCATGGTAGTGGGGACGTTTTTTGTGTTAACGGGGATCATCCTCCACTCCGTGTCTTCACTCGTTAATTCACGTGCCGAACAGCGCGGCGAATCACGATAGCGTTCTGCTGGCGCTTACAGGCTATTGGTGACGGCTTTTGACCCCAGCACAACACAAAAAAAGTGGCGAGCAGCAGCGCTCGCTTTCGTGCTAACAACCGATCTGTGATTCAGTGGAATGCGGCAATCGGCCTGTCGCAGGCGCTGATACAAGCGAAAAACGCGGTCGCACCAGAAACGACAAAGCTTTATCGACGACAGGAGAACGGAACGCGTACGTCGTTAAACCATGAAATCACGAATCGCGCTCCTCGGAACTCGCGGGATACCGGCCAAATACGGTGGATTTGAGACGTTCGCAGAGCGCGTGGCTCCGGCACTCGCCGCTGAAGGTCGCGAGGTGTGGGTAAGCTGCGAGGGCACAGCTCGGCCGCGCCTCTCCGAGTACAACGGGGTCCGGCTCTTTTACTTTCCGTTCAAGCCGTTTAGGCGCGTATTCTACGAGACCATGTACGACATCTATTCCCTCGCGCGGGCGAGTCTTATGTGCGACTGCGTGATCATGATGGGCTACGGCGCCGGGTTCTTCTTCTTCATTCCGAAGCTCTTTGGAAAAAAAATCGCAGTGAATGTAGACGGCCGGGAATGGACGCGTGAGAAGTACAACTCCCTCGAAAAGACTGCGCTACACGTAAACGAGCTATTTGCGCTGCGCTACGCCGATGCGGCGATCGCCGACGCGCGGGCAATCGAGGCGTACCTCAAGACATCGCAGGGGACGGAAGCAACCTTCATCCCGTACGGCGTTGACGTTCCAGCGAACCTGCGATGGAATCCGTGCCTGCTTGAGGCGCTGCACGCCGACCTCAGCGAATTGGAAAGCGGCGAGTACTTCTTGATCGTCGCGCGTCTTGAACGCGACAACAACATCAGCACAATGGTCGAGGGCTACTTGACCGCGCGCACCGACAAGAGACTCGTTATTGTCGGGAACTTCTTGGACTCGAGCTATAAGGATGACGTCCACGCCCTCATCGCGGACCGCGAAGGCCACGATCGCGTCACGTTTAGCGGTGGAATCTACGAAAAGGAGCTTTTGAGCATGTTGCGCCAACACTGTTTTGCCTACCTCCACGGGCACTCAGCGGGAGGCACGAACCCCTCACTGCTCGAGGCGATGATAGCGCGCAACCTCATCATTGCCCACGACAACCCATACAATCGGGAGGTGTGCGACCGCTTTGCCTTATTCTTCAATGACCCCACGAGCCTGCGCACGGCGATCGAATCAGTGGTGGACCAGCCGGAGGCGTATGACGGGCTTCGAGCCGGCGCGTTCGACCGAGCGAAAAACGAGTATGCGTGGGATCGCGTCGTTCGCGAATACGACGCACTGCTTGATAACGTGCTGCGATGCCCGAAATGAAGCTCCTCTTCGTCAACTACCTGGAAACGACCGCGGTAGGCGGAATCAACACGGCGGTGTGTGAGGTGGGGAGGGCGCTCACGCTCCGCGGACATCGTGTTACGGTGCTTCAGCCCAATCCTGATCATCGTCCGCCTGAAGAGCTCTATCACGGGTTTAGAATCCAACGGGTGCACGCGCCATTGGCGGATCTCCTGTACGGGTTTGACGTTCTTCTGTCTAAGGATATCGCGGAGCTTTACCGCGCCACAACTCCCGACGTGGTTCACGTGCACGGTTTTCATTCGTTATTCTCGGCCGAGGCAATTTATCTTCTCAGACGGATGGACGGCAACGTCCCGTTGGTCTTCTCTTTCCACTTGGACGTATACCGGGAACGGTTTTTGGGGCGGCGACTCTGGGATGCGTACAGACAGGTCGGAAAAAAGATGGTCGGTGCCATCACCCACGTCGTCGCATTTTCCCAGTTTGAGGCCGAGATCATAACGCGCGAGTTTTGCGTGCCGCAAGAACGGCTGTCTGTGATACCGCACGGCGTGAGAGCCATCGATACGCACAAAACGCGAGCACCTGGGGTCGGGCCCCGTCTCCTGTACGCCGGTCACCTGTTGAAGCGAAAGAACGTGCAAGCGATCATCGAAAGCTTGGACGTGCTCGTGCACCGTGAAAATGTGCCGGGCGCCTCGCTGACCATCGTTGGAGTGGGCCCCGAGCGTGCACGCATCAGCCGTTTGACACGCGATCGGGGGTTGGAAGCGCAAGTTACGCTGAAACCGTTTTTGACACCAGCAGACCTCGTTCGTGAGATCAAACGAGCCGACGTGCTCCTGCTGCTGTCAAACTCAGAAGCGTACGGCATCGTCGTCGCAGAGGCGCTCGCGCTGGGTACGCCATGCATCGTTGCGGACGCGACCGCGCTCCACGAGTTCGTTGCCGAGCCCGGCTGTTTTGGAGTTGCTTACCCTCCTGAGCCTGAAAAGGTCGCTCGGCTCATCATGGAGGTTTTTGAGAGCACGGTGCAGGTGGGGCCGTTCGGCGACAAGATACGTACGTGGCAGGCGGTTGGTCGTGCCTACGAACGCCTGTATTGTCGGTGTATCGAGGGCGATTTGTAAGCAGGTTCACCAGTTCTCTCTGAATCGCGGAGGTGCTCGTCCCGTAGTCGTGTGCTGCAGTGTTGTGACGCCGTGTTGACTTTTCGCGGCGCTCCAAATGCCAAAGTCAATCACGTACGGCGGGTCGCTCCGCTCACGACGAACCAGGCGAAGCCGAGCAGGAAAGCGACCCCCGCGCCGCCCGCGAGCCACAGCTGATATGGCGTCAGGGCATCGGTCACGCTCATCAGGCTTAACGCAGCGCCGGGGGCAGCGTCTGCGCTGACCGTCGCCTGACGATTGAGTGTCGTGAACTGCACGCCTTGCTTGGTTTTTACAAAGTCAATGTAGTCACGCAACAGCTGCAGCTTGCGCGCGTCGACCGAGCCTCCGGGCCCAATGAAAGTCCACCAGTGGTACGCAATAATCAGGGTATTGTTCGTGGGATCGCTCATGAACTGGTCGGTCTTGCTCTCTGCCACCTGAACGCTCGTGTTGAGCGCGGCGTAGGTGGCGCCGTCGATGTCAACGGTGGCCGCTTCGACCCGTATCCCGCTCTCGCGTCCCTGCAGGTTCGCGAAATCCGTGGGGCCCGTGCAGTATTCCGTGAATCCGAGTGCACGCAAGGCTTCGAGCGTCGTGAGGTCCCCTCGGTCAAATGGGGGGACAAAAGTGGTCGGCGTAATTCCAAACGCGCTCTTGATGTCCTCCCGCCCTTGTAGTATCGCCGCGTACTGCATGTCGAAGGGCTCTCCGGCAAACTCGCTCTTGTTGCTTGAGCCGGGCGTTAAGCCGTCATTCTCGTGGGTGTACCCGTGCTGCGCGAACTCGAACAACGGGTTTGTGGCAATCGAGCGCATGTAATCTAGGAACGAAGGCTCTTCGAGCAACTCGTTAACCTGGGCGCCGGGGAAGCTTGGACCGAAAAGTACGGGCTGACCGTCAGGGAAGAGTTGTGCATCGTTCTGGGGTCCGGGGTGCGGTATGATCGCCAGTGTCACTGGGACGTTCTCGTCGATTTGCACCTGATTGACTGCTTCCAGTACACCTAGCAGCTGCGTCGGCGCTTCGTCATCGTCACGGAAGATGATTTGCTTAGTCGTCGGGGCAGACTGGGCACTGACCGAGGCAGTTGAAACAAACATAGAAGCGAGAACAATCAAAACGAGCAGGAACGGAACGAGTGCTTTGTGCGTCATAACAGTGCCGCTTTAAATGATAATCCGGTCTACCAAAGAAATCTGCTGTCGCGAGCCTTGTTGCAGACCCGCGCGATCTGAGCTCTACTTAACGCGAAATCGTATATAACGATTTGTGTATGAGTTTGTTCCCGTGCAACGCCCTTTAGCGGCCATTAGTGCAACGGCCGACTTTGCCGATCTGCCGCGACACGATGTTTTTTTAACGGAATAGAGGGAGCCGTTTGGAGGCGCCGGCTGAGGGCAGCCGAGTCGCACGCGGTTGAGACGATCGATCCAGGTTCGTCCTCGGTCGCGCAAAAAAAGCTCTCAGCTCCTTACGGCGCGGCGAGATGCACGGCGCGCGATTGCGGGCAGGCACTGCATTTTGACGCTATAACCACTGGCCAGGCGGGCGGCTGGCGCCGTGCCGCAGTCGGCGTTGCACAAACCTTTAGAAGTTGTGCAGACTAGACAGAAGGGAAGACTATGGGCGACGCGAAAGGCAGAACTGAAACACTTGAACCCTCTTCGCGGAGGATACGGGAGCTCAAACATAGGCCAGTCATTGGCATTATCCCTCATATGTTCTTGGAAAAAGTAAGCGTTTTGCGCGTAGATGAACTGCTCGCGCTTCTCAGTCCTCTCACAAAGACGATATTTCTGATCACCGACGGGTACGATGGCGCCCGCCTCGGCGTACGGAACGTCCCGATAAAGGCCACGAAGCGTGCATCCTTCTTGTCGAAAGCCGTGGAACAAGGGTTCATCCATTTGCAATTGTTGCGCGTTCTGTTTACGATGCGGAACGAGATCGACGAGCTGCTCTTCTTCTTGGGGGGGATTGAGTTTGCAATACCCCTCATTTTTGCCAAGTGTTTGAATATTAAGTGCTTTGTCGTTTTGACAGGCCTTGGCAACGTAAAACGAATACAGCCCCTCAAGGAAAGAGGCGGCACGCCGGAACTCGGAGAGCTTGCGCGGCTCCGCGTGGCGACGCTCCTTGAACGGGTCAGCTTCTATTTTTCGGATAAGCTGATCGTGCTCGATGAATCCCTCATAGATCAGGCCGACCTCAGAAAATATCGCGATAAGATCGCGCTTGCCCACAGACATTTCGTCGATTTCAATGAATTCCAGATGAAAGACGACGTTGACGAGAGAGCTAACGTCGTGACTTATGTCGGGCGTTTGCACGAGGAAAAAGGCGTGCTGAATCTCGCTCAAGCAGTTCCGAAAGTGGTGGGCCAACGGCACGACGTGCGATTTGTGATCATCGGCGAAGGTCAATTGGAAGGTGAGCTCCGCAGGTACGTGATGGCGCACGGGCTCTCGCAGAACGTATCGCTGACAGGCTGGATCCCGCACGGCGAACTGCGCGAGTATCTTGCGAACTCAAAACTGCTGGTGCTTCCCTCGTACACCGAAGGGCTGCCTCACGCGATGCTCGAAGCGATGGCGTGCGGAACGCCAGTCCTTGCTACGCCGGTAGGCGCAGTGCCACAAGTTCTGCACGATAAAGAAACCGGTTTCCTCGTTGACGACAACTCGCCGGATTGTTTGGCGGAGGGCATCGTGGCGGCGCTGGCGTATCCGCATCTGAGGCGACTTGTGGGCAACGCTCGGACGTTCGTTGAGCGTGAGTTTCAATACGAGAGCGTCGTCAACATGTGGCGCGATGTAATCTGCAGCAGCGAAGGCGCGTAATTCCCGCTGTATTCCGGCCGATTGGCCGTTTGCCTTTCACCGAAAGAGTTGCTCCTTCTTGGCGGCTGAGCGCGAGGAAGGCAGAAAGGAACGAAGAGCAAGAAACAAGTACGGCGAGCGTGTTAAATAGGTGACGGCCTGTCGCTTTCGTCGCACAACGAGCTCCGTTAGACGGCACAGGCACATCGCGCCGTGAGCAAGTTGCTAACGCGCCGATTATCTAATGCTGGTTGCCGAGGCGACAAGGTGACGTGAAACGTGTGAAGAAGCTCCTGTTCGTCGGTCCGTGCAAATTCTTCTTTCGATCCTTCATGCAGTGGGATCTCGACGCGTTACGCGGTGAGTTCGAGGTCAGACTCGTCGATGCCTGCTTCAACGTCCACGACGCTCGAGGTACACTGAAAACTCCATACGGCCTGATGCGCGGCGTTGCGTGGGCAGATGTCGTATTTTGTTGGTTTGCGGGTCGCGAGGCGTTTTGGGCAGTCAGCCTGTCGCAGTTCTATCGCAAGAAGACCGCCGTCGTCGTGGGAGGCGCTGACGTTACCGCAATCCCCGAAATTGATTATGGAGCTATGCTTGACAAAATAAAGCGGTGGTACTCCACGTTTGTGCTGGACAAGGCGACGGAACTTCTGCCTTTCTCGAAAGACGCAGAACAACGAGTTCTAGCGTTCGTAGACAACGTCTCGAAGGTTAAGCTAATTTACCTAGGCGTTGACGCCCGACGCTTTCATCCGGCGGGGACAAAGAAAAACCGGGCGTTAACCGTTGGCATTGTGAACCGCACCAACGTAAAAAGGAAAGGGCTCGAAACGTTCGTCCGCTCTGCTGCGTATCTGCCTGACATAGAATTCATCTTGGTCGGTGCGTTCGCTGATGACGCGATTGACGACTTGCGGTCAATCGCATCGGACAACGTCCGATTCATGGGCGCCCTTCCCGAAAGCCAACTGCTGCGTTGCTATCAGGATGCCAAGGTGTATGTGCAAGCGTCGGCTCACGAAGCATTCGGCGTATCGCTCGCAGAAGGGATGGCGTGTGAATGCGTACCAGTAGTAACAAACACGGGTGCCATCCCCGAAGTGGTGGCAGACACAGGGATCTACGTCCCTTACGGAGAGCCAGCGGCAACTGCTGATGGCATAAAAAGCGCACTCGAATCAGACAAAGGAAGAACTGCGAGGAAGCGAGTTGAGGAGCGGTTCAGCCTCGTCCAAAGGAGAGAGGGGTTGCTGCAGGCCGTAAGTGACCTACTAGACTAAACAAATTGCTTCCCGCGCCTCACACTCACGCTGTGACTTTTTTTCATCGGCGAGCAATATGGCAAAATTGGCTCTTACGGATCTTGCGCATTCACGAAAGCGCTCTCGTGGTGCGCGCTAGATTTGATATTAGGCTCGATGCGGACGCGTGTGTGCGACGTCCGTGATGGGCGATGCCCAGCGCGCGCGCCGATCTCCATCTTGTGGAACTATCTCGACTGCCCACGGTCAGCGCCGCTAATGTTACGTCTGTAGGTGGATATTTTCCACTGCCTCAGTTCGCTGCTCCGCGCCCCCACTGCGTCTTGTGCAACAACGAGCAGGAATGAAAAAAGCGGCTTGAAGCGGAGCCTTTAAATCTCTTCGTCAAGATAAGAAAATGAACTCGCTTATGCGAATTGCGCGGCCTACGTCGCCGAAATATACGCGGATACGTATTCACGCCTGAGCAGAGGGCGGCAAATGGTGTAGATGGTCACGGCGACGCCGCATTACTAGGCGATTGAGGAGATCTTTCGTTATGAACACGACAGTACAGCGCTCTAGCGTACAGCGCTCTAGCGCCTTTGACAATCACATGAACCGAGATACAAGCCGCCGTGGGGCTGGCCGCGCGTCGTTCTGAACTTCATGTATCGTTTCTTGGAGTAAACGTGAGTGATTACGAGCTTTTGGTCAAACGAATCGGGCTGACAGGACTGGCCAGCATCGTGGTCTCGTTCAGTCCTGTCGTCTTGCTGCCGATCTTGACGAAGATCCTGACCATTCAGGATTACGGGATCTGGTCATTAGTCGTCGTTACAGCCAGCTTCGTGCCGATGCTCGTGACGATAGGCCTACCGAACTCGATGATACGGTTTCTAGCCCCGGTAAAGAACAAAGACGACATACGTGAAGGCTATTACTCTATCGCTCTCGTTGTTCTCGGTGTAGATCTTGTTCTGAGTTTAGTCCTGTTCGTGTTTGTACAATCGATTGCTGCAAACGTGCTCGGCAGTGATCGCACCGTGGCGCTCTTATTTCCGTTCATCATGTTTGTGGCCTCTTACGTCGTCGTGCCACAGACCTACTTCAGGACTTTTCAACAGGCGAAACGATATTCGATTATCTCGTTTCTGCAGGCCGCGCTCTACATCATACTCGTCGCTGCGTTTGTGGTGCTTGGTTTCGGAGTCGCCGGAGCTGCTCTCGGTTATCTGATCACATTGCTGCTCGTAGCCCTCATCTCGACCTATTACGTCTTGAAGGACATTGGTGTGACGTTGCCAACTTTCTCCGAGTTAAAGGCGTATCTAAAATTCGGCTTGCCTCTTCTGCCCGGCAGCCTGTCGAACTGGGCATTAAGCGTCAGCGATCGGTACATCATTACGTTCTTCCTAGGCGTGGCTTGGGTCGGCTACTACTCGCCAGGTTACTCGCTAGGCTGGACGATCAGCGTTCTAATAACGCCCTTCGCGATTCTCGTTCCGACGGCCCTTTACGAGCACTATGATGCGGACAGAATGGCCGACGTGAAGATGATCATGCGGTACTCCATAAAATACTTCCTCGCGGTTGCCCTGCCCGCCGCTTTCGTGCTTTCGCTTCTCTCGAAGCCTATACTGCTGGTGCTAACTACCCCTGCAATAGCTGCGAACAGCTATCTAATCGCGCCGTTCACCGCACTCAGCTCTGTGCTGTTTGGAGTGTGGAACATTCTTGTCATCGTGCTCACGTTTGAAAAAAGGACTGCGATCGTCGGCACCATTTGGATCCTGGGTGCGACATTGAACATCGGACTTAACCTGATCCTCGTTCCATATTTTGGCATCATAGCCGCGGCTCTGACCACCGTCCTAGGTTACGGCTTCGTTTTCGGTGTTACGGCATTTTATTCGGTTCGACATATGACGCTCGGTGTTGATTTCGGCTTCATCTTAAAAAGTATTTTTGCATCTATCGTGATATCGTCGTTTGTCCTATTATGGCACGCTTCCGGATTTTTGAACATCCTGGCGCTAATCGCGATTTGCGCCGTTGCTTACACCGCGATTCTGTTCGCCCTTAAAGGATTTACGGCAAGCGAGATACGATTCTTTACCAATTTTCTCGCAAGATAGCGATAATTTAGTACTCGGACTTAAGAAACAATAAATCAAAAGGCCAGGCACACGTTGGGCATCGACATCCACGAACGCGCACGCGCGTGACGAAGGTAAACGACCTTATAAAGTCCTATGAAAGTCGGGATATACGCACCTGCGCTTAGCGCGTTAGGTGGAGGCGAAAAATACGTCTGCGAGCTCGCAATCACGTTAAGTGACGACCACGACGTAGAATTTGTGAATTTTACTGCCCTCAACCGAGCACAACTCGAAGCGCGGTTCGGGTTTAACTTGCAGAACGTCGGTGCTCGCGTTCTAAGATTGCCGGCAAGATTGGCCAGCTCGCTTCGGCCGATGCGGCACTTGTCGCTCTCGCGCGCATCACGAGCCTATGATGTGTTCATAACCGATGAGGCCCACTGGTGGTCTTTTCCAGCAAAGGCGACCAAAAACATCGCCCTGCTCCAAATCGCACCGACGCTAAGTGAGCGCACGCGCTCCACGCGGCTGCCGTTTGCAAGAGAAAAAGTGTACGATATGACACTCGCCTCATACGACGTTTTGCTGGTCAACTCACAATTCGTGCGAAGATGGGTAAAACGGGTCTACGCGCGCGAGTCAGCTGTGTTGTACCCGCCGTGCGGCGCATCTCTGATAGAGCGCCATGCAAAAGACAACGTGATTCTAAGCGTCGGGCGATTCTTTATAGGAGGGCCGAGCAAGAAACAGCTCGAAATGATCAAGGGCTTCAAGCGACTCTACGACAGCACTCCCGAGGCGGCACGATGGACGTACCACCTCGTAGGTGGCGTCGATCCCGCGCACGCGCGGTACCTCGATGCGTGTCGGGCAGAGGCCGCGGGATATCCAATCGTCATTCATCCAAACGCGCCCGCAACGGTAACTCGAGACCTCTACGCGCGAGCTTCGCTCTTCTGGCACGCGACCGGATTCGACCAAGACGAAGAGCTCCACCCGGACTGCTTGGAGTCGTTTGGCATCACCACGGTAGAAGCGATGGCTGCAGGCTGCGTCCCACTCGTGGTTAACAAGGGCGGACAGCCTGAAATCGTGCGCAACGGTGTAGACGGGATACTGTGGGACACGCTTAGAGAGCTCCGCGAAGGGACAGCGACGCTGATGACGGATGATGGGCTCAGAGCTGCCATGAGCGCCGCTTCGATAGAACGCAGTGAAGACTTCAGCACTGGACGGTTCAAAGAGGAGGTGGCGCTCCTGTTTAACCAGCGCGAAATGCCCGACCCGGCGCCGCCTTGACCAACCGGCGGACACAGAAGCGAATAACCGCTATTTTTAGCATTTTAACAGTGGCGGCTATGTTTGGCGAAAGTTCGGCGACTGACACGTGGTGCAAAAAATGCCCTCGATATTTTTCCAGATTCTGATGGTTGCGTGGTTCGGACCAAGTGCGATTGCCGATCTTCGTTAAGAATCAATTCTGACGTTCTCTCAACTACCAGACCGTTCGTGGCCTTTTCTCAGCGAGGTAATCGATGGCGTCGATCTGCGTCACGGCATATCCATATTCAGCAAGCAATGATGTCACCTTTTTGACTCTTTGGGCATCAAGGACTTCGATTACGAGCTTTGCCGCACCAGCAGCAAGAACCTCTCGCATTCCATCCAACACGAGATACTCTGCCCCTTCGACGTCTATTTTAACAAAACGTATGTCCTCGAGTGGTACTTGACACCTGCGGGTGATATCGTCTATCGTGATCGTTCTGACGTCCTGTTGCCTGAGGGGGGCATCGCGCGAATTGCGAGGTGAAAGGACTGAGTGGGCGCCAAGATTCAGGCTATTCAGCGTTATTGTCACCACGAGATCGCTTTCGTTGTAAACCGCTCTTTTTAGCGCAGTTATCTTCCCTTCCAGTTTGTTGAGCCTGATGTTCCGCAGCAGCGTGCTAAAATTGTTCTGCTCTGGCTCCACAGCAATAACTTTGTCAAATCGATCGGCAAAAAGAACTGAGTATTTGCCGATGTGTGCCCCGATATCTAAGAAAATCCCTTTATAACTGCCTTGTAGGAACGGCGACAGATCTGGCGCAAGCGTTAATATTTCATAATCCTTAGCATTCTGAACAAAAAAACATTTTTGCCGGTAAACAACCTTCGCATTGCGCAACAGTTTCGAATAAACGCGCAGAAGAAGTAGGTCCGCTCGCTCTCTACTGAGAAGTAGATCCGCTCGTTCTCTGCTTATATAATGTGCGGGTATCCTGGATAGTTGAATTATCGAGAGCAGGACCAGTTGAAGTCGGATCGCTAAGGTAGTTCCACTTCGATAGTAAGTGAATATAGATCGTATTGCCGTTCGGGGGTCCATAAGCGCACCTTTGAAAGCGCACGTCGCAGATATAGTTGTGCTTATCAGTCGGTTCGCTGTTTGATAGATTTTGAAAGCCCCTCCTATGGTGATAAGGGCAGACGGCCGTGCGGCGTGGGCATAGCTTGGCGCCAATTCAGGGCGTTCCGGCGGACACGAAACATGACTGGGGCATCGTTCGCGATTCTGACCGTACGAATAAACCGATATGGAGTCGTGGTTTTTGCCGGCCGCGCAACGATTCGGGAAGATTGCGTGCCTCACCATGTCAGCGGGTGGCTAACCGTTGGCGCAGCACGTGACGGTCTGAACGGGCGTGAACAGGCTCCTTGACGTCGGAGTCGCAAAGGTAACAACCTCTTTGCTGAGCGTAACCTGCCTTAGACGTTCACGCCTATACCATTGTTGACATGTCCTTGAAATCAAGCCGCTCCTCCATCGCTGAATGCAGGTTGAGGTGTTATCGGCGTGAGCAGCCCATGGATAAATCCGCGAACGAAGTACCGGATAGTACCGAACTGATGCGCTTTTAGAAGCACCGCGATCCAGTACGCAGGGTACAACAACAAAAACGAGACAAGCTGCAGGTCTCGCGCATACTTTCTCGCATTAATCACCCAGTTTCTATGATCGTAGTACTCTGCAAATCGTTTTGCTTTTGAAGTCGAAGCCGTTTTTTTGTGCCAAATCTTACTGTCAAGGTCGCATACGATTCTATACCCGGCTCTGCTGATTCGCACGCACCAGTCAAGCTCCTCTCCATACAAGAAATAGGTTGGATCGAACAATCCGACCTCTTCGATTACGTTGGTTCGGACTAGAAAGCAGGCGCCTGGCATAAAGTCCGCGGGCAAAAGCTTGTCCGCAGCGAAATGTTCGATCTCATCATCCCTTTTTCCCTTGTTAAGGGATATCGTCCTTCCCCTCCAAAAATCGATACGTGCGCCCGTTGATTGAATCACGTTCGGCGCATCGCACCAAAATATTTTCGGGCCGATCACGCCAATAGTGGGATCCAGATCTGCAGCACGCACGAGTTGTGTTAGGAAATATTTATCGACGATTGTATCGTTGTTCAGGAGCAACACATAATCAGCGGATGCCTTCAGGGCGTACCGCATCCCTATGTTGTTCCCTTCGGGATAACCAACGTTCTGTTCGTTCTGGATAATGACGAGCGATGCGCCTGAAGCTTCATTGCGGCTCTCTCCTGCCCGTAGAGTCGTTGCTTGTATGGCTTCGGCTTCGCGTCTCGTATAGCCGGTTACACGTAACGGCTCTGTTCGACGGTAGCCGGGGGGAGAATCCGAGTCGACAGGTTCGCCGCTTGCGTATGCTCGTATCCTCGCTAGTGAATCATCCTGTGAATCGTTATCAACTAAAACGACGTCGTAGTTTGGGTACGAAATAGCATAGAGTGACTCCAAACATACTACCGTGTCTTCCCAACCGTTCCAGTTAAGAATTATGATGAAGACCTTGGGCCACTCGACACCATCCATCCTATCCACGTTCAATTGTGCATGCTACTAAAAGGTTTCCCGGAGCTGCTACGGCTGAGGAGTATCAGTAGGACGGCTCTCACGGCCTTCACTTCAGTTACGGCACACAAGGGTAAAGTACCAGCAGACAGACAATTTGTTTTACGTCGGATGGGCGAGCGCCTTGAGGATTTCATACGCGATATGGACGCGAATTGTCTCGAATGTCAAACTGGGCCTGTCATCATCATCCGATATGCGGATGTCGTTTACAGAAAGCACCGGTGTTCATCGCGCTATTGCTTCGAGCATAAGGGCGTAAGCCTTGCACGTTAGGCGGACCAAGAGCTCACTTCAGCCCAGTCGTGTGCATGGCATTGCAATCGCTATCGATAGATGACTAACCTGGCGCCACTGGATTAGCACTCTCGCGAAAAGCGAGTTTGAACCTTCCCATCACTGCTACAGCCGAAAGGGGCTGTTGGGAGAAGCCATTACGTCGATGATGATTGCGCCCGACGTTTCAGACAAAGACGGCAGCGGCTATGCATTTTTCTTTGACGATGGTCGTACTGTGGGCTCCATTTCGAAGACCAAAGGCCCAAGCAGCATGACGATGACAACTGTCATGGCCGGCCTGCTCGCAAAAAAAGAAACGCCCACCCCCGGCACGGTTCGGCATTGTGACGCGACCCAAAAAAAGCAGACGCATCCGCGTTCGACAATGAGTTTTCGGACTGAGCTGCCGCTTCATCGCCGCTCGAAACTCGTGCGGGTTCTGTGCATTAAACGTTACGCTGAATCAGACGACAGTGCCGAGGCAGTGCGATATTTTCTGATTTTATTGAGGATTTCGTTTTGCGTAGTCTGCAACAGATAAGCAATGATGACGACCGCGGGCAATCCGATGAAGATCTGGATGATGTCGATCTCAAGTGGCGTCAGATGGGCACCAATGATTGCATTCATGATTTCGCCTAGAATGGGCAGAAAGAACAGGTAGATGGCGTACGAGGAGAAAGAAATTACGAGAAGCGCACGATACCAGACCCTATAAGAGAGCCGTAGGGGATGTTTAGAAAAAGAAACGACGATTATGCGGGCCAGACAAAAGGTGAGCAGGGCGAACACGAGAAACAGCACAGTCGTCATGACGAAAAGGCCATAGCCGGCGAAGCGTGATATCGCGGATACGTTTGCGTAGTGCTGGAGGACGGTATATAAAACGAGTGCCGCCGTGAAGGAAACGGCAGCGAGCGCGGCGTACTTCAGAAGTGTTGTCCTGTTTTCAGTTAGAAATGCGCGCTTACCAAGCACGTCATACTTGCTAATCGCTACGCCGAGCACAAATATGCCATAAAAAACAAAAACTGGATCAGCAATAACAAAGAGAGCACTGCGTGCTACGGCGAGGATCAGGAACGGAACAATGAGCATCAGGGCGAACTTCACCACATTAGACTCCATCGGACCAGGGAGCTTGAGAGCGTCCGACCCAAGCGCGGTGATCAGCGGATATATCGTGTACAGCACCAGAATCACCCCGATAAACCACCAATCGGTCGTGAGCGCCGTGCTGAACCTTGGCGACACAAATCCCTGCAGACCGAGCACGATAACCACTGCGTCGGCTCGAGAAGCAAACTGCTGTCCGATAAAAAACCTGAACGCAATAGACAGCCAATAGAGGGGGAAAATTCTGAGCACTCTTTTCTTGAAAAAGTCTGTCAACATCTTTTGCTGAGGGAAACTCGGGTGGTTGAGGTACAAAACAAAGCCCGATATGAAAAGGAACAGCGCGACGCCAAACGACGTAATGTCATCAGAAACAGCAGTCGAGAAGCTTACAGTCGGTAAGAACCAGCTAAAGTGCGCGAAAACGATGACCATAATGGCAACCGCCCGTAAGACATCGAGTTCCGCCACCCGAGCGCGAGGTCTAGACATAATCCTACCTTTTTATGGCAAATCGAATCAAATCGGTATATAAACTTACTGCGCCGAGCCGGTCGCTCGGCTCATCCAAACGGATCAGCGGCAACGGAACATACATAAAGCGTAGTTCGCGCGTAACGGCATTTTTTGGCGCTGTCTCCGGCTACGTGAGGTATAACTGACGGGCACAAGCGTTGTGTAGGCCGCTTGTGAGCAGAACCGCGCGCTATCAAGAAAGTAGATATAGAGCATGAACCTACGATTGAATAGCCAAGAGTGCTCGCACGGCCCTTGTGCTCTCTAGCGCGTCGCTCGCCGCATACCGCACATCCATGAAACTAGCCAATCCGCTCGAAGCGAACGACTGGGACATTTTTGCGTTCATTAAGTTCATCGCGTCGCTTCAGCTCGCCGTTTGGGTTGTTCTCGGCCTAAATGCGGCCGGGGTGCAGATACCGATTCTGCGGGAAGTTCTGGCGCTCGTCTACCTCCTCTTCGTCCCGGGCATCATCCTCCTCCGCGTTCTTAGGTTGCACCACCTCAACATTATTGAAGGCGTCTTGTACACGGTCGGTCTAAGCGCCGCAACCGTGATGTTGACCGGCCTTTTTATAAACGCCGCCTACGTGTTCATAACGCCACAGCCTCTTTCGCTTCTGCCGTTCATGGGCACGATGACCGCGGTCGTCGTCGTGCTCTGCCTAGTGTCCTATCGCCGCGATCGAGACTACTCGCGCTCCACGACGATCGACGTGCGCCTACCCTCCTCGCCGCTTCTACCGAGTCTGTTGCTGTTACCGTTCGTCAGCGTTCTTGGCGCGTACCTCGTCAACACTCGCGGCTCGAGTGTCGGTAGCATCATCGTGCTTCTTGGCGTTGCCGCGCTTATCCTCGTGTGCGGTTTCACCAACGTGGTGCCCAAGCGCTACTACTCGCTGGCGGTTCTGATGATAGCGATCGCGCTGTTGCTCAACAACACGCTTATCACGAACTATTTGTGGGGGTTCGACATTCAGATCGAACGCTATGTAGCGCAGTTTGTCGTCACTAACGGTTTCTGGGGCGCCCCACCCAGTTTCGATCGGAACACGCTCAACCTCAACACAATGTTGAGCATCACGATGCTCGCCCCGTTGCTCTCAATCGTGACCGGCATGAGTGTGACGTGGGTGTTCAAACTCATCTTCCCGTTACTTCTCGCTTTAGTGCCGCTCGGCCTGTTTAGGCTGTACGAGAAGCTGACCTCTGCTCGCATCGCTCTATTCGGCGTGTTTTTTTTTATGGTCACCTTTTCGTTTTACACGGAGTTGCTCGCTATGGCACGGCAAGAAATCGCGGAATTATTCGTCGTTGCGCTGCTGTTGCTGCTCGTGGACAAGCAGATGCCTCGCGTGCCGCGGTTCTCTCTCTTCGGCCTATTCGGTTTTTCGCTCATCGTCTCGCACTACGCAGTAACGTACATCTTTGTGTTCTGTTTCATTCTCGCGTGGCTCATCCTTTTGGTGGTGGGGAGCTTTGACGTGCGGGCGCTGACGCAGCGGATTGCCCGCGCACGAGATCCCGATCGCGTCGTACCGCGCTTTCGTCGGCCGCGTCGACTGCGCAGCAACATCAGTGCGGTGTTCGTTGTCGGCTTTACGGTTATTGCGGCCGTATGGTACCGCTTCGCGAATAACTCAGAGCCGTTTGACCAGTTTGCGCGCATCCTCGTCATGACCCTCGCCTACCTCGGAATACGGGCGCCGCTCGCCCTGCTTAACGGGGCGAGCGCAAATAATGCCTCCGATGTGACACTGCCCACGCTCACTTCAAACGCGAACGGACTCGACACTACGGGAATTCAATCAATTCTTGCCTACAAGCTTCCGCTGCATCAAATCACCGAGTATCTCATCATCGTCGCACTCATTATGACTATGGTGGGGTTCCTTTTCGCCTTAAAAGAGCGATCAAGGCTTAAATTTTCGAACGAGTACCTAGCGTTTTCTGCCGCTATGTGGGTCGTGCTCTACCTCTGTGCCACACAGCCCTATTTCGCGATGAATCTAAACCTCTCGCGGTTCGTGCAAATAGCGCAAATACCACTGAGCGTATTTCTCGTCATCGGCCTTGCCGGGATTTTCAGCGTCGTCAAGAGGCGAAGCGCCAAGTTCGCTTCACAGGGGACGATGTCGCCTCCCTTTAAGCTCTTGGCGTGTTTTATGGTCGTACTGTTCCTGTTTAACGTAGGACTCGTGTACAAAGTGGCGGGGGAACTGAACGATAGTCCCACGCTGATATCGTTGGACACGAGCGTCGACTATGCAAAGTTCAATGACCAAGAAATGATCGCCGCGAAGTGGATAGGCGCGAACGCCTCTGGTGGCATCATCGCCGCCGATTCCTTCCGATACTATGCCGTCTATACGTACGCTCCGACCCAGGCGAGGATGCTCGCGAGCGGCGGCTCTTGGACAGATCTCGCACCCGGATCGTACATCTATCTCGGCACCCCCAACCTACAAACGGGGCAACTCGTGGTCGGATTGAACACCCTAACCAATCTGCCCATCGAACTGGACGCGAGCTACTACGTGGGAGGCAGCAGCAACATCTATTCCAACGGGTACGCACAGGTATATGTCGTGACTGCGTAATCGGTCTCAACCCTCGTTTTCCCCGTACAGCGACCTAAGAATAGCAAATTTTCTGTCACAATACCGTCGCGGGTTTGGGCGAGCTTCACCGTTGGATTCCTTCAAGCAGTCGATCGGTGGGCACGCACACGAGTATGGGTAGGTCGTCTTCGGCAATAGTGGGTCTTTTCAAGCATCGTCTGATCGCGTTTGGGGCGCAAGCAAACATTTATGAGCAGCGCGCACGAATCAGAGCTGAGTGAATAGAAATACTACGCTCACCGTGTTTCTTGCCATCGTTTTAGTCCTAGCGATTTGTGGAACGATAGTGCTCGTCGTGCTTCCCCAGCCGAGTGCGCCGTTCACGGAGCTGTTCCTTCTAGGCCCGGGCGGGAATGCGAGCGACTACCCGACTAACCTGACCGTGGGCCAGACTGCCAATGTGACCGTTGGCGTTATCAATCACGAGAACGCAGATGCCAATTATACCCTAGTGGTCACACTCGGTAACGCATCTGTGAGCTCGCAATCTTTCAGCCTGGCGAACAACCAGGAATGGGAAAACTCCTCCATCTCGTTTGCGCCGACGCACAGCGGCATGGGGCAGAAGCTGGAGTTCGACTTATACAAGGGGAGCGACCCGAGCGTGTACCGCTCGGTCTATCTCTTCCTTGACGTGACGTGAGTGGCGAAGCCGCTATCTTTACGTACGCCACGCGGCGGGTTTCTATAGCTGGTGCCTGCCCCGCCGTTGGCGCTCAATAGGCGCGCATGGAGTCGCCGAATTTGGGATCGGGCAGTTGTAACGCCACAACGCGAGACTGCAGCAAATTCTTATAGATGCAACACGGTCATTGATGATGACTGTTATGGAGATATAACAATGCCTACGGCACTAATAACTGGTATCACGGGGCAAGACGGGTCATATCTTGCCGAATTGCTCCTCGAAAAGGGCTATGCGGTGTACGGTCTAGTGAGGCGGCTAAGCACCCCCAATGTGACGCGAATCGGGGCGCTTATAGATGACCTCGTGCTGCTCGAGGGCGATTTGACCGACCAGTCGTCGCTCAACGTTGCGGTGCAGACCGTCATGCCTGACGAGGTCTACAACCTTGCCGCGCAATCGTTTGTGGCGACGTCTTGGAATCAACCGGTGTTGACTGGGGATGTGACGGGCCTTAGCGTCGTGCGCGTTCTCGAAGCCGTGCGACATTTCTGCCCTGACGCACGATTCTACCAGGCTTCGAGCAGCGAGATGTTTGGCACGTCACCGGAACCGCTGAAAAGTGAGACCACGCCGTTCCACCCGCGAAGTCCATATGCCGTTGCAAAAGTGTTTGGGCATTACGCGACGATCAATTATCGGGAGAGCTACGGGTTGTATTGCTGCAACGGTATCTGCTTCAACCACGAGTCTCCGCGGCGCGGCATCGAGTTCGTCACGAAGAAAATCTCTGACGGGGTCGCGCGCATCTCTTGTGGCCGGGCGAACGAGCTTCGCTTAGGCAACCTAGAGGTACGCCGCGATTGGGGCTTTGCCGGCGATTACGTGAAGGCGATGTGGCTCATGCTCCAGCAGGATCGGCCTGACGACTACGTGATCGCCACCGGCGAGAACCATTCGGTGAGGGACTTCGCTGCGCTCGCTTTCGATCACGTCGGCTTGGACTGGCGAAACCACGTCACCATCGACGAGCGCTTTATGCGGCCCGCAGAAGTACCTGATTTGAGGGGAGACGCGTCAAAAGCCCGTGCCAAGTTGGGCTGGGCACCCGAGACCTCGTTTGAGGCACTCGTTCATATGATGGTGGAGGCCGATGTGGCGCGATATAGCCAAGCCTGAGGGATTACCGCTTACTTCTCTCTTTGCAGCGCACGTCGTCCCTCTCGAACACGTCCAAGCCCAACGCGGCTCAACGACCGCCGAGCATCTAAGATGAAGGTTACGTTGGTTCGAGGGCGGGGGATAGAGCCAGGCATCAACAAGATCGCGAGCGCCCTCGCGACGCACGGCTATTCGGTCAAGCTGCTGATTTGGGATCGCGACGGCGCTGCAGAATCGTGCAATGTGCCGCTCTATCGGACGTACAAGTGTGGCATCAGGGCCCCGTACGATCGACCGGCGGCCCTGCTGTATCTGCCGCTCTGGTGGGTATATGAGCTCGTTTTCCTTCTGCGCGACGACAGTGATGTCATACACGCGAGCGACTTTGACACGCTCTTCCCGGCCATTCTGGCTAAACTCATTGGGAAGCGCAAGCTCTGCTACTTTATCTACGACTTCTATGCCGACAATCTGCCTGACGGGGGATTTCAGGTGCTGCGAAAGGGGATTAGGGGGTTCGTCGCGCACCTTGAGCGCACGGGAATCGGCTTCGCTGACGTGCTGTTTTTGGTGGATGAGTCGCGCCTTGAAGAGGTCGAGGGAGCACACATTAACGAGGTTTTTTACATCTATAACTCCCCCGTTGACTGCGTAGCGCAGGCCCATGCGAAGCTAGAAACCACGTCGAGCGCGCCCTCGGACAAGATGGTGATATTCTACGCCGGGGCGATGCATAACTCTCGTGGGCTCAACTACATGTTCGACGCGGTGAGCGGTATCGAAGGCGTGCGGCTCAAAGTTGCGGGACCGATCACTGACAATAAACGGATTCTCGACGAGCTGGACCGAGTGGGGAGCAAGGCGCAGTATCTCGGGTTCTTGCGTTCGCACGACGACGTCATCAAGGAGACGCTGAAGGCGGATCTCTTGTTCAGATTTGAGGATCCACGGGTTCCCAAGACGAAGTACGCGAGCCCCGTCAAACTGTTTGAAGCGATGATGTGCGGAAAGCCGATCATCGTAAGTGACGGAAGTGCAATGGCGAACATCGTTCGAAACGAGCGGTGCGGGGTCGTGGTGCCGTACGGAGACGTGCCCGCGCTCACTGACGCGCTGAAAATGTGTAGGGAGCGCCCGCAGCTCCGCACCGAGCTAGGCAACAACGGGCGTAAGGCGTACGAAGAACGTTACAGCTGGGCGATCATGCAGGGACGCGTGCTTACCGGCTACCGCTCTCTCCGTGAGCTCGCGGGCGCAGTTTGAGGATTGCCGTGAACGTCTTAGATATTACCATTCACGTAGGTCTCTCGCAGCCGAAGAATGGATCACAGGAGCGGTACGCCAATCTCGTAAGACAGCTCACGACCAGCAACAACAGCGTCATCGTGCTGGAAGCCGCGGAGTTCGTCGATCCTCAAGATGCGACGCTCGCCACGATTTACTCGTACCGCGACCTTAAGTTCCTCGGTCGGACGCTGCGCGTATTTCGCGACCTCGCACCGAATTTTGCGCGCATCGTCACGCGAATCTTGCGTGAGCACGCGGTTGATCTCATCCAGATATCGCATCCGAGCGGCGCTTTCGCCGTGAAGCTCGCCACGTTGCTGACAGGCAGCGATGCGCCGCTTGTCTATGCCCCGCACAACGTCGAATCAGAGCTCGTGCGCGAGACTTTTTCCAACGACCCCCGGTATACCAGGATCGAACGGTTCATCCTTCCGCGGTATATCTTCTTGCTTGAGCTCATAGTCTGCCGGTTTATAGCACAGCACATCATAGCGGTAAGCGAGCGCGACAGGGACACCCTCATTAGCCGATTCCGACTTGCCCCTGGAAAGATAAGTGTCGTGCCGTCCGGCTGTAGCTTGGATCGGTTGCCGACCGACGAAGAGAAAGCTCGAGCGCGGCGTGAGCATGGAATAAGCGCGCGCGCGTCCGTCCTCGTGTTTCACGGCTTCTATTCGTACCCGCCCAATCGCGAAGCGTTTGACGTCATTGAGCGGTACCTGGCACCTCGATTGAGAACGATCAACTCAAACGTCGTATTCTTGATAGGTGGCACCGGCGCGCCGACATTTGAGCGAGAGAATGTGCGTTCACTCGGTTTCATCGAGGACTTGCCCCGCTTTCTTGCGGCAGGGGATGTCGCAACCGTGCCTCTCGGCGCCGGAAGCGGGACGCGCCTGAAGATCTTTCAATACATGAATAGGGGGCTTCCCATCGTAACCACTGAAAAGGGTATTGAAGGCGTATCAGCACACAACGGACAACACGCGCTCATCGTGCCGAAGGTCGACGAGCGATTCGTTGATAACGTGGCGTGTCTTGTAGAAAATAAAGGCGAACGCGTGCGCTTGAGTACCAACGCACGCAAGCTGCTTGAAGCGAAGTACACGTGGGACGCCATCGGCGCGCAATTGCTTGCCGTGTACACGCGAGTACTGGAGGGCCGCTGTGGTCATTAATCCTCTCCTGATGAACGATTGGCCGCGCAAAAAGACGCTTGTAGCAGCCCTCACCCTGCAGTCTATCGTTTGGGTCCTCATCGGACTCGACGCGGCAGGGGTCCAGGTACCCCTTGTGCTGGGCCTCTCTGCCTCTGTGTACCTTTTGTTCGTTCCCGGCATCCTCATCCTTCGGGCTCTCCGCCTGCATCAGCTCGGCGGCGTGCGCACGCCGCTCTTCGCGGTGGGTCTGAGCCTCGCCACCGTTATGGGCACGGGATTGCTCATGACAACGTTGTATCCGCTGCTCGGGTTCGAACGGCCTCTTGCGCTTGTCCCTGTTGTGGCGACAGTAGGCGTGATCTTCACCATCCTTGCAGTGCTGAGTTACTGGCGCGACCAAGGTCCAATCGGGGTTGGCACCATCGATGGGCGTGACGTGCTAACGCCGCCCGTGTTAGCGCTTTGTGTGCTTCCATTTGTGAGCATATTCGGAACGTACGCGATGAATGGGTTCGGCAGCAACGTGCTCCTGCTCGCACTAATCATCATCGTCACGATCACGGCGTTTTGGATCAGCACATCCGGATCCTTTCCAAAAGAGTTCTATCCGCTCGCGGTATTTGTCATCGCGCTCACGCTCCTCTATCAGGGATCGCTGATCTCGCCGTACGTCTGGGGGTGGGACATCCAAACGGAGCTCTACACCGCGAATACCGTGCTGACGAACGCGCAGTGGAATGTGCACGCGCTTGGTGCAATCAACGGCGTGCTGAGCGTTACGCTGCTCGCTCCTCTTATCTCGATCGTGTCAGGCGTGAGCGTCGCGTGGATTTTCAAGGCGATCTATCCTCTCTTGTTTGCCCTCGTTCCAGTCGGACTTTTCGTCGTGTTCCAAAAACAGACGAGCGATCGAATTGCCCTCCTAGCGTCTTTCTTTATCACCTTCCTGTTTACATTTTTCAGCGAAATGCCCGCACTCGCGCGACAGGAAATCGCCGAGCTGTTTCTGGTTCTGCTCTTAATATTGCTAGTGGACAAAAGCGTTGGACCGGCGGCTGGGAAAGCGCGCCTTTACGCGCTCTATGCGGTGTTCGCCGCGTCTGTTGTTGTGTCGCACTACGCGGTCGCGCTCATCTTCATCGTGTATCTCGTCGTCGCGTGGCTGGTGCTCTTTCTCATCGACAACCCCGCCATGCGCCGTCTGTATCGTGTCGCCCCTTCTGGGCCGCCCGCCAAGGCGTCGTCTCGCCCGAAACGGCTGCTGACGCTGCCCTTCGTCTTATTGTTCGCTGCCTTCACGGCAGCGTGGTATGCGACCCTAGGGTCGTCGGCCCTGAGCGCTGAAATAGCGCCCATACTCGGCCAGACCGGCAACACGCTTCTCGCGTCTCTTAGTGTCCCCTTAGTAATCGGAATCGGCGCTGCGGCGTACGCCACTGCACTTGTGATCGTCTATTTGCTGGCACGACGGGTCCAGCGGAAGGCGCCGCCGTTGTCGCGATTGTTCGGGGCGCCGATCGCCATTCTCACGGCGTCGCTTGCGCTCGCACCCTATTATGGGATCTCGGTGAATGAACTGCTTCAGCTCGGGACGCTCTCGCCTCTCCACGAGGTGGCTGAATTCCTCTACCTGCTCGGCCTACTTCTCATCTTTGTGGGTCTCGTTGCACTCGCACTCCGCCGTTGTCGTTTTACGTTCGATCAGGAGTTCACTGCGCTCGCGTTCGCGAGCTTTGCGATATTAATGACAGCCGCCGCCATTCCGATTTTGGCGGCCACCATCGGTACGACGAGGCTCTTTCACATCTCAACGCTCCTCCTGGCACCATTCTGTGTTACCGGAGCCCTGCTGATAGCGGGGGTTCTTGGGCGCCTGCGCGCGAAACCGGCTGAAAAGACAGGGGCAAGCCTCGCTTACAAGTCGGTCGCAGCGCTCTTTGTTGTGACGCTCTTGTTTAGCACTGGGTTTATCTACGAGGTCACGCGGCAGGATCCGACCTCATTTTTCTTAAATAATGCCATCGATGGCCCCGTTTTCAACACGCGAGAGGTGACTGCGGCTCAGTGGCTCTACGCCGTAAAAAGCAATGAGACGGGCACGGCCGTGCCTGTGTATGCTGACGTCTATCGCAGCCTCCTCTTGACCAGTCTCGGCTTTACTAATAATTCCCTCGAAAGTTTCCCGATTTACGCGTCGCACACGCCACTCTCGGGCTTTGTCTTTCTGGGGACGTTCAATTTGCTCACAGGGACAAGCGCGCAGCAATCTTACGCGCAATCATTTCTCAACGGCACAGTGGTATACCACATGAGCTTGCCCGGTATCGCGGAAACAAGCAATCGTGTTTTTGACGACGGAGGCGCCGTCGTATATTACCGCCAGTGACGTAGCAATTGCTCCGGATATTCAGCTGATCGCAGAATTGGTCATGCCAGTGGGCGCTGGCCACTTCGATTCATCATCGAAGTTTGCAGCGAACGAAGCCTAATTTAGGTGAGTTAGGCAGTTTAGGGGTTACGTTGTGATTCTAGATGTTATCGGAACGGCTGCTGTCGGACGGTGGCAGCGGCAGCATATCGAGTTTATGCCCCCTGGCTCCGTTTTTCGCCATCGCAGCTTTAGCAGCGCGCGAGGGATTGAATCATCCAAGAAAGGTGCCAGAAGCGCGACACGTCCCGCGGCACCCGGACACTGGCTGTGCAGCCCTCTTTATTATTTTTCAAGCTTTACGTTTTACGTTTTTGACCACCAGTCGAGCATCGCGTCTCACTCTTTGCAATGCCGATTCTTGGGGTTACTAGTCAAAGGGAATATTCGGAACTCAGTCGGTACAACCAGAAAAGAAAAGCACCTACTGTTTCGGGGGGATTGCGAGGTACTATGGTCAGGGGTTATGGGGCAGCGTAATTTGATGTGGACAGTCGGCGAACCAGTGAGAAGGCTCTCGAGCGTGACAAAAAACGCGTTAATATTACCGATTCCTCGAGGCCCGCATATAGTTCTTGGGGCATCAATATCTTAAACGACCAAATTGCCGTGCGAAATCAGCATGTGGCAATATATCTGACGCGCCGTCCAGGAGTTTGGTCAATGGCGGAAGGAAGAGTTTGTTGATAATAGGCGTGAACGTCTATTAGGGTAAAACTCACACCAATGTGGCGAGAGCAGCTCGATCTGATCTTCTAGCAGCGATTAAAGTTGTGAGTCCAAATAATGGAAACTCGCTTGAAAACGGACACCAGCTGAGGTATCTTTGTGCTGCCCTCTCCACATCATAAGCTTAAGGTTATTCCATCAAAAACACCCTTGCATTGTGATATGAAGGCTTTATGGTCCCTTTTGCGAACCAGGATGACGGCGCTCTGTAGCCAAAACGTAAAAAGAAAAAAGGAAAGCAAAAATGAGATCCATTGCTTCTTGGTGGCGTAGGTTTTCCAGAACCAAAATCGGTTTCTTGTGTAGTGATACTCGTAAAATCCGCTCATTCGTCTTGCGGTGTACGATTGCTCGTGCCATACTCTGGCCGTCGAAACGCACACAACCCTATAACCTGCTTTTTTTAAGCGGAAACTTAAATCGGCGTCCTCCCAGTACGCAAAGTAGTTCTTGTTAAACAACCCAACACTTTCAAGGACTTTTGGGTCTGCAAAAAAGAAGCTAACGTAATCTACGTCCGCTATTTTGGTCAAGACTTCGGTCTCACCGACGCGTGAACGAACGACGTTTCCTGTTTTCCAACTTATGTTTCCGCATCCATAGTCGATCGTCGTTGTATCTTTCATCGAGCAAAGGAGCGGCCCTGCGGCTCCTATCGTCTTGTCTTGTCGCAGCGTATTTGATAGTTCCTTTAGGACATCGCGGTCTAGAACGGTATCATTGTTTATTGTGAAAACATAATTTGCTCCGCTTTGTAGCGCAGCCCGAATGCCAATATTCTGTCCTTCAGGAACTCCCTCATTCTGTGTGTTTTGAATCAAACGAACGGCTGGAAATGCCGCTCCTATGAATTCCTGGGAGCCATCGCTAGAGTTATTGTCTACCACAATGACAGTATAATCTGGATAATCTAGCCTCTCAATAGAATTGAGGCACTCGTCCAAGACCTCTTTTCCGTTCAAGTTGAGAACCACAATGGCAATTTTGGGAGTAACCATCTTTGCAGAAACTTACGCTGCATAATTACTTGTACTCTTCTTGCTCAGTAGTGACGTACGGCGCGAGGGTGTTTTTAGTTTGCTGCGCACTGACGTGTGTAGTTGAACGCTTATGACTGAACACCGAGACAAAATAAACGACCCACGAAGTTTTGCTTATTTCGGACTATGCTGGCGCAGAAATTGCTGAGGTATCCTACGAGAGCAGGAGGCGGGACGAAAGAAAAGTTTACGGACTTGCTTGTGTATGTTGTAGGAGAAGCGCCTAGTTAGGGCTTGAAAGATGAGCTTATAAAAGTGAGTGCGCAAGTGCGTATCCACGCGGCGTATATCAGATAACGTAGGCACCTTACCTACTTGCTCCCGTGAGATATACTTTGGGACAGCAACTCGCATCGGGGATTGGCTGGGGTCTCTTTTCGCTGCTCAAAGGCGCCAAGCAGAGTAGCATCATGTCATGTATCTATTTATAACAGAGCGCACCCAAAGAAAATGGGAGAGTGCGCGGCCCTACACGTCGCACGAAGCACAACGATGCCCTTTCAAAACGAATTTCACGGCGTGAAGCAACCGACTACTCGTGCGACGAGCGCTGCAATGCTGGCGGCCAGCGCAGGCGGCAGCATGGTGGCGATCCCCGCATACAATGAGGAGCTCACCATAGGCAGCGTTGTCGCCCGTGCACGGCGCCACGCCGACTGCGTCGTCGTCGTCGACGACGGCTCTGATGACGGTACTGCAGATGTGGCTGAGCTAGTCGGCGCTGAGGTCTTCCGGCACCTGACGAACGAGGGGTACGGCAGCGCTATACGCCACTGTTTTGAGATAGCGCGAGACTGCGACGTCGACGTCCTCGTAACGCTCGACGGGGACGGTCAACACAATCCGGATGACATCCCGCAGCTTATCGACGAGATGCGAGAAAGCGGCGCCGATATAGTGATCGGCTCACGCTTTGCGCGCGGGGTGAAAAACGGGGCGATTCCTCGCTACCGGAAATTTGGAATGAAGGTACTCGATCACGCAACAATGCTGAGCTCAGGGCTCAAGCTGACTGATTCGCAAAGCGGGTTTCGAGCATATTCCCGAAAGGCGCTTCACGCTATCGACCTGAACCAGAATGGCATGGGCGTGAGCTCTGAGATCATCATTAGGGCGGCCGATAGCAAGCTCAAAATCAGAGAAGCAGGGATTGTGACCCGTTATGACGGCATTCGCGACTCGAGCAAGGGCCCCGTACGCCACGGACTCGACGTCATCAACTCGATCGTTCGCCTGGTCGCGCAAAAGCACCCAATCCTCTTCTTCGGCGTTCCCGGGCTTTTCTTCTTGGTCGCAGGGGCGCTCTTGTTCGTTCGTGCGCTTGACGTGTTCAATCGCACCAACAACTTGATCACGATCTATATGCTGGGATGGCTCTTCTGTGTGGGCGTGGGTCTTTTTGGGGTGCTTGCCGGGCTCTTGCTGTGGTCCGTCCAGGATATCAATGCGCGGGCCACAAGGTGAGCGACCGCTGAACGCGTTGGCCGGGGGAAAAGCTTTGTATGCGCTGGGCTCGAGCCCTGGTCGAGACGTCGGTAGCAGACCGCGATTGATTTCTACTTTATCGTGTCGTGTAAATGGTAGATGAGTGTCTCGTTACTATAGTTATCGTGACCTACAACAGCGCTGACTACGTCGGATCGTGCATTAATTCTATCTACGCGCGGCATGACCGACCAGCCTACGGACTTGAGATCATCGTCGTTGACAACCATTCAAGTGACGACACCGTTCGAATCATTAAAGAACGATTTTCGTCGGTACTAGTGCTCGAAAATAACGAAAACTACGGGTGGGGCCGTGCGAACAATCAGGGCGTAGCTCGCGCCCAGGGCGATTTTATCATTATCTTGAATCCCGATACGCTTGTCGAGGCGGGCTGGTTGGAAGCACTCATACAGCCTCTCGTCGGGCGCGGAAGGTTATTAACCACCCCCAAGATTTTGATCTATGACGGTTCCGCAATCGGCAACTGCGGAAACATCTTGCATTTCACTGGCCTCGCATTTACGAGAGGGTATGGGGCAGACAAAAACGCGTGCGCCGTGTCGGAGCCAGTGAGCTACGTCTCTGGGTGCTGCTTTGCCGTGCGCAGAGACGAATTTTTGCAACTCGGCGGCTTTGATGAGGCCCTCTTTCTCTATCACGATGATCTTGATTTTACGTGTAAAGCGTATCTAGCTGGATTTGAATCGCTCTACGTTCCTGCGTCAATCATTCGACACGATTACCGACTCGATGTTGCCCCGGAGAAGTTATTTCTGCTGGAGAAGGGACGCTACATTTTTCTTAAGAAATACCTATCGGCCGGCGACGTGCTAAGGTTCACGCCCTCGCTCGTTGTGTCTGAGGTGCTTAGTTTCGGCTTTGCCGCCAAACTAGGCTTTCGAGGGGTTGTGTGTAAGCTACGCGCTGCGCGAGAGGGCCTTTTCGCTGAAGTGCCCAGGCTTCGAGGTGACAAAGAGAACTTATTCAAGCATTTCAGTCGAACTGTACCCACCGACCAGCTGACGACCAACCGCATTGAACGGGCCGGCGTACGGCTTGCAAACAGGATTTTTCTGCTCAATTATGAGCACCCGCTTTAAGCCGGATCAGAGGACGTACCAGTATGGCGGTGGCGTGGATACTACTGAGTGGCGCGCCTGTATCTATAATTCACGAGTGGAAGCTGCGCTCTCGAAGCCCTTCTCCATAGCGGACCTGCACGTCGACCTTCATTCGCAGCGAACTGATCATCCAGGGCACACGGGCGGGCCACGATGTTTTCGATGCGAGCGCGCGTCCGAACCTGCGATTACTTCATTGAGTTCGCTACGCGTATTCAACCCGTGCTTCAGTTCTTCGAGAATCTCTGCGATTTCCTTATCTTAAACCGAGCGCTTGCGGTTCACTAGACGTACTTCTCTCTTTGGCGCTGCGACCAAACCCGCTAGCACAAAGGCCTCGCCAGTCATCACCGAGCAAGGCCGATGTGCTGCAGCAGCGCATAGTTCAGCACGGCACGATGCGCGACGCGCAGCGCGTGATAAAGCGCTCATCCGCACTCGCTACTCTACATCGATTGTGTCGAGCTCCGCTGCAAGCGTAGGCAAAAAGGTCCCTACGTCCGTGACGATCCCGATAGCCTGCGCCGTCCCGCGATCGATGAGCTTTGTTACCGTGGCCGGATTGATGTCAACGCAAATCGTCTTGACGTAGGAGGGCAGCATGTTACCGACGGCGATGGAATGTAGCATGGTGGCCATCATTAGCACAAGGTCAGCATCTTTGAGAAGCTCCCGCATGGCATCCTGGGCCGTCATGGTATCCGTAATGACTTCAGGCAACGGACCGTCATCACGGATGGATCCGGCAAGCACGAACGGCACATTATTGACCACGGTTTCGTACATGACGCCACTTTTGATGAGCCCCTGACGCACGGCCGCTGCGATCGACCCGCAACGGATCACCTCACTGATGGCGTACAGATGGTGCTTGTGTCCTTCGCTGACCAGTTCGGCTCTCTTGATGTCGAGGCCGAGCGATGTTCCGTACAAGTCACGCTCGATGTCGTGGACCGCGAGCGCATTGCCCGCAAGAAGGGCGTCGACGTACCCCCGGCGGATGATGCTCGACAGCGCTCCGGCTGCGCCGGTGTGTGATACCGCCGGGCCGGCAACGACGGCGATCTTCTTTCCTTGCACCTTGGCTTGCACCATTTCGACGGCGATTTGGCGTATGAGCGTCGCTGAAGGGCGCTCAGAGGACACGGCTCCGCCCATAAACTCAAAAAGGGAGCGAGTACGCGGTCGCTCCGGAGGAACGACACGGACACCGCGCTGGCCGAGCACGATCTGGTCCCCTTTCGCTACCTGGTGGAGCGGCGTGCACCGCGCCCGGTCGTCGCGCACGACGATCGTGCAATCCATCTCAATATCCTCCACTGGAATCCAAGCCGCCCGGTGATGAACAAACGTGGGGTGATTTGTCGTCGAATAGAACCCTTTCGGGACGGCTTTGTCTTTGTCAGCGGCCCCTAAGCGGACGTCTTCGATCTCGGGAACTTGGGCACCGAGGCGGTGAAGATCGCTCAGGATCGAGTCAAGATGTGCCTCGTCGCGTCCCTTTACAGCCAGCCTGACATAGCTTGGGTCGCTCTTGTGCTCGCCGATCTTGAAGGAGATAATCTCGAACTCACCGTCAAGATCCATGATCTTGTCAAGGACCCGTGTCAGCGTGAGTGAGTCAATAATGTGTCCCTGCAACTCTACTTCGCGAATAGTTCTCATGGACACGTTCCCGGCGCGTGCCAGCGTAGTGGTGGCCGCGCACTTACCTCCTCACTATCATTGTTCCGATGCCTTTGTCCGTAAACAGCTCGAGCAGGAGTGCGTGATGGATATTTCCGTTGATGATGTGCGCGTTCTGCACCCCCGCTTCGAGGGCCTTGATGCACGCGTGCACTTTGGGGATCATTCCGCCGGTGATACTTCCTGTCTCAATCGCGCGCTGCGCTTCTGCGAACGTCAAACGCGAGATGACCGTTTCAGGATCGCTCTGCTCGCGTTGAATGCCGCTCACATCCGTCAGCGCTATCAGCTTGCGGGCCATGAGCGCTGCCGCAATATCTCCGGCGACGGTGTCCGCGTTGAGATTGAGGCTGTGGCACGCGTTATCGACAGCGATCGGGGCAACCACGGGGATATATCCTTTCCCGGCCATGATCGTTAGTATCTCGGGGTTGATGACTTCAGTTTCGCCGACCCAGCCGAGGTCGACCTCGCGCTCGATCCCTTCATAGACTACGCGTTGGGGGCCTTTTTTCCGCGCGGCGATCATGTGTCCGTCTTTCCCAGACAACCCGACGCCCTTGCCGCCGTGCTTGCCGATGAGGGCGACGAGGCGTGTGTTGATGTTCCCCATAAGAACCATGCGGGCGATCTCTAACGTCTCTTCGTCGGTGACGCGTAAGCCTGCGGCGAATTTTGGTT
>Ga0187784_10000201_pt1 | contig 40789 bp, 38 predicted proteins | sample 1015_SJ02_MP15_2_FD_132964 | JGI IMG/M metagenome (GOLD analysis project Ga0187784, IMG submission 132964) | Tropical peat soil microbial communities from peatlands in Department of Meta, Colombia - 1015_SJ02_MP15_20_MG | ecosystem: Environmental > Terrestrial > Soil > Wetlands > Peat | place... | reverse complement strand
GAAACTTCCCGACGTGCAACCGCTGTTTAAGCTACATCCTCCTAGCAAGGGCTACAAGGGCAAAACCAAGAAAGGATATAGGGCAGGCGGCGAAGCAGGCTACCGCGGAGAAGCAATAAACGACTTAGTGAAACGCATGATTTAATGCGCGGTGGAAAAGCATTCGTTATTATTCGTTTTTAAGGATTTGCTGCGGAACAGAATGCACTAAATCTCGGGGTAATCTACCGTTTGAACGCTTGAATGACAGTGCCTTTGGTCGCTGTCCACGTTTTCAAACGAGAAAGTGGCAGGGGAAGTTTCCCGTTTCTCTTTATATAATGAAGCGGCTTCGGCAGCTCGATTTCTGAGCTAAGTTAACATTGCAATTGACATTCTCGTTGGCAAACTGCTTCGGGGATAATTCTTGTTTTCTCTTAGTTTATGTGCGATACGTTTTATAGTTACGATTTAGAATTCCGTTAGTTAATTGGAGGGGAAAGACCTGAGTGCAAAATGGCACAGAACCGCGAAAAACCGAAAATGGCTAGACGTTAATGACCGAACATCAAAGATCAAGAAATCGATGATTCAACCTGAACACGCTTACCGCGTAAAAACAATATCTGTTCCCTCAAGCTTTCGGCCGTTTAAAGGCTTTACTGAACGCAAAGTCCAAAACCCGAAGCCTTTAATCGATATATTCCAAGAAAACAATTTCATAACTGTTGTTGCTGAAATCACTGGGTTTAATAGGGAAACCCTTAAGATTCATGTGAAAGACCAGAAAATCACGCTGTCGGCGAAATCTAAAGATCGGAGATACTATAAAAGTTTAAATCTGCCGAAGTTAGTGATTCCAGACGTCATGTACACCAAATACAAGAATGGTGTGCTAGAGATAAAGTTGAAAAAAGCTGAACCAGCGATAAATAAGCAAGCTGACCAAAATGCCGCATAAACTTAGAAAAACCCGGAAATACAGAGGCTCAAGAACGGTAGGGTACGGAAGGGTAGGTCAGCACCGAGACTCAGGGTCTAAGGGGCAAAGAAAAGTGGGGCGGCACAAACATCTGTGGAGTTATGTCGTAACTCATGAACCTGATTACTTCGGCAAAAGCGGGTTTACCTCGCCTCAAAGTCTCCATCGTCACGAGAACCCGATCAACCTTAAAAAGCTTGAAGAACTGGCGTTGTCAGGCCAGAAGGAAACGCGGCAAGTTGACCTCACAGCTTTAGGCTACACGAAGCTTTTGGGCTCGGGAAAAGTCACTAAGCCTTTAATCGTTCAGGTGCCATCTTACTCGAAATTGGCGGCTGAGAAAATCAAAAAAGCGGGCGGAGAAATCCTAGGCTCCCCAGTTAACGGAGAGTAAAGTTGCTAGATGCCTGGCAGATTCCTCGGTCTCTTTAAGCCAATTGGAAGGGTTTTGCCTGAAATTAAGAAGCCTGAGCGAAAAGTAAGTTTTAACGAAAAGATTTTCTGGACTGGGCTCGTATTAGTTGTTTTCCTCGTAATGTCTCAGATTCCACTTTATGGAATTTCATCAGCGGTTTCAAGCTCGTTTACCCAGTTGAGGGTTATTTTTGCTTCTAACAACGGAACGTTGATGCAGTTAGGCATCGGACCCATTGTCACGGCCGGCTTGATTTTACAGTTGCTTGCAGGTTCAAACATTATAGAATGTGACATGTCAAACCCTGAGGATAGGGGCTTATTCACTTCAGCCAGCAAAGTGTTCACTATAGTTCTTACCGGCATCCAAGCTGCAGCCTACATCATAAGCGGCATGTTTGGATCCATCACTGGATCTGTAGAACTGATTATCTTCTTCCAGCTTCTTGCTGCAGGATTAATGGTCATGCTTATGGATGAACTTGTCCAAAAGGGCTGGGGGCTAGGCAGCGGAATCAGCCTCTTCATCATGGCAGGTGTAGCTCAGTCAGTTGTTTGGGATATGTTTTCGCCCGCCACCGGCCTTTTCGTCGGCGCGTTGTCGGCTTACTTAGGTCACGGCATATCGTTTATCACCTGGGTTTTTGGAGAAAGATCGGGGGTTTACCCGTGTTTCCTCGGCTTCATTGCTACTATAGCGGCGTTTTTGATTGTAATTTATTTGAACGGTGTAAGAATTGAGCTTCCTATGAGTTACGCTGGGTACAAAGGTTTTCGAAGTAGGTACCCGATTAAGTTGCTGTACGTCTCTAACCTTCCAGTCATATTCGCGTCAGCCTTGTTTGCGAACGTTTACTTCTTCGCACAGTTGCTGTGGAGCCAGAGCGGCAGCCCTGCTCCTGGAAAGAATCTCCTGTTTACGATAATAGGACAGTTTAACGTAACAACTTCTAGCAGCGGTGCTACCAGCGTTTCGCCCGTAGGAGGTCTAGCGTACCTTGTTACGGCCCCAGCTAACATTCAACAGGTTGCTCTCGACCCGGTTAGGGCTGCTGCCTACCTTGGCATTCTTGTGGCTTTCTGCTCTGTTTTCTCTCTTATATGGCTTGAAGTTGGCGGCTTAGGCCCAGACAAGGTTGCACAACAGCTTATGGATTCAGGCATGCAGATTCCTGGTTACCGCAGGTCGGGAAAACCCATTGAGTCTGTCCTTAAACGTTACATCCCTGTGGTCACGGTTCTTGGAGGGATCATTGTCGGGCTCATAGCGGCACTCGCAGATTTCTTTGGCACCTTCGGAACGGGAGTAGGCATATTGCTGTCGGTGGGCATTATCTACCAGTACTATGAACTCTTAATGCAGGAACGCGCCGCTGAAATGTACCCTGCCTTCAGGAGAATCCTAGGCGAATAAGCTGAAACAAGTTTAACCGGGTGCTGGCGCATATAACGAAAAGTAGCAGGCTAAATCGCCTTCGTGCTACCGAACAAAAAGTTTGCCCGTTTACAAAAGAAAAGCAGCCGTGGAACATGTAGTATCTGTTTGCAACACATCAACAAAGGATGCTGTAGCGCTTAAGTTATATCCACTGAAGGAACCCCTTTTTTCGAGTCAACGATGTTCGTCGACGAGAGTGCTGGTCGAATCCGCGTTCTCGCGTTTGCGATCTCGAGTTGGCTTAGGGTCTGAAGAGTTAAATGAGAAAGACCGACAGTTAAGGGACTTTGCCCTGACTCTTTCAACCGGAAGTGAATAAAACCAGAGTTTTCTCAACCGTTTATTTTTTCCATCGCTCTTGGTTTTAGGCACTAAAAAAAGGGAAGGTAGTGTAGTGGGTTTGCTTGCTCTTTTTATGGGTGTTTTCTAAGGGTTAGCACTGCGAGAATAGCGCCGATAATAATTATTACGATTATCACCGCTGCTATTCCTAGCTCTAAGCTCGATGTAGATGCCAGACCTGAAACAGGCGAAGCGGTCGGTGCAGGTGTTGCCGATGGTGAGCCAGCAACGAAGTATGTTGTAGCCATAGATCCGTAGTAGGATTGTGTTCCTGCGAAGGATGCTGTGACGGTGTAGTTGCCCGGTACGATGGGTGTCCATTGTAGGCCGAACGTGCCGGTGTACGGGTCACTTATTGCGGTGCCTATGCTGTAGTGGTTGCCGTTAGAGTCCGTTACGCTTATGGTAACTGGAACTCCGGTCAGGTTGGTTGCCATCGGCTGCTGCATGTAAACCGTTTGCATAAACTGGCTCATGCTTGCATCGGATACGCATGGTAAGCCATTGGGGAAGTTCATTGCAACCGCGTTTTGCAGTGAGCCTGAAGAGATGTCCGTGACTGTACCTGTTATCATCAATGGTGTGGCTGTTGTGACGCCGGAACCAGGGGCGGTAACGGTCGTCTTGCTGGGTCCCATGCCGTAGGCGTATATTTGGCCGTCGTAGCTGTTCCATGCTAACATCTCACCCATTGAAATGGCGCTTGCGTCTCGACCGTAAAATCCAAGTTCACTCCAGACGAGTTGTCCTGTAGTACAGTTTATAGCAAGCTTTTGAGCACCTGGAAACAGTGGCGGATCGTACATGCGACCTTCAGAGAGGAACAACATTCCGTCAGCAATGCTTTGTGATCCAAAACCCCAAATTGGATAGACACCGTATGGGGTGTTGTATCCTGCGGATCCAGTGTTGAAAGTCCAGGCTATTGTTCCGTTGTTAAGGTCGATAGCAGTGACATAGCCTCCGAAGTCCCAGATGTAAACCTTGCCGTAAGCAATGGCTGCTTCTGATTGTAGAGTGCTTAAAGCGTTACCTGTAAGCTGAACAGGCCCCCAAACTTGTTGACCGGTTGAAAGCGAATAGCCGTACGCTTGGTTTGTGTCTTTATCATGTCTGACGTAATAGCCGTCTCCTCCAGCGACAAGGTCGAATTCATGGTATTTTATTAGGGTTTGAGTCGTCGGACCCCATAACAGCTGTCCGGTAACTGCGTTGAAAGCTACATCTGATGCAGTGCCAGCACCGTACGCTGTTATGAAGTTTGGAAGAAGACCTTGGTAAGACGTCAACAGTATTGCTTGGTCGCTTATTTCAGCGATAGTGTAGTTTGTGTCAGCCGCAGGAACAGGCACTGACCACTGTATTCCTAGCATAAAGTTCATGTCAGCTGAAGGACGAATGGTGGATGCGAAGAACGATGTCGGGAAGGGAGTCATCATCTTGGATGAGTTCCACATAGTCAGTGAAGTTGCGATTGGCTCGAACATGTCGTTGTAAGTTGAGTTCAGATAGTAGATCAGTATGTTTCCCATCTCGTTGGGTTCGTTCCAATCGTACATTGCTGATGGTGTACCTCCGAACAAGCCGATGAATCCAGGTGGCAGGTTAACGACGCTTCCAACGAAGTCCCCGCTTAATGGATCGTATAGGTCAAGCTGCGAGTTGTTTGCGGCCAATGCCCAAAGCCACGATTGAGATCCGTATTCTTGCACTGTGTGGAAAGTTAGCACTTGTCCAAAAGCAAGTATGTCGGTAGTGTCCTTGGTCCAAAGCGTGGTTCCAGTGCGAAGGTCCACGGCGAGTATTTGTTGCACAGCACCAGGAACGTTGGGGTACCAGTTGTAGTAGACGATTCCGTTGAGGATTATTGGCTCAAATTGATGGTAAAGTATTGAGGTTGACGTGAACTGAGTCATTTGATTGGAGGGGATCGGTCCGCCGACCTGACCTCCGAATTGAGTTGGCTTAGTCCACATTATATGCGCAGTGGTAGGTGCTGAAGACCATGCATTGAAGTTATTACCCGTGGCATCGTATCCGCCAGTGTTCTGGAATCCGCCTCTTCCCATACCCAGCCAGTTTCCTGCAATACTTCCCCAGTTATAATTGGTCGCGTATATCGGGCGTGTCCAGTAGTTCGTGGGAAGCGAGGGACTAACGTAGCCGCCTATAGCCGCTTGTTGTACCGTAAACTGAACTGCCGGGCTCATTGAAGGAAGCATGGAAATGGTGGTACCGGTTAAGCTTTGCCCAGGATAGAAGCCCTGCACGGTATAGTTTCCGAGTGCTTCTGGGACGTATTGAATATTCCCAACTCCTCCTGTTGCATCTGCCGTGAAAGGTCCTAAAGTCACGTTTGTGCCGTCTGGTTTGACGATGTTGATTGTCATGCCTGTGTAGTAGACTAAGCTTGTGCCTAGAAAAGCGCCACCCGCTACTGGTGAAGCTACAGGTTTAGTGAAGAAGAGACTGATGAACAAGGTTTGACCCAAGCCTACAGGGTTAGGTGCGACGCTCGTGTACAAGTAAGTGGGAAATGTCAGAGTTGCTTGAGCTTTGGCTGTCTCAGATATTTGCATAGCCATTGGAGCTGCTAGAACAATCACAAGAATCAATGCAAATAAAGATTTCTTGTTTCTCATTTTTTTCTTTCTCCTTAAATTTCATTTTGTGTTGAGAAGAAGCGTAGATACCTCTTCCCAACTGCCGAAGCGGTTTGTCGCTCCTACCTTAAATAACTTTGGTAAATTTTTGGATAAACAATAATAAAAAAGAAATCTTTTGGATTTTTTACATAAAAAACATAAATATAAGAATTAAATGAAAAATGCAGTTTGGCTCTAAAAAAACACGAGCAGTCCTGTTTTGAATCACTAAAGAACTCATCATACATCCATTTCTCGTAAGCAGATGAAAAGCTGATGCGAGTTTTTTTCCATAAGCTCAAATCCTTATGTCATGTTTCGATGAGTTGAAAGCGATAAACAGATAAAGGATGATTTAAAAATTTGAATGAAGGGAGATCTTACGTGTCATTGATATATGTGCAGCCTAGAATTTGGAAATCCAAAGGCATAGCAGAGCATGCAGAGTATTGTTTTGACGATTTCCTAAATTTCGCAAATGCCTATTGTTACAACGTTGAACTGGGAACCTTTGCCTACTCTGAAGTATTAGACAATAATTGGCGCAGAGTCGTAAGGGGGCATCAGCGTGCTCTCTCAACTTTCAAGGGAAAAGTTTCGCTTCACGGGGTATTCCAAGACATTTGCATCCACAGCAACGATAGCAAAATCGCCAAAATCTCAAAACAACGAATACTCAGAAACATGGACATTGCCCAATCTCTCGACGCCAAGTACGTGGTTTTTCACGCAAATTTTAACCCCTTCATCTTTAGTGAACTCTACAGGAACAATTGGATGGCTAGAAATGCCAGTTTTTGGGCCAAAATTCTCGACAGCTATGAAGCTACGGTACTTTTAGAGAATTTTTGGGAGCCCACACCTGAGATCTTTAAGGCGCTCCTAGATCAGGTAAACACGCCCCGTCTTAAGGTCTGCTTGGATACGGGACACATAAACGCTTTCTCCAAAGTACCCTTTGAAGAATGGGTGACGAAGCTAGACGAACGAATTCCGTACATGCATTTTAGCGATAACATCGGCGATTCAGACCAGCATCTAGGAATAGGCTGCGGCAACATCGACTGGCAGGCGTTAACAGCCGTTCTTGAGAAACACAAACTTAAACCAGAAATCGTCCTTGAAACTGAAACAATAAAGAAAACCGCGCGATCATTGGACTATTTAGAAAAAAACAAATGTTATCCCTTCAACCACAGGCTTTAACTTGTTGACTGTTTTACGTGGTTCATTCTTAACATGGCTTGAATTCTTGGTTCAACGTTGTCTCAACGTTTCTAATTCTTTTCGTTGGCATTTCACGAGTTGGGGAAGCAAAAACGGTTATTAATAAGGAAACAAGATACGCATTACGCGTAGACAGGAAACATCGCGGATGATTGTTACGAGATAAGGAGAAAAATTGATGAAAGTGTCGAACCAAAGGGTTATTGTCCTGCTCTTGGTAATAGTTGCGGTTTCAGTAGCGTGCCTGTCCAGCGGATTGGCTTCAGCTTCAAGCGGTCCCAGTTTTCAGGCTTCTGTTATCGGAAAGTCTTATTCCGTTCGACAAGAAACGTCTTACGTGATAAGCATAAGCAACACAGGCACCATTAACATCGGAAGTGTGAACGTGACTGTGCCTTCAGGCTACAGTAACCTCGCAGATCTAGTTGTAACTTCACCGGCGTCACAAAATTGGAAGGTAACTCTCGAAACGGAGAAAAGCAACTATTTCATTCTTGTTTACGGGTCTTCACAAGGGTTAAGTTCTAATCAGAGCATTACGTTTACTTTTAACGCAAGGAATCCCCTGCCAGCAAATAATTACAAATGGGTTGTCGGTGTTAGCGAAAATACCACCTCAACTGGAACTTCCATTCCCCAATCGTTCACGAGTACTCATGTTTCCTCCATTGTGATAACCTCACTTTCCGATGCATTGTTAATCGTAGTTATTGCACTTGTCATCGCTTTCATAAACACGGCGTTGAACAGGGTTTTAATCAACTATTTCGTCGGCTGGGAGCAGTACCGGGTCATGCAGAAAGAAATGAACGAATACAGGCAGGAAACTATGGCGGCGGCGAGAGCCAATGACAAGAAGCAGATGGAAAAACTCAAAAAGAGACAATCTCAAATCAACGCTATGCAGGCAAAAATGTTAAAGCCTCAAATGGTCCAGCTTGGCATATCGTTTCTCTACATTTTCATATGGATTTTTGTTTTGACCCCCACTTATGGCATCACCTCGATGGTTTATTTACCAGGATTCGGCGCCCTCCCGGTAGTCTACTGGTACCCAATCGTTTCGTTCTTCCTAGGTTTGTTAGCGTCACGCATACTCGGAATTATGCCGATTGAACCTTGATGCTGAAAACATGGTGGTGCTGATGGCTGAAAACGAAAAATTACGGTTTGCTGACAAGAAAATCGTGATCTGCATTTCAGGAATGGCGGGCACGGGAAAAAGCACGTTGTCTAAAAGACTAGCGCAGAGATACAACCTTAAATGTTATTCCGGGGGCGACGTACTTAAGGAACTGGCGAAAGCAGAAGGTTACGACGCGTCACGTGAGGGCTGGTGGGAAAGCAGTGAAGGCTTGAATTTTCTAAAGAAAAGGGAAAACAACCCTAAATTCGACAGGGAAGTAGATGCTACGCTCTTAGAATACGCCTGCGAAGGGAACGTCCTCTTGGATAGTTGGACTATGCCGTGGCTTCTTAAGGAGGGTTTTAAGATTTGGCTGTCGGCTTCTATTGAGAAGAGGGCGGCAAGAGTTGCTGACCGTGACAAGATAACAGTTGATGAAGCGTTCAGAGTTCTTGAGGAAAAGGAAGCTAGAACAAAAGCAATTTACCTGAAGCTTTACGGCTTCGTTTTAGGCGAAGATTTCGCGCCGTTTGACTTGGTTTTAGACACGGATAATTTGACTGCAAATGAAGTTTTTGAGGTTCTGTGCAGAGTAATCGGTAACGTTGTTATTCCCGTTGCTGCGTCTAAATAGAACTTTCTTCTATAACAGAGCCCAGATTCTTATATAACAGAGTTACAGACGACTTAAAACTACAGCCCAATAATAAGGCTTCTACGGGGGCTTCTCATGGAGGCGCCATCTGGAAAAGATGGGAAATGAGGGGATTGAAAGCACTAGATTGTCTATCTTCGTTTCTGTTTGTTGGAGCAGTAATCTTTTGCTTGGTCGTATCGTTCCGCTTAATTAACCTTCAATCTATTGTGTCATTAGTGATTTTTAACGTGCTTTTTATCACTCTGCCATTCCAGCTAAAGGGCAGTCTCAACACGAAATTATTCCTTTTAGCATTAGGCAACATGACAGGCTTATGCTGGAATTACATGTTTAACTTCTTCGCTATCGCAGCGACCGATGTTTTCGGCAAAACATTTCTCTACATCTACACTATCTTCTTTCCGTTTCTAAGTTCCATTTGGATAGTCTCGTTTTGGGCTCTAAGCTTAACGGTTCTCCACCGTAACAGACCATTCCAAGGGATACGCTCTTGATTCTTTGGATTTTGGAAGTTTTTTTCATATTTTTGACAGGACTGATGCTGACTTACCTTGTTAGGCATTACATCTTTACCATTACCGTTTTGAGAGGAACCAACAAGGACCACAAACCGAAAAGCACTGAAGTTTCCGCGTTTGAACCTACAGTTTCCATTCTTATTCCAGCGCATAACGAAGAGAAAGTAATTGGGCGACTTCTCGAGCGAATCACTGAGTTAACGTATCCGAAGGACAAATTGCAAGTTATAGTCATCAACGACGCTTCATCCGACAAAACCGGGGAAATAGCTGATTATTATAGGAACAAATACGCCTTCATAGAAGTGCTACATCGAGAAAAGGGCGAAGGCGGCAAAGGAAAAGCCGCGGCTTGCAACGCTGCTTTCAACAAGTCTAAGGGCGAAATAGTGCTTTGTTTTGACGCTGATTATTATCCAACAAGGGATATCGTTGAGAAACTTGCCGGTCAATTCGTTGATCCCGAAGTCGGTGCTGTGCAGGGAAGGGTTGTTGTTTTAAATGAACCGCAAAACATAGTTACGCGGCTGGTAGCTTTGGAACGAATAGGAGGGTACCGTGTTGACCAAGAAGCCAGAGAAGAGTTGAAGTTAATAGCGCAGTACGGCGGAACTGTGGGTGGAGTGAGAAGTAGCTTGCTGAGAAGCCTGCATGGTTGGGATGAAACCGTACTGGCGGAAGACACGGACCTAACTTTAAGTGTTTACCTTGCAGGCTATAAGATTCGCTACAATGTTGATGCTGAATGTTATGAGGAAGCTGTTGACACTTGGAAAGCCTACCGGCGGCAAAGGTACCGGTGGGCAAAAGGTCACATGCAATGTTTCTTCAAGCATTTCTGGAGCGTTTTAAGAAGTAAAAAATTGAATATGAAAGAAAAAATTGACGCCTTGTTATTATTGAACGTTTATTTTATGCCAATCATGGCTTTCTTGTCGTTGTTTGCTGGTTTATTGCTGATTTTTTACGGTTCGCCGCTTGTTGACCTTTTATGGTTGTTTGTTCCTATATGTTTGTATAGTTTTGTGGGTAACTTTGCTCCTTTTTTTGAAGTTGGAGTCGGTTTATACTTGGACGGTCGAGAAAGAACACAGTGGCTGATTCCTCTTCTGATATTCACCTTGTTTTACAATATACCGATTTGTTTTAAGGCGTTATTTGACGTGGCGACTTCAAAAATACTTGGAAAAAATACCAGCATATGGGTTAAGACAGCGCATTCCGGCAACGGAAACTGTTATATTCAGAATCCAAGCATAAATGCTTCTTAAGATTTTCATGATTCCAAATCAGATTTCGAATGCAATCCTTCCGTCGATTGCTGGAGTTACAACCGTGATTTTACTCTTTTTTTTGCCGGCCATCATAGAATTAAAAAAACCTAAAGATGCAGGACCGAGAATAATAGGTGACAGCCCCGCGAAAGTAACGCTTAGCATGCTAAAAATCCCGTTAATTGACATCGAAGAAGGCCAAGAGGAGAATTACCAGTCCGCAATGAAAAATGCAGCTTTTCTCTATTTTATTCCGAACATGGAGTTTTAGTTACTTTTCTTGACTACTAACCCAGCATTCCTCCACTGGTCCAAAGCCACAGAGATATTCCCAAGCGGGCCTCCTTGAAGAGAATAGAAAATGTAACACAGATAGTTACATTCTTTACATTCGCGGTAAGCCCCACGTAAGTCTTTAAATTCTTGGCTTTTCCATGTCTTCGGTAAATCGAAAACTGAACCTACAAAATCGTGGTTGTGGCACCCTGCAATTCTTCCTAAAGGGTCAATGACGAAGAAGTTGTTTAGTGCTTGGCATTTCCACGGTCTTTTATCTTCCGCGTAGAAGCCTCTTAAAGTTCCGAGAAGCTTCTTCGTCATGAGGATTCTCTTATTCTTCTTCTTCATCTTGATTAAGGCATTCCAGAGTTCAGCCATTGCTTGGTTATCTTTTATCACAAACTCGTCGTTTTCTTTCCCAATCTTGAACAGTTGATTTTGCGCTGCTGAACCATCAAACGAGTAGAGCGAGTACCAGACGGGAATTCCTTTCTGAGTAAAATAAGTCGTTATGTCCGTTACTTCACTCAAGTTTTTCTGCGAAATCGTAGGTGTAACACTAACGTGTATTCCCTCGCTGTGAAGCTTATCAACCGTTTCCATTGCTCTCTTCCATGCGCCAGGCACGGCTTTAATGGAGTCATTTTTTGCCTCATCCAAACTGTCTATTGAAATCGCAACAAAATCCACATTTCGAAGGTAATCAATTTTTTTAGCGGCCATGCTGCCGTTGTCATAAACGGTTGTGATGAAAAATTTTGTCGCGTAATCGATTATCTCGCCGATGTCATCTCTTAGAAGCGGGTCACCGCCCGAGATAACGAGTTCAGCTATTCCGAGTTTTTTTAAAATGTCTAATCCTTTTTTTATTTCTTCAGCAGCGAGCTCCTTTTCGCTTTGTTCCTTCCAGACGTTGCAGCCTGCGCAGCGGTAATTGCATTTTTTTGTGACTAGCCATTGGGCATGATGAGGCTTGTCCGGTGAAAGCGAACGTGCTGCAACAGATGCTGCTTTTTTGAGGTCTAAGGTCAAATAGTTTTCACTAGCTGCTCAGTGGATGTTTAGAGTAATAAAATTAGGGCTATAAAAACAATTATCAAAGATTCAATCTTGCGACGAGTTTTTTATCGCAGGAAAGCAGGGGTTGAAACTTTTCTGCTGTCTTGTTTTATCTATCCTGGAAACATTGCTAATTTTCTTCACGCGTTGTTTTTCTCAAAAACCGGTTTGTGCACGTGCCAAAGAGTTTATATTTTGCAGACTGTTGAACCTTATTTGCGAAAGTGATGTTTTTATCATGTTTCCTCGACCTTTTGACTATTTTGCTCCAGAAAATCTTCCAGAGGCTTTGGGCCTTCTTCAAAACGCTGATGCCCAAATGAAAATCCTTGCTGGCGGGCAGACTCTCATTCCCGCTTTAAAAATGCGCAATTCGCCTTTGTTTTCTGAAGTGAAAAGCGTGGTGGATATCACTCGAATAAAAGAGCTAAACTTCATACGTAAAGAGGGGCAGCTGGTCAAGATTGGCGCGTTAACAACAGTCGCCGCCTTAGGGAACAATCAGGAAATCGCATCTTTACTGCCAATCGTGAAGGATGCGGCATTGGAAATAGCTGACCCGCTGGTGAGAAATCTCGGGACTGTTGGCGGCAACTTGTGCTATCCTGACCCTGTAAACGATTTGCCAGCTACGATGATTGCGCTAGACGCTTCAGTGCTATTGGCTTCTGTTGGCGGTAACAGAAAAGTTGACGTGGAAGCCCTCTACGCAGGGGCTTTCAAAACAATAGTCAAACCCAGCGAGATTCTCACTGAAGTTGAAATACCGCTTGAAACGGCTAGATGCGGAAACGCTTACCGCAAGATTAAGAAGGGCTCTGGAGGCTTCACGATAGCCGGAGTGGCAGCTAATCTTTCAATCAAGGATGACAACTCGATTTCTGCATGCAGGATGGCCTTGACCGCGGTCGGTCCAAAAGCGTTGAGGGTTCAAACCGCTGAGCAAGCGCTCGTTGGAAAAAAGATTAAGCCGCCGGTTTTAGATAATGTCGCAGGGATAGCTGTTGAAGCTTCTCAGCCTGTCAGCGACCTTTATGCTTCAGAAGGGTATAGACGGAAAGTCTTAAGCTTGCTTGTGAAAGACGCGTTGGAGGCGTCTTATAAAAGAGCGGTGATGGGTAGCTACGAAAAAAGTTAAAACAAGTTTTAAAGTGAACGGAAACCCAGTTGAGCTTGAACTGGAACCCAGGCGACTTCTGGTTAGCGTGTTAAGGGACGACCTTGGATTAACGGGGACACATCGCGGTTGTGACACCACGAACTGTGGAGCATGCACGGTTCTCGTGGATGGAAAAGCAGTCAAATCCTGCACGATGCTCGGCGTCCAAGCAAACGGCAAGGAGATACTCACCATTGAAGGCTTAGCTAAGCAGGGGCGACTGCATCCGATTCAGCAGGCATTCATCGAAAAGCAGGGGCTGCAGTGTGGCTTCTCAACTCCCGGCATGATAATGACTACGTGCTGGATGCTGAGCCAAAACAAAAACCTGAGCGATGATGAAATAAAGAGAATGCTGCGTGGCAACCTATGCAGGTGCACTGGCTACCATGGCATCGTGGAAGCTGTCAAGTATGCCAGAGAACTCATGCAGAAAGAAAAAAGGGTGACGCCATGAGCGAATCCAAATTGTTGGTCGCAGGTGCAGGAAAATACGTCGATGACATTAAACTTCCCAACATGCTGTACATGGCGGTGGCCAGAAGCCCGTACGCGCACGCTCGCGTCCTCTCGGTTCAAGGCGGTTTGAACCGGGCTGACCTTCCGATGAAAGTCGGCAGCGTCGGGGAGGGAGGTTGGGCTGGCCAAGTAAACCCTGCCGTAATTCAGCCTGTTTTCGCTCAAGACACAGTCAACTACGTGGGTCAACCCGTTGCTGCGGTTTTTGCAGATGATCGCTACGTGGCTGAGGACAAGCTGGACGAGGTGCATGTTGAGTATGAAAAGCTTAAACCCGTGATGACGATAGATGACGCTCTCTCCTCCGAGCCTATACATGCGGGAACAAAGTCAAACGTCGTGCGCCAGTCGTGGCTGGGAGAGGACTTTAAAGATCCCTCATCACCCGTCGTGTTAGAGGACGAATTCAACATTGGACGCATCATAAACAACCCGCTTGAACCTCGAGGCATCTTGGCGGATTACGATGGTGACAAGTTAACGGTTTATGTGTCCACTCAGGCGGTTTTCAGCATTAAAGACGGCTTGGTGGGGACCCTAAAGCTCGACGCTTCTAAAGTTAGGGTTATCCAAGCGGACACGGGTGGAGCATTCGGGCTTAAGAGCGCTCTTTACCCTGAATACATCATAGCAGCCTACGCTGCCATGAAGTACAAGCGACCAGTAAAATGGATTGAAAGTCGCACAGAAAATTTCGCGGCGAGCCAACCGGGTAGAGGAGTAAGAGGAAAGATGAAAATTTTTGCCGAGAGGGACGGGGTGGTGACCGCCTGGCGAGGTGAGATAACGGTGGATGCAGGTGCTTTCGGTGGAACCGCGGGGACATCCTCCCCGGTTTTCATAGCTATGCAGTTAACGGGTCCTTACGGAGTCAAGAAAGCTCATGTGCTGGCAACTTCAGTCATGACTAATAAACCGCCGCAGGGACCTTACCGTGGCGCTGGAAGACCGGAAGCCGCCTTCTTTAGGGAGCGGATGATGGATTTGCTCGCGGATGAGCTGGGGAAAGAGGCTGCCGAAGTTCGACTGATTAATGCGACAACCGAGAGTTTCAAGTCGCCCTTGGGTTTGGAGATTGAAGCTTCGCGTCCCTTTTTTGAGAAAGCCGTAGTTGAACTCAAGTACCCAGAAAAATCCCGCAGGGAAAAAGCAGGAATCGGCTTTTTCGTTTTGTTGTCAGCTCTCTGGGGAGGCGAATCAGCCAAGATAACCGTGAAGGCCGGCAAAGTGGACGTTTGGCTCGGTGGAAACCAGCATGGTCAAGAACACTACGTTTTCGTCAAGAAACTGCTAAACGAAGAACTGGGAATACAAGAGGACAGGGTAACGTTGAACAGGGGTGACAGCGACATGCTTGAGGACGGCATGGGCGCATGGGGAAGCAGAAGCGCCATCGTAGCTGGAGCCGCTTTAATCGCGGCAGCCAGAAAACTCAAGAAGCAACTCGAAAGTGACCAAGGCAGCTACACGTCAGAGAAACTGCTGAAGGGCAACTACTCCGCCGAGGTCATGGAAGATCAGAATAGGCAGTTGAACGCGTTTGGCGCCGTTCTAGCGACGGTGGCCGTCGATAAGTATGGAATGGTTAAAGTGAAAGAATGCGCTGGCTGCTACGACGTCGGCAGAGCGCTTAATGCAAAGATGATTGAAAGCCAAATCATCGGCGGAAGCATGCAGGGTATCGGTCAAGTGCTCTACGAGGGGGTCGACTATGACGCTGATGGTAACTTGCTTACAAAAAACCTTTTTGACGCTGGCTTACCTGCGGCGGAGAACATTCCCAAATTTACCGTCAAAGTGGTTGAGAATCCATCTTGGATGCCGCATCATGTTAGAGGGTTGGGTGAAGCCCCAACTATAGGCGTACCCGCAGCCTTGGCAAGAGCCATCGAGAAGGTGACGGGCAAGCGTATAAGGCATACGCCTGTTAAGCCTGAAGAACTCATCGAATAAAAACAAGAACATAACGCTAAAATTGCTAAGTGTGGTTTTAACTGGTAGTGGGTTTCTATGCCTTCCGACCTTGAACTCTTGCTCGAAGCTACACGGTTGCTGGAAAAAAGGCAGACGCTTGCGTTCTGCATAGTAATTGAGAAAAGGGGTCATGGGCCCAGAGATGTTGGAGCAAAGATGATTGTCGCTGAAGACGGAAAAACTTTCGGCACAATTGGCGGCGGTGACTTTGAGCGCACCCTAATTGACGAGTGTCTTAAAGCCATAAAAGAGCACAGGTCAAGGAAAGTCACGTTCAACCTGTCAAAAGACCCAAAAGACGGCGCGGTTGGGACGGGCTTGATTTGCGGTGGCGAATTAACTGTCCTTGTGGACATAATGGAGCCTGCGCCAAGACTAATAATAGTCGGCTCGGGTCATGTTGCTTTGCCCTTAGCTAAGCTAGCCAGCACCGCAGGTTTCAAAATAATCGTTGTAGACGACGAGCGCAAACTGGTGACCAAAGAAAATTTCCCGATGGCTGAAGACGTGATTGCAGGCGACTTCGCCGACATCCTCAGCGGATTTGATATTGGCCCCCACGACTTTGCAGTTGTGACTCATGGAGAACCAGAACATGATTACACAGCAGTGAAAAAGCTGATTGAAAAGAACCCTGCTTACATCGGGTTACTCGGCAGCCCCAAGAAAGCTGCAATAATAACCAAGAGGCTGAAGGCGGAAGGAGTCAGCGACGCGCAACTAAAGACGCTGCGTATCCCGGTTGGTTTAGAAATTGGCGCTGAGACCCCGGAAGAAATCGGAATAAGCATACTGGGGCAGATCATTCAGTTCAGGCGGCAACAAAGAATAGACGAGGAATGCGCTTAGTTAGGCACTCAGGGAATATGCCTTGTTTTCATGAGATTAATGATGCGGTTGTAGTCTTCCGGCGTGTCTACATCCATGATAGTCCACTGTGGCGCCTCTACTGTAGACAGTTTATCTGTGTGCCGATGGACAACATCTCGAATGGTTTGAGAACTGTTCAAACTTAGTATTTCCTCGAACAGTCGATTGTGAAAAAGCAGCGGGTGCCCCTTCTTCCCCTCATGAATCGGGCTAACAATCAAAGCTTCCCGGCTGTTCTTCTCCATCTGGTCAATCATCAAGCGCAGAAAATCCGGGTCAAAGATGGGTTCGTCGCCGAGAACCAGAAACACCGCATCCACGTGCAAAAGCAGCTGTAGTCCCCTCTGAAAAGACGAAGTCATCCCTTGCTCATAATTCTCGTTTACCGTCAGCTTAACCCTGTTTAGCCTCGGTTTCAAGGCTTCAGTTACGTCATCTGCCTTATGCCCAAGCACAACCACCTGTTCATCTATGCCCGCTGCCGCTAACCCGTCCAAAACGTTATCGATGAGTTTTTTGTCGTTCAGGCTCAGAAGAAGCTTGTTCCTACCCATTCTTTCAGATTTGCCGGCTGCAAGCACGACTGCTCCAGTATTCATCAGTTAACACATAGCAGGTTAATGAAAACAAATCTTTAGTACTTTTTCATGTTTTAAGCGCAAGCCTTAATTGTTGCTTAGCCGAGTTACTTTTTAAGTTGTTAAGTATACGAAGGATGAGTTGACGGTTAAGCTGTCGGGTGAGAAAGGAGTGGGCAGGTGTTTGCATGGTGGGCTCAGTTGACGTTGTCTTGTTAACTAAAAACAGCGATAGAAAACTGAAGGAATGCTTAAAGTCTGTTTACCAGAACGTCCCAGTCGCAAGACTGATAGTGGTTGACGGCTATTCAAAGGATAAAACGTTAGACATAGTTAACCGGTTCAATGAAAAATATCATAACGTAAAAATAATCATGGACAAGGGCAACCGCGCCACCGCACGCCAAAAAGGCATAGAAAACGTGACAACCGACTGGTTTCTGTTCGTTGACAGCGACGTTGTTCTCTGCGATGACTGGTTCACGAAGGCTCAACAATGCATCGACGCAAAAGTAGGCGCAGTTTGGGGAACAGAGGTGTGGTCTACGATCGAAAACCCGGCAACCATGAAACTGTTCTTGTTGATTACAAGGAAAATTTTTGAGGTTCGCGGCGGAACTCATGACACTCTTGTCAGGACAGAACTAGTCAAGGATATTCAAATTCCTAAGCAACTACACGTTTACGAGGACGCCTACATAAAGGACTGGATCGAACAAAAGGGCTACCAAGTGATTCCCTGTTACGTACCGTTTTGCATTCATCATCGGCCACCGAACGTTTGGACGTTCAAAGGCAGTGTAGGCCTGATGTCTGACGCGTTCACGCTGGGGGATGCAAGGCTAATTGGCAAGTTGATTGCTGCTTACGGCTTCTACGCAGGCTACGCAGTTTACCAAGTGGCTAGGCAGGAAAGCCGTCATTAACTGACTTTTTAAGCTTTTAATCAAAGGAACAGTTCAAAAAGTTCTTGGAAAAGCCGGGGTAAACTTTGATTCCGAAGTCAACGCGATAGTGCCGTCCACAGGTGATCTGATGTTGGCCTTGGAAGCATCTCCGCCGAGTTATCCTTATGCATCAGTATGCGCTTGTTCGGGTTTGGGTTGAATTCGCCGATGACTTCGGCGTAAACGTGCGCTTGGCTTAGCGTGTCAACTATTTTTTTTGCTGCCTCAGCCTCAGCAGCTATGAGCAAAGCGCCTGAACTTATCAGCTGCAACGGGTCGATCTCGTAGAATCTACAGATTTCAGTTGTTTCAGGCTCAACCATGATCTTTTCTTCAAAAACGCGCACGCCTACTCCAGCTGCATCCGCCATTTCGTGGATGCCGTTTAGTATTCCGCCCTCCGTCGGGTCATGCATCGCGCGCACTCCGCCAGTTCTGTAAGCTGTTAACGCGTCTTTTACCACGCTGATTTGATTGTAGAAGCCTTTGGCGCTTTCAAGCAATGCTGGGTTAAACACTTTTTTCAGTTGCTCTTCACGGTCCGAAGCTAGTATGGCTGTTCCTTCGATTCCTGCGCTTTTCGTTAAAATCAGCCTGTCGCTTGATTTTGCACTTGCAGCAGTCACGTACTCGCCTTTTTCCGTCAAGCCCATTACGCAGCCGACCACTATGGGGTTTGATAGTCCCGGCGTAGACTCACAGTGCCCACCGACGATGGCAATGTTGAGTTCCTTTGCGGCTGCGTTCATTTGAGTGGCTATGGTTCGGACGATTTCGCTGTCAGCATTCTCCGGCAAAAGCAGGCATGAAAAGAAAAATGCAGGTTCCACCCCGAAGGTCGCAACGTCGTTGGCGTTAATGTTAATAGCTTCCCAACCTACCCGTTCAACCGCGCCAGTTATCGGGTCCATTGAAACTATGGCGTTTTTGCTTCCAACATCTAAAACTGCTCCGTCTAATCCCGCCGCCGGACCCAGAATGACTTCGCTTCTTTCAACGCCGAGGTTCTTGAAAACTATTTCCTCAAGGATGTCGACGGGGATTTTTCCAGGCGGAAGCTTCATAGTCTATTCTCAATGGAATCTAGCTTTTAAGCTTGATAACTTTTTGTGCGTTGTCTGGGTCATCGATTATTTGCATCGGAAGTTTCTGGTTTAAAATCATTTTTAGGAAGTACTCGTGAATTCTCAGGTCATCGCCCAACTCAGGATGGAAAGTTATGGCTATTACGTTTCCTTTTTGTGCGCCTATAATTGCGTCCTTGTGTTTAGCCCAAACGCGGGTGGGCCTCCAAACTTTTTCAATGGTGGGTGCCCGGATAAATATTCCTTTGAAAGGTTTTTTCCCAATTTCGTCTATTTGCAAATCCGCTTCAAAAGAATCGACCTGCCGACCGTAGGCGTTTCTGTTAACCTGCATTTCCATTATGCCTAGTAAGTTTGTTTTCGTCTGCTTTACTTGTTCGTCCCCCTCTTTTGCAAGAAGGATTGCGCCTGCGCAGGTTCCGAGAATCGGTGACCCTTTTTGTACGAGCTCAATTATTTTTTGTTGCATTCCCGCATCGAGAATTAATCGACTTATTGTTGTCGACTCGCCTCCTGGAATAACAAGCCCTGAAACATCATCCAAGTCTTTAGCTGTCCTTACAGCCACGGCGCAGCCGTCGATTTTTAATTCTTTCATTGCTTTCCTTAAAGTATCAATGTGTTCGGTGACAGCACCTTGAACGGCTATGACGCCTACCTTCAATTGGTTCCCCTTATTTGCATTTTTTGTTTTTCTTCCATTTTTGAAGTATCTATCCCATCCATCGGTTCGCCAAGTCCTTCAGAGATCTGGGCAATAATTTTTGGGTCATCATAATGCAATGCTGCTTCCACAATCGCTTTTGCGTACGCTTGCGGGTTTTTGGATTTAAATACCCCTGAACCGACAAATAAGCCATCGGCGCCCAACTGCATCATTAATGCTGCATCGGAAGGCGTAGAAATTCCTCCCGCCGCAAAGTTCACAACTGGTAGTCTTCCCAAGTCTCTTGTCTCTATAACTAATTCTGCAGGCACAAGGTATTCTTTAGCTTTTTCCATCAACTGGGCGTCTGACATCAGCTTTAACGCAGCGATTTCTCTATTCATAAGTTTCAGGTGTCTTACTGCTTCAACGACGTTTCCTGTTCCAGGTTCACCTTTAGTTCTAATCATGGCAGCTCCTTCATTTATTCTTCTTAAGGCTTCTCCCAGGTTTCTTGCGCCACACACGAACGGGACAGTAAACTTTCTTTTGCTGATGTGGTCGTCTTCATCCGCTGGAGTTAAAACCTCGCTTTCATCGACCATATCAGCTCCCAAAGCTTCAAGCACTTGAGCTTCCGCAATGTGACCTATTCTGCATTTAGCCATAACTGGAATAGTTACAGCCGCAATGATTTCCCTAACTCTTTTCGGATCAGCCATTCTCGCTACGCCGCCCTTTGCGCGTATGTCGGCAGGAACGGCTTCTAGTGCCATAACAGAAACGGCGCCAGCGGCCTCTGCAATTTTTGCCTGGTCTGCGTTAGTAACATCCATTACTACGCCGCCTTTGACCATTTTGGCGAATCCTCTTTTCAACCTGACAGTTCCTTTCTCCTCAACTATTTTTTTGGTTTCGCTCACGCAGTAACACGTCCATAGTATAGTTGCAGCTATACTATCAAATAAGCGTTGCGGAACCACAACTACAAAAGCATCTTTATATCATCAAACGCCGCCAAAACCCTCTTCCCGCGCTCAGTAAGTCGGAAGAATTTCTTGCCATTCTCCTCATAGCCAACCACGAGCCCCCTATCAGCTAACTCGTTAAGATGCTGATACACTGCTCCACGAGTCATAATCCGACCTAACTGCTTCCACAAATCATACCCGTACGTGTCTTTTTCGCTGAGAATTTTGAGAATCTTCTGCTTCGTGCTCACCGCAAGCCCAAGGCCAGCTGTCTTCTGCTTCTTGTTCAAAGCTTGCAAAACATCAGTCGCTTTCAACCCGCTACCAGTGATTAAACAGACGACGCTGGAGTCAGCGGAAATTTCGCTACGCTTCCATTTCTGAAGTGCGGCAACGGCAGCGGAGCTGGCTGGTTCAGCGAAGACTCCTTCAAGCTTGGCGAGAAGAAGCTCGGCGCCCAGAATTTCAGCGTCCGAAACCGTCAGCGCCAACCCGTTTGACTCCTTAATTGCTTTGATCGCCAGGTCACTCTGCGTCGGGTCGGCAACGAGTATGGCTAAGGCGCGTGTCGCGGGGTTGCAGGATTTTAAGGCCGAATCCTCTCTGAGCTTGCTTACTATTGGAGAACAGCCTTCAGTTTGAACTCCGACCATCCGCGGAAACTTGCTGGCGAGCCCTAGCTGTTTTAGCTCTTTGAAGCCTTTCCAGAGCGAGTAAATCGTTCCGCCGCTTCCCATCGAGACGATAACCCAGTCTGGAACCGCAAACTGCTCAAAAATCTCGTATGAAATGGTTTTTTGGGCTTCAACCACTAGAGGGTTGAGTTCGGCGGTGGCTTGGTACCAGCCTGTTTCCTTCGCTAGGTCAGCTGCTTTGATGATGGCGTCGTCAACGATGTCGCCTGACTCCTCAATGATAGCGTCGTAAGCAATCATTTGAGCTAATTTTCCAACGTCAACAACCTTAGGCACCAAAGCATGGCAGATCAAGCCTGTTCTCGCAGCATACGCGGCTAATGAGGCTCCCATGTTTCCATTAGTTGCGCAAACCAACGTTTCAAAGCCTCGGTCCACTGCATTGGAGGTCAAAAAAGCCGCTGCTCGGTCTCTGTAGCTGTTTGTGGGATTACGTGTTTCATCTTTCAGAAAAAGTTCTTTGAGCCCGACGGCCTTAGCGAGTCTTTCAGCCTTGTGCAGTGGCGTCCCGCCCTCTCCCAAGCTTACAACGTGTTTAACGGGCGGAAGAATCTGTTTGTACCGCCAGAACCCAATCTGTCGAGAAAACTTCAATTTTTCAAGCTCTGGCAAGTCTGCTATGAATTCCAGTGTGCCACCGCATTTTTCACAGCTGCTCCTCAGAGGGTATACTGGAAACTCAGTGCTGCAGTTGATGCAACGAAGCGTCAAGACTTCCACTATTAACTGCTTATCTGCATGGAGCCTTTTATGTTATGCCATTCTTAAGCTGCTATTAGTTATTTGGCATGACAGCCTAAAACAACATAATTAACCCAGTGCTTGCCCACTATGAGCCAAGCCAGCATGACGCGCTTGCTTGTTCCAAAATTATTTAATTTCTGTTTTTAAAGTAGGCTTTCGTATTAAATCGCGTACGCTTTTTTGCCTCAAAGCGGTTGCTTTCTCGTTTATTTCCAATTTAACCTATGCGCGAGCGATTAGCCAAAAGACTATATAATTGGTCGGATAATCCAACCAAAACAAGTTGAGCGCATATGGAGAAAAACAAAAGTAAGGAACAATCATCATTTGACCAGCATTACGTTTTTGGAGCGGAAAAAACTGGTCATAAGCTAGATCATTTTATCTGGTCTTGCACGCGAGCCTTCCCAGTAAAGTATCCTTTCTCACTGGGCGATGGAAAGCCGTCGTCGAACGAGCTCACAACAAACGAAGTTAAGATGATGCTTCAAAAACTCGTAGATTTCGGAGCGGATAACGTTTTCTTTTCCGGAGCAGGCTGGACAGGTGAGCCTTTGAAGCGCAAGGATTTTCTTCCTCTTCTCGCCTATGCCGCAGAATTGAAAATTAAACCTTACGTTAAAGTTTCGGGCTGGCACTTCGATAAAACTGTTGCGAAAGCCCTCGCTGCTGGAGACTGCAAAGCAATTATTTGTTTTGCAGGTCTGAAGGAAACCGATGTTTTGTTGCGCGGCAAGCAGGCTTTTGAGGACAGCCTAAACGCTACCAAACTCTGCAAGGAAAATAATGTGCCATTCGGAGTAAGTGTACTTAACACCAAGTATGTGGTCAATCAGGTTCCGGCATTAGCCGAGTTTGCTCTCGGCTTAGGTGCAAGAAGTTTCACCTTGGCCTCTCTTATTCCCCAGCCAATCTGCGCAGAAGATCAATTTCGCTTGCTTGGTCCGCTCGAACCGAAGCCGCAAGAGCTTGAAGTAGAACTCAATCAGATGTATGAGCTGGAAAAGACCTTGGGCGACAAAATTCTGGTGTTAGCATACGAGATGTTCTACAATCGTGTGTTAAAGATCAAGGAGCCCGAAAAAGACCTTCGCACGAGGTGCAGCATGTGCGACGACCTCACTCAATATGAGTGGCTCGAAATTCTTGATGATGGTAAAGCGTATGCGTGTGCTCCGCTAAACCTTGAGTTTGGCGACATTCGGACGGATAGCATACAAGAAATCATGGATAAAATGCGTTCTTCTGATGCAATCAAGAAATTTGTCGACCGCAGAAATTTAAAGGGGAAATGCGGAGTTTGCGAGTTCAAAAACATTTGCGGCGGCTGCAGAGCAAGAGCCTATATCTATTCGAAAGATTCTCTGAACGCTGATCCTGCTTGCGTTTACCAACCCAAAGGACAAAAGGCTACTTAAGTTGAAGCATCTTCTCAACTGACTAAAACAAAAGAGGTATGAAACTTGGCTAAACTATACATAGTCGGCGCGGGCCCCGGTTCATCAGATTATGTTACTCCCGCCGCGAGAAAAGCTGTGCGAGAAGCGGATATGGTCGTAGGAGATAACTGTGTTCTAAGCCTGTTTCAAGATGACATCAAAAGCCAAAGCGTGACGTTAACCTGCAAAAACATAGATGAAACTCTAAAATGTGCTTCAGACACCGTAAAATGTGGAAAAACCGTAGCGGTTATCTCTACTGGCGACCCAGGGTTCTCTGGGATGCTTGGTTCGGTTTTGCGGAGGTCCTTAGCTGAAAATATTGAAGTAGTCGTTATTCCAGGAATAAGTTCTTTGCTCGCCTGTGCAGCCAAACTTAAGATGACCTGGGATGACGCTGTACTGATAACTTTCCATAAGGGAGCAAGCATTCAAAGAAAACGCGAGTTTGCTAAAGCCGTCAAAGCCGGGAAAACAATACTGCTACTTCCTGACCCAATTGCCTTCACTCCGAGTGAAATCTCAAAATACCTCCTCAAAACTGGCGCAGACAAAAAGACCAGCGTCGTAATCTGCGAGAATTTAACTTCACCGAAAGAAAAAATAATTGAAACAACACTGGAAGGAGTCATAAATCAGAGCTTTGACGCTACAAGCGTCATGGTAATTAAAAGTAAACTGAAAAAGTAAAAATACCCTTATTTTGGGTTTTTAGCGCGCGCGAAGAACCAAGTCCAAGAGTCGCTGAACTAATACACGCTCTTGCTGTCTGCTTGTATCCGCAGCTTTTCAACTCAACTTCTACATCATCAACCTCCTAACTTTTTTTCTGTAAAAACAACGTGAGCTCAGACAAAATAGAAGGTACGTACATCAAGCGTTCTTCAAAGTGGAAACTTATCTTAGTCGGATTAATCGCGCGCGGGCTTACTTCTTTGATGTGGGCAAGCGTACGATGAAAGTCGTTCCCTCATTACTTTGGCTCTCAAAAGTAACCGTACCGCCTAAAGCTTCAGTCATGCGCTTAACCACTGCCAAGCCGAAGCCTTGACCTTTAGATTTGGTTGTGAACAAAGGAGTAAACAGTCTCGGTCTAAATTCTTCGGGAATGCCTATTCCAGTGTCGTGAACAGTTATAACTACGTAACCTGAATCTCTGTAAGCACGCACAAAAATTCTTCCTCCCTGGGGCATAGCTTGAACCGCATTGCTTACCAAATTACTCAGAATACGCATAAGCATTGCAGAATCCGTTGCTAATTTTTTTGCATCTTCAGCTACTTCGCAGGATGCTTCGATGTTTTCTGGGATTCTCCCCTTAAGCGTGCACTCTTCGCAGAGTTCGTCAAGACGCGTCTCCTGAATGGCGGGCATAAGAGGCTTAGCGTAATCTTGAAGGTCTTGAACAATTTTGTTAATGTACTCAACATTTTTCTCAAGTCCGTCTATGCTTTCTCTCATGTCCTCCTTCTCTTCTCCTTCGGGAACCACAGACAAATCAGACTTTAACAAGAAAACATCACTCATTAGAGCCTGCAACGGATTACGAATATCATGCCCAACCATACCTGCTGTGGCACCGATGGCGGCCAATCGCTCTGCATCTTTCAACTGCCTCGTGCGTTCTTCAACCAATTCCTCTAAATGTTCAGCATGCACCTTCAGCAGCGCCTCATTTTTCTCCAGCTTCTCCAACATTTGACTATTCATAAGTGCAACAGACGCCACCTCTCCGAAAGCAGCTGCCATCTGCATATCCCTTTCGGTGAATGGTTCGGGCTTGTTTGCCAAACCCATTACGCCCACAGTTTTCTTATCAATTATCAACGGAGCAAACAGCACGTTCTTCAGTTCAACATGGCCTTTTGGCATCAGCTTTACCCATTCGCTATCGGAAAAATCGTTAGAGCATACGACCTTCCCAGTGCGGTAGGCTTCAGCCCGCAATCCCCTTATAGGCATCGGAAGCGATGGGTCAACTGTGCATGGAAGACCTCCCGAATCTAAAAACAAGACCTCGTTTTCTTTGCCATTCTTACTCAATAAAGCAACATAACCCGCAGTTGCTCCGAGAAGATTCTTGCATGAATCAAATATCGCTCTTGCCGATTTATTGAAGTCACGGTGAATTAACACCGCTTTTGATGCTTCTAGGAGCGCAGAAATTTCAAATTGCCGGGACTGAGACGCCTTTAAAGTGTCAAAAAGTTCATCTTGTTGCCTTCTTATTTCAACCTGTGCCTTTTCTTGTTCAGCCCGTAGACGAAGCATCATTACACCATGTGCAAAGTCGTTCGCCAATTCAGTCAACAGTTTAACTTCATCCTCTGAGCAGCTGTTAGCTTCAGCCGAGTACATGGTTAAGGCACCAAAGACTGTGCTGTCCGATTTCAATGGCAAAGCAATTGATGAAGCGTAGCCATGTTTTAGAGCTTCTTCCCGCCACGGCATAAAAGCCGGGTCAGCCTGCATGTTCTCGCAGAGTTGAGGTTGGCCTGTGCGGATTGCTCTTCCTGTCGGGCCGCGTCCGCGTTCCGTGTCTGCCCAAGTGATCTTCAGTACGTCAAGGTATCTTTTTTCGAAGCCATAATGAGCTACGGGTTTGACTGATTTAGCTTCGTCATCTTCAGCCAACCCAACCCATACCATTTTGTAGCCGCAGTCTTCTGCAATTATCCTACAGGCTTCCTGCAAAAATAATACTTCGTCCGTGGCCCGCATGAGAGCTTGGTTGCTGTTGCTGATGGCTCTTAGAGTGCGGTTAAGCTTGCGCATTTTCTCTTCATTCTGTTTACGCTCAGTTATGTCTCGGTTACTAGCGCGGCGACCTGACCAATTACCCTCACTGTCAAAAACTGCTTGGCAAGCATGGGAAATCCAGCGTGTCTCCCCGTTACGGGTAATTATTCGAAAATCAAAATCGTGTGACACCTCAGAGTTTATCAAGTCAAAATGAGGAATAACAATTGCTTTATCCTTTGGGTGAATAATTTTTGTAAGAAGTTTAGGGTCTTCCATAAATTCGTCTGCTCGATAGCCTGTTATCCTCTCGCATGAAGGTGAAACATAAACCAATTTGCCGCTGGGCTCAATCCAGTACTCCCAATCGTAAGTGAAGTTCGCAGCGGTTCTGAACTTGGTTTCGCTTTTTCTGAGTTCTTCTTCAGTTTTTTTGCGTTCAGTTATGTCTTTCCCATAAACCGTTATTCCCTCAACCGACGGAAACACAGCGAATTCTGCGCAGCCTTCAACAAACACGGTTTTCCATTCAAAGCGTCTGATTGCTTTTTTGGCCATTGCTTCACGAAAGTTTGTTTCAACCGCTGTCCCAAGGAACGCTGGGAAGGTTTGCCAAAAGTTTTTTCCAACGAGCTCCTCTGCATTAAAGCGAAGGTCTTTGGCTGCTTTGCTGCTGATGTAAATAATATTCCAGTTCTGGTCCAGTGAGTAGACATAATCATCGATGCTGCCAAGTATGTCTGCTATCCGCTCTTCGCTTTTTCGGCAAACTTCTTCTGCTTTCTTCCGCTCCGTTATATTTCTCGCAACGTGGACTGAACCAACTATTTTCCCGTTTTCATCTTTTATCGGCGTTGTAGTCACGAGAAAGTCGCCGCCGAGGCGTGGTTCATGAACTTCTGCAGTATGTTCTCTACCGTCTTCTAACGTTTTTACTTGAGGGCAAAACTCTGGAGGAAAATTCAAGCCATGGACATATTTGTAGCAGGACAACCCGACAGCTTGCTCAGGAGTCACTCCCAGCTGCTGTGCCATGGCTCGGTTAACCTGCACAATTTTATGGTCGCTCAATATAGCGATTAAATCTGGCACCGCATCGAAGGTTCGCTCCCAATAATTTTTTGCCTTCTGCAGCTCAGATTCAATCTTCCGCTGTTTGAGAATCTTATTGAGTTCATTGGCGACTAACTCAAGCTGGACAACATCATTCTTAACGTATGGATCCGTCTTATTCCCTACGCCGAAAATCGCCTTAACCTTGCCATCTTCCATTATTGGGAAACTCAGCATCCGCTTAATCGCAACGTGCCCTTCTGGAAGACCTTTCTGATTGGGACTTTTGGCAAAATTGTTGTAAATGACTGGGCGTTTAAGACGGAGGCAATCCGCCCAGTTGCCTGCCTGTCCGACTGGATAATGAGTGTTGTAATTTGCAGTGCAGTTTTTGAGAGCTTCTCTGTTCCAACTGGTCAGTATTATTGATTCTTGGTTATCGCTCACTAAATGAAAGAAACCGATAGCACTCTTTGTAGTTTCAACAGCGTGGTTCAAGAAGTATTCGTACAATTCTTTCTCGGGCAAATTTAACCCTTTTCTGTAAAGCTCAAGAAGAAACGAAGCTTTGTCGTTTGAATCAGGGTCAGGCATAGAAAATTTAAGTATTAACCGTTGAGGAAAAACCTTTCGCCAGATTTCACGAAATCGTTATTTCGCGCGTTCTCTCCTGTATTGACGAATTGTATTGACTTTCCGTATATGCTTCATCCTCCTATACCCTACTTCTGCGCGCACACACAAACACCTAGGACAAAAAGCCGCTAAACCAGCCATTCTTTCAGGAAAAAAAGCTCAGCATAACACAAAAGCATAAAAGAGGAAAATCTAAATGGGAGTTCCCGCAGAATATTGCAAGTGATAAGCCATGACCGCGAGAGAAGACGCGATAAAACTGCATAAAGAGGCTAACGCGCTGATGGAAAACGGCAAATACGCAGAGGCGAGAGACCTCTATGCAAAAGTGGCTGAACTGTACTATAAGGGACAGAACTATTTTGGCTCAGCAGAAATGAACTATAAAGCCGGAGAATGCAGTTTCTCATTGAAAGAATATCAAAAAGCCGCAGAGTTTTTCGCCAAGTCTGCCGATATCTCGTTTGACAAGGGTTTCGACCGCTACGGGCTGAGCGCACTTGAATGTGCAAGGGACAGCCAGAAAGCACTGGGCAACACTAAGGACGCTGAGGAACTCGACAGGAAAATCACTGAAATCAAAAAGAAGAATGAAGAGCCTGAAGGCGAATCTTCGTTTTCCGTGTTTTCTTAAACTCCTCCAACCCGCTCGCTTTCTCACTATTTTCCCGGGTTGCTCAACCGTACGATACCGCTTAACTAAATAATCCTTTCATGGTACTTCTACGAATGATTTTCCAGGTTGGAAAATGTCCGCATCCTTCGAATCTCTCAGTGAGCTGCTTGAAAAGGTTGAAGCGACGAAAAAGCGATTGGAAATCATAGACTTAACAGCCAACTACCTGAGAACTCTTAACCCTGAAGAAATTGAAGCAGCAGTCAACATGATGGTCGGCAGAGCATTCCCAAATTATAGCCAAAGGTCCCTTGACGTCAGCTGGTCGACTCTGACCCAGGTCTTAGAACGCATCAGCAAATTCGACTGGAGCCTCTTCCGCCAAGCCATGGCAAGCACGGGCGACATTGGCTCCGCCACTAAAGCAGTGCTTGAACAAGCCAAAACAAAGAAGCAAACTCAGCTAACCCAAAAGTCGCTAACCATAGCCGAGGTTAGAAAAGCGCTGGAAGCCATCGCTCAAACTTCAGGCACGGGTTCCAGAACCAAGAAAGAACGCCTAATAACCGCGCTCTTAAGCCAAGCCACGCCCGTTGAAGCGAAGTATCTGGTCAAAATCTTCACGGGCGAAATGCGCACTGGGCTCCAAGAAGGCTTGATGGAGCAGGCTGTCGCCAAAGCCTTCCAAGTTCCAGTGCCGCAGGTGCAGCATGCAAGCATGGTTTTAGGCGACATCGGGGAAGTAGCGGCCAAGCTTAAAACTGAAGGGGCTGAAGGGCTAGAAAACGCGGGCTTCAACGTTTTTAGACCGGTTAAACTCATGCTCGCGCAAACAGCGCAAACAGTGAACGAAGCGCTGACTGAGCAAGCTGGCAAAACGGCTTTTGAATACAAGTACGACGGAGCACGAGTTCAAATTCACAAGCAAAACAGCACCGTACAGGTTTTCAGTCGAAGACTAACCAACGTCACAGAAAGCTTGCCGGAAATAGTTGAAACAGTAAAAAGCAACATCAAAGCACGGTCGGCCATCGTCGAAGGTGAGGTTGTCGCGCTCGACAGCGCCGGCTACCCGATTGCTTTCCAACATTTGATGCGCCGGTTCAAACGAGTCCGCGACATCTCTGGTATGGCGCAAAGAATCCCCTTAACGCTTTACCTGTTTGACGTTCTCTACGTTAACGGCGACAGCCTAATCACGCTGCCCTATACGGAGCGAAGGCAAATACTTGCTCAAAACGCCGGCGGAATACCGCTGAGCCAACAGCTCGTCACCGAAAAAGTTGCGGAAGCTGAAGGCTTTCTCAAAGAAGCTATCGCTGCCGGGCACGAAGGACTAATGGCGAAGAAGCTTGACAGTCGCTACACGCCGGGGCGCCGAGGAAAAAAATGGCTGAAAATCAAAACAACCCTTGAACCCTTAGACCTTGTGATAACAGCCGCTGAGTATGGTTACGGGCGGAGGAAAGGCTGGCTTTCCGATTACTACCTTGCAGCAAGAGACCCTGAAACTGGCGGGTTCTTAGACTTGGGTAAGACTTTCAAAGGCTTAACGGACGACGAAATAATCGAGATGACCAAGCAACTAAAAGAGTCAATCATAGCGGAGGAAGGGCATCGAGTAATAGTTGTTCCGAAAATCGTGGTCGAGGTAGCCTACAACGAGATTCAGAGAAGCCCCAAATACAGAAGCCGAATGGCCCTGCGATTTGCGCGCATAACCCGCATCAGAGACGACAAAACACCAGAAGAAGCTGACGCTATTGGTAAAGTCAGGAAAATATACGAAAAACAGTTGGAATCAAAAGGCAGGTACCTATAAGGCTACCGGGCAATTCAGCTTTGAAAATTAAAAAAGAGAGTTTAGAGCGCGCTCTAGAAACAGCCTGATTGAGCCACACATAAACTGGAACGGACAGTTCCCTGAACTTGTGAAGCCTGAAAAAGCCGCCGCCAGCCAGATGGAACTCCCACATCAAGAGCAAGTTTCCACCTGTGAAAGGAGAAAGAATTGGTTTGGGGCTGTTACGAGGGCTCTTTTACCGGCGGCGGCTGTGCGGGTAAGTGTTTTCTGGATATGCTTTGTCGGTGCCATAAGGCTGGTTTGGTGGTTCTTGTTTGTCAGCGGGTTTTTTCCTTTTTTCGTTCTTCCTTTGCTCTTAGCTACTACTTTAGGTAGTAACAATATTGCATGATAGTAGCATCAATACATAAACGTTTCTCCAAATAACACCCGCTTTAACCTCAATTTAAGAGCGAAAAGTACCAAGATACCAAAGCGACTCCTCACAAGACAACCGACCGATGAACCTTGCCACAGGCGAATACTAACTTAGTAGAACAACAACAAACAGTCTTGCAATCGTTGCTCTTCTTTTGACAGGAACCGGCGAGCCGTTCCATCGTGGGCCGATCAACAAGCGGCTTACCACAATAAGTGAAAGAAGAAGACTGCTCGCATCGGTTTCTTCTTCTTTTGATGAGAATAATTTTTGGTGTAGCCAGTCGTTAAACCAAGGATATGTTAGTTAGGCAGATCTTTGCGCGAACTATGCTGATTGACAGGGCTTCACGCCGCCCACCCAGAGAATGCCACCTGACTACGTAAAAGGTAAGCTGTAAATTAGCAACTTGACTTGACAGGGAATAAAAGGCAAATATAGCTCTGGATACAACCTTCACTTGGGGAATGGCTGAAGTGGATGCGGCAGAAAAAGAATCCTTCGCTAAAGAATTTTACGTTCGCCAGGTTACAATGAAGGAACTAAGCGAGCAAGGCCAGAATCGCCTGGGCGAATCGAAAGTTGCTATCGTAGGCGTGGGCGGGTTAGGCACGGTTTCTGCGTTGTACCTTGCACTGGCCGGCGTCGGCTACATTCGCTTGATCGACCAGGACACGATTGAGGTGCAGAACCTTCACCGCCAAATCCTCTATACGACCGCTGATTTGCATTACCCGAAAGCTGAGGTTGCAGCAAAACGCCTACAAGAGCTTAACCAGCTGGTGACGACCGAGGCTTTCTCAGAAAACGTTAACGCCGACAATGCCGAGCGACTCTTGCAAGGCGTGGACTGCGTGGTTGACGGCTTGGATAACATGGCAACCCGTTACATTGTCAACCGCGTGTGCGTGAAATTGCACATCCCGTACGTTTTTGGCGCAGCAATCGGCATTGAAGGAAACCTTTCAGTTTTTGACCCTCCTGAAACGGGCTGCCTAGAATGTTTAATGCCGAACCTTTCCGACAACGACTTGCTGACATGCACGACGCGTGGCGTAATTGGAGCAACAACCGGAATAGTCGGTTCGCTGCAAGCAATGGAAACCATAAAACTGCTGGCTCGAATCGGCTCGGTTCTGAAGGGAAAACTGCTAGTCTGCGACTTCAGAGACATGGATTTCACCAGCATAGAAATTTCAAAAAACCTCCATTGTCCCGTCTGTCACGGCGATTTGTCTTCGGCCGCTGGTGGCGAGAGGATCGTTTGGCTTTGCGGAACTGACACAGCTAACGTTAACCCTGAGAAGCCATTGCAGCTAAACCTTGAAGAAGCTTATCCTATAATCAAGGAGCACTTTAATGTTCGCTTGAAATCCCGCCTTGCGCTCGTGTTCAATTATAAAACGTATGAGGTAAGCCTGTTTAACGGTGGACGCATGCTCATAAAGAACGTTGAAAATGAAGAGGAAGCTCTAAACGTGTACAGAGAAATAATCGATAAGTTAAATGCTTCTTAACATGACTTAGTGAACCAGCCCCAAAAATGGGCGTCTAAAATCAAAGTAAAAAAACAAAAAACCACATGAAAAAAGGAAGCAGGCTACTATGGCTTCTTCTGTTTTCTAGGCCGCAGTGAGCGTACGGTTGCACCAGCACGCCACATTTCACTGTCGCCCATAGCTTTGAGTTCACCCGCAAGCTTCTGCCTATAATCCGATGCCTTGCTCCTATCCAGCACAATTCGTGTTTCTTCCCCTGCGGCGACCAAATCGTAGAGCGAATCGAACAGCGGTTTGGTCCCGTCTCGGAAGCGTTCTTTCCACCTTAGCGCGCCGATACGTGCCGTTTCGCTGCAGTTGCAGTACATCCAATCCATGCCGTTCTCGTCAACTAAGCGGATTAGGCTCTGCGTGAGTTCCTCGACGGTTTCGTTGAAGGCTTCACTTGGGCTGTGCCCGCGCTCACGAAGCGTGTTGTACTGCGCCTCCATGATACCTGCCAACGCACCCATCAAGACGCCTCTTTCACCCGTCAAGTCACTATACACTTCTTTCTCGAATGTTGTTGGGAACAAGTAGCCTGAACCGATGGCGATGCCTATTGCCTTCACGCGGTCTTGTGCTCTGCCTGTGGCATCCTGGTGGACAGCGAAGCTGCAGTTTATGCCGCTTCCGTCAAGGAAGTTTCTGCGGACACTCGTGCCAGAACCCTTTGGGGCAACGAGAATCACATCGATGTCTTTCGGCGGGATGACGCCTGTTTGCTCCTTGTAAACAATTGAGAATCCATGGCTGAAATAGAGCGCGTCTCCGGCTTTGAGCGTTTTCTTGATGATTGGCCACGTCGCTTTTTGCCCTGCGTCGGTCAGCAGGAACAGCTTGATTGTTCCTTTTTTAGCTGCTTCCTCCATTGGAAAAAGGTTCTCGCCTGGTTTCCAGCCGTCCGCTACAGCCTTATCCCATTCTTTCTTGAATACGCCTTCTTTTTCTTGTCCTATGATTACCTTTATTCCGTTGTCTCGCATGTTAAGCGATTGCGCCTGACCTTGAATGCCGTAGCCAAGCGAGACTACAACTTCGTCTTTCAGGATTTTCTGGGCTTTCGCCATTGTGAACTCTTCACGGGTGATGACGTCTTCTATGACGCCGCCGAAATCCATCTTAACCATTATTTTTCCCTCAAGCCACACATTTTAGAAGGCGCAGTAATTAAGAATTATGTTGGTGAAACGAGCGATAATTATGGTGTCCGCACAGCTGGCGTTGTGACCAGCACAAAAATTGAAGAATATGTCAACAGCTTTTAAGCAGGAGATAACAGACTCTTGAAGGGAAAGAAACTGAATCTATTAAGGGCCAGGCGGGATAACGCGATTTTATGAGCATTCATAACGATAATTCAAAGCTTTCAAGAGTTCGTCACCTATTCGTGATTGTTGACGCTCTCATCATTCTCTACGTGGCGCTTGATGCCATTGCACAAGTTCTTCCACCCCACTATAGCCCACTTTCGCAAGCGGAGAGTCTGCTCGCAGTAGGACCCTACGGCTACGTCATGACCGTCAATTTTCTAATTCGCGGCGTGTTTTCTCTTCTATTTGTATATGCCTTCGTCCAAATTCTTACGATGCTTGGACAGAATTGGCGAATTTACAAATGGGGTTTGTATGCAGTCGGAATCTGGGGCGTAGGGGCTCTGTTGCTGGCTGGGTTTCCCGCTACTGGACGTACACTTGTCATTCATACAATTATAGGAGCCATCGTGTTTATCGCCGCTCCATTAGGAGAATTATCGATTTCCCTGAAACTTGGTCAAGTGGAAGCGCTTGCAGGTGTAAAGAAAATTGCACTGGTTATTGCAGTACTGGGAGTTTTGTTCATGGCGTTCTTCTGGGGGGTGCTACCGTTCCTTCATCATCTAAAAAGTAGCTATGGTGGATTCTTCGAGCGGTTGCTTATTGGCTCAGTCATACTGTGGCTGGCAACAATATCCACGTACATCTTGTTGCACGTTTACTCGCTCAAGCCTAAAGCAGCGTCCCCGGCGGATACTTTAGTTGAACAGCAATATGAGGCTAGCTAACGGGACAAGCTTAGCTTGCCAATAAGGCCGTGATTATCTTGGTTTTTTGTAAGATAGTTACGAATTATCCCCGAAAACACCAGGGTTCCATCGTTTACAATCTTTCTTGTATTCTTTGCACCTTCTACTCTCATCTTCACCTTTAGCGGATTTGTAAGCAACGATTCAAACTCTAAACAAATAACTGGCAGATCCTAAGGTGCAAAATTATTTAAGGTCCTGAATTCATAGCCTAAGTGTTAAACCTGCCTATTGGAAATGTCGAAGGTTTTCAGGGAGAGGTTAAGTTGAATAAACTAACGTTTTTTAACAATCTTAACTCTTGCAGTTTTAAGTTTCCAAGCTTGGACTGGCGACTACGTGAACTTGTTTTCAGTCTTCCCGACTAGACCGGTAAGCACCTCTTTCAGCGGATTTTTTCAAGCACTACAAAAAGCAGGTGACATTCCGCTCTATCATGCACTTGAAGGGCTTCTTCTCATCGCGTTTTCTTTAATCATCCTGGCACTTTCAATTAAGATCAGGATTAAGAGCGTCCAAGTGTCATCGATTTTAGCCTTAACAGCTGTGGTTTCTGCAGCAACAGGCGGGATTCCTTTTGTTTTTTCAGGGTTCACAGATAACGGGTAGTCCGCACAAATGGGCGGAAGCTTTATCGCCGCTTACGCCTTCAACTTCCTCGTACTCTATTTTGCAAAACAGAAGTAATCAACGACAGATATCCGAAGAAATGATGCGAGCACGCGCATGAGCAAAAACTTTCTATTCCTTGTACTCGATGATTTCCCTAGAATTTTCCAGGTCTTTCACTGACTTGCTTAGCGACACGACATGACTGACAGCTTGAACCACGCTTACTGGAATGGTTACTACGGAGCTTCCTAACCTTTTTTTCATGTTCAGCTCTTCAGCTGCCATGCTTGAAAGCTTAACGAGCAATTCGGTTACTTGCCAATCCTTGGTGTCAATGTTTGCTCCTTTGACTTCTCCAAGAATCTCTGCTGCTGAGGTTATTACCTGCAGCCCGATGAGTTTTTCAAAGCTAATCAACAAATCACCAATTATTTAATCACTTCAATCACAATATATGTTTTTAGCCGCGTACGAAACGTTTGTGTCGCTATGATCGAGATTTATGCCTCAAAAGCCTCATTATTCTTCTAACCCTTAAGCATAGCAAGCATTATCGCCTTCGCTGAGTACAGGCGGTTTTCTGCCTGCTCAAAAATTATGGATTTCGGGTTCTCGATGGCTTCCGCGCTGATTTCGTAGCCGCGGTGAATGGGCATGTCATGCATGATGTACGCGTCGCTTCCTCTGAGCAGTTCAGCGTTGATTTGATAGGGCATCATGAGTTTTATGCGCTTCTCTTTTTCAGCTGTGAACTTGGGGTCCGTGAAAAACTCCATGTCAATCCACGTGTCAGTGTAAACAAAATCGGCATCCTTGACTGCTTTTTTAGCGTCCAAAGTTTGGTGCCAAAGCCCAGTTTTCTTCGCTTCAGCCAACAACTCGTCATCTCGGGCGGCTTCGTTGAAAAAAGGCGTGACGGTGGTTAGCTTGACGCCGGTTTTGGTGCAGCCTTCGATCAGCGAGTTGCAGACGTTGTTGTGCACGCCGATGTAAACCAGTTTGGCGGCTTTCAACGTGCCCTTTTTCTGTTTCATCGTTATCAAATCCGCCAAAGCTTGGCTTGGGTGGTACTTCTCGTCGCATCCGTTGATCACTGGGACACTGGAAGCGTTAGCCATCTTCATCAAATCCGCGTTGTACAGTAGCCTTGCCATGATGCAGTCAACGTTGCGCGACAAATACCTGACTTCGTCCGATACGTCAGCCAGCGTGAAATTGGTGGTTCGCCAATCGATAAACAAGCCGTGACCTCCAAGCTGAGTTGCTGCAACTTCAAAAGCGACCCTTGTGCGGGTGGAGGTTTTTTGAAAAACCAACGCGGCAGACTTGCCGTCGAACGCTTTGCGGTATTTTTTCGGGTCGCGCTTCGTGTCAATACCCAAGTCAACGATCTCGTTGAGGTCTTGGCTTGATAAGTTTTTGAAGTTGATCAGGTTCATCTCACTTGCCTTCAGGTAGGCTGAAACCGAGCCAGCAATAATAAGCTTTATGCAGAGCCTTCCGTGCTCCAGCAACATTTTTAGTGTTAACAAGCAACAATTATGCGGAAGCACGACAGATGATATTGCTCGTTCACTCAGCTCGTGACATCGCCGGAGTAAACATAGCTGAAAGTATACTTCAGAATTACCCGTTCACGAAGACAACCCGGACGTATCAGGAAAACCCTGTTTACACGGCTGAAATAAACGGCAAACAAGTCAGTTTCTTAACGCTTAAAGAAGAAGCAGTCAACGCGCAATACCTGCCAGAAGACTTCCCCAGCGCAGAACTGGTCGTCTTCACTTCGCGACACAGCAGCTTAAGCGGCAGACCCACCCTTTCTGTTCACACGACGGGAAACTTTGCTGTGGCGGGTCTTGGCGGTTTACCTCGCACACTATCAGTTGCACCGGCCATGGCTATGCAGACCGCGCTTAAAGCACTGCACCGGCTAAAACAGGAGCTGACCCTAGACTATGAAGTCTCGTACGAGTGCACTCATCATGGTCCAAGTTTAAACGTTCCTGTCATGTTTGTCGAGTTAGGAAGCTCAGAACCCCAATGGAGGGATTCTAAGGCTGCCCAAGCCGTTGGTGACGCGACGATGTCCGCAATCGCCAATTTCTCGCCCAAAGGCGGTTCGGCAGTTCTTGGAATCGGCGGGCCTCATTACAACCAAAAGTTTACCCGTTTAGCCTTGAATGATGGGTTCTTGTTCGGTCACATGGTACCTAAATACGCTGTTTCGACTCTCGACTCCGCGATGATATCGCAGTGTGTGGAGAAAACTTTGGAGAAGGTTTCTTCGGCGGTTCTTGATTGGAAAGGAATCAGCAGCCAAGACAAGCCAAAGCTGCTTTCCGCTTTGCAGGATGTTAAGTTGCCTTTTAAAAAGGTTTAAGAAAGTCGGTCGGCTTTAAGAAGCTTGGGTCTCGGTGAACTTGTTTTTAAACTCCAACTTACAGTAACGTTTATTATTTAATAATGAAATCTTGGTGTGGCGATAACTATGGGTATGAGATCTTGGCTTTCACAAGCTGCAAGAACAATAAAGCTTGCTGTAAAACCGGGAAGAGACGAGCTTTGGCTATCGATAAAAATTAGCCTTCTAGGCATAGGCATAATCGGCGTAATCGGTTTTGTGATTAAACTCTTATCCTACGCTTTAGGTGGAGCGGCGTCAGGCGCGGCATCGACAACTTAAAAGGTACATGTTTTATGGAAAAGAAAGAAGAGCAAACCCAAACCAAAATTTTCGTGGTTAAAACGACTACTGGCCAGGAAAGAAACGTGGCGAGGTTAATCGCTTCCAAAGTTGAAATGAACCACATTCCGATAAAAGCTCTTCTTGTTCCAGACACGCTGAAAGGATACGTGTTTGTCGAGGCTGACGGTCCCCATTATGTTGAGGAAGCCATTTCAGGCTTAAGGCATGTGCGCTCGAGAATCCCTGGACTCGTGAGCTTTACCGAGATAGAACGCTACATCGTTCGCAAGCCAGTCATGGAGGACCTAAGCGAGGATGACGTCGTTGAAATCACCGGAGGCCCCTTCAAGGGTATGCGTGCGAAAATCACGAGGCTTGATAAGTCGAAAGGCGAAGTTACTCTTGAACTGCTTGAAGCAACATTTACTTTGCCGATTACGGTGCATTCAGACTATGTAAAACTGGTGGAAAAAGCAAAGGGGTAGACTGGTGGAAAAATGAGTGAAAGAAAAGTCGTGGAATTGCTCGTGAACGGCGGACAAGCCAATGCAGGTCCACCTTTAGGTCCGGCTCTTGGGCCTTTAGGCGTTAACATTCTGGCTGTCGTCAACAAGATTAACGAGTTGACGAAGGATTATGCGGGAATGAAGGTTCCGGTGAAAATCAGCGTTAATACCGAGGACAAAACGTTCGACGTTACCGTGGGAACCCCGACTGCTTCAGCTCTGATTGTTGCTGAGTTAAAGGTGGAGAAGGGTTCAGGAACCCCTAACACCGTTAAAGTTGGCAACTTGTCTATGGAGCAGATGGTGCGCATCGCCAAGATTAAGCGTCCTGAACTTTTAGCTCCTACTCTCAAGAAAGCGACGAAAGAGATGCTTGGAACATGCGTCAGTTTAGGCGTCACAGTTGAAGGTAAGGACCCCCGAGAAGTGCAGAAAGAAATTGACGCTGGCGTTTACGAACAATTATTCAGTAGCGAATAATTGTAAGCGAATACTTTTATAATGGGTTTCCAATCCCTCATTGGCACGAGGCTTAAAAATGCCCTTGGACAACAAGACGATTTCAGAAGCGGTTAAGCAGGCAAAGGCGAAGTCTGGCGAGAAAAAATTCAACCAGACCGTAGATTTAATCTTAGACATTACGGAGATCGACATGAAGGCGCCAGAAGGCAAAATCCAAGAGGTTGTTGAGCTTCCTTACGCCACGGGTAAACCGAACAGGATCTGCGTTATTGCTTCTGGAGAATTTGCGATTAAAGCAAAAAACGCTCATGCGGATTACGTGCTTGACCGTGCCGATTTAGAGGCGTTAAACGGCAAGAAGAAAGAGCTCCGCAAACCTGCAAGCGACTATGACGTTTTCATTGCGGAAGCACCTTTAATGCCGCTCGTAGGCAGGATTCTCGGTCCAGTTTTAGGTCCGAGAGGAAAAATGCCTGTTCCCGTTCCGCCTAACGCTGACATCGTAGCCTTGATTACTAAGCATCGTAAAACGGTGGTTGTGAGAATGCGCAACCAGCCGATTATTCAGGTTTCAGTAGGCTCTCAACAGATGAAGGATGAAGAACTTGTCGATAACGCAATGACGGTTCTTCGTGTTTTGGATGGAAAACTCAAGCGTGGTCTCAGAAACGTGAAGTACGCTTTCGTCAAGACATCCATGGGTGAGCCGGTGAAGATTAAACCGTAAAACAGGATAGAAAAACCATGCCGTCTCAGGAAGTGTTAGAGGAAAAATCAACCGAAGTGGATGCGATAAAAGACATCCTTAAAGAGTACAAATCCATCGGCATCGCTAGCCTGCAGAAAGTTCGCGCTTCCCAGCTTCAGGAACTAAAGAAAACCATGGCTGGCAAAGTTTACCTCCGCGTTTTAAAGAACACGCTGATGAAGCTGGCTATTGATGAAATGGATAAAGAGGACTTGAAGAAGATTGAGGAGTACTTGGAAGGGTCAAACGTTTACTTATTCACGGACTTGAACCCGTTTAAACTGGCGCTGCTGCTGGAACGTGGCAAGGTTAAAACTACCGCGAAGGCAGGCGACACAGCAGCCATTGACGTGGTTGTTCCAGCGGGCAACACGGGTCAGCCTCCGGGTCCAATCATCAGCCAACTGAACGCTGTCGGTTTGCCCACGAGGATTGAGTCGGGCAGCGTGTGGGTTAGCAAGGACACACTGGTTGTTCGTAAGGGTGAGGAGATCAACGAGCGGCTTGCTGGTGTCCTTTCAAAACTGAACATCAAAGCCGTTGAACTCGGTATTTCCATGCGTGCCGTCTTTGACAACGGTATGATCATACTCGGCGCGCAACTCAAAGTTGACGTTGACGCGACAAGGAAAAGCCTTGAGCAAAGCAGCCAGGAAGCCTTCGCTTTGGCTATGGGCATTAGTTACCCAACCAAGGATACAATTGGACCACTGTTGCAGCAAGCTTACATGAAAGCGGTTGCGTTAGCCGTCAGCGCAGCAGTACCCACTAAAGAAACAATCGGCGACCTAATCCGAAAAGCAAACGCGGAAATGACAAGCCTGAGCGACGCAGTAGAAAAAGCCAAACCCAAAGCAGCGTAATCACCTTCAAGTTAATTTCGTTGGCTTTAGTCTTTGGCTTAGAACTGTTTGTGCTTGCTTGCACGTGATATCTTCCGGCTTTAAATAGATAATCGAAATGCGCTTAAACTTCGAAGAAGTAGTAGGACAAATGATTTTCCACTGTACTACTACTTCTAATAACTGTGGCGTTGATTCGATTATTATCTGTAGCCGACGTTTCATTATTTCGCAAAAAGGGTTAGCTGCGGCGGCTTAAAGGCGAGGTGGCGCTCATTTTTGCTCGTGTTTTGATAAGGCTTAATAGTTTCTTGCGATGTGTAGATTTCAATTAAGCGTGAGTAGTCATGGTTGACGTTTGGCTTCCCTACGGAAAAACCGACGTGTGCATCCGAGTTCCCGCCCGAAACCTGCTGGGAACGATCGAGCCTGCTGATCGCCACGGGGCACCCGACGGCAAGGCTGAGGTTGAGCGAGCCTTGAAGGAACCCAT
>Ga0187784_10000200_pt1 | contig 40793 bp, 35 predicted proteins | sample 1015_SJ02_MP15_2_FD_132964 | JGI IMG/M metagenome (GOLD analysis project Ga0187784, IMG submission 132964) | Tropical peat soil microbial communities from peatlands in Department of Meta, Colombia - 1015_SJ02_MP15_20_MG | ecosystem: Environmental > Terrestrial > Soil > Wetlands > Peat | place... | reverse complement strand
CGGTTCCCGCGCCGGTCAGGGAACTGCTCGCACAGGTCAGCCCGGTCAACACCGGCACTCCGGTGCCGCTCAGACTGATGGGCGTCGAGGCCCCCGTCGACGAGTTGCTGGTCAAGGTCAATGCGCCGGAAGCGGCTCCGGCTGCAGTGGGATCGAACTGCACCGTCAGCGTCGCCGTCTGACCCGGAGACAGGGTCAGCGGGAAGCTGGCCCCGGAAACCGAAAATTCCGATCCGCTGACCGCCGCCGCGCTCACCGTTACCGATGCTGTTCCCGTCGAGCTCAACGTGACCGACTGTGTCGCCGCCGTGTTCACTGAGACGTTGCCGAACGACAGCGTGGTCGCACTCACGCCCAGGGTGGGCACGGATGCAGAGAGCGATAGCGTAAACGTCTTCGAACTGCTTGAAGTGGAAGCCGTCAATGTGACCGTCTGCGCCGTGCTCACCGCCGCCGCCGTGGCGGTAAAGCCGGCGCCATTGGTCCCGGCTGCGATCTGCACCGACGGCGGAACCGTCACTGCCGCGTTGTTGCTGGTTAGGCTCACGCTCATGCCGCCCGATGGGGCATTCCCGCTCATGGTGACCGTGCACGTATCCGTTGCGGCGCCCGTCAGCGAGCTCGCACTGCAGGTCAATGACGATACCGTCGGCAAAATCGTAATGGTTCCGGTTCCGCTGAGCGCAACAGTAATGGTCCCGCCAGTACTGGCATTGCTGGTTATGACAAGGCTGCCCGACACGGCTCCAGTGGTCGTCGGTTCGAATTGCACAGTAACCACTGCCGTCTGACTCGGATTTAGCGTCAACGGCGGAGTGAGTCCGGAAGCGGCAAATCCCGTTCCGGAGACACTCATTGAGCTGATGGTCACCGGCACGTTCCCCGTCGACGATAGGGTCACTGCTTGAGTTGCCTGCGTGCCCTCATTCACGTTGCCAAAGCTGATGCTTGTCGTGCTCGCCGTCAGCGTGAGCACCGCGGCGTCGAGCGTGAGCACGAAAGTCTGCGTCACGCCATTCGCACTGGCCGTCAATGTGGCCGTTTGCGTAGAGCTAACGGCAGTCGCCGTCGCCGTAAAGATGCCGCTCGTCGCGCCCGCCGCCACTGAAACCGTCGCCGGCGTCGTTACCGCCGAATTGTTGCTGGCCAGGTTCACCACGAACCCGGTGCTCGCGGTCGCTGCATTCAGCGTCAGGGTGCAGGTGTCGGTTCCTGCCCCGGTGATCGTTCCTGTCGCGCAGGTCAGTCCGGTCAGCACCGGCACGCCGGTTCCGCTCAGGGCGATCACCGTCGACGTTCCCGTCGACGAGTTGCTGGTCAGGGTCAGCGTGCCTGAAGCCGCTCCCGCCGCCGTCGGATCGAACAGCACCGTAAGTGTGGTTGTCTGATTCGGATTCAAAGTCACAGGAAAGCTGGGCCCGGAGAACGTAAATCCCGATCCACTAATGGCTGCCGCGCTGATGGTCAACGGCGCGGTGCCGGTTGAAGTCAGAGTCAGCGTCTCCCTCGCCGCTGTATTCACCGCTGTATTCCCGAAACTCACGCTCGAGGGGCTCACGCTGAGCGTGGACGTTCCTGCCCCTAGCAGGAGCGACAGAGTCTCTGTGACGCCTCCTGCACTCGCCGTCAGCGTGACGGTCGTGCTCGAAGTGACTGCGGAAACCGTCGCCGTAAAGCCAGCGCTTGTAGATCCCGATGCCACCGTCACCGTCGCCGGCACACTCACTGCCGAATTGCTGCTGGAAAGATTCACCGCGAAGCCGCCGCTCGCCGCCGCTGCATTCAGCGTCACCGAGCAGTTATCGGTCCCTGCTCCGGTCATGGAGCCGTCGGCGCAGCTCAGTCCAGCCAGCACCGGCACGCCGGTTCCGCTCAGGGCGATGGCTGTCGAGGTTCCCGTCGACGAGTTGCTGGTCAACGTCAGCGATCCCGAAACGGCCCCCACCGCCGCAGGGTCGAACTGCACGTTGAGAGTGGCCGTCTGACCGGACGCAATGGTCAAGGGGAAAGTCGCTCCCGAGACGGAGAATCCCGCCCCGCTGACGCCGGCCGCGCTGACCGTGACAGGCGCCGCTCCGGTCGAGCTCAGGGTGACCGATTGCGTGGCCGCGGCATTCACGCCCACGTTGCCGAAGTTCAGGCTTGCCGCGCTCACGCCCAGCGTCGGCGTTCCGGGGCCAACTGACAGGGCGAAGGTCTTCGACGTGTCGCCGGACTGCGCCGTCAACGTGACAGTCTCTTCGGTGCTGGGCACAATCACAGTAGCGTAGAAACTGGTATTGTTGAGCCCCGCCGTCACGGTCACGGAAGTGGGCACGGTCACGGCGGCTGTGTTGTTGCTCGACAAGTTGATCACCAGTCCGCTGCTGCCTGCGGCCGTGTTCAGGGTTACTGTGCATTGGTCGGTCCCCGATCCTGTCATCGACCCATTGGCGCAATTGAGCCCGCTCACCATCGGCACTCCCGTGCCCGATAGACTTACGTTCTGGGCGGGGCCGTTGGAAGAGGTGCTTGTCAACGTCAATTGGCCCGCTGACGTCCCCGCCGCCGTGGGATCGAATTGTACGTTGAGGTTCGCCGAATCGCCTGGATTCAAGGTGAGAGGAAATGTTTCCCCCGAGACCGCAAATCCGGCTCCGCTAACGGTTGCCGCATTCACCGTCACCGCCGACGTGCCCGTCGACGAAAGAATCAGCGTTTGCGTTGCCAACGTGCCTACGTCCACATTGCCAAAATTCATGCTGCCGGCGCTCAGAGTCAAAATGGACGACACCGCGTTCAATTCGAGCGCGAAGGTTTGAGCAGCGCTTCCAACGTTCGCTGACAGGAGCACGGTTTGCGTGATGGTCACCGCCGCCACCGTAGCGGTAAAGTTGGCGCTGGTCGCGCCGGCCGGCACGACCACCGTCGCCGGCACCGTCACCGCGCTGTTGTTGCTGCTCAAATCCACGGTCAGGCCGCCCGCACCCGCTGCCGCAGTCAGCGTCACTGTGCAGGCATCAGACGCCGCACCCGTCGCCGAAGCGCTGGCGCAGGTAAGCGAGTTCAGGCTCCCTGTCGCCACAGCGGTTCCCGTGCCCGAGAGATCCACAATGATGGAGCTGCCGGTTGTCGCATCGCTGGTAATCGTTAAGGTTCCGGTCGCCGCTCCTGCCGCATTGGGATTGAACTGCACAGTGAAGCCAAATGTGCCGCCGGGACTCACACTCGCCGGCAGACTGCTTTGGCTGCTTGCAGAAAAATACTGCCCCGACACGCTCATCTGCGAAATCGTTACCGGCGCCGACCCACTATTGCTGACGGAGATGTTTGCGCTTGAAGTTTGACCCACCGGCACAGAACCAAATGCCACGCTGGCGGTTGAGGCAGTCAGCGTGCCTGTCGTGGTAGTAGTGGTTTTGCTGAGGTTGGCGACACTCGCTGTGCAGCCCGACAAAACCACGCTGCCTAGCAGCGCGGCAAGGAGCACGATTCGCCGCGAAGGAATTTCTGAATTTCGCGTCCGAAAAGAAGGACAAAATAGGTTACAAATTCGCGCAAAGATTGCCATAAAAAGGATTTCCTGTGGGGAGAAGTATAGGGGAAGCTTGACACTTCGTATCATTACGTTCGTGGGACGAAAGTCCCCATAGGTAATACATCTTTTGTGGTAGTCGACGGAGAGCCGATTTAGGGCGGAGTAGGAAATGGTGTAGGGTCTTGTAACAAGGGCACGAGTTTACTCGTGCCGAAAACGGCACCGAAGACGCGGGCCTTGGCCCCTGAGGAATGCTTCCTCGAAGCCATGCGCTTTCCTTACACCATTTCCTAATCTGCTCTAGGAAGCCTTTCGCCCTCGATCAATCACGAGATGGGTTCGATCGACGCGACGGCTGATCGCGCACGATATAGGGTGAAACCGGAAAGTGCGGCAAAGCAGATTCTTCCTATGCCGACGCCGCTCTTGCGCGCGCAGCAGCTCTCAAGAGCGATACACATTTGCGTGACGCTCACCCTGTCCGGCTTGCCGAAGGCTCTTGATTTCGAGATGTGGGGAAACGACCCTGCTCAGGTGGGATGAAAGCCGGCGCGCCCGCTATGCCCCGGCCAGCGCAGGCGCTTGGCGTTTCGATTCCGAGACATGAGAGGGCAGTTCTGCTTCGGGCCTGGTTTCTGCCGGCGCTGCCACCGGCACGTGCGCCAGCTCCCACGCCGAGCGATCCTTCAGCAGCCGCGCCACGAACGCGGTGTGCATCGCGTGACCGGCTCGCTCCGCCGTCACATGCCCTTCGATCCGCCGCCCGGCCAGCGCCAAATCGCCGATCAGGTCCAGCACCTTGTGCCGCACAAACTCATCGCTAAAGCGCAGCGGGCCGTTCTCCGGGCCGCGCTGATTCAGGATGATCGCATTCTCCGGGCTGGCGCCGCGAATCAATCCCATGTCGCGCAGCTTGCGCTCGTCGGCCTTGTAGCCAAACGTCCGCGCCGGCGCGATCTCGGATCCATACTGCTCGGCGGCCAGGTCGACGCAAGTCGATTGCCGCCCGATCGGCGCGGGAAAGTCGATGGTGTACTCGATCCTATAGCCCGGCCCGGGATACACGCCGATGAATTTGTCGCCCTCGCGCACTTCCACCGCGTGCAGCACGCGCAGCACCTCGCGCTTGCGCCGCTGCTCGCGCATGCCCACGCGCTGGAACGCTTCCACATAGGGCGTCGCGCTGCCATCGAGAATGGGCAGCTCCAAATTGTCGATCTCGACAATCACGTTGTCGATGCCCATCCCGATGAATGCGGAAAGTAAGTGCTCTGTCGTGGAGATCAGCACGCCCTGCCGCATCAGGCTGGTGGCATAACTCACCTTGGCCACATTGCGCCCGATGGCGGGAATTTCGAAGTTATCGAGATCGGTGCGGCGAAAGACGATACCCGACCCGGCCGCGGCGGGCAGCAGACACATCTTGACCGGCGCTCCCGAGTGCAACCCGATGCCGGCAAACTCCAGCGGCTCGGCGATCGTTTGTTCCAAATGGACTAATTGACCCAAAGATGACTCCGGCCAGGAAAACCCGCCCCGTCATCAGATTAGCGCGCCGTTGAAAACCTGTCGTGTGGCGTTTTTGCCACACTGTGCGGAAATTCGTCCTTCCTGGTCCCGAAGTGCCTGCGAAGCCGCCCTCTATCGATTGTTGAACGTCTTCAGATGCGTTCGCCGAAAGCGCAGGCGGGTTCATTCACGCCGGAACTTGTTCGCCTGCTCGAACTCGTTGCGCAGCGCGGGGGTGCGCAGGCTTTCACGCAGATGTGCGAGGCGCTGCTCGAGAGCCAGCAATGCGCGCTCGATGGGCTCGGTGTTGGTGTGGGCGATGTCGCGCCACATCGAGTAGGGGCTCGCGCCCAAGCGCGTCATCTCGCGCAACGCGCGTCCGCCCACGTCTTTCAATTCGGGCGCGCCGCCCACTTCTTCTTCGAGCAGCGCGCTTAGCGCCGTAGCCGTGAACTGCGGCAAATGGCTCACCCAGGCAACCAGCTCGTCGTGGCGCACAGGATCGAGATCGAGGGTTCTTGCGCCCATAGCCGCAACCAGCGCGCGCCATTCCTTCACGAGCTCCGTGCCGCGCGGCGAAAGCTGCGCCGCCGGATCGGGCGTGAACAGCCACATCGCGCCACGAAAGAGATTGGCGTCGGCCAGCGCCGCGCCGCCGCGCTCTTTGCCCGCCATGGGATGGCCAGGAAGAAACGCTGCACGATCGGGCGTATTGTAGAGGCGCGAGGCGGTTTCGGTGATGAGCCGCTTGGTGCTGCCCACGTCCGTGACGAGCTGCTCGGGGCCGAGGACCGACGCGAGCTTCTCCATGAAGTCGACGGTGGCGTAGATGGGGACGGCGAGAACCGTGACGTCGGCCGAGCGTGCGGCTTCAATGGGATCGGACGCGATGGAATCGATCGCGCCCATCGCGAGCGCGAGTTGCCCCTGCTCGGCGCTGCGATTCCAGCCGATGATGCTGCCCTTGTATCCCGTCGCGTGCAAGGCGAGGCCCGCAGAGGTTCCCAGCAGGCCTGTGCCGAAGATGGAGATTTGGTCGATCATATTCAGCGGCGTTAGCGGAGCTAGCGGTGTTGGCGGAGTTAGAGAAGCCGGTTAGCCCGTCCGCGCGAGCGAAATCCTAGCTCCGCTAACTACGCTAACACCGCTAGCCCCGCTGCTCTTCACAGCGTCCTTCCCACCGCCTCGGCCAGCACGCGCAGCTCGGCTACTAACTTCTCAAATTGGTCTAGGAAGAGGGTCTGCGCGGCGTCGGAGACGGCCTTGTCGGCGTTGGGGTGGATTTCCATGATTAACCCATCCGCCCCCGCAGCTACGGCGGCCTTGGCCATGGCCGGCACCATGTCGCGCCGCCCCGTGCCGTGCGAGGGATCGCCAACCACCGGTAGATGCGAGAGCTTCTTGAGCACCGGAATGGCCGCAATGTCCATAGTGTTGCGCGTAGAGGTCTCGTAGGTGCGGATGCCGCGCTCGCAGAGGATTACCTCGTAGTTGCCGCCGGAGAGAATGTACTCGCTCGAAAGCAGCAACTCTTCCACGGTGGCGGCAATGCCGCGCTTGAGCAGGATGGGTTTGCGCACCTGGCCCAGCTCGCGCAGCAGGTTGAAGTTCTGCATGTTGCGCGCGCCCACCTGGAAACAATCGACCAGAGGCATCATGGGCTCGATCTGCGCAATCTCCATCACCTCGCTCACCACGGCGAGGCCGTTGGCGTCGGCGGCTTCGCGCATCAGCTCCAGGCCGGGAATGCCGAAGCCCTGAAACGAGTACGGCGAGCTGCGCGGCTTGAAGGCGCCGCCGCGCAGAAACCTTCCGCCCGCTTTTTTCACGCACTCGGCTGTGGCAAAGATCTGCTCGCGGCTTTCCACCGCGCACGGCCCGGCGATCACCGCCACTTGTTGGCCGCCGATCTTCGCTTCGTTGCGGAATTCGATGACCGTGCCTTCCGGCCTCCAGGCGCGCCCAGCCAGCTTGTAGGGCGCGCTAATGCGGTGCACGTGGAGAACGCCGGGCAGCATTTCGAACTTGGTCAGGTCGAGTCCGGCCGTGGGGCCCACGCCCGCCAGGATGGTCTGGAACTCGCCCGTAGTTCGATGCACGTCGACGCCGGCCTCTTCCATGACGGCGATGACGGCGTCGATCTGCTCTTCGGTGGCTTTCTCCTGCATGGCGACAATCATTTTTCTTTTCCTGTCTCGGGCGCCGGCCCGGGGTTCCCCGCAGCCGCTTCCGGTTGTTGGGGTAGCGGCGCGCCTGCGGCCTGGCCCAGTTGTCTGCCCTCGGATGGGGCGGCCTGAGCGCTTCTTTGGCTGGCCAGCTCGTTGCGCTGCAATGCCCGCATCACGTCGATGATCCGTTCGTAGATGTGGGTCAACTCGATGTCGGGCAGGGGGCCCTTGTTGGCCGCGCGCACGTTGGCGTAGATGATCCTCTCGCGCTCCGGCTCATACACCGGAAGCGACGTGGCGGCCTTCAACTGGCCGATCATTTGTGCAGCGCGCGCCCGCTCGCTGAGCAGCTCGACAAGCTTGCGATCCAGCTCGTCGATGCGAATTCGCAGTTCTTCGATGGTCATTGCAACACCCAGCTTCTAGCTGCTAGCTTCTAGCCGCTAGCTCCCGCTTCCTGATGCAAGCCTCCACGCTGGTCCGCCAAGCGACAAGCTAAGAGCTAGAAGCTAGAGGCTAGAAGCTGCTTTTCATGCGGCAGGCGCAGGCCCTTGATAAATCGAGCGACGGAAGCCGGCGCGGCGTCCGGCGCCGAATGCTCAATCAGCTCGACGACAGCGCTGCCGACGACCGCCGCGTCCGCAAATTCCGCCACCTGCGCAACGTGCTCTGCGTTGCTGATGCCGAACCCGACGGCCACCGGCACCTTACTCCATCGCCGAATGCGCATGACCAGCGCAGCGGCATCGGCGGCAACGTTCTCCTGCTTTCCGGTGATGCCCACGCGAGAGATGGCGTAGACAAAGCCCTTGGAGTGCCTCGCAATGGCTTCCAGCCGCTCATCGGGACTGGTGGGCGCGGCGAGAAAAACGGGCGCGAGTCCCACGCGATCCATCTCGGCGAGGTACTCGGCGGCCTCTTCGACGATTAGGTCGGTGGCCAGCACGCCGTCGGCGCCGGCAGCCTTGGCGTCGTCAGCGAATTTGTGCAAACCGTAGCGCAGGATCGGATTGAGATAACTGAAAATGATCAGCCCGGCTGCGGGCCGCTCGGCGCGAATCTTGCGCGCCAGGGCGAGGACGTCTCTTAGCCTTGCTCCTCCGTGTTTTGGCCCACGGGCGAGGGCGCGCTCCATGGCGCGCTGGATGATGGGGCCGTCGGCGAGTGGATCGCTGAAGGGCACGCCCAGTTCGATCACGTCGGCGCCGGCGTCGATGGCCGCGATGGCGATTTCGCGCGTGGCGTCCAACGAAGGATCCCCGGCCGTCAGATAAATCACCAGGCCCGGCTTGTGCTCGAAGCGGATCGGCATTTGTCCTGTGTCAGGGCACGACTTCAGCCGTGCCGGAAGGCGGCAAGAAACTGTAGGCTGTAGTCCCTGAAGCTACAGACGTCTCTCCCGGACGCATCACAGCTTCAACTCGCGGGCCAGGATGCCCATGTCCTTGTCACCGCGCCCGGAGAGATTCACCACCAGTATGTCACGAGGTGTGAGCGAGGGCGCGATGCGCATGGCCTCGGCGACGGCGTGGGCGCTTTCGAGCGCGGGCAGGATGCCTTCCGTGCGCGCGAGTTTTACCACTGCACCGAGCGCCTCCGCGTCGTCGCGCGAGACGTACTCGGCGCGGCCAGAGTCGTGCAACATGGCGTGCTCGGGTCCGATGGACGCGTAGTCGAGGCCGGCAGAAACCGAATGCGTGAGCGCGATCTGGCCGTCCTCGTCCTGCAAGACGTAAGAGAATGTTCCCTGCAGCACGCCCGGCGCTCCGCCGCGAAACCGAGCTGCATGCTGACCGAGCGCAGCGCCGCATCCGCCGGCTTCCACGCCGATCAGCCGAACCTGCGTGTCATTGAGAAACTCGTAAAACGCGCCAATGGCGTTCGAGCCCCCGCCCACGCATGCCACCACCGCGCTGGGCAGCCTCCCCTCCTTCTCCAGAATTTGAGCTTTGATCTCCTTGCCGATCACGCGCTGAAAATCGCGCACCATCGTCGGGTAAGGATGTGCGCCGAGCGCACTTCCCAGGAGGTAGTAAGTCGTGCGGACGTTCGTCACCCAGTCGCGCATGGCCTCGCTGATCGCGTCTTTGAGCGTCTTCGAGCCCGATGAGACGCCGCGCACCTCGGCGCCCAGCAGCCGCATGCGCTGCACATTCAGCGCCTGGCGCTCCATGTCCACATCGCCCATGTAGACCACGCACTCTAGTCCCAGCAGCGCGCACACGGTTGCCGTGGCCACGCCGTGCTGGCCGGCGCCGGTCTCGGCGATCACGCGCTTCTTGCCCATGCGCTTGGCCAGCAGCCCCTGGCCCAGCGCATTGTTGATCTTGTGCGCGCCAGTGTGCAGCAGGTCTTCGCGCTTCAAGTAGATTTTCGCCCCGCCTAGCGATTCGGAAAGATGCTTCGCAAAATAGAGCGGCGTGGGCCGACCCGCATAGTCGGTGAGCAGCGCGTTCAGCTCGGCCTGGAAGGCGGCATCGGCCTTGGCGATTTCGTATTCCCGCTCCAGCTCCATCAGCGCGGCCACCAGCGTCTCCGGCACGTAGCGCCCCCCGTAAACGCCGAAGCGCCCGGGGCGCGATTCGGTGGGGTTTGCCGGAAGGATGATAGAGGCCATATGGAAAGCTCCTAACGGAATGCCCTCGAAAAGGGGAACTCTCTAGAACTGATTGCATAAATAGGCCGAAGCGATAAGAAACTCCCCTCAGGGTCAAAGCCCCGCCATTCATGCGCCTTTCACGGCAGGGCCTACGCCGTGCCCCTTCAAAGCGGTGTTTATGCAACCAGTTCTAGTGTACTTGGCTTGTACGGTAACGGACTAAATGACTTCGCTGCCTTCGCAAAGGTTGACAAGCCGAGAGAGGGCCAGAATCTCAGCACGCGGCCCGCGACCCTCCTCGAGGGTCTTTAGGATTCCCGCCCTCTTCAGTTTCCCAAGCATGTTCCAGACCATAGGACGGCTGGGCATGTTCGGGTTGTTCGCAACATGAGAACTGCGGAAGACGGGCTGTCGAAACATGTTGTCAAGCAGTGGAACTCCGTACTGCGAGTGCGTGAGATTGAGGATTTGCCGCTTCAGTTCCTCGTAAAGCTCGTGAATCATGCGCGCCTTAGAGACGTTTGCCTGAGCCTGCTCGATCAGGCCGCTTAGAAAGAACTGAATCCACTGATTCCATGCACCTTCGGCGTTTCCCAGCATTCTGAGCTGCTCAACATATCTTTCACGATTCTTCTCCAAATACTCCGAAAGATAGAAGACAGGCTGCGAGAGGAGACGTTTCTCATAGAGGAAAATCGGGACAAGAATCCGTCCCAGCCGCCCGTTGCCGTCGAGGAAAGGGTGAAGTATCTCAAATTGTGCATGAATGATCGCCAGTTGCACGAGCCCGTCCGGGCGTTCCATGTGATAGTAGCTTTCCCAATTGTAGAGTCCTCTCAACAGGCCATCGCCTGGCGCGGGAGGAACGAACTGGGCTTGCTCGATTGCGCTGCCGGGAGGGCCAATCCAATTCTGTTCGACTCGGAAGCTTCCGCGCGCCTTGTTTCTCCCACGCACACTATCTAGGAGAGTGGCGTGCAGACGGAGGAGAAGGTTGAGATTGAACGGCCGATTCCTCAATTCATCTTCCGCCTCGCGAAGCGCGCGGCGGTAGTTAATGATCTCCCGGATGTCTTGTTGCCGTGCGGCCGATTCGGGTTCCTGCCCCGCCTCAAACTTGAGAACTTCGCCCAAAGTGGCTTGAGTCCCCTCAATCTTTGAGGAAAGTACGGCTTCCTGCGTGGTCATTGGGGCTAGAAGCAGCTCTGGATTCGGAAGCGTGGTCAGCACCCCTTGGTATTCTGCAAGATGCCTGTTCGCCTTGCCAATCAGAGGTATAAGCGGCTCCCATGCCACCTCTTCAAGCGGAAGTGATTGTGGGACAAAGGGTTTCATCGATTATCTAAGCTAGCACAAATCCCGATATTGCGTAAAGCAATACTTATTTTGCTTAACGCAATTCGAGAGAGCTGCTCGTCGACTTAACACATTTCGTAGAGTGCGCTGAGCTTGGCTTTTGCAGCGTTCGGCCGCGGGCGCTCGCGGAAGGCGCCTCTGCTTCGCCGCATCTACGCCCCAGAGGCGCAGGCATCGCGGAAGCCTCGATCTGCTGCCGATACCATCCACTTCAAACTCACCTCGCTCTTGTAACGTGGGAACATGCGCGATCCTTTTGCGTAAGAGTCAATGACACCATCGGAAATCGAGGCGCTCGCATGAAAGCCATTGTGTATCGCAAGAATGGTCCTCCAGAAGTTTTGACCTGTGAGGAATTGGAGAAGCCAGTTCCGAGGGAACAAGAAGTCCTAATCAAGGTCCGCGCCGCGGCGGTGAATCCGCTCGACGTGCACCTGATGAAGGGTGGGCCTGCGCTCATGCGGCTGTTCTTCGGCCCGCGCAAATTGAAGGCGCCCGGCGTGGACGTCGCTGGAATCGTGGAGGCCACGGGACCCGGCGTGACGCAGATCAAGATCGGCGATGCAGTGTTCGGGACCGGCCGCGGCGCATTTGCCGAATACGCGGTTGCACCGGAGTCGAAGCTCGCCGCCAAGCCCGAAGGCGTCTCGTTCGAGGACGCGGCTGCCTGCCCCATTGCCGCGCTCACCGCGTTGCAGGGCCTTCGCAACTGCGGCAAGATTCAGCCCGGCCAGAACGTGCTGATCAATGGCGCATCGGGAGGCGTAGGCACATTTGCCGTGCAGATCGCCAAAATCTTCGGCGCGCACGTCGCCGCCGTATGCAGCAGGCGGAACGCAGAGCTGGTTCGATCGCTTGGCGCCGAGCGGGTGATCGATTACGCCGCAGAAGACTATGCGAAAGGGACGGCGCGTTACGACTTGATCCTCGATCTCGCCGGGAACCACTCGTTCACGGCGAATCAGCGCGTCATGACTCCGCGGGGGATCTGCGTTGGCGCAGGCGTCCTTGCTGGAATGAAGCCTTTGCTCGCTATGGTCGGCGGCTTGATCATGACGCTCGTCCGCTCGAAGTTTTCGAGCCGGAAATTCGCCATATTTGTCGCCAAGGTGAATCGCGAGGACCTCAATTACATCGGCGAACTGCTGGTCGGCGGCAAGCTGAAGGCCGTCATCGACAAAAGGTACAGGCTCGATGAAGTCCCGGAAGCGATGCGCTACCAGGGGACTTGGCGCGCGCGGGGCAAGCTCGCGATCGTCCTGGACGCCTAGTTTCAGAAGGGCCGATTGTCCAGCACAACCGCGGAGGTCGGGCTACTTTTGCAGATTCCGGCCGCTATTTTCGCCTTGCATTCCCTCCGTCAATCCGATTACCGTACCCTTGGGAGAATAGGCCAATGATGATGAGCGACCACGAAATCCGGACTTCAATTCGGATAGGGGAAATCGTCTTGGAGCCGTTCGATGATTCGAAGATTGAGCCTGCAAGCTACGATGCCAGAGTTGGGAGTTGGGCGTTTGCCAGTTCCTCGAAGCAGAAGCTAGACCTCAGCCAAAAGGGGGTTCTCATTATTGAACCTGGAGAGTTTGCGGTCCTGGAGTGCCGGGAGCGGGTCGAACTCGACAATCGCACTGCAGCCCAACTAGGACTTCGTTCCGAATACGCTCGACGCGGACTCCTCATGCTTTCTGGGCCGCAAATCGATCCGGGTTTCAAGGGGGTTCTTGTCGTGCGCTTAATGAATCTAGCTCCCAAACCAGTCGCCATGCCGTACGAAGCCCCCTTCCTAACGCTGCAGTTTTTCCGGCTAGCCTCAGCAGTGAGTAAACCTTATTCCGGTCCGCAACAAGGGCAGAGTGGGATAAGCGCCAGAGATGTCCAGGATCTCGTTGAAACCGAGGGCATGACTCTCGGGCAGATTACGAAGACGCTAGGCGCGCTGGCAAAGGACGTCTCCGAGCTCAAAGGAAGCGTTGCGAAGCTGACATGGCTGGTGCCCCTCGTCGTCGCAGTAGGTATGGCGGTCATTGGAGTTGTGGTTTTATTGAAGCAATAATCGCCGCTTCTTCATTGCTATATCGCACAGCATGTCGGAATGAATGTTCAGTCCGATGTTCGTCATGTTGTAGACGTGCTCGCTGGCCACCAGCCACACAATCTCGCAGATCGCCCGCTCCGAATAGTGCCTCCTCAGCCGCGCGAACGTCTCCGGCTTCACGCTTTTGCTGCGCGTCAGCTCGGTCACATAATCGAGCAAGGCCCGCTCCGCGTCGCTGAAGAGAGGGCTGGTCACGTAGTCCTCCATCGCGTCGAACTTCGCTTCATTCATGCGCGACTGAATCGCGAACCAGCGGCCGATGTCGATGCAGAAGTCGCATACATTGATCCGCGCCACGCGCTCGCGAACCAGCATGATGGTCTCCGCCGGCAGCTCCAGCTTCCTGTCCAGCCGGGCAATCTTGCCGACGAACATGCCGAAGGCCAGCGGCAAGCGCGCCACGAATACTTTGAACGGCGTCATCACCTTGCCGAACTGGCGGCGCGACATCGCGTAGACCAACTTCATCATCATGTTCTGCGGGTTTTCGATGGGGGGAAGATAGGTGCCCATGTGCAAACCTCCTGGGATTCCGGTCGATGCGGTTCGTGCAGCGCGACCGCCAACTTTGAGAATCGTCTGCCGGCAATGAAAGGGAAGACGGCGGGACGGGCGAAAACGTGACACCAGGCCCTGTACTTCTTACGCGCCGCCGTCCGGGAAGGTTACACGCCGCACCGCAGTTTCTGTGAGCACCATTCTCTGAATTCCGCCTGCGCGCCGATCCGGTCGCCCGGATCAATCGGCACAGTCTCAAACCCGAAGCTGCGATCGGTCTCTCCGTGAATTTGTTCAAAGCGGAGCGAATTACCGCTTCATTTTTCCGCAGCCGCGCGCGCGTTGGCGATAAAAGCGCGCACCTTGTCCGCATCCTTGCGGCCGGGCGCGGATTCCACTCCGGTCACCACATCCACGCCCCAGGGCTGCAGCGCCTTGATTGCCGAAGCCACATTGCCGGGCGTCAGACCGCCCGCCGCGACCAGGTGCTGCTGCACTGCGGGGTTTTGAAAGAGGGCTTTTTTGGCCGCGGCCCAGTCGAACATCACGCCGGTGCCGCCGGCGGCGTAGGTGGTGTGCGAATCGATAAGAATCGCGTCCACACTGGACGCAGATTCCGGCGCAAACGCCGCGGTTGCTCCGCCGCCGTCGGAATACACCACGCGCAGAATGCGAGCCCGCGGCCCCAGGCGGAAGCGAAGCTTCAAAGGCAGATCGCGCGGCGCGTCGAAGTGCAATTGCACGCCAGTCAGCGCGCAGCGTTCCACAATCGACGTGATCTCGTTCAGATCGGAATTGACAAACACGCCGATCTTTTCGAGAGCCGCCGGCAGCTTCGCCGCCATGGCCGCCACCTCCGGCGGCGTCACGCGCCGCGGGCTCGGCGCAAAGATGAATCCCACGGCATTGGCGCCGGCGTCGGCGGCCAGTTGCGCATCGGCCAAAGAAGTGTTTCCGCAGATTTTGATCCAGAGGCTCATTCGGGCGACATTTCAGTTTACGGGAGAGCCGGCAGGGCGATCGGCAAGAAATGGATTCAGAATGCGGACACCGGCGTCGGCAAAATGGCTTGTGTTCCGGGTAACGACAATCAAATCGTGCAACAGTGCAATCGCCGCGATCTGTTTGTCAACTCGATGTTGTTCGTTTACCCCAATGAGAATCCCCCATATCTTGGCGCATTCCAGATCGAACGCGAGAACATGCGGCGCATAGTCGTTGAGAACCGACTCGAACCAGTTTTGTAGCACGAGAGCCTGGGGATGATCGCCTCGCTGCCTTATGCGTTCGATGCCTCCTTGCAATTCCCCGACAACCTGCACGGGCAAAAAGACTTCATTCTTTGCGCAGCGTAAAAACGCGGCGACGCCAGGATCTGCTTTCCTTCCCTTTCGTGTTTCGCTGATCACGTTGGTGTCGACGAGATACATACTCAATCTCAATCCCGCCGGAACTCAAAATCGGAATCGCGGCCAATGTTCGGCATCGAAGCAAGCACCTCGCTCAAAGACCGTTTTCGGGGCCTCCGCAAGGCCGCTTCAAGAATCTTCCGATGTTCGGCTTCGGCGCTACGTCCATGGCGAGCAGCCTGTTCTTTCAACGACTTAACGATCTCGGCGTCCACGTTTCTGACGATCAAGTTGGTTGCCATCGCGCCTCTCCTTTCCGTGATTGCAATGATAGCATTTTACTCGAAGACTGCAATCATTGCAATCACTGCCCGGAGCCGAACCTCATGCGCTCTCGCCGACGAGCGCGGCCAGCGCAGCCCCGGGATCGGTTTGGCGCATCAGGCTTTCGCCGATCAGGAAGGCATCGAATCCGGCCTTGCGCAGCCGGGCGATGTCTTCCGGCGAGGAGATGCCGCTTTCCGTTACGCGCAGTACGCTGGCCGGGATGCGATCTGCGAGGGCATACGATATCTCGGCGCTCACCTCGAAGGTTCGCAGGTCGCGGTTGTTCACGCCGATGGCGTCGGCGCCGCTTTCTCCCAGTGCATCGAGAACCTGGTCGAGCTCGCCGGAGCTGTGCACCTCGACGAGCACGTCGAGCGCGCGTGCGTGAGCCACGGAGGCGAATCGCTGTAACTCTGCACCGGTCAAGGCGGCGGCGATCAGCAGGATCGCGTCGGCGCGGTACGCGCGGGCCTCCACGATCTGGTACTCGTCGATGATGAAGTCCTTGCGCAGGCACGGCAAGGGCGCAGCAGCCGAAGCCAACTGCAGATTGCGCAGGCTGCCCTGGAAGTACGGCTCATCGGTGAGCACCGACAACGCAGCCGCCCCGCCGGCGCGATAGCGGCGCGCCAGCCACTCAGGATCGAAATCGGCGCGAATCAAACCTTTCGATGGAGACGCCTTCTTGATCTCGGCAATTACAGCGGGGCCTTTGGCAGCGCAGCGGCGCAACGCGGCCACCCACCCGCGCGGCCGGTGCTGCGCGGCGCGCCGCTCCAGCTCGGCGACCGGCACAGTTTTTTTCGCCGCGTCCACCCAGGCGCGTGTCGAGGCCAGAATCGTCAAAAGAAAGGTGTCGCTGCTGGCGGGCATGCTCTCTAGTCGAGTATACGGTTGGGCAATCTCGCCGCGAAGTCGGCGCGCAACCGCATTTACACCGCCGAGGCCGGTGTCGTCGCAGCCGAAGCCACCAGCTCCCGCGCTGCCTGCCGCCCCAACCGGATGCAGTCGGGAACGCCGATCCCGCCGTAGGCGTTGCCGGCCAGCCGCAGGCCGGGGAGAGCCGCAACCCGATCCCGCACGCGCTGCATGCGCTCTTTGTGGCCCACGGCGTACTGCGCCATGGCCCTGGGCCAGCGCGAAACCTGCGCGTGCTCGGGCTCGATGGTCACAGAAAACGTCTTCGCGCCCAGAATCTCGCTCATCTCGCGGCGAACTGTTGCGACCAAAGTGTCATCGCTTTCGGCCAGCAGCGCCTTGCCCCTCATGCCGCCCAGAAACGCGCGAAACACGGCCTTGCCCGGCGGCGTGCGGCCCAGGAATTTGCGATGCGCAAAGGTGCACGCGAGCATCGAGCGCCCCTCGGCCGCCGGGACCAGGAATCCAAAGCCTTCGGGCAGCGCTCCGATCCTCGCCTCGTCGTACATCAGGTTGACAGTGATCGACGACGAATAGGGAATGCCGCTCAAATCGGCGGCGAGCGCTGCGTCGACCGGTGCAAGCAACGCGCCTGCGGCCCACGCCGGCGCAGCCAGAATCAGCGCATCGAACTCCTGCCGCCCGCCGCCAGTCTCCACATTCCATCCGATTCCGGTCTTCGCAATTGCGCGAATTGGTGTTGTGGTCCTCACGCTTGCCGGGTCGAGGCGCATCACGATCGCGTCCACGAGCTGCTGCATACCCCCGCGCAGCGCAGTGAAGATCGCCCTCGCAGTTACCGCTCTATCGTCTGTCCGCTCTCTCGCTCCCTGCCGGGGTCCCCGACAAGCAATTTCTGCTTGTTGGGGTGGCTCGCTCCCTTGCTCCCTCGCCCTTTTCGCGGCTGCTCTCATCTTCCGGTGCGCCGCCAGCATGCCGCGGGTAAGCGAGCCATATTGCCGCTCCATCTCCACCAGTCGCGGCAGCACGGTTTGCGCGCTCAGTTGGGTCGCGTCGCCGCCGTAGATTCCGCTCAGCAGCGGATCGGCGAGCCGGTCGACTGCTTCTTTTCCGAAATGCCGCTGCACCAGCGCCGCAACCGGCTCATCTTGGCCCGCCGAGCGCGGCGGGTGCAGCAGCTCCAGCGCCATGCGGGTCTTGGTACGGATGCCAAAGAGCGGCGTGAGCGCCGTGGGAATCAGCTTTGTGGGAACGAGAAACATCAGGCCGTCAGGCAACTCGACCAGGCAATTGCGCACCACGATGTAGGTCTTGCGCGCCGCATCGTTCGAGGGAATCAGCTCGCTGCCCAGGCCCAGCTCGCGGCACAGCTCGGCCGCCGCCGGCTTTTCCGTGAGGAACGAGTCGGGCCCGCGCTCCAGAACCGCCCCACTCACGATCTCCGAGGCCAACGACCCGCCCAGCCGCGGCCGCTCCTCGAAGAGCATGTAGCGGACCGCTGCGCCCGCCGCGCGCGCTGTTTCCAGCTCGTATGCAGCCGCCAATCCCGCAGTGCCGCCGCCTACGATCGCAATCCGCATCCCAGTCACACTTCCATCATCTCAGCAATCTTCGCATTCTGGCGTTCGCGTATTTTGGAAATCGGGCGGCTTGGCCCGGCCTGCCTCGTGCAATTCTCAGGATCGTGGTCTCGCTCGCAGGGTTTTCGTGCGACACGCTGTGCCCGTGATTTACGCGCCTCAACGAGGTAGAATTTTGATCGAGGTTTTGAACTGCGGTTCCAAATCGCGGCTTCATCGCCTGTCGTGCCGCCTTCATCGAGAAACCCAATCTCCGAGCGGTAGCGATTCTCTCCGCTCGGCGCCGCCTCTCCTTAGGAAGCTTCCTATGAACGCCGAAGTCATTCATCGCCTTCACTTCGCCTTCACCGTCACCTTTCATTACTTGTTTCCGCAGCTCACCATGGGTCTGGCCCTGCTGATCGTGGTTCTGAAAACCGTGGCGCTGCGCACCGGTGATGCAACCTGGGACCGGGCGGCACGATTCTGGGGGCGCATTTTCGCCATCAACTTCGTCTTCGGCGTGGTCACCGGCATCCCCCTGGAGTTCGAGTTCGGCACCAACTGGGCGCGCTTTTCGCGGCTCTCGGGCGGCGTGATCGGCCAGCCGTTGGCCATGGAGGGCGTCTTCAGCTTCTTTCTCGAGTCGGCGTTTCTCGGCCTCTTTCTTTATGGCGAGAAGCGCGTCTCGCCGCGAATCCACTGGTTTTCGGCGGTGATGGTCTGGCTGGGCTCGTGGATCTCGGGCTTCTTCATCATCGTGACCGACGCGTGGATGCAGCACCCGGTGGCGTACCAACGAACGGCTGACGGCCGCTTCGAAGTGCTCAGCTTCTGGCAGTTGCTTCTGAATCCGTGGGGACTGCTCCAGTATGCGCACAACATGACGGGCGCGGTCGTGACCGGCGCATTCGTCATGTCCGCGGTCGGCGCGTTCTATTTGCTCGAGGGGCGCAACCGCGAATTCGGGCGTATTTTTCTCAAGGTCGGCGTGATCGCCGGAGCCATTTCCTCGATGCTCATCGTCTTTCCCACCGGCGATCTGCACGGCAAATACGTGGCGCGCTATCAGCCGGCGGCCATCGCCGCCATGGAGGGCCTGTTCAAGACGGGGCCCGGCGCGCCCATCGTGATCCTCGGCCAGCCCAACCCAGAGACGGGCCAGATCGACAATCCGATCGCGTTGAACAACGTGCTGAGCTTCCTCATTTACGGCACGACCAGCGCAGAAGTGAAGGGGCTCGACCAGTTTCCCCGCGACGAATGGCCCACCGCGCAGCCGCTGCTCTACTATGCCTACCACATCATGGCCGGGCTGGGGACATGGTTCATCTTGGTGATGGTCGTGACCGCGTTTCTGCTGTGGCGCGGCCGGCTCTACACAACGGGCTGGGCGCTGTGGGCGATTCTGCTCAGTTTTCCGCTGCCCTATATCGCCAACACGGCAGGCTGGATGACCGCCGAGCTGGGCCGCCAGCCGTGGCTCATCTACGGCCTCATGCGCACCAGCGAAGGCTACTCCAGCACCGTCTCGGCAGGCAACGGATTATTCACGCTTCTCGGCTTCATGGGCCTTTACGCGCTGCTCGCGCTGCTATTCACCGTCCTAATCTATCGTGAGATCGCAACCGGGCCCGAGGCGAACTCGGCGGTTGCCGAGCCAGTGCACGCGGATTGAGAAAACCGGCAAGTGCTTCACCTCACAGAAACATGTGAAACCCGTATTATCGGATTTGCCGCCTAAGGAAAGGTACGAAGTGTCAGGGCACGACTTCAGTCGTGCCGATGATGCCTAAATACAAGGAGCGGGCTTTAGCCCCTGCCATGGCCAGACCATCACGACCCTCGGACCCGAAGCAGGCGACTGGCATCCCGCGGACGTTCTTCGTGACGACGCAGACCGCGGGCAGGCGGTCGCTCTTTCAAACCACGCGCATGGCAGAGCTCTTTGTTGACGTTCTTCGGTCCTGCGTGAAGGCCGGGAGATTCACGGTTCACGATTTTGTTGTTATGCCAAATCACGTACACATTCTCGTGACGATTCCCGGAAGCATGATGATTGAAAAGGCAGCGCAGTTCGTCAAGGGTGGCTTTTCCTTTCGCGCGAAGAGAGAACTTGGGTTTCAGGGCGAGATTTGGCAGCGAGGATTCTCCGACGTTCGTATCGCCGACGAAGAAAGTTTCCAGCAACATCGCGCTTACATCGACAACAATCCGGTGAAAGCGCGCCTGGCAAGCGCGCCAGAGGAATATCCGTTCGGCATGGCCTATTTGATAATCCGCAAGAGCACAGGGGCTAAAGCCCCGGGAGATGCGGGCGCGATTCGGCACGACTAAAGTCGTGCCCTGACACTTCTTGCTCTACTCGAAGCCGTATGGCGCGACGAATGCCTTGCCCTGATACTTCTTGCTCCACTTGAGTCCGTTTGAAACGGCAAAAATCGTGACCTTGCGTTTCTTGCTCGATTGAAGAGAGGATTTTCACTATGGGATTCATCTGGTTCTGGCTGGTCGCCGCGATGATTGCCGCTTATGTTGTCCTCGATGGCTTCGATCTCGGCGTCGGCGTCCTGCACCTCTTTCTGGTGCGCAATGAGGCGGAGCGGCGCGCCTCGCTGGCCTCCATCGGCCCGGTGTGGGACGGCAACGAAGTGTGGCTGCTGGCCGGCGGCGGCACGCTTTACTTCGCGTTTCCTCTGCTCTACGCCTCGGCTTTCAGCGGCTTCTACCTGCCGCTGATGATCGTGCTCTGGCTGCTGGTGCTGCGCGGCGTGAGCGTGGAGCTGCGCAACCACCTCGATGTCGGGGTGTGGCGAACGCTGCTCGACGGCGTCTTCGGATTGGCCAGCGCCCTGCTCACCATCTTTTACGGCGCGGCCTTGGCCAATGTGCTACGCGGCGTACCCTTGCAAGCCGACGGCTATTTCTTTCTGCCGCTTTGGACCGACTGGAAGCCCGGTCCCATGCCTGGCGTGCTCGACTGGTATACGGTCATTGGCGGCCTCGTCGCGCTCGCCGCACTCACGCTGCACGGAGCGCTGTGGCTCACGCTGAAAACCTCCGGCGCGCTGGAGCAGCGCGCCCGCAAGATCGTCACGCCGCTGTGGTTCATTGTTGTTTCCCTCACCTTCGTAAGCCTCTTCGCCACCATCGCTGTGCGCCCGGCGAACCTCGATAACTACTTCCACTATCCGGTCACGTTGATCGTTCCCGCAGGTGTGCTTGCCTCGCTGGCCGCCATCTGGCTCTGGAACCGCGGAGCACAGCCTCTGAAGGCATTCCTCGCTTCGTGCGTCTATCTCTTCTTCATGTTGGCCGGAGCCTGCTGGGGCGTGTACCCGGTATTACTGCCGGCAACCACCGGCTCTGCGAACGACATTACGTTGACCCGGGCGCTCTCCGGCCCGCACACGCTGGCCGTGGGACTGATGTGGTGGCTCTTCGGCATGGCGCTGGCGGTCGGCTACGTAGTCTTCGTCTACTCGCGCTTCAAAGGCAAGGCCGGCGCGTCGGCGCCCAGCCACTGACGGATGGCGCAAGAAACAATTTACTATTTCGGATCGGACCCAGCCGAGAGCGCAGATTGGCGCCGCGACGGAGATCTGGTTGGGTGCTCATGAGGAGTGTGCGCTGGAAGCAGAAAATTCTCGGCAATCGAGAGGGAATAGGGAAAAGGGAACAATGGGCCAAGGAATCATCGAGTTACAGTGCGGCGGGCCGGGCCCTCCAAGCCGGAGGGGCTTGACAGCGGCGAGGTGAAGGGAGAGTTTCTGTCCCTTAGTCCCTTAGTCCCTTAGTCCCTTAGTCCCTTAGTCTCTTAGTCTCTTAGTCCCTTAGTTTCTTAGTCCCTGTCTTATTTCACGCTCACCTTCGGCTCGACCGACAGCCCCGGCCGCAACTGCTGCTGCGGGTCTTCGTGCGCAAGATCGGTGAAATCGATGCGCACCGGCACGCGCTGGACTACTTTGACGTAGTTGCCGGTCGCGTTTTCCGGCGGAAAGAGCGACAGCACCGAGCCCGTGGCGCCGCCGATCTGCGTCACTTTGCCGCTATAGTTCTTGCCCGTCGCGTCGGCATGGATCGATACCTCTTGGCCGGCGGCCATATGGCGCAGTTGCGTCTCCTTGAAGTTGGCCGTCACCCAAATATCTTCGAGCGAAACCAGCGTGAGCAGGTTCTGCCCCGCGGCGACGTTTTGGTCGATCTCCACGCTCTTGCGCGTAATGATCCCGGCTTCGGGAGCGGCGATCTTGGTGTAGCTTAGGTTCAGCCTGGCCTGGTCCAGCTGCGCTTGCGCCTGCCCGACCTGCGCGTCGGCCTGTTTGGCGCGCGCGTCCTGCGCGGCCACCTGCTGCGGCGCGGTCTCGGCGTACTTCAGTTGCGCCTCGGCTTGCGTTTCCCGCTCGTGCGCCACGCGGATCGCATCGCTCGCCGCCGACTGGTTCGCCTGCGCGGCGGCAAGGCTGGCCTGCGCCGCATCGGCTGCCGCCACAGCAGCGTCGAACTGCTGCTTGCTGATCACGTCTTTCTCTACCAGCGGCTTGTAGCGCGTCAAGTCGGCCTGGGCCTTGATATTGTTGGCCTCGGCCTCGACCACATTGGCGCGCGCCGCGGAGAACTGCTGTTCGGCCTGCTCGACGGCGGCGTGCGCGCCGGTGACATCGGCGGCGGCCGTCCGCAGATTGCTGCCGGTGTTGATGGTGGTGATGGGCACGGCGACGCGAGCCGCTGCAGCATTGGCCTTGGCGCTGGCCAGCGCAGCCGCGGCATTCTCCACTGCAACCTGGTAGTCGCGCGGGTCGAGCTCGGCAATCGGGTCGCCGGCTTTCACCACCTGGTTCTCTTCCACGTCGACCTTGATCACCTGGCCGGCAATGCGCGAGCTCACCTGAATGAGATGACCGTTCACCTGCGCGTCGTCGGTATCTTCGCTGTAAGTGGAGCGCCACCACACACCGAGAGCGATCAGCACGACTAACGCGACTCCGGCGATGAGAATGCCTCTGCGGCGGGAGCGCGGGGCCTCCATCTCAGTCTCGCCGCCCGATTCGTTAGGTTCCGGTGTTTGGTCCGCCACGTTTACTTCCCTCCTAAGTACTTCTTGTAGTTCTGGCCGTCGCCCAGCGCGCGCGCCAGGCTCAGCTTGGCCACGTTATCCCGGTAAAGGCTGGCCACGTATTGCCCGTCGGCCTGAGCCACGGCCTGCTGCGCCTGGCTGACCGCCAGGTTGTCGCTCACGCCGTTGGCGTAGCGCTCCTGCGCTTCCCGCAGGGCCTCATCGGCCAGGTCCATGCTCGACCGCGCCACCTCGACCTGCTTTTGTGCTGCAGCGATATCGAGCAGCGCGTCGCGCACGTCGGCCTCGATCTGCGCCTGCCGGTCGCTGAGCTGCGCCTGCGCCGTGTCCAACTGCGCCTGAGCTTGCTGCGCCTGGCCGCGCAGCGCAAACTCGTCGAAGACCGGCACACTCACCGTGCCGGTGGCGTCCACCGTGCCGTGCGAGTGGGCCAGGGTGGCGCCGATGTCGCCGTAGTCGGCGCTGGTCGAAAACGTGGGAAAGCGCGCCGCCGTGGCGCCTTTGCGCTGCTCGCTTGCCGCCGCGGCCTGTTCCACCATTGCCGCAAGGTCCCTCCGGTTGGCCTTGCCCTGCTGGATCAGCGCGTTCGCATCCAGGCTGTCGAACGGCGCGTAGGGCGCCTTGTCGGTCAGGCTGAAGCTCTGCGCGAGCGGCAGTCCAATCACGCGCGCCAATTGCAGCTTGTCCTTCTCCAGCGAGTTTTGCGCTGCGATCGACTGCTGCTCCAGCGACTGATAATCCACACGGGCGCGCAGTTCGTCGAGCAGCGGCGCGGTTCCTGCCTGGTAGTTGGCCACGGCCTGATCGAGCGAAACCTTCGCCGTGGCCACTTGCGCCTCCACGCTGCTCACCTGGGTTTCATCGGCCAGCACCAGCAGGTACGCATTGCCCACCGTCAATACCACCAGATCGCGCGCGTCCTCCGCCGAAAGCTGCGCGGCGGCGAAGTTGTGGCGCGCCGCAAGATAATTGCGTATCGATTCAACGTTGACTGCGGCCCAGTTCAGCGACGCGCGCACGTCGGCGTAGCCAAAGGGACCGATAATCGTCGGAAAACCCGGAATGCGCAAGCCCTCGGCCGGCAAGTCGACCTGGGCTACGGTTGCTTTGGCGCTGAAGTCGATGGACGGAAGCAGCGATTGTAATTGGCCGATTCGTTCGCCGCGCGCGCCCGCCGTCTGCGTGCCGCTGAGAATGATGCCGAGGTTGGCCTGCAGCCCGCGCTGGATCGCGTCATCGAGCGACAGGCCGAGGGTCTGCCCCATTACCGCGCCCATCGGCACGCCGCCCTGGAAGCTTTGGGCATTCGGGCCAGTGGACTGCGGAGCCGAAAGGTTGGGCACCGTCTGCGCCGGGGTCAGCACAGCCAGCGCCAACAATAGGCCGCAAGTACAGGGACGGAATGTGCTGTCGATGGAAAAATTGGACAAATTCAAAGACCTAACTCGAAATGGTGGCGAGCGCAGAGGCCCGGAAACGGCTGTACCACAAATGGATGCGCGAAAATGGCTTTGCGGTGCTTTAATCTAGTGTATCGAATCGCGGGGCATCGAGCATTGGACTTTTTCCGCCGGCTCACAGCGGTTCCGATGTTGCTGTATCCAAAATCCACGGATGCCGAGTGACGATTCCCAATTCGGCATCCTCAGGGACAGGTCTTCGTCCGTGGAGTGGGGGTAAACGCCGCCGCTCAGGAAGTCCAATCGAAACTTGAGATCTCGAACCGCGCCGAGCTCGCCGGTCTCCAAGCTCAGAAATCCAGATGCAGCGACATCTGGATCTGGCGCGGACTGCCGATGGCGTGCAGCGTGATGCCGAGCCCGGCGGGGCAACTGTAGAGGCCTTGATTGGTGTTGTCGCATGCAGTGGGCAGCGCAGGGGTACCGGCCACCGGGTAGCTATTGTAGTCCGCGTTCTGTGTCACGTTGTTGCCGGGAATATCGAAGCTGGTGGTGTTGGTGAGGTTGAAGACGTCGAAGGTGTATCGCAGATTCATCTTCTCGCCCACGGGCGTCAGTTTCACGATCGACACATCGGCGCGCCGTTGCGGCGACTGGCGAAAGATGTTGCGCTCCCCGTGATCGAGGAAGGTCGTCTCGTAAATATCGCCGGGCGGAATTGCGCCGTTCAGGTCGCCGGGATACAGCAGCGGAAGCGTGAAACAGTCGGCCTTCAGCGCCGGCGTGCCAAAGGCGCCCGAGGCGCCAGTTAGCGCGCTCTTGGGGCTGCACGAAGACTTGAGCGGAACGATCGGATCGGTGATGCCGTCGTTCACGCTGTAATAGATGCTGCCCACCGCGCCGCTGTAATCGATGACAGCATAAGGCTGCCCGCTCTCCAGGACCGTGACCCCGTTCAGGCTCCAGCCATTGGCGGCATCTCTTGCCGCGGCGCCCTGGGCATGGAGGCGCGGCAGCTCATAGCTGTAGGTGAAATCCAGAACGTGCTTGCGATCGAAGTCCGAGAGACCGTAGCCGCTGCGCAGGTTGGTCGGATTGTTTCCGTTGTAGAAGAGGCCCAGAGCGCTGAACTCATCGGTGGAGTGCGAGAAAGTGTACGAGGCGCCGGCCTGAAAGTTGTGGCTCAGGCGCTTATCCACGTGCACCTGGAGGGCGTTGTACTCGGCGATGCCCGCGGCGCGGTAATCCAAACATTCGGCTGAGTAACCGATGTAGGGAACGCGCATATCGACGTTGCCGCCTTCATAGGTGGTCAGGTAGGGAGTGCCATCCGGCAGGTTGAGGGGAACGTAGCTGGAATTGACCAGCGTATAGCCGTAGCTGTAGTTCTGGCTGCGAATCGGATTGGCAGGCGCGGCGATATTCGGCTGATTGAAGGGCACGGGGATGACCTCGTGGCGGCCGAGGTTGCCGACATAGCCGATGTCCAGAGCGAAATCGTCGCGGGGCTGCCACTGAATATCGAGGGTGTAGTCGATCGAGTAGGGCAACTTGTTGGTGCGGTCGTAGACGGCCATGCTGAATGGAATTGCGCCTTGGCTCACGGCATAGGCGTTGGGCAAAAACTGCGAAATGTCCGAGGCTTGGCCGGTGGGCGCCGGGCCGAGGGTCGCGCCCCACGGATCGGATAAGCTGGCGACGCCGGGATTGCAGGTGGGGATAAAACCCTGGTAGTAGCTCAGGTCGGATTGCGGGCAAAGCTGCGAGTTGACAAAGGGCGGCGATTGGTTGACGCCGAAGGGTCCGCCGAGAACCTCTCCGGCGGCGTAGCCGGGCGAGAGATACGAATACAACTCGCCGCGGTCGTAGTAAAAGCCGCTCCCGGTGCGCACGACGATCTTGTTCCGGAAGCGCTGCGGAAGCCAGGCAATTCCGATACGGGGAGCCATGCCCCATTGCCGGCCGGCCAACGTTGTGTCGGAGCTGTTGCTGGCGATGACGTACCCATTGTTGTTGATGACCCCGGCGGGATTGGCGGGATCGTCGGCGGTGCCCGCATCGAAGAGCGCCGGATTGAAGTTGTAAAGATGGCTGTATTTCTCAGAGAAGCCGCCGTCGAGATCGAAACGGAGGCCCGCGGTGAGGCTGAGATTAGCAAGCACCTGGTACTTATCCTGCGCGTAGAAGCCAAGCTGGCGGGCGCGATAGTAGCGGTTTCCGTTTCCCTGCAGGAATGTCGTGGTCTGAAAGTTGTAGTTGGTGGTGATGAGTCCCTGCACAAACTGGCCAAAGTCGGCGGACGAAGTTGTGCCGGCGAGCCCCGGGCGGAGGTCGCGAACGTTGAGCTGAGTATGCGCCCAGTTGCCGCCAACGAACAGGGTGTGCTTTCCCGCAATCCAAATCAGGTTGGCCGAGGGCATCCAGCGATTCTGAAACACACCCGTGAGCGAGCTCTGAATGGAACCCGGCCCAATGTTGAGGGTCTCCAGCGAAGACGGCGTGTTGGCGCCGAGAATGTCCACGATGGTGACTCCGGAGTAATAGGGAGAGCCGAGATTATTGACTCCCACCTGAGATGCGCTGACGGGCTGATCGTTGTCGCTCGCGTCCTTCTCGCGGATAAAGCCGAAGACCTCGCTGAGGCTAAGATTGGGCCGAAGCACGTTGACGCTGTTTACAGTGAAGACTTGGCTGCCGGCGTCGAGATGCTGATCGAAGCCCGGGACGTCGGAGAACGCATAGGGCACGAGGCTGGGATCGTGCTGGTAATAGTATTTGAAGGCTAAGGTGCTCTTGGACCCATTGATGGCGTCGAGGTCGGCGACGGCCTGGTCGCTGGCGAAGCGGGCAGTGCCTGGCAGAGAGACGTTGTAAGGGTGCGTGACAGTGGCGACTCCGCTGGGATTGGGGATGAGCCAATTGCCCGGCTCCCCGGGCACGGACGGAAGATTGAAGAGCTGGTAGGCCACGCTGCTGCCGGGATTGATCGCATCGTTGTCGAGCTCCGCAGGCGATAACGGCGCGCCCAGGGGACAGTCGTAGTTGGGTTGGCTTGGATTGGGCTGCACACACCAACCGGCGTTGGCCACAGCGGCCAGTCCGGCGGCGCTTCGATCGTCGCTCAGCCCAACGGGAACGGAGAATCGCGAGTAGCCGGTCTCCTGATCCGAAACGTGCAAATGCTGGTAGGCGAGAAATCCGAAGAGCCGGTCTTTGATGAGCGGACCGCCGGCTGTGCCGCCGGCAGTGTAGCGGTGGAGCTGAGGCACCTTCTGGTTGGCGGGGATGTCCGGGTCCTGATTGAAGAAAAATGGCGCGGCGTTGAGCCAGCTTGTGCCGCGATGGAGATACGCGCTTCCATGCAAGGCATTGGTCCCGGACTTGGTGCTCATGTCGATATGCGCGCCCGAGGTCGAGCCCTGTTGAGCGTCGTACATCGACGCGTTCACGCGCACCTCTTCAATGGTTTCGGGCGCCGGGCTGGGAATGGCGTTGCCGATGGTGAGATAGACCGAAGCGCTGCTTTGAATCACGCCGTCGGCCCCGTTATTGCCGCCGCCCGCATTGTTGACCACGCGCAGCGAAGCCACCTGGCTGGTGCTCTTGCCGTTAAAGAGATTTGCGGCGTCGACGCCGTTCAGCAAAATGGTGTTGGACGTGTCGCGCTGTCCGTTGGCCCAGATGGGCGCGTTGCCCAGGCCGGAATTGGCTCCCGTGCCGCCGGGAAGTTCGGCGCTGACCCCGGCCGATTGAATGGCCAGGCCGGTAAAGCTTCCCGTGGGAAGCGGCACGCGGTCTAACTGGGCATGATCCAGCACGTAGCCGTTGGTCGTATCGACGGTGTTGATCAGCGGGTCGGCATCCACTTCGACGGTCGTGGTGAGTTGACCGGGCTTGAGAGCCGCATCCACGCTGACCGTGCGGTCCGCTTGCACGGCGATGTGCTGCGTTCTCTGCGTCTCGAAATTGGGAGCCGCGAATGTGAGCGTATAGCCGCCGATGGGCAAATCGACAAAGGTGTAGCCGCCGGTGGCATTGGCCGCCGAAGTCCGGGTCAGCGAAGTCTGCTCGCCGAGGATCGTGACCTGGGCGCCGGGAATCGCATTGCCGGCGCTATCCGTGACCTCGCCGGAGATGGCGCCGAGCGTCTGTTGCGCGCGCAGCAGCGAGCCGCACAGAATCGCTGCCGCCGCAAAGAACATTCGACAAAGAAACCGGTCGCGCGAACGCAGGGGCAAAGTCAATTTGCATGACCTCGGGTCTGGAATCGAGAATCCTCGACAAATAATTGCCTTGAAGACAGAGGCCCGCATCGCCTTCGAGCTGCAACAGCAAATAATGGAACGGGGAAGCCCGGCCGCCAAACAAGATGCAGAAAAATTCCCCCTTTCGATTCGGAGATCTTCTCTGGACCGGTTCAGCTAGGAACAGGATAGACGAGCGGAGGAGCAATCACAAAGGAAAACTGTCGTCTAGTCCACTCTTAGACCAAATTAGGCAATAGTGCAGGAAGCCTTGTAACAAGGGCACGAGTTTACTCGGGCCGTAAACGGCTCAAAACTCTGCCGGGCTTTAGCCCCTGGACAACAGAACCATCACTTCAAGCCCCGAAGACGTTCCCTAAGTAAAATCCTAATCTGCTCTGAATCACTCGGATCGACGCGCCGGCTCAAAGTCGCAAAGGCTCGTTACATACTCGGCCGAACCGTCGCGCAGCCAGCCGTCGAGCTGCGCCGGCTCCTTCAATTGCTGGCCGCGCATCCGCGGCGCCAACACGTATTCGCAGGCCAACTGCGGCAGCGCCGTCATATCCACCCAAAGCTTTTCGAACTGCGCCACGGGATAGATGTCCTCCTGCCCCTTACCCCAGCGCCGTTTCACATCTTTGAGCGTGATGTAGGTGGGCATGCGCGCGGCCAGTGCGCGCACCGCGGCCGCCACTTTGTCCCGATTTGCCAGGTCGCCGCGGCCCAGTCCAAACACTTTGAGCAGCGCGTCGATGTCGATCCAAAACGTGTTGGAGTTGTAGTACGAGAGCTTGAATTCGATTTCTTCCGATGGCAGCGCCAGGCCCTCCACCAACCGCGTGCGTCCGTCGACCAAGGCGAGGCCCCCGCCGCGGTCTTCGATGCGCCGGCCGATCACCTCCACCGTCATCGCCGCATGGCTCTCGATGTGGCGTCCGAGAATTCCCGGGTCCAGATCGGCGCCCACCGTGTCGACGTTGTGAACCATCAGGTGCCGCAGGTTCGGCCTTGCGGCAAGCAAGCTCTCGAGAACGCCGTTGCGAAACAGATTCGGAACTTCGTACCAATGGCCCACGGGATGCAAGCACTGCAGGGGGAGATTGTCGGTGTAGTTGCTTCCCTCGCCCGCCTGCTGCGCCCAGCCAATCAGCGCAGAGTGCGTGCTTTCGCGCACCTTCTGCGCCTGCTCATCGAGCAACTGCTGTGGCGTCTCCTCCCAGGCGAAACGCAGATCGCGCACCATGGGAACCAGCCGCAGCCCGACGCTTCGTCCCGGCGACAAATGCAGCGGCCCATCGTATCCGTAGTTCGCTCGAAAGCGCAGCAGCTTCTCGATGGGCCCGTGCGTCAAGTAGCTGGTGGTGACGACATGCGGCGGCGCGCAGCCATAGAGCTGGCCGGCGCGGCGGCTTTTGGCCAAATGCACTTCAAGAAATGTGCGGTGCGCTCCCGCGAGGCGGCAGAACGGGCTCAACGCCTTGACCACACCTGCGCCCTTGGTCCAGCGGCTGCCGGCGCCGCCGCTCAGGGTGACCACCGCGACAGCGCCGCTCGATAGCGCCTCTTCGCCGATGCGCCGGTAGCGCGCATCCACCGGCTCTCTGGTGTCGAAGACCGCATCGGGCGGCACATCTTCAATCTGCACCGCCGAGGGAATCCTGTTTTGCGCGAGGCCGATGTGCCCGGCGCGCAGCTCGCTTTGGATGCGCTCGTGCTGAATGGGGTCGAATCCATTTTGCTCGAGCAGCGCTTCCAGCGTTTCGCCGCCCTCGCCGCCATTTCCGTTGCGCGGCAACAGCCGCTCGAGCAGCCCGCGGGCGCGCTCCCTGGCGCCCGCTACGTCGTGGCAGCGCTGGCTGAACCGTTCCAGGTCCATCCGCTCGCAAGCCGTCAGCAGCCTCTGGTCTTTGCGCAGCATGGCCGGCAGCACGATGTTGTAATAGCCGTCGGGCAGGATGGCCGCGCTGCCGCTCTTGAGCTCGGCAAAGGTTCCACGCTCGTTGATGGTGAAGTCGTAAACCACCGGCTTCATGGCGAACGCCACGCCGCCCGCCAGCCTCTCACTCAGGTCGCTCATCAAGGCATCCAGCCGGTCCTGCGCCTCGGCCTTGCGCGCGGGGTCGAAAATAAACCCCATGCCGCCGCCCGACATGCCGCCCAGCATCCAAAATCCCCAGAAGGCGTCGCCGAAAGCGCGGCGCACTTCGCCGATCAGCGTTTCCGTGTACAGGTTGCTGGCCCAGGGAATGATGGTCTGAATCGGCCCATCGAAATTCCGCTGCGTGCCGCCGCCAACACCGCGCACGTCGCCCTCGCGCAGTTGCGCGACAATCTCATCGAGAATTGCGCACGCCTGCCGGCGCGCCGCCCACGCATCCCCGGTCCGCAGCAGATAGCGCTCGGTGACCATCTCGAGAATCGGCCCTACATCCTGTGCCATGCCGCCATGCACCAGCACCAGGCTGTCTTGCAAACGCCGGCGCGTCGCGGCCGAAACCTCGGCCTCGCCGAGAATGCGGTGGTTGGGCAGCAATCTGCCGCGGCTGATGCCGAACTCCGCATCGCCCTCCGCTGCACGCACTCCCTCAATCAGCTTGATTCCCGGCCACACGCCTCCCGAGTCTTGCCATCCGCCGCCGGAGCCGCCGAGCCACTCGCCGAGAATGGCGCGCGCCGCCACCAGCCGCCGCTCCGGCTCCGCCAATTGCTCGGTGAGCGACGCCGCTTGCCGCGTGGCGCGCATGCACACCGAGATCAACGACGCCAGCAATGTTGTAGAAACCGCCAGCCGCGAGCCTTTGGGAATGTTGTTCACGTGGCTGACGATTTCGAGGCCCAGGCCGGGCCGCTGCATCAATTGCGCAAGTACTTGCGACAGCGGCTGGCCCGAGCTCTCCAGACCCGGCGGCACAATGCCCGAAGCGATCACCGCCGCCTTCAGCAAGCCGAGATAATCGCGCCCGAAATCGAAGAGCTCCTGCAGGTCGGAAATTTCCGCGGCCGCATCGAGATCGACGCTGGCCAGCCGGATCACCGGGCGGTCGATTACGCGCAGGTACGCCTCGACGGGCGCCTTGGGCCGGTGCGCGCCCGCGCCATGACCCGCCCCGTGAATGGCTAGGTCGATGGACACGTTGAGCACCCGCGCCATCTCGGGCAGATCCATGCCCAGAAAAAAAATGTCGCTCCATCCGCTGTGGCTCAGGTCCATCCGCACGGGAGTCGATTCATGCAGAATCGGATAGGAATCTCCGGCCGCGCGGTCCAGCAGTTCGGAACGAATGCGCAGCGCATAGTCCGCCGGGTGCCCGGTGCGGAACATCCACTGGTTTCCGCGCACCGAGCGCACGCTGCGCCGCACCTGATCGGCGAGGGTTTGAAATCCCAGTCCGCGATATGCGCCGGCAAGCGCGCTGGAAAGGCCGTCGCTCGGCCCTGCGGCGCTTTGCGCGGCGAGAAAGATGCCGATCGCTTCCTCGTAGCGGCGGGTCAGCAGTTTCTCGAAGCCGTGGAATGGAACCAGCGCCTTCCCGCGCGCGACTTCGCGCCTGCACGGCAAATGGAACCGGTGAATCGCAGAAAGAAAGAAGAGAGCGCGAACCCGCTCGTAGAGGTTTTCGCTGAAATGCCTTTGCCGTTCGAGGTCCGCTGCTTCGGCCAGCAACCGCTCCGCGGTTGCAGTTCCGCAAAAAGCATCGAGCGAGCGATTGCGAATCTCCAGGTCGGCCGCGGTAATGATCTGCCAAAGCTCGCTCACCCCTCCGCCCCTTTCCCGGAGAGCGCCTCGCGGGCGGCCAGGACGTCGACCAACTGCTCCAAAACCTCATCCCGGTCCTGCCCGTTCAAAGCCAGGGCGAGTTGCGCCGTGAACAGCCCATACTTGACGCCGACATCGAATCGCCGGCCCCGCTGGATCATAGCCAGGTACTGCTCGCGTGCTGCGAGCGCAGCCAGCGCCGCCGACAGGCTGGTTCGCCCGCTGGGCGATTCTGCCAACAGCTTTTCGAGAATTTCGAAGATGGCCGGCGTGAGCACGTGCATGCCGTAAAAACAGAGATACTGTCCGCTGCGCAGCCCCGGAACCACCAACCGCTGTTCCGCTTCGGTGGGCGTCGGTTTTTCCAGAACCGTATCGACGCGATAGATCCCGGGCTTGCCCGCGACCGGCTGGCCGCCGACCGTGCCATAGAGCGGGAGCAGATTCTCCCGCGTAACCTGCACGGCCGAAATCGCGCAGCTTTCCGCGCCGGCCGCATCCACCAAGCGCCGCGCGCTGCCGCTCGATTCCGCTCCCACATAGATGTGATCGCCAACGAAGTGCAGAAACGGCTCGTCCTTCACGAATTCGTGTGCGCACCAGACGGCATGAGCATAGCCGCGCGCTTCGGTCTGGCGCACGAAGGTGAGCCGGGCGGTGTCGCCCACCAGCAGCCTCGCGTAGGGCTCTTCGTCTCCAGGCCAAACCACAATGCAGATGTCGCCGATACCGGCCCGCACGGCTTCTCGCACCACCAGGCTCAACACCGAACGCTCCGTACCCTCCTGGTCGAAGAGCGTTTGCATGGGCAGGGTGCGCTGCTCCCTACCGGCTGCGGTGATCACCGCTTTCCTGATTTGCATGGGTTCATTCTACAGGTGCGATCGGGAGACTCCGCGGGACTGCGGCCAAGCCGCTCCGCAACAAGGTCAAATTGGTGCGGAGAATTCGCAGCCGACGGCTATTCTCGAGCCTCGCCTTTCAAACCGGCAAGTAGAGAAGCCGGTTGACCCACTCAAAATCTTCCGATGCAGACCACAACAGCACGAGATCGTCGATCGTCACGCTTATCGGCAGCCTTTGCGGAACCAGGATCAAGCCTGGGCTCGAATGCTGGCGAGTGAACTCTCGGAAATGCCGCGGCATCGTTCTGATATCGTGGGAAACCAAGACGCGCTCTTCCGCGGCTGCGATTTTCAGGACTGTGAGATCGTTTTTTTCATCGGCCCCAACCTCGAAAGCCTGGAGAAAGCTGATCCTTGGCTCGCGGCGACGCACTCCCAGCACAATTGCTCTGCGCAAATTCTCGTCCGCTAGAAACTTGATCTTCAAGCCGAGGCAAACTCACGGCGTGCGCGTTTCAGCCGTTCCCGCAAGGCAGCCGGAATCGGTGGCTGCCCCTCGCGGGCCTTCTTCCACAGGCGTTCGGTCTCTCTCAGATACTCATCGACCGCTGCGCGGTTAGCGAAATAGTAGGTAATGGCCCCGTAGATCTGCTCGAAGGATAAGGTCGGAAACTCGTCGACAAGGCTTTCGGGCGATGCCCCATCAAGGAACGGAAGAATGATCGATTCCAGGGATACGCGAGACTCGCCGATCCGAAAGCCGCTTTTCCGCTTCTTGACGTATTCTCGCGTCATCCTGCGCCCGCCTCCCGAAAGTGATCTTAGCATGCGTCAAGCGGACGGGCATCACAAGCCATCCTCGAAGTTACGAAAAGAGCGGAGCGCGATGCGCTCTGCTCTCTCTCGGCAATCGAATCTTTCAGTACAGGCGGAAATCCACCTCGATCGAGATCAGCACCGGGACCGGCGTCTTGCCGTCCTTCATCGCGGGCCTGAATTTGTACTGGCGAATCGCCTCGATAGCCTTTTCATCCAACCCCATGCCCAGCGCCCGCGCGATATGGATGTCTTGCGGATTGCCTTGCGCATCGACGACCAGCGAAATAATGCAGACGCCCTGGTACTTGGCGCGCCGCGCCTCGTCGCTGAACTCCGCTTCCACGCTGTGGATTACAACCGGCGCGGAGATTCTGCCGCCGATCTGATACACTCCTCCGCCGGCGTTGCCGCCGAAACCAGGCCCATAGCCGTTCCCCTGGCCCGAGCCCAACCCCCCGCCGCTCCCTGTGCCCATGCCCGCGCCGCTGCCGGTGCCGGCCGAGGCCATCTGCACGTTGGTCGATTCATGCACGCCGATCAGCGGCATATTTGGATTGTCGGGCAGTTGGAGGTTCGCTTGCACGTTAATGGCCGGCGGTTCGGGAAGCCTGGGGCGCTCGATCACCGGAGGCTGCGGAGGCGTGATGGGGTCCAACGATTTCTGCGGCAGCTTACCCTTGTTGGCATCGATCAGGCTTCTGTCGCCGCCGCCACCGCCGCCGCCGGCCAACGTCGGGTCCCTCGGCGCCTTGTAGTCGCCCACGTCGATGTTCGTTGCCAGCAGGCTCGGCTTTACCGTTTCAACGATCTTGCGGCCCACAAAAAAGAGCGCCAGCAAAAGGATCGTCAGGTTCACCGTCGACGAAATCCCAATCGCCCATGGGTTCGCCTTGACCGCCATCCGATCCGGCACGGGAATCGGCTTCGAAGTCAATTGGAGCGGGGGCAGCTTAACCGGGAAAAACACGTCGCGGATGCTCTCGTACAGGCCCACCCAGATGGGCTTCTCTTCGAAAGCCCTGCCGAGGAGTGCATCTAATTCGTGCCCGGCCCCCGGATCTCCGGCTCCCTGGTTATTCTTCTCTTCCGGTGTCATTTCAGTCGCTTGATTGCCTTCCCCGCCGCCGGTCCGGTCGTCTGTTCCCGCCCGCCAACGAGCGGATCCGGGATCAGGTCCATCGCACTATTATGCTTGACCGTCCCTTGTTTGTCTCGTTCCCAAAGTTGTTCCGTGCCCAGCCGTGAGTTCCACCCTTTCATATTTCGCCTGATTCCATACTTCCATAAATAATAAGACGCCGCCAGTCCCCGGTTGGTCACCCAAAAATTCCAATCCGGGCGGTTACACTGTTCCATGAACAGTTTGCATTCCGAAACGGAGTTTCGATGTCCCCTGCGCCGGAGCTGAAGGCGACCCTCACCCTGCCCCAAACCGCCTTCCCGATGAAAGCGAATCTGCCGCAGAATGAGCCGATTCGGCTGAAACACTGGGCGTCGCTCCGTCTCTACCAGGAAATCCGGAAGGCCAGCCGCGGGCGACCCGCTTACCTGCTCCACGACGGCCCTCCCTATGCCAACGGGCCCATCCATCTCGGGCACGCCCTGAATAAAGGTCTCAAGGACTTCGTCGTCAAGTCCAAAACGATGGCCGGTTTCGACGCCCCCTACGTTCCCGGCTACGACTGCCACGGACTGCCGATCGAGATTAAAGTGGACGAGAAGCTGGGCCACAAGAAGCTCGAGATGCCGGTCCCAGAAGTTCTTAAGGCCTGCCGCAGCTACGCACAGAAGTACGTCGACCTGCAAACCGAGCAGTTTCAACGGATTGGCTGCTTTGGCCGCTGGGAGACGCCGTACAAAACCATGGCCCGCACCTACGAGGCCCGCACTTTAGAGGCCTTTTACGGCTTCCTTGAGAAGGGCTTCGTCTATCGCGGGCTCAAGCCGGTCTACTGGTGCATCCACGACCGCACAGCATTGGCCGAAGCCGAAGTCGAATACGAGAATCACACCAGCCCGTCGATCTACGTTCAGTACCGGCTCACATCCGGCCCGGCGACGATTCATCCCGCCCTCGCCGGCCGCGAGGCTTCTACCATCATCTGGACCACGACCCCCTGGACGTTGCCTGCCTCTCTGGCCGTCGCCTTCCATCCTGACTTCGACTACGTCGCGCTGGAAGCCGAGAAGGACTGGAAAGGACCCGTCTACATCGTCGCCGCCGAACTTGCTTCGCAGGTAGCCACGGCTTGCCACCTCGGAGAGACGAAGGAACTCGCCCGCATAAAGGGCAAAGAACTCGAAAACACACATTTCAAACATCCGTTTCTGGAACGCGATGTCCTCGGCGTCCTAGCCACCTACGTCACCGCCGACACCGGAACCGGCGCTGTGCACACCGCCCCCGCCCACGGCGCAGACGACTTCTACACCGGCCAACGCTACGGGCTCGACCTCACTTGCCGTGTGGACGCGGGCGGGCATATCCACGTCGATCCCGCTGCCTGGCACTTTGCAAATCCGCCCGCATTCGACGGGCTAAACGTGTGGAAGGCGAATCCCGTCATTGTCGCCATGCTGGAAGAACGGGGCGCTCTGCTCTCGGTTGCCGATCTCGAACACTCCTATCCGCACTGCTGGCGCTGCCACCATCCGGTCATCTTTCGCGCCACCGAACAGTGGTTCATCTCGCTCGATACGCCCATGAAGCGGGCGGATGGCTCGGATGGAAAGTTTCGCGATCTCGCCAGCGACGAGATCGACAAGGTGGTTTGGGACCCGGCGTGGGGCAAGGAACGGATCACCAACATGATCGCCACACGCCCCGACTGGTGCATCAGCCGGCAGCGCATCTGGGGCGTGCCGATTGCGGTCTTCCTGTGCGAGGGCTGCAACGAGCCGATCGTCGACGCCGCGCTGGACCGAAGAATCGTGGAGCTTTTCGACCGCGAAGGCGCCGAAGCTTGGCACACCACCGACGTCGCGAAGCTGCTGCCGTCGCAAGCAAAGTGCGCGGGCTGCGGTGGAACTTCGTTCAGAAAGGAAACCGACATCCTCGACGTCTGGTTCGACTCCGGCGTGAGCTGGTTGGCGGTATGCGAGGCCGACGCCGATCTAAAGGATGCTTACAGAGAATTCGAAAACGGGAACGGAACGAAAAGCCGGCCGGAGGTTCTGTATCTCGAGGGCGGGGACCAGCATCGCGGCTGGTTCCATTCGTCGCTGCTCACGTCCGTGGCGCTGCGCGGCCGCGCGCCTTACTCCCACGTCGCCACCGCCGGCTGGACGCTCGACGAGCTGGGCCGCGCCATGTCGAAGTCGCTCGGCAACGGCGTCGATCCCGTCGATATTGCCAACCGCATGGGCGGTGAGATCGTGCGCCTCTGGGTCGCGTCCGTTGATTTCAGGGAAGACATGGCCGCCAGCGAAAACCTGATGCAGCGCTGCGCCGAGCTCTACAAAAAACTGCGCAATACCTTCCGCTTCCTGCTCGGCAATCTGCACGGCTTCAACCCGGCACGCGACCGCGTTGCCGAGAGAGATTTGTTGCCGCTCGACCGCTACATGCTGGCCCGCACCCGCGAGTTGGCCGAGAAGATCGTCGGGCCGGATGGCAAATCGGGCTGGTATGGAACCTTCGAGTTCCACCGTATTTATCACGCGGTAAATGAATTCGCGATCTCGGACCTGAGCGCCTTCTATCTCGACGTGCTCAAGGACCGCATGTACACCTTCGCGCCCACCAACCCCGCGCGCCGCTCCGCGCAGACGGTCCTGTGGCAGATCACCGAGGCGCTGGTGCGCCTGGTCGCGCCCATCCTCACCTTCACCGCCGACGAGGTGTGGGAGCATTTGCCCAAAGTCGTAGGCCGCCCCGTTTCGGTGCATTTGGCGCTGTTTCCCAAGCCGGAAGAGATCTTCTCGGAGGATCCGGCCCCACTCATCGCCAAGTGGCAGAAGCTCTTCGCCGTCCGCGACGAGGTATTTGCCGAAATCGAAATGGAACGTAAACAAGGCGCCATCGGAAAAGGACTGGATGTAAAGGTTGAAATCCGCGGGAATGCGAAGGATGCGGCATTTCTCAATTCCTTTTCCAGGGAAACTCTCGCTGAGTTCTTCAATGTCTCATCCGTGCTGATCCTCCCTTCGCACGGAGTCAACCTAGATGGCACGCCGGCCCCTCCAAGCGCGAGCGCCTCCCTGGCCACAGGCACGAAGTGCAACCGCTGCTGGCGCTACACGAATGACACTGGCAACTACGGCGCGTGGCAAGATATTTGCGAGCGTTGCCGCTCTATGCTCAAGGAGATGGGCGTAGCTCCTCCACAACCGAAGGCCGCCGCGTGAAGGTTTCCCAGGCAAAACGTGTGGGTGCCCCAGGTCTCGAGTTTGAGACCTGGGATACCGCGACCTTCCGCTGTCCATTTTCTACAGAGGTCTCTCAGTGAACTGGCCCGCACCGCGAAATCTGCCCTGGCTTCTTCTTATCTCCGCCGCCGTCTTCGTCGCCGACCGCCTCTCCAAAGCCTGGGTTGTCGCTCATATACCGCTGACTGGCGCCATTCCCGTCATCGACCACATCCTTCGCATCTCGCACTGGACGAACGAAGGCGCGGCCTTCTCGATGTTCGCTGGCGCCGCTTCGCCGCGCGAAGTGAACCACGTGCTGACAGCAGTCAACTTTCTGGTGGCCAGCGGAGTACTGGTCGCGCTGGCGCGTCTCGGCAGCCGCATCAGCCTGGTTACAGTCGCTTTGGCCTTCATTCTGGGCGGAGCCATGGGCAACGTCCACGACCGGCTCGCCTACGGCGCCGTCATCGACTTCATTGAGGTGCACATCTTCACCTACCACTGGCCCGACTTCAACGTGGCCGACTTTTCCATTGTCACCGGCGCCTGCCTGATCTTTCTCGATTCGCTGCTGCCGAGAGGCAGGAAGCGAGGGAGCAAGGGAGCAAGGGAGCGAGCGGACCGGCACGTATGATCGATCCGACCGCCCAGCCCTCTGCCGGAGCCGGAGCGAAAATGCACGCCAAGCGGTTCCTGAAACCTGCCGATTCGCAGGCGTTTTTCGCGCCCATCGAGCCGCCCGACCGCGCGTCGCATCGACGCTGGGTGATCTGCTCCCTCCTCTTTTTGGCCACGGCGATCGCCTATGTCGACCGCGGCGTGATCGCCTACCTCGAGAAGTTTCTCGAAGGCGTGATCCCCGGCCTCGACAGTATCGCGTACGGATACATTCTCGCCGCATTTCAGGCAGCCTACGCCATCGGCATGTTCGCGGCCGGCGGAGTGACCGACAAGCTGGGCACGCGCAAATCCTTTGCCATCGCCATCGGCCTGTGGAGCGTGGCCGCAATGCTTCCGGGCGCGGCTTCTTCGGTCATCACCCTCGCTGTGGCCATGTTTCTGCTCGGCTTGGGCGAGGCCGCCAACTTTCCCGCCTGCATTAAAACGGTCGCCGAGTGGTTTCCCCGGCGCGAGCGCGCGCTGGCTACGGGAATCTTCAACTCCGGCGCAAATATCGGCAATATGCTTGTGCCTCTCGCCGTGCCCGCCCTCGTCGCGCTGGTCACCTGGCGCGGCGCATTCATCGTCACCGGCGCGGCGGGGCTCGTCTGGCTCCTGTTCTGGCTCGTCGACTATCGCCGGCCGGAGCAGCACCGCAGCGTTTCTTCCGCCGAGTTGGCCCTCATTCTCAGCGACCCCGCGGAAAAACTGGATTCCATTCCCTGGAGCCGCGTATTGCCATGCAAGGAAACCTGGGCCTTCGCCACGGCCAAGTTCCTCACCGACCCGGTCTGGTGGTTCTATCTGTTTTGGCTGCCGCGCTATCTGCAGTCCACGTTCGGGCTCAGTCTCACCGCGAACCGCCTCCCGCTGGTCATCGTGTACGCCGTCTCCGCGATCGGCAGTGTCGGCGGCGGATGGATTTCGTCGGCGCTTTTGAAACATGGCCGAACGCTGAACGTCGCGCGAAAGACCGCCATGCTCGTCTGCACGCTGGCCGTCGTCCCTGTCTTCGCCGCGCCATTCCTGCATCGTTTGTGGCTGGTCGTGGCCCTCGTCGCCTTGGCCACGGCAGCGCACCAGGGATGGTCGGCCAATCTCTTCACGACCGCCTCGGACATGTTTCCTAAGACCGCAGTGGGCAGCGTGATCGGCATCGGCGGTATGGCCGGCGCCGTGGGCGGCATGCTGCTGCAACTCGCCGCGGGATACGTCGTCGGCCTCACACATAGCTATGTGCCGCTCTTTGCCTTGGCCTGCTCGGCATACGCCGGCTCACTGCTCATCGTGCACGGGATTTCGCCGAAGCTGGCGCCGGCGCGGATCGAATCGTTCGATACGCCTGAATGATGAAAGCCGGCGTCTGAATAGGATGTGCGAATCGATTCAAAGCTTGCGCAGCTGCTCGCAAGCTTCGTCCAGCTCCGCATCCCGCTTGGCAAAGCAGAAGCGCAGCAGATTTTCGCCGCGTCCGGGACGGAAGAACGCGCTTCCCGCCACGGCGGCCACTCCCGTCGCCCGCAGAAGATGCCTCGCCTTCTCCGCTCCGGCCTTGCCGGGAAAGCGATCCGCGCTGGCCATGATGTAGTACGCGCCCTGGGGCACGTGCGGCGACATGCCTGCGGCATCGAGCGCCGCGAGCAGGCGCGCGCGCTTCGATTGATAATCGGCGGCAAGCTGCGTGTAGAAGCTGGGCGGCAATTGCTCCAGGCCCACGGCAGTTGCCACTTGCAACGGCGCGGGCGAGCAAACGTAGGTCAGGTCGTGGAAGTGCGCCAT
>Ga0187784_10000199_pt1 | contig 40853 bp, 40 predicted proteins | sample 1015_SJ02_MP15_2_FD_132964 | JGI IMG/M metagenome (GOLD analysis project Ga0187784, IMG submission 132964) | Tropical peat soil microbial communities from peatlands in Department of Meta, Colombia - 1015_SJ02_MP15_20_MG | ecosystem: Environmental > Terrestrial > Soil > Wetlands > Peat | place... | reverse complement strand
GTCGGCGACGGACGGCAGTCGGGAACATCGGGTTCGCCTTCGATCCTCAACGCCTCGCCCGAGGCAGCCGACGGCGGCGGGCTTGCGCTGCTCAGGACCGGCGATCGCGTGCGCATCGATCTCAACAAAGGCACCGCCGATATGCTGGTCTCGCCCCAGGAGCTGGCGGAGCGCAGCGCAGCGCTCAAAAGGAACGGCGGCTATCGCTTCCCGGAAAGCCAGACGCCGTGGCAGGAAATCCAGCGCGCGATGGTCGATCAACTCGCGAGCGGCATGGTGCTCGAGCCGGCGGTGAAGTATCAGCGGGTCGCGCAGAAGTTCGTGCCGCGCGACAATCACTGACCTGGCACTGACCTGGCGTTCACCGAAATGCGCTGTTATCACCCCCGGGCTCGTGGCAAACTTGTCGTGTTCACCGCGCGCGGAAAATTTCATCGTCGGGGTGAGCGATCTCGGCGATGTTATCCGGTGGCTCAAGACTTGATGTTACTGTGCTTAGCAAAGATCAATAATTATCCTTCAGAGCATCTTCAGCAGATCGTCGTATTCATCGTTTGACATGCCGAACCAATTCTCGGGCTGCGGGAAGGTTTTGGCAGTGACTTCGGATGCGTATTGCTTCAAGCCATTCAGAATGACTTCTCCTGCATTGCCAAAAACTTTCGCCATTTTCGGTTTGAATTTCGGGTAAAGTCCAAACATGTCGTGATAAATCAGCAATTGGCCATGAGCATCTGGCCCCGATCCGAGGCCCATGATGATGCAGTTTTCGGAGCGCTCAGTGATCAACTTGCACAGTCGGTCGGGAACCAACTCAAGCAGGATGGCAAATGCCCCAGCTTTTTCCAGCGCCTTGGCGTCGTCGACGATTTTCTTGGCCAGCGCCGCCGATTTGCCTTGCACGCGAAACCCACCCAGCGCCGACACGGACTGGGGGGTGAGTCCCAGATGCCCAATAGCGGGGATGCCCGCATCCACAATCCCCTTGATGCGGTCAGCCATGGTAGCGCCGCCTTCCAATTTGATGGCGTCGCAGCTGGCCTCAGCCATGAAGCGCCCTGCATTGCGGATGGCGCTCTCGACGCTCGGCTGGTAGCTCATGTAGGGCATATCACCAACCAAAAAGGCGGTTGGTGCGCCACGACGGACGGCCTGCGCATGACGGATCATGTCATCCATCGTGACCGGCAGGGTGGAGTCGTAGCCAAGCATGGTCATACCCAGGCTATCGCCCACCAGGATCATATCAATTCCGGCCTGCTCTTGCAGGTGGGCGGTGGGGTAGTCGTAGCAAGTCAACCAGGTGATCAGTTCACCGTCAGCGACTTTCTTGAACAAAGTTGGCAGCGTAACTTTCTTGCGGTCAGTCATAGCATTTTCCGTCATGTCTTAATTAAATGGCGCCCAACAGAAACATCCTTAAGTGAGCAGAACTTTCACGCAAAAGGTCAGCCGGCTTAAGCCGGCCTACCACATAGTGCCCTGATCAGAGCCCCGTCGCGGCCGCGCTCGTGCGCGGCCGCGTTCGCTCACCGCTTGCGTTGCGGTTAGTCGTAGACCTTCTTGCATACTGGGATTTCGCGCCCCGGCAGGCCGATTCTGTCGAAGACCTCCTTGGAGAACCCAAGCCGCTGCTGCACGTTGGGCACGATCTTGACCACCTTGCTGACCAGATCGCCATGCTGGTCCTTGACAACTTCGGTGACAAAGACCGTGCCGATCGCCTGGCGATTCTCGTCGAGCTTAATCTGGCCGTTGGGAGCGTCGAGCACGAGCGAGGCCAACGCTTCACGGAATTTCTTGTGGCCGTCGCTGAGGTCGCCATTGACCTTGTCGAGCGCCAACAATGCAGCGGTCGTCTCGTCGTAATAATTGACCGCACAGAACGACGGGCTCGTGAAGCGCTTCTCCGGGGGCCAAGCATCCTGGTACGCCTTGACGAATGCCTGCCATTTCGGATCATCCCACGTATCGGCGAAGTGGGCTGCGGAGGGGACGCCGATCAACGCCTCTTTTGCCTTGCCCTTCGAGGACATGATGGTCTGATCGACCGTAATCGAGCCGCCGATGAGTTTGGCGTTGCCGCCGGCCTGCTGGTACTGATTGAGGAAGTTGAGGGCGTCGGCACCGCCGAGGCCGACATAGATTGCATCGACATCATCCGGCAGCTCCGCGATGACCGAGGCAAAATCCTTGGTGCCGAGCGGCACCCACAGTCGCTTGGTGATCTGGCCGCCGAGCGGGCAATAATCCAGCGCGAGGCCGAACACTTGGGTGTAGGTGAACGCATAGTCCTCGGCCAGCGTCGCGATTTTATGGTAGTGCTTGACGTTGTAGATGTACTCGCCCAGCCCCTTATGGATCTGGGAGCCGTCGAGGTTAAAGCGGAAGAAATTCGGCGCCGGATTGACGTAGGTCGTCTCGAGCGCGGCGGAGCAGCCGTTGATGAACGTGACCTGCGGCTGGGTCTTCGCATAGTCGTGCACGGCGATTCCTTCCGCACCGGAGAGCGGAGCGATGAGGATGTCAACCTTGTTCTGCTCGACAAGCTTCTTAGCCGCACGGATCGCCGAATCCGGTGTAGTGTCCGATGAGCCGCGGAAGATCTCAAGCTCCTTACCGCCCGCCTTGTTGTGATGCTGCATGAGGGCGAGATCGAAGCCGCGCTGGCCGTCCTCGCCGAGAGCTGTGTATGTACCTTCAAGCGTCGAGAAGAAGCCGATTTTGATTTTGTCGGCGGCGTTGGCCGACGCCGTGCCGAGGATCGCGGCGAAAGCGACCGCGACCGGGATTCTAATACCCTTGCGCATGAATTCCCTCCGATGTCAGTGCTTGTGAGATGTGTCCTTGCCGATTGAATGCGCTTACGCGTCTTTCGGGGGTAACCGTCGTCCCGCTCTCAACCGGCCATAGTCAGAGGCCATGGATTATAAACACCGGATCTCAATCCGGCGTTTATAGTCAAAAGATCATGCCGCATAAGTCCAAATGAATTGATCTAGATCAAAACCCTCTTCGATAGTGCGAGTTGCTAAATAGCTGAGCGGCCTTAGCAATCGGCGCCGTGGCGGCGGCTTGGCGCTACATTCGGAGCGGACGGGTTCAGCCTGCGGCGGCATCACGGACGGTCGGCGGCAGCGCAACGCCGGCCGCACGCAGGGCGAGACCGGCGGCGGACGCGGCGCGGGCGATGCGCTCCAAAGGCCAGGAAATATGCAATTTTATTGGACTTAAATGCTGTCCCGGGCGAAAAGGGAACCGCGAACGGTAAGAGGCCGCAAGTGACTCTGAGAGGCCCTTATGCCGCTGCCGGCGCCGATTGCCTGTATGCGCCGGGCATCAGGACGCGCGAGCAGATCGAGGCCGTGGTCAAGGCGGTAGCGCCAAAGCCGGTGAACTTCCCCGCCGGCTCAGCGCTCGGCTTCACGGTCGGCGACATTGCGGCGATGAGCAGGCGCCGAATCAGCGTCGGCGGCTCGTTGGCGCGCGCAGCGATGCACGCCGTCAACCGCACCGCGACCGAAATCGCGAGGGAAGGAAAGTTCGACGGCTTTGCCGGACTCATCGCCAACGCCGAGCTGAACAAGTTCTTCACCGAGGATCGCAAGACGCAGGCGTCATGACCGATGCGACGCGCCCCGTAGGACCGCCGGTCGATCCGACGCCGGCGCGGTGTCCCGGCGCGGAGAGGCTCGTCGGCCGCTTCGGCTCGGTTTCGCGACTCGACGCCGCGCGCGACGCCGTCGATCTTTGGCAGACCTTGCGCGATCACGATGAAGTCTGGACCTACATGTCTCCTTACGGGCCGTTCGCGAACGAAGGCGCGTTTTCCGCCTGGCTCGCCGAGCGGGAGACGCTGAACGACCCGTATTACTACAGCGTGCGCGACACCGACGGCCGCACGCTCGGTCTGGCGACGCTGATGGAGATCCGTGCGGCGATGCGCGTAATCGAGGTCGGCCACATCGTCTACAGTCCGGCGCTGCAGCGAACGCCGCTCGGCACCGAAACTCAATACCTGCTGGCGCGTTATGTCTTCGAGACGCTCGGCTACAGACGCTACGAATGGAAATGCGATTCGCTCAACGCGCGCTCGCGGCGCGCGGCTTTGCGCTACGGATTCGTCTTCGAGGGCATCCTGCGCCAGCACATGATCGCTAAGAATCGCAACCGCGACACCGCGTATTTCTCCATGCTCGACAGCGAATGGCCGGCGCGCAAGCGCAATTTCGAGCGCTGGCTAGCGCCGGAAAATTTCGACGATGACGGCAGGCAGAAGCTCAGTCTCGCCGCCTTGAACGGACAAAGAGCATGAGAACGGAAAGCGTAGGACAAGCATGAGCAACAGGCTGGCAGGAAAGGTGGCGCTGGTCACCGCCGCGGGTCAAGGCATCGGCCGCGCGATTGCGCAGATCTTCGCCGACGCCGGCGCCGCGGTGATCGCGACCGATCTCGACCGGGGCAAACTCGATGGTTTGCGGGCCAAGCTTCACAAGCTCGACGTTCGCTCGCAGGACGACATCGACGCACTCGGCAAGCAGATCGCCCGCGAATTCAGCTCGCTCGATGTTCTGGTCAATTGCGCCGGCTATGTGCACCAAGGCAGCGTGCTCGATTGCACCGACGAGGACTGGGATTTTTCCTTCGACCTCAACGTCAAATCGATGCACCGTATGATCAAGACGTTTCTCCCGGCCATGCTGGAGAAGAAAACCGGCTCGATCCTCAACATTGCCTCGGCGGTATCCTCAATCCGCGGCGTGCCCAACCGCTACGTCTATGGCGCCACCAAGGCCGCGGTGATCGGGCTCACCAAGGCGGTCGCCGCCGATTTCATCCAACAGGGCATCCGCTGCAACGCCATCTGTCCGGGCACGATCGAATCGCCGTCGCTCTATGAGCGCATCACGGCGGTGTCGCAGGACACCGGGCGTCCCCTCGATGCGGTGCGGAACGATTTCGTCGCGCGCCAACCGATGGGTCGGCTGGGCAGACCCGAGGAGGTCGCCTGGCTCGCCCTCTTCCTCGCCAGCGACGAGGCAAGCTACATTACCGGCCATGTGCATCTCGTCGATGGCGGGATGGCGCTATAGCAGCAACTCGGATTTGGGCGACGGCGCCCATGCACGTCCTGATGACCGGCGCCGCGGGGATGATCGGGCGCAAGCTAACGGACCGCCTCCTTGCCGACGGCTCACTCGCCGGCTGGCCGATCGAGCGGCTGACGCTCGTCGATTTGAGCGCCCCGCAACGGCCGGAAAAGTTGGCGGCTCGCGTCGACGCGCTCGCGGCCGACCTGACCGACCCGGCGACAGCCCGGGCGGCGATCGCCGAGCGGCCCGACGTGATTTTCCATCTCGCCGCGGTCGTCTCCGGCGAGGCCGAGCTAGATTTCGAGAAGGGGATGCGCGTCAATTTTGACGGCTCGCGCGCACTCCTCGACGCCATCCGCATCGCCCGCGGCGACTATCGCCCGCGATTTGTCTTTGCCTCGTCGCTCGCGGTGTTCGGCGCGCCGTTTCCGGAGGCGATCCCCGACGAATTTGCGACCACGCCGCTCACCTCCTACGGCACGCAAAAGGCGATGATCGAATTGCTGCTCGCCGATTATACCCGCCGCGGCTTCCTCGACGGCGTCGGCATCAGGCTACCGAGCATCGTGGTGCGGCCGGGCCGGCCGAACAAGGCCGCGTCCGGCTTCTTTTCCTCGATCATCCGCGAGCCGCTCAACGGCGAGGAAGCGGTGCTGCCGGTCGATGAAAGCGTCCAGCACTGGCACGCGAGCCCGCGCGCCGCCATCGGATTCCTCGTCCATGCCGCCGGCCTGGAACGTGAGACGATCGGACCGCGCGTGAACCTCACCATGCCCGGCGTGTGTTGCACCGTCGCCGAGCAGATCGCCGCCCTGCGGCGGATTGCCGGCGACAGCGCCGCCTCCCGCATCCGCCGCGAGCCGGACCCGCTGGTCGCGCGCATCGCCGCCGGCTGGCCGAGCCGGTTCGAGGCGCGCCGCGCGCTCGCGCTCGGCTTTCGCGCCGACGCCTCGTTCGACAAGATCATTCACATCCACATTGCAGACGAGTTGAATGGCAAGATCGCCCGTTGATCCGCCCAGAAGGCCCTTCCCGCGCCGGCCACCGGGCGCTTAATTGCGGCCATGCGCTTTGCCACGCCCCTCATCCCCGCAACGTTCGTCCGTCGCTACAAAAGATTCATGGCCGACGTCGTCCTTGAACCCGGCGACATGATCACGGTTCACGTCGCCAATCCCGACGCCATGACCGGCCTCGACCGGCCGTTCGCGCAGGCGTGGCTGTCCGGTTCCGATGATCCGCTGCCGAACCTTCCAATAACCTGGGAGCTTGTCGAGGTAGACCTCGGCAGCGGGCCGGAACTGGTCGGGCTGAACTCGGTCCGGCCCGTTGATCTCGTCGCCGACGCTCTCGCCGCCGGGCTGATCCCGGAATTGCGGAACTAACCGTCGGTCAAGCGGGAGGTAAAATACGGGCCAAAGTCGCGGGTCGATTTTTTGCTCGAGAGCCCATCCCGGCGATCCTGCTATCTGAAAGTCAAGAACGCGCATCTGATGCGCAAGCCGCGGCTCGCCGGATTCCCGGATGGCGTGACCGAAAGCGGCGCCGAGGAGCTCGACGCGCTCGCCGCCGCGCTCGACAGCGGCGCCCGCGCCGTGCTCCTTTACGTCATCCAGATCGCGTCGACTGATCGCTTCGCCATCGCCCGCGACATCGATCCGGCCTATGCCGCCGCCTTCGAACGGGCGCGCGCACAAGGGGGTGCAGATGCTGGCGTGGCGTTGCGATGTCAGCCTCGACGGCATCGAGATCGCGGCGCCGGTCCCGATCATCGAAGGCTAGGAGGTTGTGCGCCCGGCGCGCGGATTGCCTGACTTGCGCACGTTGCTTGCTTTGGCCGCGCCCATGCTTACATTGGCGGCGAGCGGCTTGCAGCCGCTTTCGTCGCGGCTGAACCTCAAGACACCATGACTTATGTCGACGCGGCCCAGGCGCCGCTGCGCAAAACCGGACAGATCAAGATTCACGGGCCTGCCGCCTTCGCCGGCATGCGCAAGGCGGGCACGCTGGCGGCCGAATGTCTCGACATGCTGGCCGGCGAGATCGGGCCGGGCGTGCCCACCGAGCGCATCGATCGGCTGGTTTACGAGTTCGGCCTGGACCATGGTGCTTTGCCGGCGACGCTCATGTACCGCGGCTACCGCAAGGCGACCTGCACGTCGGTCAATCACGTGGTCTGCCACGGGATACCGAGCGAGAAGCCGCTCCGCGACGGTGATATCGTCAATGTCGACGTCACGCTGATCCTCGACGGCTGGCACGGCGATTCGAGCCGCATGTACGCCATCGGCGACATCCCCCGCCGTGCCGAGCGGCTGCTCGAAGTCACCTATGAAGCCATGATGCGCGGCATTGCCGCGATCAAGCCCGGCGCCACCAGCGGCGACATCGGCCATGCCATCCAGACCTATGTCGAGGCGCAGCATATGAGCGTCGTGCGCGATTTCTGCGGCCACGGCCTCGGCCAGTTGTTCCACGACGAGCCGAATATCGTGCATGTCGGTCGGCCGGGCGAAGGCATCGTGCTCAAGCCCGGCATGTTCTTCACCGTAGAGCCGATGATCAATCTCGGTCGCCCGCACGTGAAGGTGCTGTCCGACGGCTGGACGGCGGTGACCCGCGACCGCTCGCTCTCCGCCCAGTTCGAGCACTCGGTCGGCGTGACCGAGACGGGAGTCGAGATTTTCACCCTCTCGCCGAAGGGGCTGACCCGGCCGCCCTACCAAGTGTGAGTTGGCACGACTTTCCGAGGCGGTTGCAAAATACGCCAATCCGGTCATCCTTGGCGCACCGGCCGGGTGGTCACGGGGGCGACGGGGACGCGTTGAGCTTCCATGCTGGAAAAGAAGCGCGACGGCGAACAAGGCCTCGTCGAGGCCCCGCCGCACTATCACGGTCATCGTGAGCGGCTGCGCGAGCGGTTTCGCGAGGCCGGCGCCGACGCGCTTTCGGATTACGAACTCATGGAGCTGGTTTTGTTTCGCGCCCTGCCGCGGCGCGACCTCAAGCCGCTCGCCAAGACGCTGATCGCGACCTTCGGCTCGTTCGCCGAGGCGATCGCCGCGCCGGCGGCACGGCTGGCCGAGGTCAAGGGGCTCGGCGACGCCGCCATCGCCGAGCTCAAGATCGTGCAGGCGGCGGCGAGCCGGCTCCTGCGCGGGGAGGTGAAGAAGCGGCCGATCCTGTCGTCATGGTCGGCCGTGCTCGACTATTGCCGCACCGCGCAGGCCTTCGCCGAGCGCGAGCAACTGCGCGTGCTCTTCCTCGACAAACGCAACCAGCTCATCGCCGACGAACTGCAGCAGGTCGGCACCGTCGATCACACGCCGGTCTATCCGCGCGAAGTGGTCAAGCGCGCGCTGGAACTGTCGGCGACCGCCGTGATCCTCGTGCACAATCATCCCTCGGGCGATCCGACTCCGTCGCGCGCCGATATCGAGATGACGCAACAGATCGTCGCGGTGGCGAGCCCGCTCGGCATTGCCGTGCACGATCACATCATCGTCGGCAAGGACGGCCACGCGAGCCTCAAAGGGCTGAAGCTGATTTGAACGCCGCAGCGCGGACAATCCCCGCGAAACCGGTTTCCGACCGCTTTCCAATATTGCGTTTCACACGTGGCTTTCGCGGGCAGCATCACCGCTGGGTAAATGTCGCGTTAAAGTAAGTGAGGGGCCGATAATCGCGCCGCTCATCCGGCGGTCATGCGATCCTCCATGCTGTTGGCAACCTCTTCGCAGATCGCCGCAAGCTCGAGCAATTCCTGCTTGGTCAACGGGTCGACGGCCTGTTCGGCGAGCTTTCGGTATCGCGTGGCCTCATCCCGAAGATAATCATCGTAATCCATACAACGTCCCCGAATAGCTGGAGCGCAATTGCTTCAGGCAAAATCGATTGCGCTCCAGTGTCTTTAGTGAGGCATGACCATTTCGCAAATCCGGCTTCCCTTTCCGAATCATGCGCTAACTGCCTAATGCCCATAAGAAATTAGCAACGGATATTATCCTTTTTTCGCCTGATCCCGTTTGATTTTGATCAATGCTGCGCTGAGCGCGAGGCTTCATTGAGAGCCGCAACGAGAGCCGCAACAAAACGCCAGGAAAGGGGGCCATGAGTAACCCCGGCTACGAGATTGTCACCCGCCAGGACTTCTCCGACACGACCTATCTCCTGGAATTTCGTCACCCGATGATGGCGCAGGCGGCCAAGGCCGGCCAGTTCGTCATCGTCATGGCGAACGAGCTCGGCGAGCGCATTCCGCTCACCATCGCCGACTTTGACCGCGCCCGCGGCACGATCACCCTCGTCATCCAGGCGGTGGGAAAGACGACCCGGGAAATGCAGCAGGAATGCCGCGTCGGCGGCCGTCTTTACGCGGTTGTCGGCCCCATGGGCATCCCGAGCCACATCGGCGGGTCGAAAAAAGTCGTGTGCGTCGGCGGCGGGCTTGGGGTCGCGCCGATCTTTCCGCAGGCGCGCGCCCACAAGGAGAACGGCGCCTATGTGATCGGCGTCCTCGGGTTTCGCAACAAGGCTTTGATGTTCTGGCAAGACAAGTTCGGCGCCTGCTGCGACGAGTTGATCATCTGCACCGATGACGGCTCGGCCGGCATCAAGGGCCTGGTGACGGCGGGCATCGCCCAGGCGCTGGAGAAGCATGCCGATGTCGACGAACTCGTCGCCATCGGCCCGCCGGTCATGATGAAGGGCTGCGCCGCGTTAACGCGCGAGCGCGGGATCAAGACCATGGTCAGCCTCAACCCGGTGATGGTCGACGGCACCGGAATGTGCGGCGGCTGCCGCGTCAAGGTCGGCGACCAGGTCCTGTTCGCCTGCGTAGACGGCCCCGATTTTGACGGCCACCAGGTCGACTTCGACGATCTGATGCAGCGGCTCAAGCGATACGCGCCGTCGGAAAAACTGGCGCTGGAGTGCTGGCAGGAAAATTGCCGCATCCGCAGCGACGCGGCGATCGGGCAGACGTGAACCGGAATCGGTAAAAAGCCGAAACGTGAGGCGGTCCCAGCTTCCCTCGGCGAATCGGCGGGCAACATCCCATGGCAAAAAAGAAGACGATCCGCACCATCCCGCAAGAGCGAACGCCGATGCGGGAGCAGCCGGCCGAGGAGCGCCGGCGCAATTTCAGCGAAGTCGCCTGCGGCTACACGCTGGAACAGGCGCAGCGCGAGGCGGAACGCTGCCTGCTCTGCCCGGACCAACCCTGCGTGCGCGGTTGTCCGGTCAGCATCGACATCCCGAATTTCATCCAGAAGATCACCGAGAAGAATTATCGCGGCGCCTACGACGTCATCACCGACACCAATCTGCTGGCTGCCGTCTGCGGGCGGGTCTGCCCGCAGGAGACGCAGTGCGAAGGCGTCTGTACGGTCGGCGATTCGCTGGAGCCGGTGGCCATCGGCCGGCTGGAGCGCTTCGTCGGCGACATGGCCATCGCCGAAGGCTGGACCAACATCCCCTATATCGAAGCGAACGGCTTTCGCATCGCCATCGTCGGCTCCGGCCCCGCCGGCATGGCCTGCGCCGCCGACATGGCCAAGGCCGGCTGCGACGTCACCGTCTATGAGGCCTTCCACGAGGCCGGCGGCGTGTTGAAATACGGCATCCCCGAATTCCGCCTGCCCAACCCTGTAGTCGACGCCGAGATCGGCAAGCTGATCGAGCTCGGCATCAAATTCGAGTGCAATACGCTGGTCGGACGCCTGTTCACCATCGAGCAGATGATCTCGGAAATGGGCTACGACGCCGTGTTCGTCGGCGTCGGCGCCGGCTATCCGAGCTTCATGGGCATTCCCGGCGAATCGCTCAACGGCGTGCTGTCCGCCAACGAATTGCTCACCCGCTGCAACCTGATGCATGCGAGCGACTTCCCCAAGCACGACACGCCGTTGCAGCTCGGCCGTCGCGTCGCCGTCATCGGCGCTGGCAACACGGCGATGGACGCCATGCGGGTGAGCCTGCGGCTCGGCGCCGAGCAGGTTCATTGCATCTATCGCCGCACCAAGACCGAAGCGCCGGCGCGCGCCGAGGAAATCCATCACGCCGAGGAAGAAGGCATCGAATTCCACTGGCTGACCAGCCCGGTCGAACTGCTCGACGACGGCAATCGCGGGGTGCGCGGCATGCGCTGCATCCGCATGGAGCTCGGCGAGCCGGACGATTCCGGGCGGCGAAGGCCGGTAGCGGTGAAGGGCAGCGAGTTCGAATTCGAGTGCGAAACGGTGGTCTACGCCATCGGCACCAACGCCAATCCGATTCTCGGGCAAACCTCGAAGCTCAAGCTCAACAAGCGCGGCTATATCGACGTCGACGAAAATCTCGCGACCTCGATCATGGGCGTGTTCGCCGGCGGCGACATCGTGACCGGAGCCGCGACCGTGATCGAAGCCATGGGCGCGGGCCGCAAGGCGGCGCGCAGCATGAAACGCTATCTCGGTCTGCGCGACACCGACGTGGTCTATCGACCCGAACGGATCGGCAGCGAGGACACGCTCTTCGGCATCGATCTCGGCGAACACAACTACGCGCGGCTGCAGGAGGCCAGGGCCTGATCCTGTGCCGAAGTTCCGTCACGGCGACACGAGGCGTAAGGGAAACATGAACGACACCACCATCCTTGAACCACCGACCAGGACGGCCGCGGCTTCCCCGCGCGCCAAGGGAGCCGCGCCGGTCAAGCTCGCCGAAACCATCATCGAGATCATCAGCGACTCGGGTGAAGGCGCGCAGCGCTGCGGCCAGTCGCTGGGCTCGATTGCCGCCAAGATGGGCAACGGCGTGTGGACGGTGGAGATCATCCCAGCAGAAATTCAGCCGCCAGCGCGCAGCGTCGCCGGCGCCAGCGGCAATCGCGTGCGCATCGGCTCGCGCCCGATCACCAATGGCGGCGACGAGGCTGATCTCGTGGTCGCGTTCAACGAGCAGGTGCTGCTCGGGCGCGTGCGTGCCGGCGAGCTCAAGCCCGGCTGCATGATCCTCTTGGAAAGCATGTGGCGCAATGACCGCAACCCTGCCGTCGTCGCGTCCTACACGGTGACCTACAACCAGCTCGTGGAGGCGGGCTACCGCGTCTACGAAATCCCGATGGAGCAGGAATGCCGCAAGCTGGTGCCGGACCCGCGCCGCGGCAAGAACATGTTTGCGCTCGGCATGCTTTGCTACATCTACAGCCTCGACCTCGATCTGGCGCGCGAGCAGATCGCTATCACCTTCGGCAAGAAGGACCAGAAGGTCATCAAGAGCAATACCGATCTCTTGCAGGCGGGCTGGAACTGGGCGGAGGCCAATCTCGATTTCCGCTATTCGATTCCGGCGGTGCGCGCCACGCAGCCGCAGCTCGTGATCAACGGCAACACCGCGCTCGCGCTCGGCGTGATCGCCTCCGGGATGGAAATCTGCGCCATGTATCCAATCACGCCGGCGACCTCGGTATCGCATTATCTCAGCGACGTGTTCGAGCGGGTCGGCGGTGTCGTGCACCAGGCGGAGGACGAGATCGCCGCCTGTGCGTTCGCCATCGGCGCGTCCTATGCGGGCAAATGCACGGTCACCGTGACCTCCGGGCCCGGCTATTCGCTCAAGCAGGAGGCGATCGGGCTCGCGGTCATGGCCGAAATCCCGATGGTGGTGATCAACGTCCAGCGCGGCGGTCCGTCCACCGGCCAACCGACCAAGGGCGAGCAGGGCGACCTGTTGACCGCCATCTATGGCAGCCACGGCGACGCCCCCAAAGTGGTCATGGCGGCGAGCAGCATCGAGGACTGTTTCCACTCGGTGATCACGGCGCGGAAGATCGCCGAGATGTTCAACATGGTGGTGGTGGTGCTGTCGGATGCCAATCTGGCGACCGGACAGCAGCCATTCGTGCGGCCGAAATTCAGCGAGAGCTGGTTGGCCCCGCCGTTCGATCAGAGTGCGGTGGCCGAGGGCAGCAAGCCCTACGACTGGGATCGGATCACCGGCCTGGCCCGCCGTTTCGTGCCCGGCCAGCCGCACGGCATGCACACTCTGACCGGGCTTGCGCACGACCGCGACAGCCACGTCGCCTATGATCCGCTGATCAACGAAGAGGGCCTGCGCCACCGCAGCCTCAAGCTTGCCGCGCTGCAGAAGACCTTGAAGCCGCCGAAGGTATTCGGCGACGAAAGCGGCGATCTTCTGGTCATCGGCTGGGGCAGCACCAAGGGCGCGATCGAGGAAGCGGTCGAACGCCTGCGCGCCGAGGGGCTGAAAGTATCGTCGCTGCATCTGCAGTTCCTGCAGCCGATGGCGTCAGGCCTGAAGGAGATCATGCAGCGCTTCGGCCAGGTGATGACGATCGAGAGCAATTGGTCCGACGACCGGCACGACGAAATCATCGACGCGGAAAACCGCCGCTACTCGGCGCTGGCGATGATGCTGCGCGCGCGCACCCTGATCGATGTCGATTGCTGGACCGAGGTGCGCGGACGTCCGATCAAGCCCGGCACCGTGGCCGAGGTGCTGCGCACGAAATTGAAAATGAGGTCGTGATCATGACATTAGAGGCTACGCATTGTCTGCTCCGGATGTATGAGGAGCATCACAATCTAGAGGATTATCAGGGCGGGGTGCCGCGCTGGTGCACCGGCTGCGGCGACAACGCCATTCTCGCGGCGATGCAGCGGCTGTGCCGCGACAACGACCTGCGTCCTGAAAAAACAGTGTTCGTCTCCGGGATCGGCTGCTCCAGCCGCCTGCCGCATTACATGCGCACCTACGGCTTCCACGGCATCCACGGCCGCGCGCTGCCGGTGGCCGAAGGCATCAAGATGGCGCGCCCCGACCTGCATGTCTTCGTTTCTACCGGCGACGGCGACTGCTGCAGCATCGGCGCCGCGCACTGGATCCACGCGATCCGCTACAACATGAACATGACGGTCGTTTTGCACGACAACCACGTCTACGGATTAACCAAGAAGCAGGTTTCCCCGACCTCTCCGCGCGGACTGAAAAGCAACACCACGCCGCGCGGCGCCTATCTCGAGGCGCTCAATCCGCTCAGCGTCACGCTCGGCGTGCAGAACGTCTCCTTCGTGGCCCAGGCGGTCGATTGGATTCCCGAGGTGCTCTACGACATCCTCACGGCCGCGTTCCAACACCGCGGCTTTTCCTTCGTGCGCGTGATCCAGCGTTGTCCCGAGTTCCTGCCGAAGATGTTCGACCCGTGGCTACAGGACCCGCAGAAGACCTTGCTGCTCACCCATGAGCGCGGGCTGCATCTCAGCGCCAATCTGGCCAAGGTCTACAAGAATCAGCGCGCGCACGATCCCCTCGATCTCGACCGTGCGCGCGAAATCGCCTCGGTCGAGGATCCGATCGCGGTCGGCATTCTCTATCGGAACCCGGAGGTGCCTTGCTACGAGGACCTGCGCGTGTCCGGGCAACTGCGCACGGCCGACTATGTGCGCACCGGGCTCGAGGCGGAATTCAACAAGTTCACGGTATGGCCGGCCGAGCAGGAAAAGTCGAAGCCGGCGGCATGACCCATGCGGCGCGGGTCGGATAGACCGGCCGCGAACAGAGCAGAGCTGCGGACGATGCAAATGAATGTGGATAAAGAGGCGCAAGCGGTCGATCCGCTGATCTTTCATCTGACCGGGAAGCAACCGGGCAGCGGCAAGGACGCGCTCGCGGGAAAGCGGCCGGCGCTGCTTGCCGCCTACGCCGATTTGACCAGATTGCGCTACGACTTCCCGCTGGTGCTGATCGAAGGCAAGACGGCCGGGACGCCGGTACGCTCGCTGTCGAGCGTGATCGACGACCTGCTGCAGAAGATCGCGCCGCCCGGCATGGAGAGCGAGCAGCTCCGCAAGATGATCCTGCGCATCGAGCGCGAGATCCGCACCTTGGCGGCGGCCAGCGAGAGCGGGCATTTGTCGGAGCTCTGGGACAAGGTGGCGACGCGTCTGGAGCAGGCGGACGAGTCGTTCGGCAAGTCGGTGCGCATCGCCCGCGCCGCGCTCGAGATCGACGGTGCGGTGCTCGACTGCCATGCCGGCATGGCGACCGGCCTGATCACGCATCTGTGGTCCGCGGTGCAGGAGGAAAAGGCGCAAAAGTTCCGCGCCACCGCCAGTCGGCTCGCCGTCAAGCTCGCCGATATCCTGCGTGCCGATTATTTGCGCTCGCCGACGGGCCGCAGCGCGGAAAGCCTGAGCGCGGCGGTCGGGCCGGCGCACCAGGCGCTGTTCGACTTTTCCGCGATGTCGGACCTGCTGCCCAAGGCTTCCCCGCGTGAGGCTTTGTCGGAGAACCGGCGCCGTCGCATCGAATCGGCGCTGGCGGTCCTGAAAGGTCAGCGGTTCTTTGCACCGGCAGCGGGCCAGCCGCGTCCGGACCAAGCCGCCGAGCTTTATTCGTTCCGCTTCGACAACTGCGCCGCCGCGATTTCCGCTTATCGGGCGCGCCTACCGGAACTGACCGAGCTGGTGAAGGCGATGTCGATCGCCGAACTCGAGAGCGACGGCGCCTATATCGACGGCAAGCACGATGTCATCTTTTCCGGCTTCGACGCCGGCTCGCTGAGCCCGCACGACACGGCGTTGTTTCCCGACTATCTGATCACCCTGGGCAAGGACGGGGCGAGCTTCGACAAAGCCGCGCTGATGACCGCGCTCTCTTCGGAGGCGCCCTTGAAAATTCTCGTGAACATCGACGATCTCGTCGAGGAATCGCCGACCGGCGACGGCCACATCGCATCGGATGTGCGCAGCGCTCAGCTCGCCAGCCTCGCCACGGGGCTGGGCGAGGTTTTCGTCGTGCAATCCGCCAGCTCGAACCTGTATCAACTCCGGGAGCGCCTCCAGCGCGGGCTCAGCTTCGGCGGGCCGGCGCTGTTCTCGGTGTTTTCCGGCGTCGCTGCGCAAGCGGGTTCGTTGCCGCTCTATCTCAGCGCCGCCGCGGCGATGCAATCGCGGACGTTTCCGGCGTTCAGCTACGATCCGTCGGCCGGCTCCGATATGGCCTCGCGGTTCTCGCTGGAAAACAACCCGCAGGTCGACGCCGACTGGACCGTTCACGCGTTCGAATACGCCGATCCGCAGATGCAGCGGATCAAGCAGGAGAGCGCGTTCACATTCGTTGATTTTCTTGTTTGCGATCCGCGCCGGCACGGTCACTTTGTTGCGGTTCCGCGCGGCTTCGGGATCGAGCGTATGATCCCGGTGGCGCAGTGGATCGCCCAACCATCGGACCAGTCTTCCGACAAGGTGCCATATGTCGTCGCGACCGGCAGCGACAACGTGCTTTTCCGCGCGATCGTCGACGAGCGGGCGATCAGTGCCGCCCGCCGCTGCCTGGAGACTTGGCACCGGCTGCAGGAATTCGGCGGCGTCCACAACTCCCATGCCGAGCGGCTGCTCAAGCGGGAACGGGAAATCTGGGAGGAACAAAAGCGGCAGGAATTGGCAAGCTTGCAGCCCGCCGCCGTGGCGGCGCCGGCAGTCGCCGCGCCGGCGAGCACGCCGGCGCAACCGGCCGCCGCCACCCAGCCGGAAGTCGCGGCCGCGCCGGAACGCTCGCCCGATGAAGCCTATATCGAAACCGAGCGCTGTTCGACCTGCAACGAATGCACGCAGATCAACGACCGCATGTTCACCTATAACGCCAACAAGCAGGCCTATATCGCCGATATAAAGGCTGGCACCTATGCGCAATTGGTCGAGGCGGCCGAAAGCTGCCAGCTCGGAATCATCCACCCCGGCAAACCGATCAATAAAGGCGAGCCCGGACTTGAAGATCTGATCAAGCGGGCCGAGCCGTTCCTCTAGAGCGCAGTCGCTTCAGGTTGAATCGACCGCACTCTATTTTTCCTTAGTGGAGCTTGATCTTTTTCGCAAAACCGGTTCCACTTTTCTGGATCGTGCTCTGAGCGGCAATGCGAGAAGCCTATAGGAGCCTGTGTCGGATCGCGCAAACCACGCCCGTCAGGCTCAGCCTTTTCACGCGGCAGGCGCCGGCTGATACAATATGATCTGAGTGCATCGAAACAGCGCAATCGTCTTGCCGGACGCCTCGCTTTTCACCTCGGCATCCCAGACCTGGGTCGTGCGACCGCCATGCAGCAAACGCGCCTCGCAGGCGACGCCGCCCTCCCGCGCGGTGCCGATAAAATTGGCCTTGAGCTCCGCGGTCGTGAAATTCGACGCCCCTTCCGGCAAAGACACGACGCAGCCATAGCCGCATGCGGTATCGGCGAGCGCGACAACCGAAGCCGCGTGCAGGAATCCGTTGGGAGCCAGATGCTGTTTGCCGATCACGAACCGGCCTTGCGCAAACCCGCGCCGCAGCTCGATCCAATCGAGGCCCAAGACACCGGGCAGATACCCTATTTGCCTGGCGCGAAACGCCGCGGCTGCCTCGTTCATGTTTCCCCTCTTCAACGCGCACCACGACGAACGCGCGTTCAATGTTCTTCGCAATGCCGGCATTCAAGCAACGTATGCTGCAGCCGCCGGTCAAAATCCGTTCACGAAGCTCTCCCGACGGCTCAAAGCAACCGCGAAAATAATAGCATTCGTGCGACCGCAGGCTATGACATTATTAACAGTCCTATGAAGACCGGTGCCCCGGTCGCGCGGCCGAGTTGGGGAAACTCAGAGCATGATCCGGACAAGTGGAAAGCGCGATTTTCCCGAAAAGAATGATGCTCCACTAAAGTGAACTGGAGCGCAACCAATTCACCCTGAAGCGCCAGCGGTCCAGTGCCGAAGACGTGCAGTGCAATGGCACGGGGCTACTGCGAAGCGGCGAGTTCCAGTTCGTCGGAACGCACGCTCTGCTGCTCAGTCAGGTGACCTTGAAACTGCGCCAGCGCCACCTGGATGGTTTGCACTGCCTGCCAAGTGATGTCGAGGCGGGCCTCGATCGCCTGCAACCGCTCCGACGGCGTGCGCAATTCCCTGTCTGGGCAATCGGCGCCGAGATCGCTCGCGGCCCGGTTGAACGCCTGCTCGAGCGCGCGAAGCGCGCTGCGCTGGTCATCACTCGGCTGGATGGCCTGTTCGAGCGGCGCGAGCGGCCAGTTCGCCGGCTCGGGCTTGTGCCGGCAGGATTGCACGGCATCATCGCCCGACGCGCTGTTTGCGCCCGCATTTGTCGCTCGCGGCATGTAGCGCGCGCGTTGTCTTTCGTTCAATGATTGCTCGAAGTCCTGTAGCGGCACCCGGACGACTTCCAGCGCCATGATCATCGCGTCGATCTGCGATTCCATGAGCTGCAGTCGTCCGACCGGAGTCGAAGGAACTTCGCTTAGACAGGACTTGAGCATATAGCCATCGGCCTGAGCCAGTGCGGCACCGAGCTTCTGCAGCAGCGCGCGCTGCGCGGCGGTCGGCATTATCTGGCGCCCGATCTGCCGGGCGATATCGGTACGGTCATTGCTGGGCCGACACAGCTCGGCAATCCGCTCGGTCGGATATTTCGCGAACGCCTGATCGAAAATGTCTTGGTAGCTGAACGGCCACGGCGAGGAGGTTGTCGGCCGAAAAATTTCATCAAACAGTGAGGGCAGGGCGAGTATGGGATAGAGCAGATCCGGCGCACGATTTTGCGCAAGCTCGGAGGGCGTTGCCGTGGCACGGATCTCGTGGCGGTGGTGTAGCGCACGCCCGCGCACGCCCGGCAGCGGCAGCTGAAGATGCAGCGGTCCCACGTTCAGGCCAAAGGCAGTCGCCGGCGGCGACGGCCAAATCGTCACGAACGCCAGCGCGACAACACCGATGCGCACGCCGACCCTGGGCATAACCGGACACTCCAACCCCTGCCCTGCTAGCAAACGCGCTAATCGGCGCGAGGTTCCGGCTTGTTCCATCCGCCTTGGCGCCGCGTCCGGCGACGACTAACCGCCGTCGAGCACGGCGCGCACCTTGGCGGCGAGCTGTTGGATCGTGAACGGCTTGCTGAGAAAGTTCACGTCGTGATCGAGCACGCCGCCATGCACCACTGCATTGCGCGTATAGCCTGTCGTGAACAGGACCTTGAGATCGGCTTTCCTGTTCAAGGCTTCCTCGGCAAGTTTCTTTCCGTTCATTTCCGGCATGACCACGTCGGTGAACAAGAGCTTTACGCCTGGCGCGTCGGCGAGGATCGCCAGCGCGCCGGCGGCGCTATCGCGCCGCGTTCACTGCCGTACGAGCAAAATCGGATCGGGACCTTCCGGTACGCGCTGCCAGGTATTGGCGTCGTTCTCTTCGAAGCGCCAGGTCTGCCCGCGCGCCGAGAGCAGCACCAATTCGCCTTGGTTCATGCGCCAGGACGTCGGAGCGAAACGGGTGACGAGCGCGTCGCAACCCGGCTTGACCTTGAGCGCCAGACTGTCGGTGCCAGCAGGGTTGTTCGCCAGCGTGAGCAAGCAGATCGGCTTGCCGGTTCCGCGCGCAACCGCCCATTCGCCGGCCATATCCTCAGCCGAGCGCATGCGCGCCGCGGCCGCGCTCTGCAGCACGTAACGGCCTTCCCCGGGTGCGAAGCCGTCGAAAATGCCGGTCTCCGCCTCGGTGAGTTCGATCACCGCATTGCCGCGCGCATCGAGCAGGCGCAACGTGCCATACCCATCCACGCTCCAGCCGGCGATGTCCCGGGTCGAGGGAAAATAGCTCGGGCAGTTCTTGTCGATCTCGAGCTTGTTGCCGCCGGCCGCCGTATCGGCGCGGAAGTTGAACCGGCAGATCTTGTCGTGATCGGCGTTGGAGAACTCCCAGGCGCCGATCATCGTGCTCCCGGCGTCGGTCGAGGTCTGCGCCTCCTGCGCGAAGGCGCCGCCGCAGAGGCTGCCGGCAACCGCCGCGCCGATGATAATTTTACGACCGGCACCGAAACCATTCGCTCTCATGCCGGAACGCTAGCACGCCCGGGCGGCACCGTCATGAGCCCGCCTGGACCAGGTTCCGCCGTTCTGCTAGCGGTGGGTAGAAGCGGACAGATTGCGCCTCCTTCCGACGCGTCGGCGCGGGCGCCGATGCAAATATTTCGGCTGCACATCGGATCACATCACCGTGGCCAGAGACGAAAACGCCGATCGGTACTTTCTTGTCCTCGGAGCCGCCGCTGCCGACCTCTGGAGCAGTTGGCCGCAGGAGCTGCAGCACGCGCTGTTCGAACGGGCGGTCGTCCTCGGCCACAAAGGCGAGCGCGACGAGAGCCTGCGCGAGCAACTGGCCAAGTTCCTGCACGATCACCACCAGCGTACGCTGCCGCGTTGATCGCACTCGGCGGCCCACGTTTCGCCGCCGCCAGCAACACCGGTTGTCATGGCCGCCGTCCGGTTTACATATGTCTTGCGGTCATTGCCGTGACCGATGAATGGATCAGGCATGGTGGAAGATCGAAACGCCCCGGAGCGCCCGCGCCTAGAGCCCGAAATCATCCCGCCGGATCGCGGTCGGTCCAAGCGCGCACCTTCGTTCGCTCAAATGGATGGAGTGCATCGCGTCTACATCACCAGGCTCGGACCGTTCGGCAGCGCCTTGCTGATGCTCGCCATCATCGCGCTCGCGGCCGTGGTTCTGCTCGCATTCCTCGGCGCACTCTTGATCTCGATTCCGCTCGTCGTGTTCCTCGTGATCGTTGTCGCTCTTTCCGGCCTCCTGCGCCTACGCCGGGGGTGAAGGCCGGCCCTTCATCCAACTGTCACAAAGCATGCGCAAAGTCGGGCCCCTTGAGCGCATGAGGGCCCCCATGACCGATATTGCCTTACCCGGCTCGATCGAACCCGCACGCAAGGGACCGGACCTTCGCGGCGCCATCAACCCCCTGACCGGCATCATTTTCGGCGGCGCGGTCGCAGCCGTGCTGCTTTTCGTCGCCTACAGCATCTATGCCGACATCGACGCCACGGGCGCGAAGTTTACCAACTATCTGCCGTTCCTCTTGCTGTTCGTCGCGCTGTTGATCGCGCTCGGCTTCGAGTTCGTCAACGGCTTTCACGACACCGCGAACGCGGTGGCGACCGTCATCTATACCCGTTCGCTTCCGGCCAACATCGCCGTGGTCTGGTCGGGCCTGTTCAACCTGGCCGGCGTTCTGGTCTCCTCGGGCGCGGTCGCTTTCGGCATTATTTCGCTGCTTCCCGTCGAGCTGATCCTGCAGGTCGGCAGCCATGCCGGCTTCGCCATGGTCTTCGCGCTCTTGATCGCGGCGATCATCTGGAACCTCGGCACCTGGGCTTTCGGCCTGCCGGCGTCGAGTTCGCACACCCTGATCGGATCGATCATCGGCGTCGGCATCACCAACGCGCTCCTGCATGGCCGCAGCGGCACCTCGGGCGTCGACTGGTCGAAAGCCAAGGAGGTCGGCGAGGCGTTATTTCTCTCTCCCTTGTTCGGCTTCGCGCTCGCCGCCGTGCTGCTGCTGCTGCTCAAATTCATTATCCGAATTCCCGCGCTCTACGCCGAGCCGAAAGGCGATCAGCCGCCGCCCTGGTGGATCCGCGGCATCCTCGTCATCACTTGCACGCTGGTGAGCTTCTTTCACGGCTCCAACGACGGACAAAAAGGCATGGGCCTGATCATGCTGATCCTGATCGGCACCGTGCCGACGGCTTATGCGCTCAATCGCGCAATGCCCGACAGCCAGCTGCAGCGGTTCGCGGCGACCTCGCAGGCAGCGAGCGTCGTCATCGAGCAGAAGGCATCGGGCTACAACGTCCTCGGCAATCCGCGCCCGGCGGTGACCGGCTACGTCGCCAGCCACGAGCTCAACGAGGGAACGTACCCGTAGCTGGCAGTCCTGGTGCGCGACATCGCCGCCCAGGTCGCTCAATACGGCTCACTCGCCAAAATGCCGGCGGAGACCGTAGGCAACTCGCGCAACGACATGTACCTCGCCTCCGAAGCGATCCGCTTCCTCATGAAGGACAAAGCGAGCGACCTTTCGGCCGACGAGATCACGACACTGAACGCATACAAGCGATCGCTCGACAATGCGACCAAGTTCATCCCCAATTGGGTCAAAGTTGCCGTGGCGATTGCGCTCGGACTGGGAACGATGGTGGGATGGAAGCGCATCGTCGTCACTGTCGGCGAGAAGATCGGCAAGACGCATTTGACCTACGCCCAAGGCGCTTGCGCCGAGATCACGGCGGCGGCGACGATCGCCGCCGCCGACGGCTACGGCTTGCCGGTTTCCACCACGCACGTGCTGTCTTCCGGGATCGCCGGCACGATGTCGGCGAACGGTTCCGGGCTGCAGCTTGCGACCGTGCGCAATATCGCTTTGGCCTGGGTGCTGACGCTGCCCGCCGCCATGGTGATCTCGGGAACGCTCTACTGGGCATTCTCCAATATGTTTTGAGCGCAGGCGAAAGCCACGCGGCTCTGCCGTCATGAAGGCGCCGGCGTCCCCGGCGCCTTCATCGTTTTCATCGCCTTTATTTTTTGATGTTCCAAGATAATGCGCCGGAATGAAATATTCGGCTGCTCATGGGATAAAGCAGCCAATTGCTGGTACGAAAACGGCAAGCGGCCAGTTGGTCAGGGCGCGGCAGGCGCCTATCATGTAGATCAAGTTCAACGCTGCCCAGTCGATCAACAACAACGCGCAGGCAAACGGGCCCACCACTTTCCGCAGCGGCACGGCCGGAGACGGGGGAGGAAGTCGTTTTATGCTGGACGACCTGCTTCAGCCTCGGCTGTACAACGCAGCCGTTGACTTCGTCGATGCTCCGGTCGCGCGCGGTCTCGGCGAAAAAATTGCATTCGTCGACACCGAGCATTCCTTGACTTACGGTGAGCTGCAAGCGCGCAGTTGCCGGTTCGCCCTCGCGTTGACAGATCTCGGATTGCGGCCGGAAGAGCGGCTCGCTCTGTTGCTCTACGACACCGTGGACTTTCCGGTCGCGTTCTGGGGAGGCGTGCGCGCCGGCATCGTGGTGCTGCCGCTTAATACACGACTCACGACGGAGCAATACGCCTATATCCTCGGCGACAGTCGCGCTTCGGCGCTTGTCGTGGCGGCGCCGCTTGCCGCACAGCTCCTGCCCATTCTCGATCGTCTGCCGCGGCTGCGCACCATCATTCTCCTCAATGCCGGCCGCAAGCAACATGCCGCGTTTGCCGGCCACGATGTGCGCGACTTTGCCGGCCTCGTGGCGCAAGGACCGACTGCGCCGTTCACGGCGCCGACGCTTTCCGACGAAGTCGCGTTCTGGATGTATACATCCGGCTCCACCGGCGATCCCAAGGGCGTCAAACATGTCCACACCACGCCGATGGCGGCGGCGCAGCTGATGGGCCAGCGCATCATCGGCATGCGCGAAGATGACGTCGTGTTCTCCGCGGCCAAGCTGTCCTTCGCCTATGGCATGGGAAACGCCATGGCGTTCCCGATGTCGGTTGGCGCAACCGCGGTGTTGTTGGCGCAGCGGCCGACTCCCGACATCGTGTTCGAGATCATGCGCCGTCACCGGCCGACCGTGTTCTTCGGCGTGCCGACGCTCTACGCCTCGCTGCTCGCGCACGAGAACATGACGCACGGCGCCGGCTCCGATCGGCTGCGGCTCGCCATTTCCGCCGGCGAAGCGCTACCCAGCCATCTCGGCGAGCGATGGCGCGCGGTGGCCGGCATCGATGTGCTCGACGGCATTGGCTCGACCGAAATGTTCCAGACCTTCCTCAGCAACCGGCCGGGCGACGTGCGCTACGGCACGACCGGCAAACCCGTCCCCGGTTACGAGATCAAGATCGTTGACGAGCACGGCAGCCTGGTCGCCGACGGCGAAATCGGCGAACTTATCGTGCGCGGCCCGACCGCCGGCGAGGGCTACTGGAACCAGCGCGCCAAAAGCCGGCGCACTTTCATCGGCGAATGGACCCATACCGGCGATAAATATTTGCGCGATCCGGAGGGCTACTACCGGTATTGCGGACGCACCGATGACATGTTCAAGGTCAGCGGCATTTGGGTGTCGCCATTCGAGGTCGAAGCGGCACTCGCCTCGCACGAGGCTGTGCTCGAGGCCGCGGTCATCGGTAAGAAGGATACTGACGGACTGATCAAGCCGAAGGCCTTCATCGTGCTGCGCAACGGCTACGCCGCCGACGAGGGGCTCATGGAAGCGCTGCGCGCGCACGTGAAGAAATGCGCCGGGCCATGGAAGTATCCGCGCTGGATCGATGTCCGCCCCGATTTGCCGCGCACTCCGACCGGGAAAATCCAGCGGTTCAAACTGCGGGAGTTGGAATCGTAGTGGAGCGGAGCGACAAAGCAGTCCAGTTATCGCTTCGCACCCCTGCTTTGCTTCGCTCGCACTCGGTCACTGCTCGAACAACCGCTGCACCAGCCGTCGCGCCAGCACGCCGGCAACGCGGCGGCGATAGTGGCCGGGCGTGAACGTCGTCTTCATCGCCATGATCTGGTCGCGCACGAGCGCGTCGAGCCCGGCGAACAGGCGCTGATCGAGCGCGCTGCCGCAGAGTTCGGTGGTGCCGGCAAGCCGCACCGGGCGCGGATTGGTGCCGGTAAAAGCGACGCGCAGATCGACGAGCTTGTCGCCCTCGCGCCGCAACGCCACGGCAACGCCGGTGACGGGATATTCGATGGAACGGCGAATGCGGATCTTGTCGTAGGCCGAGCGCAGGCCCGGAGTATTTTTCGCGCGCACGGCGGTGATGACCTCGCCCGGGCGCAGCGACAGAAAATATTTGCCGTCGCCGCGCGTCTGCGTGACCGGCTCGTCCTGGCGGGCATAGCCGATATAGAGGTCGGCGAGCGGCATCGTCCGCCTTCCCGCCGGACCGGCAGTGTCGATCTCGGCATCGAGCGTGAGCAGCGCCGGCGCGAGGTCGCCGCTGAAGGTGGCAAAGCACACGCCGCGGCTCTTCGGCGCCACGTGGCAGATTCCGCCGGTGGTCTTGAGGCAGTGACGATTCGCCTCCCGCCACCATTCGCTCTGATTGTAGTAGATGCATCTCGTGTCGAGCGCGAGATTGCCGCCGACGGTGCCCATGTTGCGGTGGGTCGGCCCGGCGATATGCGCGGCCGCCTGCGCCACCACCGGATAGTGCCGCGCCGCTTGCGGGTGCGCGGCGAGCTCGGAGAGCTTGACGGCGGCGCCGATCTCGAGCGACTGCCCGTCCGCCTTGATGTCGCGCAGCTCACTGACGCCGTTGATGTCGATGAGCACCGGCGGGGCGAGGATGCCGCGCCGGATGTTCACCATCAGATCGGTGCCGCCGCCGAGGAGCCGGCTGTCGCCATGCGCCGCGCGCGCTTCGAGCAACTCATCGAGCGTGCGCGGGCGCACCAGCGAAAATTCCGGCAGCGCATCCATTACGCGCCACGCCCGTTTCCACCCTCCCCTCGCCGGGAAGGTGCAGCGCGGCGCCGCCTTTCCAGTGCGGCAAAGACGCGATCCGGCGTCACCGGCAGATCGTTGAAGCGCAGCCCCGTGGCGTCAGCGATGGCGTTGGTCAGCGCCGGCAGAAACGCTGCCAGCGAGCCCTCGCCCGCTTCCTTGGCGCCGAAAGGCCCGTGCGGGTCGTTGCTCTCGACGATGCCCACTTCGATCGGCGGGGAATCCTGGATCGTGGGCACGCGGTAGTCGAGCATGTTGGCGGTGAGCATCAGGCCGTCGTGATAGGCGGCCTCCTCGCTCATCGCCTGGCCCATGCCCATCCACACCGAACCCTGCACCTGGCCCTCGACCGTGAGCCGGTTGAGCGCCTTGCCGCAATCATGCGCGACCCACACCCTGTCGACGGTGACCACGCCGGTCTCCTCGTCGACACTGACTTCCACAACCTGCGCCGAGTAGCTGTAGCCCATGCTGCCGCCGATCGCCGCGCCGCGATATTTTTTGCCGCCGTGCGATTCGGGAAGCGTCGAATAGGTGCCGGTGACGGTGATCGTGCCGCTGTCCTTCAGCGCCTCGGTGACGACCTCGCTGAACGTCAAGCCCTTGTCCTGCGCGCCGGCGCGATAGAGTTCGCCCAGGCACTCGATTTCGCCGGGCTTCGCCTCGAGTTTGCGCGCCGCGGCGGCGATGAGCATGGCCTTGAGATTGTTTGCGGCGTCGATCGCGGCGTTGCCGACGATGAAAGTGACGCGTGAGGAATAGGAGCCGTTGTCCTTCGGCACCACGTCGCTGTCGCCACTGATGATGCGGATGCGCGAAAGATCGAGACCGAGCACTTCGGCGACGCTTTGGACGAGAATGGTCGACGAGCCCTGGCCGATATCGGCGGCGCCTGTCAGCAGCACGATCGAGCCGTCGAAATCCAGCTTGAGCTTGACCGTCGCATGCGGCTCGCCGGTCCAGTTTACCGGCTTCGAGGCGCCGCTGATGTAGTGCGAGCAGGCCATGCCGAGACCCTTGCCGCGCGGCAGTTTGCCCTTGCGCGCCCTCCAGCCGCTCGCCGCTTCCACCCAATCGAGGCATTGCGGCAGCCCGTAGCTGTTCACCATGAGGTCATTGTCGGTAAAAGTCGGGGCGCTCATCAGGTTGGCGCGGCGCAATGCGAACGGATCGATGCCAAGCGCGGGCGCCATCTCGTCGAGCAGACTCTCGAAGGCGAAGCGGATGTCGACCGTGCCGTGACCACGGAAGGCGCCGCATGGCGGCGTGTTGGTAAGGACGCGTTTGCCGAGATATTTCACGTTGTGCAGATCGTAGATCGCATACAGCATCGAGCCGGCATAGAGGATGGTGACGATGCCGTAGCCCGAATGGGCGCCGCCGCGCTGGATGCATTCGCATTCCACGGCGATGATGCGGCCATCCTTGCGCATGCCGATCTTGAGGTGGATGTCGGTTTCCGGCCGGCCGCGATGGGTAATGAACGTCTCCTCGCGGTTGACCATGATGCGCACGCAGCCGCCGGACTTGCGCGCCAACAGCGCGGCGATCAGTTCGACATTGAGCGCCTCGGTGCGGCAGCCGAAGCCGCCGCCGACATGCGGCTTGATCACGCGAATGCGCGACATATCCATGCCAAGCGTCTGCGACAGCATGAGGTGGACGTAATAAGGCACCTGGGTCGAGGCGTGGACGGTGATGCGGTCGCGCACCGCGTCGTAGTCGGCAAGCGCCGCATGCATCTCCATCTGGTTCTGGCAGACCTCGGCGCAATTGTAGGTGCCTTCGCGTACGAGGTCGGCGGCGGCGAAGCCGGCCGCGACATCGCCCAGCTCGAAATAAACATCGCGCTCGATGTTGTGCGGCCGGTGCGCGTGAATATCGACGGCATCGACTGCCATGGCGGCATGCGCGCTATGGTAGGCTGGGAGTTCGCGAACCTTGAGCTTGATGCGCCGCAGCGCTTCCTTCGCGGTCGCATCGTCAACGGCGGCAACGGCGGCGACCGGCTCGCCGCTGTAGCGCACGCGCTCGCGCGCCAGCGGATGCTCGCTGCGCGCGATCGGAAGCACGCCGAAGGTACTGGCGCAATCGGCGCCGGTGACGATCGCTTTGACGCCCGGCAGTTTCGCCGCCGCGGAGATATCGACCTCGAGGATTTCGGCGTGCGAATAGGGACTGCGGAAGATACGCCCGGCGAGCATCCCCGGCGCGATAAAATCGGCCGTGTATTTGGCCCGTCCGGAGACTTTTTCCGGGCCGTCGACCATCGGCACATAGGCGCCGATCGTGTGCGCCGGCGCGATTTCGTTCACGGCGACGCTCCGGCGGCGCACAGTTCGGCGGCATGCTTTACCGCCTCGATGATTTTCACATATCCGGTGCAGCGGCAAATGTTGCTGCCGAGCGCTTCGCGAATCTCATCCTCACTCGGATGCTTATTGCGCCGCAGCAGGCCGGCCGATGCCATGATGAATCCCGGCGTGCAATAGCCGCATTGGGAGCCGAGCTTTTCGTGGAACCCGCGCTGGACCGCGGACAGGCGACCATCCGTCGCCAGTGATTCGACCGTATCGACCTTGAGGCCGTCGACGACCGCGGCGAGCGTGAGACAGGACAAACACGGCTGATTGTCGATCAAAACAGTGCAGGCGCCGCACTCACCACCATCGCACCCCGTTTTCGTTCCGGTCAGCCCGACGGTTTCCCGCAAATAATCCAGCAAAAGCAAGTTGTCAGGAATTGCATCGCGCCGTGCGCGGCCGTTGAGCATAAGCTGAAGAATGCGCGCCATGCGGGGGTATCATCGGCTTTTCTATTTATGCCGCTCTTCATACCAGCAACCACGCGCCGGTTCAAATCGCGCGCGCATCGGCAAGCGGATTTGCCGCACCGTCTCGCTCTCAGATGTCGCGGAAGCGGGCGATGACTTGGTCTGGAATCGGTTTCGATTTGATCAGCGATGGATCGGCCGCATCGTGGATTGCCCACACGCGGGTCTCGCGGCCCTCGACCGCGAGCTCGCCGCGCACAAACAGCCGGTGTGTGACATCGAAGCTCGACCGGCGGAACTCGCTCACTTGCGACGTGAGTTCCACGACGTCGCCGAAGGATGCGGGGGCGAGGAAACGCGCGCTCGCATCGACCAGGGGGAGGCCGATGATCCCGAAAGCGCCGGCAAGCTCGGCCGGCTCCAGAGCAAGCGCCGCGGCAAACAGCATCCACGTGCCCCAGTCGAAGAACTCGAAGACACGGCTGTTGAAAACGATACCCGCCGGGTCACAGTGCCCCCATTCGATGGTGAATTGCCGTCGGTTGACGAAATTGGCCATGATTCATCCGTCTTTGAGCCGGCATCGGAGCGTGGCTCGGCGACCGCTGTCAAATTTGAGCGTTTGTGGGTCTGCCTAATAATGCATCAATATGAACGAGGGTCCTTAGGCGATCTCTGCTTAATAAATAGGCGGCCATTCGTGCGCACCCGGATTCAAATTGAGCGCCAGTTAGTCTGGCGATCATCGTCATGTCTTGAATCGAATATATCCCAATGAGTTAGTGCGGGCGTACGGTTGGCACACTCCTTGCGAACCGGCATTCCGCGTGACGGCGCCGGGCCGGTCACGGGCGTCTAACAGAGGACATCGCGATGCTCAAACCAACTAACGCGGTCGTCAAGCGACCGCGGGCCGGCCGTTGGCTAACCGCCGCGGCCGCTCTCGCTCTGGGGCTGACGGCGGCGCTGCCCGCCCGGGCCCAGGACACGATTAAGGTCGGCATTCTGCATTCGCTTTCCGGCACCATGGCGATCAGCGAGACGACGCTGAAAGACGTCGTGCTCATGCTCATCGACGAGCAGAACAAAAAGGGCGGCGTGCTCGGCAAGAAGCTCGAGGCCGTGGTGGTCGATCCGGCCTCGAACTGGCCGTTGTTCGCGGAAAAGGCCCGCGAGTTGATCAGCAAGGACAAGGTCGCCGTCGTGTTCGGTTGCTGGACATCGGTGTCCCGCAAGTCGGTGCTGCCGGTGTTCAAGGAGCTCAACAGCCTGCTGTTCTATCCAGTGCAATACGAGGGCGAAGAGAGCGAGCGTAACGTGATCTACACCGGCGCCGCGCCGAACCAGCAGGCGATCCCGGCGGTGGATTATCTCGCCAGCCCGGAAGGTGGCTCGGTGAAGCGCTGGGTGCTGGAAGGCACCGACTACGTCTATCCGCGCACCACCAACAAGATCCTTGAGGCGTACCTCAAAGAGGTGCTCAAGGTCAGCCCCGATGACATCATGATCAACTACACGCCGTTCGGCTTCGCCGACTGGCAGACCGAGGTCGCCGCGATCAAGAAGTTCGGCTCGGCGGGCAAGAAGACGGCGGTGGTGTCGACCATCAATGGCGACGCCAACGTGCCGTTCTACAAGGAGCTGGGCAACCAGGGCATCAAGGCGACCGACATTCCCGTCGTCGCGTTCTCGGTCGGCGAAGAGGAACTTGCCGGCCTCGACACCAAGCCGCTGGTCGGCCACCTCGCCGCCTGGAACTACTTCGAGTCGATCAAGACCCCGGCGAACGAGGCCTTCATCAAGGAATGGCACGACTTCATCAAGAACCCGAAGCGGACCACCAATGACCCGATGGAAGCCCATTACATCGGCTTCAACATGTGGGTGAAAGCGGTGGAGAAGGTGAAGTCGACCGATCCCGACAAGGTCATCGAAGCACTGCCCGGCACCAAGGCGCCGAACCTGACCGGCGGCGTGTCCGAACTGTTGCCGAACCACCACATCACCAAACCGGTCTTCATCGGCGAAATCCGCGCCGATGGCCAGTTCGACGTTGTGTGGAAAACCAAAGACCTCGTCCCCGGCGCAGCTTGGTCGCCTTACCTGCCCGGCTCGAAAGATCTCGACGCCGACTGGGTGACGCTGAAGTGCGGCAACTACAACAGGGTGACGAAGAAGTGCGGCGGCGCCTAATGAACGCGGTCCCGACACTTTGACAGCGACCTCGCGGGAAGGCGGCGTCTCGCCTTCCCGCATTCAAGAGCATGGTGGACACCGATTTCGGAAAAGATCATGCTCCAAAAAAAACTAGAGCCTGGTTCTGACTCGTCAGAACGGATGAAGCTCCAGTCCGGGGAACCCCGCGATGCGTTTCAGCCGAGCTCGCCTCGCCGCTTTGCTATTGGCCTTCAGCTTCGCGCTGAGCGGTGCGGCTGCGCAGGCCGAGAGCCTCGATCAGGCGCTCGCCCATTTCACCGCCGACGACTTCAGCGAGACCATGAACGGCGTCAAAGAGGTCGCCGCCAGCGGCGATCCACGAGCCGCCACGATCATCCACGCCTTGCAGGACGGCAAGCTGATGTTCAGTGCCGAGCGCAAGGCGGTCTACATCAAAGATGATTCCGGCAAGCTGACCGACGCGGCAACCGGCGAGCCGATCACCGGCGACGCGCCCGCAGACGTCGACAATGTCCGCCTCAACAATCGCCTGCGCGGAGCCATCGACGCCGCGCTCGGAGGGCTGACGCTCCTCGCCAGCGATCCCGGCACGCGTTTCGATGCGGCGCAGGCGGTGTTCAAATCGCGCGCCGTGAGCGCGCTGCCGACTCTCGACACCGCCATCGCCAAGGAACCGGACTCGCGGGTCAAGCAGGCGCTGATCGAGGCGCGCGCCGCGGTCATCCTGTCCAGCGACAGGGCCGGCGATGAGGACAAGCTCGCCGCCGTGGACATTGTTCGCCAGCGCGGCGACCAGGATGCTTTGGCGCTGCTCTCGAGCCTGCCGGCCGACACCTCGGCGCCGGTCATGAAAAGCGCATCCGCCGCGATCGCCGCCGTCAAGAACCGCCTCGCTTTGTGGAGTACGGTGCAAAACACCTGGTACGGAATTTCCCTTGGCTCGGTGCTGCTGCTCGCGGCCATCGGGCTTGCCATCACCTTCGGCGTCATGGGCGTCATCAACATGGCCCACGGCGAGATGGTCATGCTCGGCGCCTATGTCACCTTCGTCGTGCAGGAGGTGATCCGGGCGAGAGACCCGGCATTGTTCGACTATTCGCTGGCGATCGCCATTCCGTTGTCTTTCCTGGTCGCCGGTTGCGTCGGCATATTGATCGAGCGCTGCATCATCCGCTTCCTCTACGGCCGGCCGCTGGAGACGTTGCTCGCCACCTGGGGACTGTCGTTGATCCTCCAGCAAGCGGTGCGCACGACGTTCGGACCGAACAATCGCGAGGTCGGCAATCCGTCGTGGATGAGCGGCGCGTTCGATGTCGGCGGCATCACCATCACCTATAATCGCCTTTGGATCATCTGTTTCGCCCTTGCCGTGTTCGTGGCGCTGCTCGCGCTGCTGCGTTTCACGCGGTTCGGGCTGGAAATGCGCGCGGTGACGCAGAACCGCGCCATGGCGGCTTCGGTGGGCATCCGCACCAGCCGGGTCGACGCGCTCACCTTCGGGCTCGGCTCTGGAATCGCCGGCATGGCCGGCGTGGCGCTGTCGCAGATCGACAATGTCAGCCCCAATCTCGGTCAAGGCTACATCATCGACAGCTTCATGGTCGTAGTGTTCGGCGGCGTCGGCAATCTATGGGGCACGCTGGTCGGCTCGTTTGTGCTTGGCATCGCCAACAAGTTCCTCGAACCCTATGCCGGCGCGGTGCTGGGCAAGATCGCGATTCTCGTGCTTATCATCCTCTTCATCCAGAAGCGTCCGCGGGGATTGTTCGCCCTCAAGGGCCGGGCGGTGGAAGCATGAGCGCCCCCAGTTTGTCGCGCGCGCGTGCCCTTCCGCCACGGCGCGGTCGAGCGGAGAGATTAGCAGTTCACGGAGCGCGCCCGTGACCACGCATATTCTCATCCGCTCGCTCGATCGCGGCGCCGCGATCTTCCTGATCGCGCTGGCCGCCATTGCCGTGCTGGTGCCGATGCTCAACCTGGCGCTGCCGCAATCCTCCGCGCTGCATCTGCCGACATACTTGGTCGCGCTGTTCGGGAAATACGCCTGTTACGCGCTGCTGGCGCTGGCGATCGATCTGATCTGGGGGTTCTGCGGCATTCTCTCGCTCGGCCACGGCGCCTTCTTTGCGCTCGGTGGCTACGCCATGGGCATGTATCTGATGCGGCAAATCGGCACCCGTGGCGTCTATGCCGATCCGATCCTGCCGGATTTCATGGTGTTCCTGAACTGGAAGGAGCTGCCGGTCTACTGGTACGGCTTCCAGCATTTTGCCTATGCCGCGCTGATGGTGGTGCTGGTGCCGGGCGTGCTCGCCTTCGTCTTCGGCTGGTTCGCGTTCCGCAGCCGCGTCACTGGGGTCTATCTGTCGATCATCACCCAGGCGCTCACCTTTGCGCTGATGCTCGGATTTTTCCGCAACAATTTCGGGTTCGGCGGCAACAACGGCCTGACCGATTTCAAGGACCTTCTCGGCTTCAACGTGCAGGCCGAGGTCACGCGCGCGGCGCTGTTCTCGATCTCCTGTGGAGCGCTCATGCTCGGCTTTCTCGTCTGCCGCGCCATCGTCACGTCGAAATTCGGCAAGGTGCTGATCGCCATCCGCGATGCGGAAGCGCGCACGCGGTTCCTCGGCTACCGCGTGGAATCCTACAAACTTCTGGTGTTCACACTGTCGGCCGGCATGGCCGGCATCGCCGGCGCGCTTTACGTGCCGCAGGTCGGCATCATCAATCCGAGCGAATTCGCGCCCGGCAATTCGATCGAGGCGGTGATCTGGGTCGCGGTCGGCGGACGCGGCACGCTCACTGGCGCGGTGGTCGGGGCCGTGCTGGTCAATTACGCCAAGACGTTCTTCACCTCGGGGCCGCTGGCTCCCTACTGGCTGTTCATGCTCGGCGGGCTGTTCATCGCCGTGACGCTGCTGTTGCCGCGCGGCATCGTCGGCACGTTGCGGCACTGGACGGCGCTGCGCCGCGCCCGCGCCTCCGCCGCCGCCGAGGACGGCGTCACCTCGCCGCTCCCGGCGGAATGAGGATCGCGCCATGGAAGCCCTGACCACCGCGCTCCTCTATCTCGACGGCGTCACCGTGTCGTTCGACGGCTTCAAGGCACTCGACAATCTCTCCTTCGCCATCGAGCCCGGCGAAATGCGGGCGATCATCGGACCGAACGGCGCCGGCAAGACGACGATGATGGACGTGGTCACCGGCAAGACCCGGCCGGACCTGGGCGACGTCATGTTCGACGGCGTGTACAATCTGACGCGGCTCGACGAGACCGAAATCGCCGAATTGGGCATCGGCCGCAAGTTCCAGAAAGCGACCGTGTTCGAGGGCCATACGGTTGCCGACAATATCGAGCTGGCGCTCAAGTCGGACCGCCGCGCCCGCGCCGCGCTGTGGTGGCGGGAGAGCGCGGATGAGCGTCGTCGCATCGATCAAATCCTGGACACCGTTCGACTCTCGAACGTGCGCGACCGCCTCGCCGGCAGCTTGGCGCACGGGCAGAAACAATGGCTCGAAATCGGCATGTTGTTGGCGCAGGATCCGAAACTGCTCCTGGTGGACGAGCCGGTCGCCGGCATGACCGATGCGGAGACCCGGCAGACGGCAGAGTTGCTCAAGCAGATCAATCGCGATCGCACCGTCGTCGTGGTCGAGCACGACATGGCCTTCGTGCGCGACCTCGGCGTCAAGGTGACCTGTCTGCACGAGGGCGCGGTGCTCGCCGAGGGTACGATCGACCAGGTGTCGGCGAACGAGCGCGTGGTGGAGGTGTATCTGGGAAGATAGCGCTGCGATCCGGCCGCATGCGATCCCTCAACTGAGTCAATGACCATGCTCGAGGTAAACGCCATCGATCTTCACTACGGCGCAGCGCAGGCCTTGCGCGCCGTCTCGCTCAAGGCCGAGCCGGGCAAAGTCACCTGCGTGCTCGGCCGCAACGGGGTCGGCAAGACCAGCCTTCTCGACGCGCTGGCCGGCCAGCACCCGGTCAGCCGCGGCACAATCACCTGGGAGGGCCACGACATCACCGCGCTCAAGCCGCCGGAGCGCGCCCGGCGCGGTATTTCCTATGTGCCGCAAGGTCGTGAAATCTTCCCGCTGCTGACGGTCGAGGAAAATTTGAAGACCGGCTTTGCGCCACTCAGGCGCGACGAGCGCAGCGTGCCAGACGACGTGTTCTCACTGTTCCCGGTGCTCGGGGACATGCTGCGCCGGCGCGGCGGCGATCTGTCGGGCGGCCAGCAGCAGCAGCTCGCCATCGGGCGGGCGCTGGTGATGCGGCCGCGGCTTCTCCTGCTCGACGAGCCGACCGAAGGCATTCAGCCCTCGATCATCAAGGATATCGGGCGCGCCATCGCCTATCTGCGGGCGCTGGGCAAGATCGCGATCGTGCTGGTCGAGCAATATCTCGACTTTGCCCGCGAACTTGGCGACCATTTCGCGGTCATGGAACGCGGCGCCATCGTCTATGACTGCAGCCGCGACACCCTGGACGAAGAGGAGCTACGCCGGGCGATGGCGATTTGATGTCTCATTTGCTGGCAGTGGACGCGCCGTCACGCAAGGAGGTCTTCGCCGCCAATCGCGCGGTCGGCCGCCTCGCCTTAGCCGTCACCGCGGCGTCGGGCGCGAGCCGTCGCGCACGCGTGCATGAAGCGGGCGCCCTGCGGGCGCGCTTTCCCAATGGCAATGGCGGCGGATCGCTCGATGCCGTTCTCGTCAACACCGCCGGCGGCATGGCTGGCGGCGACCGCTTCTCAATCGACATCAAACTCGGCGCCAGCGCCCGGCTCACCGTCACCACGGCCGCGGCCGAAAAGGTCTATCGCTCGCTCGGGCCGGAGACGACCATGGGCGTGAAGCTCGAAGTCGGCACCGGCGGCGCCCTTGCCTGGTTGCCGCAGGAGACCATCCTCTTCGATCAGGCGCGGCTGCGGCGCACCATCGACATGAAGCTTGCCCGCGACGCCGGTCTCCTCCTCAGCGAAGCCGTGGTCTTTGGCCGCTCCGCCATGGGCGAGGCCGTCCTGTCCGGGCACTGCTTCGACCGCTGGCGGCTGCGCGTCGACGGGACGCTGATCTTCGCCGAAGCGATGCGCCTCGACGGCGCAATCGCGCAACGGCTGGCGGAAAGCGCGGTCGCCGGCAAGAGCGTCGCTGTCGCCAGCGTGATCAAGGTTCCCGGCGACGGCGCCGACATCGCCGCGGTCCGCGCGCTCAAGGAAACATTCGCCGGCGAAGTCGGCGCGTCGGCCTGGAACGGGCTTGCCGCGGTCCGTCTGGTCGCCGCCGACGGCGCGGCCCTGCGTCATGATCTCGTCAGCGTATTGACGACGCTTAATGCCGGGCCGCTGCCGCGGCTGTGGCTGAACTAGAGGCACCCATGCATCTCACCCCGCGCGAGAAGGACAAATTGTTGATCGCCATGGCGGCGATGGTGGCGCGGCGGCGGCTCGATCGCGGGGTCAAGCTCAATCATCCCGAGGCCGTCGCCCTCATCTCCGACTTCATCCTCGAAGGCGCGCGTGACGGCCGCAGCGTGGCCGAGCTGATGGAAAAAGGCGCTCACGTGCTCACCCGCGCGCAGGTGATGGACGGCATCGCCGAGATGATTCCCGAAATACAGGTCGAAGCAACGTTCCCGGACGGCACCAAGCTGGTGACGGTGCACGAGCCGATACGATGACCCCTGTTTCCCGCTCCGACGAGGCGGAGGTTTGCTGACGGAGGGCGAAATGATCCCGGGCGAATATTTCATCGGGGACGGTGAGATCGAGCTCAACAAAGGCCGCAAGAGCGCGACGCTCACGGTTGCCAATACCGGCGACCGACCGATCCAGGTCGGCTCGCATTACCATTTCTTCGAGACCAATCCGGCGCTGAAATTCGACCGCAAAAAGGCGCGCGGCATGCGCCTCGATATTCCCGCCGGCACCGCCGTGCGCTTCGAGCCCGGCCAGACGCGCGAGGTCAAGCTGGTGGCGCTCGCGGGAACGCGCACCGTCTACGGCTTTCGGCAGGAGATCATGGGGAGGCTGCGAGAATCATGACGGGCGGGTTTGCGCAAACCCGCCCGTCACATTCTCAGCGTCGCTACCAGCGCTGGGAACCAGGATCAGACGGCACTCGGCGCGATTCCGGTAGCCGCCTCAGCACCGAGGCCTGTCTGACCTTGGCGACCTCCCGCATCCGGCAGAGCCGAACACAAGCGATCTGAAAGCGAGGATATTGATGAGCCGGCGCGATGCAAGCAAAAGTGTGCACTGTCGCTCCAGCGCAATGCGCTGGGGATAATGTTGGGGATTTGTCGGAACCGGAGGATTGATCATGGCCGGTGCAGCGAACGAAGGCTCAACAAAGAGAACCGAAATCGCCCTGGTGTTGCAGGGCGGCGGCGCGCTGGGCGCTTATGAATGGGGCGCGATTCTGGCGTTGTTCGATCTGATGGATCAAGCGGCTGCCGCCGGACGAGACCTTACTTTGCGCATCGTCACCGGCGTTTCGATCGGCGCCATCAATGCGGCCTGCATCGTCGGCGCCAGCGACCGCAGCGACGCACGCGCGCGGCTTGGCGCGTTGTGGAACGATTTCATGATCAAGGCGCCTGCGTTCGTGCCGACGGCGGTGAGCTCCAACGTCGCGCTTTTCGAAGTGCCGCACTTTTACCGATTCTCGCCGGGCTGGAATTTCACCTATCTGTACGAAACCCGCGAACTGCTGACCACGTTGTCGGAGCACGTGGATTTTGCGGCGCTCAACAACAGCAAGACCGCCTTTGTTGTCACCGCCGCCGACGTGACGAGCGGCCAGCTCACTTGGTTCGCCAATCAAAAAATCCGCAAGATTGAGCGGAGAAGGATCGAGCCAAAGCACGTGCTCGCCAGCAGCAGTCTGGCGCCGCAATTTCCCGCAACGCAAATCGGCGACGGCGCCGACGCGCCCTGCTATTGGGACGGCGGCCTGATCGACAATACGCCGTTCGGCGCCGCCATCGACGCGTTGGACCCGGACCCGAATGTCGGCAAACTGCTCGTGGTGATGAACCTCTTTCCCCTGCGAGTGAAACGAATGCCGGGGAGCTATACCGAGGTCACGGAGCGCGTCGACCAGCTGCGCTTCGGTAATCGCTTGCGCCAGGACGCCAGCACCGCCACGCAATTCAACAAGCTGATTGCTGCTATCTGGCGCCTGGCCGCGCTCGTTCCCGAACTGCCGCCCGACCTGCGCGCCCTGATGGCCGATTATAAGATCGTCGAGCCGATCGAAATCACGCTCGCGCCCGAGGATTCCTTTGAGGATCCCTATGGCTTTCGCGACTTCTCGCAGCAGGGCATCGAGGAGCGGCGCGACCGCGGCCGCGCCATTGCCCGCGATACGCTGAAAAAGTTCTTGCCCGAAAAAATCGCCGCCTGAAAGGAGCCGTTGATGCCGACCAAAATATCGCGCGCCGTCTATGCCGACATGTTCGGGCCGACCAAAGGCGACCGCGTGCGGCTTGCCGACACCGATCTCATCATCGAGGTCGAGAAGGATTTTTGCACCTACGGCGAGGAAGTGAAGTTCGGCGGCGGCAAGGTGATCCGCGACGGCATGGGGCAGAGCCAGATCGCCAACAAGCAGGGCGCGGTCGACACCGCCATCACCAACGCCCTCATTCTCGACCATTGGGGAATCGTCAAGGCCGATATCGGGCTCAAGGACGGAAAGATCTTCGCCATCGGCAAGGCCGGCAATCCGGACATCCAGCCCGGCGTCACCATCGTCATCGGCCCGGGCACCGAGGTGATCGCCGGCGAGGGCAAGATCCTCACCGCCGGCGGCTTCGACACTCACATCCACTTCATCTGCCCGCAGCAGGTCGAGGAAGCGCTGATGGCGGGCGTGACTTCCATGCTCGGCGGCGGCACCGGCCCGGCGCACGGTACCTTTGCCACCACCTGCACGCCCGGTCCCTGGCACATCGCGCGCATGATCCAGGCGGCCGACGGCCTGCCGGTTAATCTCGGCTTCGCCGGCAAGGGCAACGCCTCGCGCCCGGCGGCGCTCGAGGAAATGATCAAGGCCGGCGCCTGCGCGCTCAAGCTGCACGAAGACTGGGGCACGACGCCGGCGGCGATCGACTGCTGCCTCGCGGTCGCCGACGATTACGACGTCCAGGTGATGATCCACACCGACACGCTCAACGAATCCGGCTTCGTCGAGGACACCATCAAGGCGTTCAAGGGCCGCACCATCCACGCCTTGCACACCGAAGGCGCCGGCGGCGGCCACGCGCCCGACATCATCAAGGTCGCGGGATTGAAGAACGTGCTGCCGTCCTCGACCAATCCGACGCGGCCCTACACGCGGAACACGATCGACGAACACCTCGACATGCTGATGGTGTGCCACCATCTCGACCCCTCGATCGCCGAGGACCTCGCCTTCGCCGAGAGCCGCATCCGCAAGGAGACGATCGCGGCCGAGGACATCCTGCACGACATCGGCGCGCTTTCGATGATGTCGTCGGATTCGCAGGCCATGGGCCGCGTCGGCGAGGTGATCATCCGCACCTGGCAGACCGCCGACAAGATGAAGAAGCAGCGCGGACGATTGCAGCAGGAGAAGGGCGACAACGACAACGCGCGGGTGAAACGCTACGTCGCCAAATACACCATCAATCCGGCGATCGCCCACGGCGTCTCGAAGTTGATCGGCTCGGTGGAGAAGGGCAAGCTCGCCGATCTGGTTTTGTGGTCGCCGGCGTTCTTCGGCGTCAAGCCCGATTGCGTCATCAAGGGCGGCTCGATCGTCGCCGCGCCGATGGGCGATCCCAACGCGTCGATCCCCACGCCGCAGCCGGTGCATTACCGGCCGATGTTCGCCGCTTTCGGCCGCGCGCGCACGGCATCCTCCGTCGTCTTCGCCTCGAAGGCCGCAGTCAAAGCCGGCCTGGGCAAGAAGCTCGGCATCGAGAAGGAACTCGTCGCGGTCGAAAACACGCGCGGCAAGATCTCGAAGAAGAGCATGATCCACAACGATTCGACGCCGAAGATCGAGGTCGATCCGGAGACCTATGAGGTGCGCGCCGACGGCGAACTCCTCACCTGCGCCCCAGCGGAAACGCTGCCGATGACGCAACGGTATTTTTTGTTTTGAGGTCGCGGTCACCTAGAGCATGATCCGGAAAAGTGGAAACCCGGTTTTCCGAAAAAGATCATGCTCCACTAAGGAAAACTGGAGCGCAATCGATTCAACCTGAAGAATTGCGCTCTAGTGGCGCGGGTTCGCACACTGCCTCGGGCGCCGTCTTTTGCTGCAGGAAACAGTTCGACCACAAAAAGGGGCTACCTTTCCACAAAATCCTCGCAGCGCTGGATCTGATCGTTCGCACCCCACGGCATGATCGGCACCGTGGAGGTCGAGTTCTTCGGCGAGCCCTCGATCAGCTTGTCGGAATAGACCATGTAGACCAGCACGTTGCGTTTGCTGTCGCAGCCGCGCACGATCTGCATCTTCTTGAAGAACAGCGAGCGGCGCTGGCGGAACATGTCCTCGCCCTGGACGAACTTGCTCTTGATGCGGATCGGGCCGATCTGCCGGCAGGCGAGTGAAATATCGGAGACCTCTTCGGCGACGCCGAGCCAGCCTTTGACGCCGCCGCGCTCCGGTACGGTGAAGTGGCAGGCGACGCCGTCGACCTCGGGATCGTCGATGCCATAGGTCGCGAGCTTGTCGTTCGGGGTGAGCAGCTTGAACACCGTCGAGCGCCTGAAGATCAGGTCCGGCTCGTCGGCGGCGCGCGCGGGCATCGCCGGCAAGGTGGCGAAGCACAGCAGAACAAGAACCTGCGCGATTTTCGATTGCGTATCAGCCATGGCACAGCGGCTCCTTATTTCTCCGACGACGTCGGCACGTTCGCGGTCTTGCCCGGCCATTTGCAGAGATCGGCGATCAGGCCCTTTTCGCACAGCGGGCGGCGGGCCGTACAGATGTAGCCCCTAGGATGGGTAGAGCGAAGCAAAACCCATCGCATTCTCGCGGATGCCGGATGATGGGTTTCGCAAGGGCTCAATCCATCCTACGGCTCTAATCACGATGCCATTCTTTCATCCTCCCTACGAAGTGGGGGAGGATAAACGCAATCATTCTCGCGGCGCGGCGGCGCCCGGGTTGTGCTCAATGCGTCAATGCGAGGAGCGTTGGCGACGAAGCAATCCGGAATGTCCTTGCCTCACCAACTGGACTGCTTCGCTCTTCCCTCGCAACGACAACGAAAGGAGATAAGGAGGCGGAACGCCGGCAAACGTGTTTTCGAAACCTCCGCATCTTTTCAGATGCGGCGCGCGTGCACCGGCACGCGCTCGCCTGACGGCGTTCCACCGCGGCTCTCACCGTCGCGCCTTTCGGCCCTAAGGCGCAGCTTCAGGCCAGGCTTCCTGGGACGTGGCGGGACGCATCGGTCCGGTACGGCCGCCCCAACCGGGGGGCGGAG
>Ga0187784_10000198_pt1 | contig 40951 bp, 36 predicted proteins | sample 1015_SJ02_MP15_2_FD_132964 | JGI IMG/M metagenome (GOLD analysis project Ga0187784, IMG submission 132964) | Tropical peat soil microbial communities from peatlands in Department of Meta, Colombia - 1015_SJ02_MP15_20_MG | ecosystem: Environmental > Terrestrial > Soil > Wetlands > Peat | place... | reverse complement strand
CTCACCCGACGATCGGCACCATGCTTGCGGCGCTTGCGATCGCCTCGCTCGGCGGCCGAGCAGCTCTCGATCTCCTGCCGGGGTTCGCGGCTTCGGTACTGCAAAGCGGCCCCATAGGGCTTGCCTGGCTGGTGTCGGCATCGGGCGTGGGAGCGATCTTGGGCGGGTTCTGGGTCGGCCAGCGGGGTCTTCGGCTCAATCTGGAAGCCGTCGTCATCCTCAATCTTCTGCTCACCGGGATCGGGCTGCTGGTTTTTTCGTTGGGCTTAACTTACGCCCTCTCGCTTATTTGCATCCTGGCGGTCGGGATTTCGCTTGGCGTCAACAGCGTCGGCTGCCAGACGGTCATTCAGATAGCGGCGGAAGGAAGCTACAGCGGGCGCGTTCTGGGCCTCTATGGGATGCTTCACCGGGGCGCGGCCGGACTTGGCTCCTTGATCATGGGCTGCACCTCATCCTTTCTCGGCCTCCAGGCCTCGGTTGCGATCGGCGCCCTGTTCTGCGCGCTTTCCTGGGTATTGCTGCGACGGCGCCGCAAACTGGCCGATCTTGCCGCCTAGCCCGGCCCAGGCGGCATGAGACCTCATCGAGTTTCGCGGCCGAGGATATCGACCGTCGCGTCGTCGCGACAGGGCGCTCAAAAAGCAATCGTCCGTCGGGCTTGGCGCCAGCGCGAGCTTGTCGGGATTTTTCGAGCCGATCAGACCGTGGGTGCTCGCCGATACCGGCGGAACGCCGTCAGCGCCGCATCGAGTCGAGCCTCGCGCGCAAGCGCGATCATTCCCGGTCTGCCCTCACTTGGAAAAACGGGTCTCATTTCCGCCCCGCCAGGGTTTTACCCCGGGGCATCGATGATATGCCACGCCGTAAACCGATCGGCCCATTCACCACGCCCCGGTCGATGCACGCCGCTCAAGGGGCGATATGCAAGAGCGGGTCGAGGCCGCCCCACGATCCCGCTCGCGGGATTGCCTCTATCGCTCCGGTCAGAGAGTTTCGGCGGAAAAGCAAGGAGGCGCGACCGGACAGCTCCGCCGCCTTGACGATCGAACCATCGGGCAGACTCACTCGCGAGCCGGCGGTTACGTAGCAGCCCGCCTCGACAACGCAGTCATCGCCGAGAGAAATGCCAATGCCGGAGTTCGCGCCTAACAGACAGCGCTCGCCAATCGTAATGATCTCAGTCCCACTGGCCGATCCGGTCCCCATGGTGGAGGCGCCTCCGCCGATATGGCTACCGTCGCCAACGACGACCCCCGCGCTGATCCGGCCTTCCACCATGGCAACGCCCAAGGTTCCCGCGTTGAAGTTGCAAGACCCTGCATGCAACACCGTGGTTCCGGCGGCGAGGTGCGCACCCAATCGAACCCGATCCGCGTCGGCGATTCTTACCCCCGGTGGACTCACGTAGTCCGTCATCCGCGGAATCTTGTCGATGCTCCCAACCGCCAGGGAACCACCGGCGGCACGCACCGCGATCCGGACATCGTCCACTTGATCGAGTGGACAGGGGCCAATCGACGTCCATGCGACGTTCACAAGCAGACCAAACATGCCTTCGAGATTGGCCTCATGGGGCCTGATCAGGCGATGGCTGAGCAAGTGCAGCCTCAGGTAAACGTCGTGCGGGTCGATCGGGGGAAGCCGCAGTGACGCGATGGCCGTTCGGACCGCGATAATATCGACGCCCCGGCGCCGATCCTTTCCCAGGCATGCGACCGCAGCCTGGCCCAGCTCCTCGGCCGCTTCCTCCGCCGACAGTCGGATTGTCCCGCCGGCGTCGAGACCGTCCGTCAGCCGCGGATGGGGAAACCAAGTGTCGAGAACCGCGCCATCCTCGGCCATCGTCGCCAAGCCCGAAGCCCATGAGCCGGAAGACCGAAGCTCTGCTTTCATCCTCCTTGACCTCTGACCATCCTGGCCGGCATCGCCAACCCGATTTGCCGTGTCCAACTCGGAATTTTCAAATCCGATCGGCACATCGGCGGTCGGACGCCGAGCCAATTCATCGGCCACGGCGAGTCCCGCGTTCCGAAGGACCGCTCCCATGACGAGGAAGTGTAGGCCAGGGTTGCCCGCGTTTGAAGGAGCCGAGCCGCGCCACCGGCGCGCGGCGGCTCGATCGCGGTCCGGATGTGGCGGAGCGTTCGGAAAATGAGGCGAAGGCCGCAGCCGAGGCCAAGCCCGCGTGTCGACCGTCCTCGGACAGGCTCCCGGACGAGGCTTGTGAGCCGCGGGGCCGCAGTGTTAGGGTGCCGACCCCAGGACGGGACCGTGAAAGGACGCCGATGAGCGTGATCGATCAGGGTACGGCGCCCGCGCCGCCTCCGCGCCTGGCAATGCCGCAGGTGGCGGAGCAGCAGCTATCGCTCTTCGAGATGACGCGCGTGCTGCGGGACAATTCGCTCGCCACCTATCGCGCCGAGTCCTACACCGCCGACATCCTCGACCGCCGGCTGCTCTGGAGGCACACCTTCATCGTCAACGAGCCCGGCGCGATCAAGCACATCCTGCTCGACAACGCCGCCAACTACCACAAGACGGAGATCACGCGCCGATTGCTCGAGCCCGGCCTCGGCCGCGGCCTGCTCACCAGCGAGGACGAGACCTGGCGGCGCCACCGCCGCATCATGGCGCCCGCCTTCGATCACCGCAGTATCGTCAGCTATTCGCCGATCATGATCGAGACGGCGTTGCGGCTGCTCGCCACGTGGGACGCTCTTCCCGCCGGCACCGCGGTCGACGTCGCCGCGGCGATGATGCGTGCGACGCTCGATATCATCTCGCGCACGATGTTCTCCACCGATTCCGACGGGATCGTCGGCATCGTCGAGCGCGACGTCGCACGCTATCAGGCGGAGATACGGCCGGAGCTCGCCGACCTCCTGGGGCTGCCGGCGTGGCTTTCCCGGCTCTGGGGCTCGCGCCGATCCACGAACATCTTCACCGAATTCGATCGCGCCATCGATCGATTGCTGGCGTCGCGCGAGCAAGCCGGGGAAGCTCAGCCCAAGGACCTCCTTGCCCGCCTCATCGCCGCGCGCGACGAGGAGACCGGCGGCGGCATGACCGCGCAGGAAGTGCGCGATCAGGTGGTCACCATCTTCATGGCCGGCCACGAGACCACGGCGGTGGCGCTGACCTGGACGTGGTACCTGCTCTCGCAGCACCCCGCCGCCGAGGCGAAGCTGCAGGACGAGCTGCGCGCGGTCCTGGGCGGACGTCCACCGGAGCACGGGGACCTCGCCAGGCTTCCCTATACGCGGATGGTGATCGAGGAGGCGATGCGCCTTTATCCGCCGGCGCATACGCTGTCGCGCGCCGCGCTCAAGCCGGACGAGGTGCTGGGCAAGCGCATCCCCAAGGGCGCGACCATCCTGATCGTGCCCTGGCTGCTCCACCGCAACCCCAAGCTCTGGGAGAGCCCCGAGCGTTTCGATCCCGAGCGCTTTGCCCCCGAGCGCGTGGCCCGGCGCCACCGCTTCGCCTATATCCCCTTCGGCGCCGGACCGCGCATCTGCATCGGCGCCGCTTTCGCCATGGCGGAGGCGATGCTGATCCTGGCAACCGTGGCGCAACGCTACCGGCTGCGGCTCCTGCCCGGCTTCCCGGTCGATCCGCAGGGCCTCATCACCTTGCGCCCGCGGCACGGAATGCGGATGACGCTGGAACGGCGGAACTGAGCAGGCGGGCGGCCTCTGCGTCCAAGGCTCCGGGCTCAACCGCTCTCTTCCTGCAGCGACAACAGGCCGGCATTGCCGCCCGAGGCGGTGGTGTCGATGCTGAGCGTGCGCTCGGCGGCGAAGCGGTGCAGGTAATGCGGCCCGCCGGCCTTGGGGCCGGTCCCGGACAGGCCCATGCCGCCGAAAGGCTGCACCCCCACCACCGCACCGATCATATTGCGATTGACATAGGTGTTGCCGATCGGCAGGCGCTGCTCGATGCGCGCCACCGTCTCGTCGATGCGGCTGTGGATGCCCAAGGTCAGGCCGTAGCCGGTGGCGGCGATGGCGTCGAGCACGCGATCGAGGGCGTCGCCCTGCCAGCGGATGACGTGCAGGATCGGTCCGAACACTTCGCCCCGAAGCAGGTCGAGGCGGTCGATCTCGAAAGCGCGCGGCGCGAAGAACGTGCCGTGCTCGGTCCCGGGCGGCAGGTCGAGCGCGCAAATGAGCCGGCCTTCCCGCGTCATGCGCTCGGCATGGCGCTCGAGCGCGGCGCGCGCCTCGTCGTCGATCACCGGGCCGATATCGGTGGCGATGAGGCCGGGATCGCCGATGACGAGCTCGCGCATCGCGCCGTCGAGCAGAGAGATGACCCGCGGCGCGATATCCTCTTGCACGAACAGCACGCGCAAGGCCGAGCAGCGCTGGCCGGCGCTGTCGAAGGCGGAAGCGATGACATCGGCCACGAGCTGCTCGGGAAGCGCCGATGAATCCGCGATGAGCGCGTTCTGGCCGCCGGTCTCGGCAATGAGCGGCACGATCGGCCCCGGCCGTTCCGCCAGCGCACGGTTGATGGCGCGCGCCGTCTCGGTCGAGCCGGTAAAGGCGACGCCGGCGATGCGGGGATCGGCCACCAACGGCGCCCCGACGCTGGTGCCGTCGCCCGGAAGCAAGGCCAGGACATCGCCGGGAATGCCGGCCTGGTGCAAGAGGCGCACGGCGGCGGCGGCGACGAGCGGGGTCTGCTCGGCGGGCTTGGCCACCACCGCGTTGCCGGCGGCGAGCGCCGCGACGACCTGGCCGGTGAAGATGGCCAGCGGAAAATTCCACGGCGCGATGCAGGCGAAGACGCCGCGGCCGTGCAGCGCCAGCGTATTGCGCTCTCCCGTCGGCCCCGGCAGCGTCTCGGCGGCGGCGAAGTCCGCGCGCGCGCGTTGCGCGTAATAGCGGCAGTAATCGACCGCCTCGCGCACTTCGGAGAGCGCATCGGGGATGGTCCGCCCGCCTTCGCGCAGGATGAGCGCCATGAGCGCGGGCAGGCGCGCCTCCATGAGCGCGGCGGCACGCTCGAGACGGGAGGCGCGCTCCTCGGCATTGACGCGATCCCAGCCCGGCGCCGCCGCGACGGCGCGCGCCAGCGCCTCGTCGCGATGCTCCGGCGTCGCCTCGGCAACAGTACCGATCTCGCGCCGGCGGTCGGCGGGATCGCGCACCGGCCGGACGGCGGCGGAACGCTCGCTGCCGCCGATGATCGGCGCGGCGTGCCAGGGCTCGATGGCATAGGTCATGGCCTCCGCCAGCTCGGCCAGCCGCAAGGGATCGGAGAGATCGATGCCGCGCGCGTTGGGCCGCCCGGCGCCGTAGAGGTCACGCGGCAGCGGGATGCGCGGATGCGGCTTGCCCAGCAGCGCCGCGAGGCGCGCCACGGGATCGGCGACGATCTCGGCGATCGGCGCCCGCTCGTCGACCAGCCGATTGACGAAAGAGGTGTTCGAGCCGTTCTCGAGCAGGCGCCGCACGAGATAGGCCAGGAGATCCTCATGGCCGCCGACCGGAGCGTAGACGCGGCAGGGACGGTCGAGCTTGTCTTTCCCGACGACCTGCTCGTAAAGCGCGTCGCCCATGCCGTGCAGGCGCTGGAACTCGTAGTCGCGCCGCGCGCCGGCGAGTTCGAGCACGGCGGCGAGCGTATGCGCATTGTGCGTGGCGAATTGCGGATAGAAGGCGTCGGGCGCCGCCAGGAGGCGACGGGCGCAAGCGAGATAAGAGACGTCGGTGGCAAGCTTGCGGGTGAAGACCGGATATCCCTCGAGGCCGCGCTCCTGGCTGTGCTTGATCTCGCTGTCCCAATAGGCGCCCTTGACCAGCCGCAGCATCAGCCGGCGCCGGCTGCGCCGGGCGAGCGCGGCGAGCCAATCGATCAGCGGCAAGGCGCGCTTCTGATAGGACTGGACGGCAAGGCCAAGCCCGTTCCAGCCGGCGAGCGCGGGATCGAGCGCCAAGGCCGCGACGAGGTCGAGGGAGAGATCGAGCCGGTCGGCCTCCTCGGCATCGATGGTGAAGCCGATCCCGGCCGCCCGCGCCCCGCGCGCCAATGCGGCAAGGCGCGGTCCGAGCTCCTCCAGCACGCGCCGGCGCTGGCTTTCCTCGTAGCGCGGATGGAGCGCCGAGAGCTTCACCGAGATGCCGGGAGCGGCAAAGACGTCGTCGCGCCTGGCCGCGGCGCCGATGGCGGCGATGGCGGCGCCATAGGCCGCGAAATAGCGCTCCGCATCGGCGGCGCTGCGCGCGGCCTCGCCGAGCATGTCGTAGGAATGGCGGTAGCCCTGGCGCTCGGCCGGTCTCGCCCGATCCAGCGCCTCCGCAATCGTGCGACCCATGACGAATTGGCGGGCGAGGACGCGGATGGCGGCGGTCACCGCCTGGCGCACCACCGGCTCGCCGGAGCGCGCCAACAGGCGGCGCAGCGCTTGCGCGAGGTCGCCATGCGAATCGACGTCGCCCATCAGCCGCCCGGTGAGCATCAACGCCCAGGTCGAGGCATTGACGAGCAGCGAGGTCGATTGGCCCAGGTGGCTCGCCCAATCGGCGGGCGCCAGCTTGTCGCGGATGAGCCGGTCGACGGTGCCGGCATCGGGAATGCGCAGCAACGCCTCGGCCAGACACATGAGCGCCACGCCCTCAGGCGTCGACAGCGCATACTCATGCATCAGCGCGTCGATGCCGCCCTTGCCGTGCTGGCGCTGGCGCGTCTCGACGACAAGACCGTGAGCGCGCCGGGAGATGCGCTCGCCGAGCTCGGCCGGCATGCTCGCCGCCGCAAGGACGCGCTCGACCGCTTCGGTCTCGTCGACGCGGCAGGCCAGACGCACGGCCTGCCGGAGCGGATCGGGTTTCGGCAACGGCGCGGCGAAAACCAGGCCCATGGGGCTTCCAGCGTTGGGGCTTGCTCAATCAGGCGCAACAGGATCATGATCGAGCAAAGCCCGTTTATGAAGGCCTCTTCGGCAGCAAGGACCCGCGCAGGCAGAATGGCAGAGAAAGCCTGGTTCCGAAGCCAAGCCAATGGCAAAGCCGCGCAAGGGGAACGCGATGCCCGGCGTCGCGCCGCGGCGACATCGGGCTTGCCCCGCCGGTCGCTCCGAGACGTTAGACACTCATAAAGAGTTAATTTGTATAATTAAACTCTTATAGATTGAAAAACGAGCGCATCCGTTTAGCTTTACTGCAGCAACGCCGCCAGCAAGAGCGGTCCAGAGCGGGAGGAAACGATGAAGACAACGGCTGTTTCGCGCCGCAAATTCCTGAAGCGCGCGGCATTGGCGACGACCGCTGCGGTCGCCGCCCCCTATATGCGGACGTCCCATTCCGCCGGACGGCTGACGCTCGGCTGCTGGGACCACTGGGTCCCCGGGGCGAACAATACGCTCGTGGCGATCTGCAACGAGTGGGGCGAGAAGAACCACGTCGAGGTGCAGATCGACTTCATCACCGCGATCGGCGACAAGGACATCCTCACGGCAAGCGCCGAGGCGCAGGCGCGCACCGGCCACGACATCATGCAGCACCGCTCCTGGCAGGTTCAGGTGCATCGAACCGTGCTCGAGCCGGCCGACGATGTGATCAATGCCTTGACCAAGGATCACGGCCCGATCTCCAAGAACACCGAATACCTGGCCCGGCACGACGGCAAGTGGCTGGCCGTGCCGTCCATCGTGGGAAGCCAGGTAAAGCCCTGCTGCTCGCGCATCGATCTCTACAAGCAATATTGCGGCATCGACGTGACGCAGATCTTCCCGCCCGACGAAAGCAAGCGCGACAAGGCGCTGGTCGATAGCTGGAACTGGGACCTCTATCTCGCCACGGCCGAGAAGCTGTTCAAGGCGGGCTATCCCATAGGCATGGCGATGGGCCAGACCAGCGACGCCATAGACTGGGTCGGCGCGCTGTTCCGCTCTTTCGGCGCCGTCTTCGTCGACGAGAAGGACGACATCAAGGTCGATTCCGCCGAGACGCGGGCAACGCTCGACTACGCGGCAAAGCTGATGGCGTTCAACCCGCCCGACGTCTACGCCTGGGACGACTCCGGCAACAACAAATGGCTCATCTCCGGCAAGGGCTCGAGCATCATAAATCCGCCGAGCGCCTGGGCGGTGGCCAAGCGCGACAATCCGAAAGTGGCCGAGCAGTGCTGGACGCACGACATACCGCGCGGACCCAAGGGCCGCTTCCTTCCCTACCTGCCCTTCTTCTACGGCGTCTGGAGCTTCGGCCAGAACAAGACGGCGGCGAAGGAGCTCATCCGCCACGTCGTCGACAAGCCGCAGGCGAAACGCCAGGTGGAGGCATCGATGGGCTATGACCTGCCGGCGTTCAAGAGCTATTACGATTTCGACGTCTGGAAGACGGTCGAGCCGCCGCCGGGGACGGTCTACAACTACCCGCCGCGGGGCGACGAGCAGGAAACCATGGCGGGATATCCGGCGCGCCCCGACGTCGCGGCGCAGCTCTACAATCAGGCGCTGCAGCCCGTGATGATCGCGAAGGTCGCCCAGGGCAAGGAAAAAATCGACGACGTCGTCAAGTGGGCGCAGGGCGAGTGCGAAAGCTATCTGCGCAGCTAGGCGAGGCGTTCGACGAGCGCGGGGAGGCACGGCGCGGCCGGGCGCAGCGCCGCGCCATCCACCCGCCGGAACGCCGTCGTTTGGAGCGGGAGCTTCGCCGCCATGAGTGAAACGATCTCGCGCAGGTCGAGCGCGGTCAAACCGGCGGCGCCCGACGCCGCCCGGACCGGCAACCTCTATCGCCTTGCGCGGCGGCGCTCGACCACCGCTTTCCTCTTCGCCCTGCCGCTGCTGGCGGTGATCGGCGGATTGATCGTCTATCCCGGCCTTTACGCCATCTATCTCTCGATGCTCAACAAGAGCCAGACCAAATTCATCGGCCTCGGCAACTACGCCTTTCTGTTCAGCCGCGACATCTTCTGGCAGGTGGTCGAGCAGTCCTGCCTCTTCGCCATCACCGCGGTGATCCTCAAGGCGCTCATCGGCATCGTCACCGCCCATCTCGTCAACAACCTGCCGAGCAAGGGGCAGCGCAAATGGCGCGGCATGCTGCTCATCCCATGGGTGATCCCGCTCTCGCTCAGCACGCTCGGCTGGTTCTGGCTGCTCGATCCCACCTACAGCGCCTTCAACTGGCTTCTGGCCGGGATCGGCGGCCCGCACATCCCCTGGCTCAGCGAGCCCGTCTGGGCGCGGTTCTGCACCATCCTGGTCAATGTCTGGTTCGGCGCGCCGTTCTTTCTCATCATGTACCTGGCGGCGCTCAAATCGGTGCCGGAGCAGCTCTATGAGGCGGCGGCGATCGACGGCGCCAACGCCTGGCAGAAACTGATCCATATCACGCTGCCGATGATGCGCAACATCATCGCCATCACCGTGCTGTTCTCGCTCATCGTCACCTTCGCCAATTACGACATCGTCCGCGTCCTGACCTCGGGCGGGCCGCGCAATACCACGCATATCTTCGCCACCTGGGCCTTCCAGCTCGGCATCGCCAGCGGCGACATCCCGCTGGGCGCCTCGGTGTCGCTGTTCATGTTCCCGATCCTCGGCATCTCCGCCGTCTTCATCCTGCGCGGCGTCCGCCGCCGCGGTAGGGAGATCTGATGAGCGCGATCGCCGCCGACCCGCCGCGCCGCCGCGCCGTCGGCAGCCTCCGCCGCAACCGGCGCTGGGCGCTGGTCACCTCCTATGTCTTCCTCGTCCTGTTCGCGATCTTCTTTCTCACGCCGCCCTATTACCAGCTCGTGACCGCCACCAAGAGCAGCGCGGAAATCTCGAGCCAGACCACCGACCCCTGGCTGCCCTCGCCCTCGCCGACGCTGGAGAACATCGACGCGCTCTGGAACAAGACCGACTTCCCGATCTATCTCCGGAACACCGCGCTGGTCACGCTCTGCGTCGTCGTCATCACCATGGCGATCGCGGTGCCGGCGGCGTTCTCGCTCGGACGGATGAAATTCTGGGGATCGGGCATCCTCGCGACCGGCGTGTTCCTGACCTATCTCGTGCCGGATTCGCTGCTCTTCCTGCCGCTCTTCAAGGTCGTCGGCAATCTTGGGCTGCTCAACTCATACTGGGCGCTGGTGCTGGTCTATCCGACGCTGACCGTGCCGTTCTGCACCTGGATCATGATCGGCTATTTCCAAAGCGTTCCCAAGGAGCTCGACGAGGCGGCGCTGATCGACGGCGCCAATCACCTGCAGATGCTGTTCAAGATCTTCATCCCGGTGGCGCTGCCCGGGCTCATCGCCGCCACCATTTTCGCCTTCACCGTCTGCTGGGCCGCCTTCGTCTATCCCATGGCCTTCATCTACAGCAGCGACCAGCAGGTGCTGACGGCGGGGACGATCACCACGCTGGTCAAGGGCGACGTCTACCAATGGGGCATGATCATGACGGCGGCGCTGATCGCGGCGGCGCCGCCGCTCGTCATCTATGCCTTCCTCATGGACTATTACATCGCCGGGCTTACCGCCGGCGCGACGAAGGGATAGGCGCCATGGCGCGGGTGACGCTCAACAAGGTCGTCAAGAAGTTCGACCAGACCGAGGCAGTGCGCGGCATCGACCTCGACATCGCCGACCGTGAATTCGTCGTGCTGGTCGGGCCGTCGGGCTGCGGCAAAAGCACCACCTTGCGGATGATCGCCGGGCTCGAAGAGACCACCGCGGGCGAAATCATGATCGGCGGCGAGATCGTCAACGATCTCCCGCCCAAGGACCGCGACATCGCCATGGTGTTCCAGAACTACGCGCTCTATCCGCACATGACGGTCTTCGAGAACATGTCCTTCGGCTTGAGGCTCAAGAAATTCCCGAAGGCCGAGATCCGGCAGCGGGTCGAGCGCGCCGCGCGCATCCTCGACATCATCGAGCTGCTGGATCGCCGCCCGCGCCAGCTCTCGGGCGGGCAGCGCCAGCGCGTCGCCATGGGCCGCGCCATCGTGCGCAACCCCAAGGTCTTCCTGTTCGACGAGCCGCTCTCCAACCTCGACGCCAAGCTCAGGGTGCAGATGCGCACCGAGATCAAGAAAGTGCACCAGCAGGTCCGCACCACGACCGTCTACGTCACCCACGACCAGGTCGAGGCGATGACGCTGGCCGACCGCGTCGTGGTGATGAACAGCGGACGCATCGAGCAGGTGGGCACGCCGCACGAGCTTTATCACTCGCCGAAAACGCGCTTCGTCGCCGGCTTCATCGGCTCGCCGGCGATGAATTTCCTGTCTTGCCGGCTGATCGACGCCGCGGGCGCGCTGGCGGTGCAGCTCGGCGAGGGGCTGACGCTCCCCGTCCCGGCCGAGCGCAGCGCCGCCTACCGGCCTTATGCCGGCCGAGCGCTGGTGCTGGGCCTCAGGCCCGAGCATATCACGGAGTCGCGCTCTTACGGCACGGGCGCCGAGTTCGTCCTGCCGGTCGACGTCGTCGAGCCCATGGGCATGGAGACAATGGTCTATGTCAGTGTCGACGGCACCGAGGTCTGCGCGCGCGTCAGCCCGGAGGCGGCGCTGGCGCCGGGCGAGCGCATGCGCTTCATGGCGGATATGCGCCACATGCACCTGATCGATCCCGACAGCGAGCGGGTGATCGAGGCGCCCGGCGCGGCGCGCGTCAATGGCGCGGCAGCGGTAACCGCCGCATAGCCGGCTCGCCGCCCGTCCGGCGCTACGCGCAAATCCGGTTCAGCATCTTCTCCGGCGGCCGCTCGCCCCATTGCGAGACCAGACCTTCTTCCGCCGACCACAGATTCGAGCCGGCCTCGATATTGACGCGGTCGGTGTCGGTCCAATGCTCGTGCGTGCGTCCCCAGGGATCGGCCCAGTAGTCGTAGATCTGGCTGCCCAGGAGATGGCGGCCCAATCCCCACATATGCTCGTACTTGCCCTTCTGGCGAAGGTGCTCGTGGCCGAGGAAGACATCGTCCACGTCCTGAACCTCGAAGGAGAGATGGTTGAGCCCCGTCTTCTCATGCTGCATGCAGAAGAAGACGTGGTGGTCGACATAGTCCTGGCCGCGATCACAGCGGTTGAACGAGCCGATGATGTTGTCCTTGGTCCCGACATAGACGTCATCCGAGCAGACGAGGCCGAGCGTGTCGCGGAACCAGGCCACCGTTCGGCGCAAATCGGGCGATCCCATGACGCCGTGACCGATGCGTTTCACATGCGCCGGGCCGCGCTTCAGCCGCATCAGCTCGCCCGCCCGTTTCAGCGGCTCGTCCCCAAAATTGAGCGGCTGGCGCGGCACCGGTATCGGCGCCAGCCTTTCGATGCCGTGGACGACCTCGATCCGATAGCCGTTGGGCTCGGTGAGCCGCACCCGCCTGCCGCCGCCGGGCTCGTCGATCGCCTCGACCGGCGAGGCGCCCGGCAGCTTCGCCAGCCGGTGCAAATCCTCCTCGCTCGCGGCATACCAGGCGAGGCCGACGAAGGCCGGGGCACCGAGCTCGGTGACGTGGATATGATGCGCGGGATCGGTGCCGCGCATGTAGAGCGCGTTTGCGGTCCGCGCCGCCCGCACCATGCCGAAATCGGTGAGGAACTCCTCCATAACATCGAGGTCCGGCGCCCTGAGCCGGCCATAGGCGATGTCGGTGACCTTGATCGTCGGCATAGGCGCCTCCCCGTCGGGCTTCGTTTGTTGAACGAAGAGTAGAGCGTTTTCGCCCCCGCCGGCAATCGCCGGAACGACACTCAGGACGCGAACGGCCGGAAGTGCTTCGCCAGCGCCAAACCTTGATTCTGATAGTTGGATCGGATGCCGGAGCCGTAGACGCGGTCGGGATGACCGGCCATCCGCTCATAGCGCAACCAGGCAACGGTCTGACCGTGCTCGAGCATGAACGGCACTTCGTGCGAGCGCACCTCCAGCACGGCACGGCTGCCGCGGGCCTCTCCGTCCCAGCCGAAGCCGGGGTCGAAGAAGCCCGCGTAATGGACGCGGTACTCGCCGGAGCGGGTGTAGTACGGCACCATCTCCGCCGCGAGGTCGGGCGGCACGCCCACCTCCTCGGCGGTGGCAAGGATATAGAACTCATCGGGGTCGAGGATCAGCGCGGCGTCGCGGCGATAGGTGATGGGTTCCCAATAATCATAGGGGTCATAGGCGCCGACGGCGTCGATATCGATCTTGTCGGTGTGCTTCTTGGCGCGATAGCCGATGACGCTGCCGGGGCCGGCGCCCTTCAAATCGATCGTCACAGGCACGAGATTGTCGCGGATCTGCAGCCGAGCGGCGGCGGAGCGCAGGAGTTGGCCGGCATCGTAGAGACGGTGCAGCTCGCTTGCGGCGATGATGGGATTGCCGCGCTGGAAGCGCAACTGGTTGAGCCGCGAGCCTTGCCGCGCGACGATGCTGAAGGTCTGCGGCGCCACCTCGAGATAAAGCGGTCCCTCGTAGCCGCGCTCGACCTGATCGAAGACGGTGCCGCGATCGGTGATGAGCCGCGTCAGCACGTCGAGCCGGCCGGTGGAACTTTTGGGATTGGCAAAGCCGGTGAGCGCGCCCGTCAGCCTGACGCTCTCCAGCAGCGGCACGACATAGACGCACCCGCGCTCAAGCACCGCGCCCTCGGCCAGATCGAGCGGATAGCCCCCCATCTCCTTGACCTTGTCCATGACCGCAGCATTGGGTCCAGGCAGGAAGCTCGCCCGCACGCGATAAGCATGATGGCCGAGGCGCAGATCCATGCTCGCCGGCTGGATCTGCGCGGGCTCGATCTCGGGCGCAGCGGTGACCTCGCGCGCGCGGATCATCGCCATGATGGCCTGATAGGGCAAAACGCCGGTGCCCGTCCGAAAGCCGAGGCCGGCCGGGCCTGTCTCGGAGGCGGCATGGAGGGCCGCTGCTGCGCTGGGGCTGTCCGTCATGGCATGCATCGTCCGTCTTGTGCCGGCCGGATGGTGCAACGGATTGCCCGAGCGAGCAAATGTTTACGGTTCAGCGTCGATGCCTCGCTTTATCCTCGCTCGATAACCGCACAATCCGTTGCGATCACAGGGGTTTTGGGCTTATCCCCGGCTTTCACAGAGAGTATGTCGGCGGTGACGTGGATAAGCGTCAATGGAAATCCCGGCTGCGCACCGGCAGCTCCGCGGGCGCGCTGAGGCCGGGATCGGCAAGCCGGCGCAGCAGCGCCGAGAGATCGACGATGCGGTCGGCGACGACGTGGATGACCTCGCCCTCGCGCTGCACGCGGCCGGTGACCTCGACCAGCCTCGCGCCCATGACGATCGGGCGGAAGCGCTCGAACACCTTGCGCCAGACGACGATGTTGGCAATCCCGGTCTCGTCCTCGAGCGTCATGAAGATCACGCCCTTGGCGCTGCCGGGCTGCTGGCGCACCAGCACCAAGCCACTCACCTTGACCCGTCTTGCCGCCGGCGTGGCAAGGAGCTGCAGGTTCGGCAGGATGCGGCGCGCGGCAAGATCGGGGCGCAGCAGCGCCAGCGGATGGCGCTTCAGCGACAGGCCCATGGCGCGGTAATCCTCGATCACATGCTCGCCCAGGCCCATCGCCGGCAGAGCCGCCGGCGCCTCCGGGAAAGCGCCGGCCAGCGGCGCCAGCAGCGGCAGGGATTTTTGCGCCTCGTCCTCGCCGAGCCCCTTCACCGCCCAAAGCGCCTGGCGCCGGTCGAGCCCCATGGAGCGGAAGGCATCGGCATCGGCGAGCCTTTCCAACGCACCCCGGCCGAGGCCGGTGCGATGCTGCAGCTCGGCCGGCCAGCGAAAAGGCGTATCGCGGCGCGCCAATAGCTGCTCTTCGATCTCTTCCTTGCCAAGGCCTTTGGCCTGGCGAAAGCCCAGGCGGAGCGCGCAACGCCCGCGGTCCGCCGTGGGCTCGAGCGTGCAGTCCCAGGCACTGTGATTGACGTCGATCGGGCGCAGCTCGACGCCGTGATCGCGCGCATCGCGCACGATCTGCGCCGGCGCGTAGAAGCCCATCGGCTGGCTGTTGAGCAAGGCACAGGCAAAGACCTCGGGATGGCGGCATTTGAGCCAGGCCGAGACATAGACGAGAAGCGCGAAGCTTGCGGCGTGCGACAGCGGGAAGCCGTATTCGCTGAAGCCCTTGATCTGCTCGAAGCAGCGGGTGGCGAAATCCTGGTCGTAATGGTTGGCGATCATGCCGGCGATGAACTTCTTCTCGAAGCGGTGGATCTCGCCATTGTGGCGGAAGGTCGCCATGGCGCGGCGCAGGCCGTCGGCCTCGCCGGCGGTGAAGCCGGCGCCGATCATGGCGATCCGCATCGCCTGCTCCTGGAAGAGCGGCACGCCGCAGGTGGGCTTCAGCACCTCCTCGAGACCCGGCGGAGAGACGGCCTCCTCCAGCCCGGTGCGGCGGCGGAGATAGGGATGCACCATGTTGCCCTGGATCGGGCCGGGGCGGACGATCGCCACCTCGATGACGAGATCGAAGAAGCTGCGCGGCCGCAGCCGCGGCAGCATGCTCATCTGGGCCCGGCTCTCGACCTGAAAGACGCCGAGCGTATCGGCGCGGCAGAGCATGTCGTAAACCGCGGCCTCGTCCTGCGGCACGCCGGCGATGGTGTAGCGTTGGCCGTCCCGCCGCTCCAGCAGGTCGAAGGCGCGGCAGATGCAGCTCAGCATGCCGAGGCCGAGCACATCGACCTTGAGGATGCCGAGCGCATTGAGGTCGTCCTTGTCCCATTCGATGACGGTGCGGTCCTCCATCGCCGCGTTCTCGATCGGCACGAGCTCGTCGAGCCGGCCGCGGGTGATGACGAAGCCGCCGACATGCTGCGAGAGATGGCGCGGGAAGCCCTGCAGCTCATGCGCCAGCTCGAGCGCCAGGCGCAGGGTCGGGTCGGCGGGGTCGAGCCCCACTCCGCGCACCTGCGCCTCGTCGATGGCGTCGTCGCCCCAGCCCCAGACGGTGCCGGCGAGCGACGCGGTCACGTCCGCCGAAAGGCCAAGCGCCTTCCCCACCTCGCGGATGGCGCCGCGCGAGCGGTAGGAGCTCACCACCGCCGTCATGCCGGCGCGCTCGCGCGTGTATTTGAGATAGATGTACTGGATCACTTCCTCGCGCCGCTCATGCTCGAAATCGACGTCGATGTCGGGCGGCTCGTTGCGCTCGCTGCTGACGAAGCGCTCGAACAGGAGATCGACCTGATCGGGGTCGACATCGGTGACGCCGAGGCAGAAGCACACCGTCGAGTTCGCCGCCGAGCCGCGGCCCTGGCAGAGGATGCCCAGCCCCCGGGCATAGCTCATGATGTCGTGAACGGTGAGGAAATAGGCGGCGAAGCCGAGCTCGCCGATGAGCCGCAACTCATGCTCGATCTGCTGCCGGATCTTCTGGGGCACGCCTTGGGGATAACGCCGCGCCGCCCCCTCGCGCGTCAGGCGCTCGAGCTTCGATTGCGCGGGCGTGCCGTCATCGCCGGTCTCGTCGGGATATTCATAGCGCAGCTCGTCGAGGCCGAAGCGGCAGCGCTCGACGATCTCCAGCGTGCGCGCCACGGCGGCGGGATGATCGCGAAAGAGCCGCGCCATCTCCCGTGGCGGCTTCAGATGGCGCTCGGCATGGGCCTCGAGGCGGAAGCCCGCCTCGGCGATGGTGCAGCCTTCGCGGATGCAGGTGACGACGTCCTGCAGCCTGCGCCGATGGGGCGCGTGATAGAGCACATCATTGGTGGCGACCAGCGGCAGCCCTATCCGCTCGGCAAGCGCCGCGAGGCGGTGGACGCGCCGGGCGTCGTCGCCGCGATAGAGATGGTGCGCGGCAAGATAGGCGGCGCCGCGGAAATCCCCGGCAAGGCGGCCGAGGAAATCGGAAAAGCCGGCATCGGGCCGATCCGGCGGCAGCGCAACCAGCACCTGTCCCTGGCTGTGCTCGACGACATCGGCATAGGCCAGCCGGCAGTCGCCTTTCCCGGCGCGCCGCTTGCCCAGGGTGAGCAGGCGGGAAAGCCGGCCATAGGCGGCGCGGTCGGTGGGAAAGCACAAGAGGCTCGGCGCATCCGTGAGGTCGAGCCGGCTGCCGACGACCAGGCGGAATCCCAACTCCTTGGCGGCGCTGTGGGCGCGGACGACGCCCGCGAGCGTGTTGCGGTCGGCGACGGCGACGGCGCTCTGACCCAGCTCCTGCGCGCGCAGCACCAGCTCCGCCGGCTGCGAGGCGCCGCGCAGGAAGGAGAAATTGCTGGTGACCTGCAGCTCGGCATAGGCGGCCATGGCGTCACGCGAAGATCCCATGGAGATACCAGCGCGGCGTCCGCTGCGCCTGGAAGAGGCCGTCGCGATAGAGCCAGAAGCGCCGCCCGGCCTCGTCCTCGACGCGATAATAATCGCGCGTCTGCGTTGCTTCCTCGCCGCGCCACCATTCGCCGCCGAGGCGTTCCGGCCCCTCGGCGCGACGCACGCGATGCAGCAGACGGCGCCAGAAAAACCGCACCGGCGGATCGTCCGGCACCCGCGCCACCGCCTCGATCGGCTCCGGCCGCGGCAACAGCCGGACCGGCCGCGGCAGGTCGAGCCGCCAGGCGCCTTGCGGCGGGGGAAAGACCGGAACAAGGCGCTGGGCGCGCTCCGGCACATGGCTCTCACGCGGCTCGAGACGCCCGATCGAAGGCTGCCCCAAGCGACCGGCCAAGCGATCGACGAGAGCGGCGAGCGCCGCCGGATCGGCGGCATCGCAATCGCTGCCTTGGGCCGCCGGCACCGCGCGCGCGACCTGGCGCGCCACGATCCCGGCGGAAGCCGCCGCGGGCCGAAGAGACGCCGTCCTGGCCAAGCGGAGCTGCGCCGGCGCCAGGCTCTCCACCGCCATCGCCGCCAGCACCATGTCCTCGATGCCGAGACCGGCATCGATCGTGCCGAGCCGCTCGGCAAAAAGCCGGAAGAGATGACGAAGGTCGCGCGTCGGCCGCGCCGTGCCGACCGTGGCCGGCGCCACGGCGCCATCGGTGCGATAGCAGCTCAGCACCAGCCGACGCGCACCGAGGCCCTCCTCTCCGAGCGCGCGGCAGAGCCTCTCCAGCAGCCTTCGTATCGCGAGGGCCAATGCCTCGGGCGTGCCGACCGGCTCGGCAAAGCGGCGCCGTACCCAGCGCGCGGGCTTGGGCGGCAACGGCGAGAGCGGCTCCGCCGCCGCGCCCAGCGCCTGATCGAGACGTTCCGCCAGCCCCGAGCCGAACCGCGCGGCAAGCGCGGCGCGCGGCAAGGTGTAGAGATCGCCGACGCGGCGCAGCCCGAGCCGCTCCAGCTCGCTCGCCTGCAGAGGATCGAGCCGCAGCGCCGCGATGGGGAGGGAAGCAAGCGCCCGCCACGCCTCGCCCGGCGGCACCACCGCGCTCTCGACGGCGCCGCACCGCGCCATCGCCCAGGCGGCGCCGGCGGTGTCGGCAATGGCGGCACGCGCGGCGATGCCTTGCCGCCGGAGGCGCTCGACCAGCGCGCGCGCCAGCTTCGCCTCGCCGCCCCGCAAATGGGCACAGCCGGTAATGTCGAGCAGGATCGCATCGACGCCATGGGGCGTGGTCCAGGGGCTATAGCGCTGGCACCACTGAGCGAGCCGCTGAAGCGCCGCGGCGTCGCCGGCGGGATCGGCCTCGGCGACGGCAAGCGCGGGATGGAGAGCGCGCGCATCGGCGAGCGGCAGGCCCGGCGCAACGCCCAGCTCCTCGGCAGCGGCGTTGACAGCCGTCACGAGGCGACGGTTGCCGACCGTAAGGGCGAGGACGAAGGGCCTATCCGATGCAGAAGGCAGGCTGTCGCGCCGCCGGTCGATCGGCCAGCGCGGCAGCCAGAGACACATGACCCGTCGCATCGCCTGCCTCCATGATCCAGGATGCCGGAACGCCGCCCCGGCAGCGCCAGAGCTCGACCTGCCAGCGGGCCCGGCCGATCCCAGGCTCTCCGGCAGCGACATCGCCCGGCAGCGCCTTGACCCGCCAGCGGGTCTGCGCCGCGTTGGGCGCCAGACGCTGCACCGCCGCCCGCTCGCCGTCGCGCCAGCGACGCAGCGCAAATCCGGTGACGCCGGAAGCCTCGGCAGCCAGCAGCAAGCGGCGGCTTGCCGGCAAGGAAAGCGCCTCCACCTCGCCGACCACGGCGGCGAGGCCCAGGCTTCTCAGCCCCTCCTCCATCGTCCACAGCACCTCGCGAGGATGCCGCGCCTGCGCCAGGATCAGCCTTGCGGGATCGAGGCCAAGGGCGGCCAGGCCGGGCCCATAGAGATCGCCCTCGGTCAAGCACCACAGCACCGGCTGCCCCGGCCTGAGCCGCGCCAGGATGCCGGCAAGAAAGGCGGCGGCGACGGCGCCGTCCTCCTCCTCGGGTCCCGCCCCTGCCACCTCATGCAGCGCCGCCAAGGGCAAGCCTTTGCCAGGCAAAGCCTGGTCGATTGCCGGCACGGCGAAAGGCAGGACCGCCCAGCCCTGTCGCCCTGCCCCTTCCAACGCCTCGAGGCGACGGCGCAACGCCGGGAGGCGAGCGTTTCGGCTGGCTTCGGGCATGCATGGTCGACCAATTTGTTCCTATTTTGTTCCCTATAGAAAGCAGAGTCAACGCCGGATTCAATAGCCCCGATTTGGAGAATTTCGACGCTACCGACCCCGGAAGATCGGCGTCTCCTTTTTGAGGAAGCTTTGATAGCCCTGGCGGAAATCCTCCGTATCGAAAGTCTCGTAGGGCTCGTCGAACTCCTTCCCCTCGAGCGGACGGGGATCCTCGAGGCGCCGGGCGAATTTCTTGTGCCAGCGATTGACCAGCGGCGCGCCCGCGGCGATGCGACGGGCCGCGGCATGGGCCTCCTCCGCCACTCGCGCATCGGGCACCACGCGGCTGACGAGTCCTTTCTCCTTTGCCTCGGCGGCGTCGAAGACGCGGCCTTCGAGCAGGATTTCGAGCGCGACCTGCCGCCCCACCAGTTTGATGAGCGCCGCGATCTCGGGATAGCCCATGGTGACGCCGAGCCGGTTGATGGGAACGCCGAAGCGGCTGCTTTCGCCGCAAATACGGATATCGCAGAGCATGGCAAGCTCGAGCCCGCCGCCGACGCAGATGCCTCGGATCAGCGCCAGCGTGGGATGGCGCGAATCGGCGATGGCGCGCATCGTGCCATGCATGAGCTGGCCATAGGCGCGCGCCTGCTCGAAATTGGAGCGCAAACCGGCGAACTCCGCGATGTCGGCGCCCGGCGCGAACGCCTTGTCGCCGGCACCGCGCAGCACGATGCAGCGAACATCGTCCTCGGCTTCAAGCGCAATGAAGGCGTCCCGCACGCTTTCCCACATCGCCCAGGTCAGCGCGTTGAGCCGCTCCGGCCGGTTGAGCGTCACCGTGACGATGCCGCCGTCGCGCTCGATCAGGACCTCCTGCGCCATTCTCGCCTCCTGGTTTGCGCAAGCCTAGCACATTGCTCTGTCGGCATTTTGGCCCTAAACATGCGCCTTCCGCCGCGCGACCGAGGAGCCGATGGCGAATACCCCAGCGGATGATGCCGCCGAGATCGCCTCCCGCATCCTGTTGGAGACGAAGTCCGTCCCGTTGAGCCCGGTCTCTGTCGATTGCCGGCGCTGCATCTCCTTTCCGCGCGTGCGACGGCGGCCAATGGATCTCGGCACCGAGCGGATCGAGCGCATGGCCGGCCATGACTTGCTCGATGCAGTGGCCGGCGGCGAGACCGCGGGTATTTCCTTTGCGGCGCGGATCGCCGAGTGGCCAGCATTGCCCATGCTCTGCAACGCACGGATCGACAGCGAGATGGCGGAAGGCGCGCGCGTCGTCCCGGTCGAAGCCCATTTCGAGGATCCCGGCGGCCGGTCGGCGGCGCGCGACGGCAACCGCACCGGCGCTGCCGCCTGACCCGCGACGCGACGCACGCCCGTGCATCACGGCTTTTTGGTCGAAATGAACCACTACATCGGGCATTACGGCTATCTCGCCGTGATGCTGGGCATCCTGCTCGAGGATTTCGGCCTGCCGGCACCGGGCGAGACACTGCTCATCACGGGCGCCATCGGCGCGTCCACGGGCGCGCTCAACCTCTATCTGCTGTTGCCGCTTGCCTGGGCTGGCGCGGTCGTGGGCGACAATATCGGCTACGCCATCGGCCATTTCGGCGGCCATCGCCTCATGGTGCGCCACGGCGGCCGCATCGGCATCACCGAGGACCGTTTGAAACAGGTGGAGGCGTTCTTCGAGCATTACGGTGGATGGGTGATCGTATTCGCCCGATTCGTCGTCATCCTGCGTCAGTTCAACGGCATTGTCGCCGGAACGCTCGGCATGCATTGGCTGCGTTTTCTCGCGCTGAATGCGATCGGTGCGGCGCTATGGGTGGGTTTCTGGGGCATGCTCTCCTACTGGCTCGGCAAGGGCGTGCTGATCTATGTGCATGAGCTGCATCGGGTTACGCCGCTGGTGGGCGCACTCGTTGTCATCCTGCTGGCATTGGGCGCGGGATATTTGTGGTGGCGCTTCACGCGAAAGCCGCGCCCTAGCGGCAATCATAGACCCCCAGGATAAGGTCGCCATCCTCGGGCTCGGCCGATCTCAGCACGGCGTTGCGACCGAGATTGGCGCAATAGAGCATCGCCTGGTGCGTCGCCTCGCCCTGCTGGTCGGCGGGAAATTGATAGGTAACGCCATCGGCGGTAGCGGTCGTTGCCTCCACCCGCGATACCGCGGCGCAGGCGGCGACGAAAAGGACCGGCAACAAGACCGCGGCCTTGATCACCAGAGAAGGCGGGCATTCGCCTCGCTGCGCGCTCACGGTGTCCTTACATCCAGCGATCGGTCCATGCCCGGCGGCAAGGTGCATGGCATAGGCATCATCGACGCGGGCACCAGCGATTTCCGCCGCCGCCGGCGGACACCGCTTGCTCCGAGAGACGTCGCGGCGCCCTATGGCTGAAATCGCTGCTCATGGCCTGCCTCTTGCAGCCCGAACGGACGACAGGATGATGAGCGGCGGCCGCTTGATGCGCAAGCATGGCGGCGGTAGGAAGCGCGAAGAGGGGCGGGTTTTCTGCTAACGCTGCGGCAAAGGGGTGGGTCTGATGCGAATTGCGCTCATCGGTCAGCAGGCATTCGGCAAGGCCGTGCTGGATGCTTTCCTGGCGCGAGGCGATACGGTTGCGGGCGTGTTCGTCGTGCCGGAAGCGGCCGGGGCGAAGCCCGATCCGCTTGCCGCCGCCGCTCGCGACCGGAAGCTGCCGGTATTTCCGACCGCAAGCTACGGCGCGGCGGAAGCCATCGCCGCGTTGCGCGGGCTCGACGTCGATCTCGGCATCATGGCTTATGTGCTGCAATTCGTGCCGCAGGCCTTTTGCCGCGTACCGCGCCACGGCACGATACAGTTCCATCCTTCCCTGCTGCCGGCGCATCGCGGCCCCTCCTCGATCAACTGGCCGGTGATACTCGGCAGGACGCGCACCGGCCTCACCATCTTCCGCCCGGTGGATAGGCTCGACGAAGGGCCGGTGATCCTGCAGAAAGAAGTGGCGATCGGTCCCGATGATACGGTGGCGACCCTCTATTTCGACAAGATTTTCCCACTGGGCGTCGCGGCGCTCCTCGAAGCGGCGGATCTCGTGGTCTCCGGCAAGGCCCAGCAACGCGCCCAGGACGAGAGCGAAGCCAGCTATGAAGGCTGGGTGCGCGAAGCGGAGTCCCGCATCAACTGGGCGAGCTCCGTCGACATCGTCTATAACCTCATCCGCGGCTGCAATCCGGCGCCGGGCGCGTGGACCACGCACGGCGGAAGGCTGCTCCATCTCTTCGAATCGCGCAAGATCGCCGCGCGCAGCTTCGCCCAGGTCAAGGGACTGACGCCCGGGCAAATCGCGGCGACGAGCGACCAGGGCTTCACCGTGCACGCGCAGGGCGGCTTCATCGAGGTATTGCGCTGCCGCTTCGACGACGGCAAGAAGATCCCCGCCGGAGAAGCCGGAATCGCCGTCGGCTCGGTGCTGGGAGAGCAGCCGCGGCCCGTCTGACGCCATGGCGCGCCGCCAGCGGCGATGATCGCGATGTCACGCCGAAGCCGCCAGCGTCTCCGGATGCCATAGCAGAAGCCGATGGCGGATCATCTCCATCGCCTTGACCAGCGCCGTCCCGATGACGGCGATGGCCAGAACGCCGGCGAAGACGCCCGGCGAATCGGCGAAGCGCATCTGCGTCATGATCGTGCCGCCGAGCCCTTCGCCGCCCATGGTCATCTCGTTCACGATCTCGACGATGAGCGAGATCGGCAGGGCCACCTGCAAGCCGGTGAAAATCTGCGGCAGCGAAGCCGGAAGCGCAATCTCCCAAAGCAGCCGGTGACGCCCGGCGCCGAGGCTCAACGCCGACCAGAGCAGCACGGCTTCGACGCCGTCCGCCGCGGCCCAGGATGCCACGATCACCGGAAAGACCGCGGAGAAGGCAACCATCAGAATCTTGGACGCATCGAAGACGCCGAACCAAAGGATGAATACCGGCAAGAAGGCGATCTTCGGCATCGGCAGGCCGATCGACACCAGCGGGTCGAAGAACCAGCGCATGAGCGGGACGCGCGCGATCAGGATACCGACGGCGACGCCGGAGACGGCCGCCAGGGCGAACCCGGCAAGCGCCCGGTAGAGGGTGAGCGCGATGTCGAGGATGATGTCGCCGGAAGCCACGTCGCGGTAGAGCCGCACCAGCACCGTCGAGAAAGGCGGCAGCAGGAAATCGGAGACGACATGCGCCTCGGCAAAAGCCTGCCAGAGGGCCAGCACGGCAAGGATCGAGAGCCAGCGCAACGCCGCCTGGCCGAACGCGCTCAGCCACGCCATCGCAGCGCCAGGCCCATCAGCAGGAGATAGAGGCGGTCGGCGAAGAATCCCACCGCGGAGACGGTGAGAACGGCGGCAAACATCGCGTCATAGGCGCCGCCCTCGCCGAAGGAGGAAATGAGATAACCCATGCCACGCTGGCTGGTAATCAACTCTGCCGCCACCAGCAGGATGAAGGAAAGCGCCAGAGCGTTGCGAACGCCGGCCAGGATCTCCGGCATCGCCGCCGGCAGCACCACCTCCCACAGCACCTCGCGGCGCTTGGCGCCGGCGGCGAGCGCGGACCAGATCAGCACTTGCTCGACCCCCCGCGCGCCGTTGAAGGCGCCCATCACCACGGGCAAGAGGCAGCCGAGAAAGACCGCGGCGATCTTCGAGGCGGCCCCAAGGCCGAACCACAGGATCATCACGGGAATGAGCGCCGAGCGCGGCAAGGGATAGAGCACGCGGATGAGGGGGTTGATCAGGATCTCCACCGGGCTGTACCACGCCATCGACACGCCCAGCGCGACGCCAACGACGATGCCAAGCGCGAGGCCCGCCGCCAGATTTTGCAGCGACGACAAGCCGTGGACGGCGAGATCGCCGTCTTGCAGCAGCCGCAGCCAGGCGCGCAGGACGGCGCTGACCGGCGGCAAAACGTCGGGACTGACAAGACCAAGGCGCGGCGCCGCCTCCCAAGCGACGGCCAGCGGCAGCAGCGGCAAGTAGCGCATCAGCGCAGCCCTCACGGCTCGCGCCTTTCCTGCGCCAGGATCGCCTCGCCCCGCACCAGGCCCCAGAGATGCTCGACCTTTTCGGCAAACTCGCTCGTGCGCGCGATCTCCGGACCCTTCGCGCCGGCGAAGGTGGTATCGACGATCTCCTTGATGCGCCCCGGCCGCGCCGACATGACCGCAACGCGGTCCGCGAGATAGACCGCCTCGCGCACGTCATGCGTGACGAATACGACGGTCTTGGGCGTCCGGCCGATGATCGCCAACAGCTCTTCATGCATGAGCGCGCGGGTCTGGGCATCGAGCGCGCCGAAGGGTTCGTCCATCAACAGGATCGCGGGATCGACGGCAAGGGTGCGGGCGATGGCGACGCGCTGCTTCATCCCGCCGGAGAGCTGCGCCGGATAGCTGTTTTCAAACCCGCGGAGGTGCACGAGCTCGATCAGCTCGCGCGCGCGCCTTTCTCGCTCGGCGCGCGGCCGTTTCTGTTTTTCGAGCCCGTAGAGGATGTTCTGCCGCACCGTCTTCCAGGGATAAAGCGCAAAATTCTGGAAGACGATGCCGCGGTCCGAGCCCGGACCGGCGATCGGCTTGCCGGCAACGGTGATGCCGCCGACCTCGATGGGCAAAAATCCGCCCAGCAGATAGAGCAGCGTGCTCTTGCCGCAGCCGCTGGGGCCGAGCAGCGCCAGGAACTCGCGCTCGCGCACCTCGAGCGAGACGCGCTCCAAAGCCAGCACCGGCCGTCCATGGGGCGGCCGGTAGGTGTGGCTCACGTCATGGAAGAAGATGCCCGATGTCATGATGGCGCCGCCGCGTACCGCTCAGCGAGGCCGCCGCGCAGCCTCATTGACCAGAGACAGATCGGCATATTTGCCGACATCGATCGAGATCGCGAGCAGCCCCAGCTCCTTCTGAACATCGAGATTGCTTTGCAACGCCTTGAGGTTGGGGATCGCGTCCGGATCGCGGTAGTAATCCTGCTTGGTGAAAACCCAGGTCTCATAGAGGGAGGGCGGTTGCCTGGTGACGTCGGCGAGGATCTTGACCGCCTCGGCGCGGTTCGCCGGGTCGTAATACCAGCGCATCGCACGCTGCCAATCCTCGAAGAAATCGACCAGAACCGCGCGATGCGCCTCGATGAAGTCCCGGCGCGCCGCCATCAGCGTCGTCTGCGCCTCGCCCATGGCGTCCTTCATGGTGAACAGGGTGCGCACCTTGCCGGTCTTCTTGGCGGTCAGCGCGAACGGCATGACCATGCCGGCGAGATCGACCTTCTTCTCCTCGAGCGCCGACGCCATGTTGGGGAATTGTATCTCGACGATCCGATAGTCGCGTCTGTCCTCCAGGCCGTGATCCCTGAGGAACTTGCGCAGCGCCATGTCGGCGGCGCCGCCTATGCCATTGGTGGCGAGGACCTTGCCCTTGAGATCCTCGATCTCGTGGATCGGGCTGTCGGCGCGAACGAAGAACTCGTTTGCGTAGTAGTCGTCGATACCGTCCTGGTAGAGATCGCCGATGGCGCGAAGGTCATCCATATGCGCGTTCTGAATGGCGAGTCCGAAGGACGAGAAGGCGAGCGCGGCAATGTCGAGCTCTCCCGCGGCCAGTGCCGTGATCTGTGGCGCGCTGCCGCGGAAATGGACGAGCTGCACGGTATAGGACTCGCCGTAATGCGTCAGAAGCTCGGGCTTCGCGAAGATGATCGAGGTGAGTTGGCCCGGCACGACCGCCCAGCCGACGCGCAGCTCGAGCGGCGCTGCTGCGGCGGCGGGCGAGGATGCCGCCAGCAGCACGGCGAAGATCAGCCCTCGCCAACCCTCTCTCCCCATCGTCCCTCCTCCCTCGGCTCCTCCGCCAGCTTATCGGCCGATCATCACCGGCCGCCGGAGCGGGTTTTCCGGCATATCCGCATGCGAGGCGGTGGATGTCAACGACTCATCTCCATCGCCGCCGAAGAAGCGCGCCGGCAAGGCTGGACAAAGGCGCGGGCGGGCGGGCAGGATCGCAAATCGCCCCGGGGAGGTCTCCTTGCGCGAATTCGATCTGGGCCGCGCCGTGCCGCGAACCGAGGATTTTCGGCTGCTGCGCGGGCGCGGCCGCTATACCGATGACATCGATCTTCCCCGAAAAGCGCATCTCTACGTCCTGCGGTCGCAGCATGCTGCGGCGCGCATTCGCGCCATTAAGACAGGCGCCGCCGCTGCCGCGCCGGGCGTGCTCGCCATCCTGACCGGAAAGGACGCGCAAGCGGACGGCCTTGGCACCTTTTCTTCCGCCGTCCGGCGCAAGCGTCCCGGCGGCGCCGACAACTTCGTGCCGCCCTACCGCGTATTGGCCCTCGATCGCGTGCACCACGTCGGCGAGCCGGTCGCCGCCGTCGTCGCCGAGAGCCTTGCCGAAGCCAAGGATGCGGCCGAATTCGTCGAGATCGACTGGGAAATACTGCCTTCCGTCACCGACACCACGGCGGCTTCCCTGCCGGGCGCGGCCGTCGTGTGGGAGGAAGTGCCGGACAACCTGTGCTTCGTCCACGAGCTTGGCGACAAGGCGGCGGTCGATGCCGCCTTCGCCCGCGCCAAGCACGTCGTCAGGGAGCGTTTCCGCATCAGTCGGGTGGCCGCCAATCCGATGGAAGGGCGCACCGCGCTCGGCCTTTATGAGGAGCGTGACGAGCGCTACACCCTTTACGCCGGGCTTCAGGGCGTGCATCGCACGCGCGTCGAGCTTGCCGGCAACATCTTCAAGCTGCCGGCCAACCGCTTCCGCCTGATCTCGCCCGATGTCGGCGGCGGCTTCGGCATGAAGGGCAGCGCGTTTCCGGAGCTGGCGCTGGTGCTGTGGGCGGCACGGAAGATCGGCCGTCCGGTCAAATGGACGGCGGAGCGCAGCGAGAGCTTCATCGCCGACCATCATGCTCGCGACAACGTCTGCGACGTGGCGCTGGCGCTTGACGAGCACGGCAAATTCCTCGCCCTGCGCGTCAATACCATCGTCAATCTCGGCGCTTTTCTCTCCACCATGGGCGTGCATGTCGCCACCAACAATCTCGGCGGACTTGCCGGCACTTATACCACCCCGCACATCCACGTGACGGTGACCGGCGTGTTCTCCAATACCAATGCCACCTGTCCCTATCGGGGCGCCGGAAGGCCGGAAGCGTCCTACTGCATCGAGCGCATCGTGGATATCGCCGCAGGCGAGACCGGCATCGACCGCGTCGAGCTGCGCCGGCGCAACATGATCCCGGCGAGCGCCATGCCTTACAAGACCGGGCTGGTCTTCAGCTATGACAGCGGCGAATTCGAGAAGACCCTCGACATGGCGCTCGAGCTTGCGGACTGGAAAGGCGTTGCCGGGCGCCGCGTCGAGGCGATGAAGCGCGGCCGACTTTACGGCGCCGGTCTTGCCAGCGTCATCGAGATCGCCGGCGGCCCGGCGGATTTCCCGCTCGAGGAGGCGGTCGAAATCCGCTTCGATCCCACCGGCCATGCCACCGTGCTCGCCGGGACGCATTCGCACGGGCAAGGGCATGAGACCATGTATCGCCAGTTCGCCGGCCACATCCTGGGCCTGGCGCCGGAGCGCGTGCGTCTCCTCTATGGCGATACCGACCTGGTTTTCCACGGCCGCGGCACGTTCGGCTCGCGCTCGGCGAGCGTCGGCGGCGCGGCTTTTCTCGGCGCCGCGCAGAAGATCATCGATAAAGGCAAGCTCATCGCCGGCCACCTGCTCGAGACCTCGGTGCTTGACATCGAGTTCGCCGATGGGCGCTTCGCGGTGAGAGGCACCGACCGCTCGATCGACCTGGCGGATGTGGCAATGGCCTCCTTCATTTCTCAGCGCATGCCGCGCGGCGTCGAACTTGGCCTCGATGCCCGGGCGGTGGTGACGCCGCCCGGCCCCACTTTCCCCAATGGCTGCCACGTCTGCGAGGTCGAGATCGACCCCGAAACCGGCGTGGCGAGGATCCTGCGCTATGCGGTGGTCGACGACGTCGGCCGCGTCGTCAACCCGCTGCTGCTCAAGGGCCAGATCCATGGCGGCATCGCCCAGGGCGCGGGGCAGGCGCTCTGCGAGACCCTGATCTATGACCGCGACAGCGGCCAGCTCCTGACCGGGTCTTTTATGGATTATTGCATGCCGCGCGCGGACGATTTGCCGATGATCGCCGTTGGCAGCAACGAGGTCTCGGCCAAGACAAACCCCTTGGGGATCAAGGGCGCGGGCGAGGCCGGCACCGTCGGGGCGCTCTCCGCGGTAATGAACGCCGTCAATGACGCTCTCGCTCCGCTGGGCATCCGCCATGTCGACATGCCGGCGACGCCGGAGCGGCTATGGCGAGCGATCCGCGACGCCAAAGCAAAAAAAAATCCCCCTCTCCCATGAAGGGAGAGGGGGAGGAAACGGGTCGATGGCTCGCCGCGGGCGGAGCGCGCGGCACGCAGTAATCGTTCCGCGAGCCTCTGCGGTACTGTACCTTAGGCGTCGAGCGATTCAGGAGGGCACGCCATGGCCGATACCGTCGAGCTCACCGTCAACGGCCGCAAGCATCGGCTCGGCGTCCCGCCGGATACGCCGTTGCTCTACGTGCTGCGCAACGACCTCGCGCTCAACGGCGCCAAATTCGGCTGCGGCTTGGCGCAGTGCGGCGCCTGCACCGTGCTGGTGGAGGGAGAGCCGGTGCGGTCCTGCTCCTATCCGGTCGAGGACGCTCAGGGCAAGCCGATCACGACCATCGAAGGGCTGGGAACGGTGGACAAGCCGCACCCTGTCCAGAAGGCGTTCATCGAAGAGCAAGCGGCGCAATGCGGCTATTGCATCAACGGCATGGTGATGGCCGCCGCGGCATTATTGCAGCGCAATCCGGCGGCGGATGACGCGGCCATCCGTCAGGCGCTGGCCGGCAATCTCTGCCGCTGCGGGACGCATGCGCGCATTCTGCGCGCCGTCGCCCGGGCGGCGGCGGAGATGGGGCGATGACCGCGACCATCCTTACCCGCCGCGGCTTCGGCCAAGCGCTGGGCGCGCTCACCATCGCCTTTTCCTTGGCGCCCCATGGCTCTGCCGCCGAAGGGGTAAAGCTGCCGGGCAGTCTTGCCGCCAATCCGCTGCTGGATGCGTGGCTGCGCATAAACCCCGACGGCACCGTCACCGTCTTCACCGGCAAGGTCGAGCTGGGACAGGGCATCCTCACCGCTTTCGCGCAGATCGTCGCCGACGAGCTCGACATTGTTCCTGAGCGGATCAGGCTGATCTCGGGCGACACGGCACAGACGCCTGATGAAGGCTTCACCTCGGGCAGTCAGTCGATCGAGTACGGCGGCACCGCGCTTCGCCATGCCTGCGCCGAGACGCGCGACGTGCTGCTGAAGCTCGCCGTGGCGAAGCTCGCGACCACGATCGACAAGCTTACCGTCGAAGACGGCACGATCACGGCGCCTGGCGGCTGGAGCGTCACCTACTGGGCGCTCAGCCCGCAGGCGCAGCTTCATCAAGAGGCGAGCGCGGGCGCCGCCCTGAAATCGCCGCAAGACCACAAATATATCGGCAAGAGCAAGCCGCGGCTCGACATTCCCGCCAAGGTCACGGGCGGCGCCGCTTACGTGCAGGACATCAGGCTGCCGGGCATGCTCTTCGGCCGGATCTCGCGACCGCCGAGCTACGGCGCGGCGCTGGTCTCCTTCGACGAAGCGCGCCTGCGCGGGCTGCCCGGGATCGTCGCGGTCGTCCGCGATGGTCGCTTCCTCGGCGTCGTCGCCGAGCGCGAGGAGCAGGCGATTGCCGGACGCGACGAGCTTGCCCGCGCGGCGAGTTGGCGCGAAGCGCCGTTGCTGCCGTCACCCGATGACATCTATCGGCACCTCAAGTCGCTGCCGGCGACGGATCACGTCATCTCCAGCAAAGGCGGCGACATTCCGCCGGCGGCGCGCCTGTCGCTCGCCGCGACCTATACCAGGCCCTATACGGCCCATGCCTCGATCGGCCCTTCCTGCGCCATTGCCCAATTCAAGGACGGAGAGCTCGCGGTTTGGACGCATTCGCAGGGCGTCTTCCCCCTGCGGCGCGATCTCGCCAAGGCGCTCGACATGGATCTGGGAAAGATCCGGTGCATCCACGCGCAAGGCTCCGGCTGCTACGGGCACAACGGCGCCGACGACGTGGCGCTTGACGCGGCCCTGCTCGCCCGCGCCAGCAACGGCCGGCCGGTCAAGGTGCAATGGATGCGCGATGACGAGTTCGGATGGGAGCCTTATGGGCCCGCAATGACGGTCGAGCTTCATGGCGGCCTCGACGATGCCGGCATGATCGTCGACTGGACGCATGACGTCTGGACCAACACGCACAGCACCCGGCCGCAAAAGGATGGCTGCAACCTGCTGGCTTCATGGCATCTGGCGCAACCAAGGTCGCCGGGCCCGCCGGAGATCATTCCGCAGCCGGCCGGCGGCGGAGACCGGAACGCCATCCCGCTTTACGACTTTCCCCGCCAGCGCGTGACGCATCATTTCATCCCGCAGATGCCCATCCGCGTATCGGCGCTGCGCGCGCTCGGCGCTTATGCCAATGTCTTCGCCATCGAGAGCTTCATGGACGAGCTTGCCAAGGCGGCGAAGGCCGACCCCGTGGAATTCCGGCTGCGGCACTTGAATGATCCGCGCGCCATTGCCGTCATCAAGGCCGCCGCAAGCTTTGCCGGCTGGCAGCCGGCCCTGCCTGGCGGCACCGGCAAGGGACGCGGCTTCGGCTTTGCCAAATACAAGAACCTGTCGGCCTATCTCGCCGTGGCGATCGATGTCGAGGTCGACCGGCAAAGCGGTCAAGCGCGCGCCACGCGGGCCGTGGCGGCGATCGACGCCGGTCAGGTGGTCAATCCCGACGGGCTCATCAATCAGACCGAAGGCGGCATCATCCAGTCCGTAAGCTGGACGCTCAAGGAGCAGGTGCGCTTTACCCCCGAGCACATCGCGTCGCGCGACTGGGGCGGCTATCCCGTCATCACCTTCCCCGAAGTGCCGGAGATCAAAGTGATCGTGCTCGACCGTCCGGCGGAGAGATCGCTGGGGGCCGGCGAGGCGGCGCAGGGCCCGACCGCGGCCGCCATCGGCAATGCAATCGCCCACGCGACAGGCGTCCGACTGCGCGACCTGCCGCTCATTCCCAACCGACTCAAGGGCGCCTTCGGCTAAGGAGAAACCTTATGGCAAAGACCGTCGAGATGACCGGCGAGCGGGTGCTCGCCAATGCTCCGATGAGCGAGGCGGAACGGAAGGTCCGGATGGAGCTTGCCGCCTGCTATCGCCTGGCTCAGAAGAACGGCTGGGACGAGCTTATCTATAATCATATCTCGGCGCGCGTGCCGGGGCCGGAGCATCATTTCCTCATCAACCCTTTCGGCCTCGCCTTCGAAGAGGTGACGGCATCGAACCTAGTCAAGGTCGACGTCGAAGGCCGCGTCATCGGCGAAACGAACTATCCCATCAACGCCGCCGGCTTCACCATTCACAGCGCCGTCCATGCGGCCCGGCCGGAGGTGGGGTGCGTCATCCACCTTCACACCGAGGCGGGCATGGCGCTTTCCATGCTTGACGGCGGACTGTTGCCGCTCACTCAGACGGCGATGCTCTTCCAGCGTCAACTCGCCTTTCACGATTACGAGGGTATCGCATTCAACCTCGCAGAGCGCGAGCGGCTGGTTCGCGACCTCGGCGACAAATCCGTCATGATCCTGCGCAATCACGGCACGCTGGTAGCCTGTCCCACCGTCGGTCAGGCCTTCGTGACGATGTTCCTGCTGGAAAAAGCCGCGCGGGCGCAGCTACGGGCGATGGCATGCAACAACAAGCTCGTGCAGGCGTCGCCGCAAGCCATCGACATGACCGCCCAATACGGCAAAAGCGGCGCTGGCGGCTTGGAACAGGCATGGCAAGCGATGGTGCGTCGGCTCGACCGCGAAGACACATCCTACCAAAGCTGATCCGGGCCCATGGTGAAAGAGATCGCCAATTCGTTCCTGCTGGTCTATGCCGGCCTCTTTCCGATCGTCAATCCGGTGGGCAGCGCACCGGTCTTTCTCGGCCTGACGCGGCACTGCACCGACCAGGAACGCCGCAGTCTGGCCCGGCGCGTCGCGGTCAACGGTTTCTTCCTGTTGCTGGGCTCTCTCTTCGTCGGCTCGCACGTGCTCGAATTCTTCGGCATCACCTTGCCGGTGGTGCGCGTCGCCGGCGGGCTGGTGGTGAGCGCTTTTGCCTGGAAGCTCCTCCACGCCGGGGAGGAGCCGGGAGATCGGCGCACCGCCGACGCTGCCGCCGAGCCGATTGCGGCGACGGACGTCTTTTATCCCTTGACCATGCCGCTCACCGTCGGCCCGGGATCCATCTCGGTGGCCATTACGCTCGGCAGCCAGCGGCCGAAGACGGCGGCCGGCCTCGCCGATCTTGCGCTCCTCGGCGCCGCCGCCATTGCCGGCCTCGTCGCCATCGCCGCAACCGTCTATATTTGCTACCGCTTCGCCGAGCCGATCATCTCCGCGCTCGGCGAAAGCGGCACCAATGTGCTGGTGAGGTTGTCCGCCTTCATCCTGCTCTGCATCGGCATTCAGATTATCTGGAGCGGCTACAGCGCCTTGGTCGTGGTTGCGACCTGATCCCGCTTGGGCGCCGCGTTTGCCAGGAACCAGCGATAGGCATCCGCCAGCCCCTCGCGCAGCCCAATGCGCGGGCGCCAGCCCATGGCGGCGAGCTTCGAGACGTCGAGCAGCTTGCGCGGCGCCCCGTCCGGCCGCGCCGTGTCGTAGCGGAAGCCGCCGGTGAAGCCGACCACCTCGGCGATGAGCCCGGCCAGCTCGCGGATGCTCACATCCTCGCCCCAGCCGACATTGACATGGCTCTCGCCGGAATACCGCGTCATCAGGAACACGAGCACGTCGGCGAGATCGTCGACATGCAGAAACTCGCGCCGCGGCATGCCCGTCCCCCAGATCTCGACCTCGCGCGCTCCGCTCAGCTTCGCCGCATGGGTCTTGGCGATGAGCGCCGGCACCACGTGGCTCGCCTGGAGATCGTAGGTATCGCCGGGACCGTAGAGGTTTGTCGGCTGCGCCGAGATGAAATCGGCGCCGTATTGCCGGCGATAGGCGGCGCAGAGCTTCAACCCCGCGATCTTCGCCACCGCGTACCACTGGTTGGTCGGCTCCAGCGGGCCGCCGAGCAGCGCGTCCTCCACCATGGGCTGCGGCGCCAGGCGCGGATAGATGCAGGAGGAGCCGAGAAACAGCAGCTTCTTCGCCTGCGCGCGCCAGGCCGCCTCGATGACGTTGGCGGCGATCTGCAGATTGTCGTAGAGGAATTCGGCCGGGCGCGTGTCATTGGCGAAGATGCCGCCGACCGTCGCCGCCGCGACGATCACCGCATCCGGCCGGGTGGCCGCGAACCAGCGCTCGACATCGGCCTGCCGGCGCAGATCAACCTCGCGGCGGGTGACGGTGAGCACCTCGCAGTCCTCGCGCGCGAGCCGCCGCAGCAGCGCGCTCCCCACCATGCCGCGATGGCCCGCGACGAAGACGCGGCGTCCGTTCAGCGGAAAGAGGACGGGTGTAGCCTCCACCATCCGCTAATCCGCCTCGGCGGACGCGGCAAGGGACAATGCGATGCGGTCGGCCGGGCCTTGTCCTTTGATCATGGCGGGGGAGATTGCCATCATCGCCGCAGTTGTGCAAATCCGGTGCGGCCCGCACGCGCCATCAAGCAAGGGACGGCACTAACCGTCCGGCAATCCCAGAAACGGGCCGATCGCGGCCAGGAAAGCCTCAGGCTGCTCCAGCGGCGGACAGTGGCCGCAGCCCGGCAGCAGGACGAAACGCGCGCCTTTGATCTCTTGCGCCAGCTCGCGGGCAAGATCGAGCGGGGTGGCGGCGTCGAGTTCGCCGACCACGACCAGCGTTGGATTCGCAATCGCTGAAAGCGAGCTTCTGAGATCGACCCGTTCCAGAGCGCGGCAGCCGGCGATAAAGGCGCCGGGGTTGAAGCGCATGAGCACCGCCCGGCGCTCGGCGACCGCTTCGCCGTGGGCTGCGAGATAGGCATCGTGAAAGATGCGCCGCGCCGCGATGTCGGCGACCGCCCCCATGCCGCCGGCGGCGACCTTCTCCGCCATGACGGCAAAGGCCGATCTTGCCTGTGCCGGAAATCGCGCCGCCGTGTCGACGAGCAGCAGCTTCTCGAACAGCGCGCCGTGCCGCGCCGCGAGCGCCACGGCGATGAACCCGCCGAACCCGTTTCCGAGCACCGCGCTGCCGGGGCCGAGATCGAGGGCGCGCAGCGCTTCGGCGATGCGATCGGCATGATCCTCGACGCCGGGACCGGCCGGGCTCGATGCGTCGAAGCCCGGGAGAGCCACGAGATGGACGCGCCGGTCCTTCGTCAAGCTGGGCACGACGCGCGCGAATGCCGAACGGTCGATGAGCAGCGAGTGGAGCAGCACCAGATCCGGCCCCTCGCCCGCCGACACGATGTCCATCGTGCCGCCCCGCACCTCGATCCGCGCCATGCCCGTCCCCGCCGCAATGCTCGACAGTACCGGTGTAGCATCCGGGTATGCTTCCGTCTCGCGGGTTCTTCTTGCGGCGCGCGGCGGGATGCGGTAGTGGCGGGCGTGAAGGAGCAGGGCCTTGCAGTACGCGGCGGGATCGATCGGGACGGCGGCAATGGCCGGCATGATAGGGGCACCGGAACTCACGGTCGTCGTCCCGACCTTCAACGAACACGACAATGTGGCGCCGTTGATCGAGCTGCTCGCCGCGGCACTTCAAGGCATCGACTGGGAGGTGATCTTCGTCGACGACGACTCGGCGGACGGCACCGCCGCGATGGTGCGCGGCATCGCGCAGCGCAATCCGCGCGTGCGCTGCCTCCAGCGCATCGGCCGGCGCGGCCTCTCGACCGCCTGCATCGAGGGCGTGCTCGCCTCTTCCGCGCCCTTCATCGCCATCATGGACGCCGATCTCCAGCACGACGAGCGTCTGCTGCCGCGCATGCTGGAGACGCTGCGGCGCGAGAGGTGCGACCTCGTCGTCGGCTCGCGCTATATCGCCGGCGGCGGCGTCGGCGACTGGGACGACCGCCGCGCCGGCATCAGCAGCCTCGCGACCAGGCTCTCTCGCCTCATTTGCCGGATCGACATCGCCGACCCCATGAGCGGCTTTTTCATGCTGCGCCGCGAGGTCTTCGACCGCGCCGTGCGCCGGCTTTCCGGCCAGGGGTTCAAGATCCTGCTGGACCTCCTTGCCTCCTCACCGGAGACGCTTCATCTCAAGGAGCTGCCCTACGAGTTCCGCCGGCGTCGCCATGGCGCGAGCAAGCTCGACACGCTGGTGGTATGGGAATTCGGCATGCTGCTCGCCGACAAGCTCGTCGGCCATCTCCTGCCCGTGCGCTTCGCCCTTTTCGCCGTCATCGGGGCGGTCGGACTTGGCGTCCACTTGGCGGTGCTGCGCGCGGCTCTCGCCGTGCCGGCGCTCGATTTCACCGCGGCGCAGGCGATCGCGACCGTCGTCGCCATGACGTCGAACTTCTTCTTGAACAATCTCTTCACCTACCGCGACCAGCGCTTGAGAGGCTGGCGGCTCTTGCGCGGCCTCTTCTCGTTCTATCTCATCTGCGCCGTCGGCGCCGTCGGCAATGTCGGGATCGCCGCCTATGTCTTCGCCGCCGACAACGTCTGGTGGCTCGCCGGCATCGCCGGCGCCATCGTCGGCTCGGTCTGGAACTACGCCGTCTCCTCGGTCTTCACCTGGCGTCAGCGCTGAGGCTATTGCTGCCGATTGGACCGCAGGACGTAGCGGTCGCCGGCCAGGCGCTCGAACATGACGTCGATCATCGGATGGCTGATCGGCCCGTTCTCGGCGTCCGGCAAAAGATCCTGCTCGGAGACATAGGCCTCGTAGGGACCGCCCTGGGCATTTTGCGCCAGCAGATGATAGAAAGGCTGGTCCTTCGACGGGCGGCGGTCGACGGGGATGGACTGGTACCATTCTTCGGTATTGCTGAACACGGGGTCGACATCGAAAATGACGCCGCGAAAGGGGTAGATCCGGTGGCGCACGATCTGCCCCACGGAAAACTTGGCCTTGCGGTGAACGCGCTGTCGGCTCAACGATTGCCTCATTGGCTTCGCACCGGCGGAGCCCAAGGCTGTGTATAGGGAGTCGACGCCCCTTGCTCAAGCCTTCGGACCCGCCTCGACAGCGGTCTCCAATCGCTCCACCATGGACTCCTTGCCCAGCAAGCGTCGAGGCCGATGATGCTGCCACTGTCCGGGATCAGGGTTGTCGAGATCGGCCAGAACCTCGCCGGCCCCTATGCCAGTGAAATTCTGGCAACGCTCGGCGCCGACGTCGTCAAGCTCGAACGCCCGGAGGGCGACGACGCGCGCGGCTGGGGCCCGCCCTTCTGGCAGGGCGCTGCCGCCATCTTCCAGACGGTGAACCGAAACAAGCGCGGCATCACGCTCGACCTCAGGGATGCGCAAGGCATCGGCTGGCTGAGGCGGCATCTCGCGGGCGTCGACGTGCTCTTGCACAACATGCGGCCAGGCGCGATGGAAGAGCTGGGGCTCGGCGCCGAGGCGCTCACCGCGCAATACCCGCGCCTCGTCTACGCCTCGCTGTCGGCCTTCGGGCACAAGGGCCCGCTGCGTCTTAAGCCGGGCTATGAGCCCATGGTGCAGGCCTTTGCCGGCCTTTTCAGCTTGAACGGCGCGGAGGATGCGCCGCCGACGCGCGTGGGTCTGCCGATCCTTGATATGGGGACCGGATTGTGGCTGGCCTTGGGTTGCGTGGCGGCGTTGTTGCGACGGACCGAGACGGGGCGCGGCGGCGTGGTCGACGCCTCGCTGTTCGAGACCGCGCTCACCTGGCTCACCGTACCCTTCGCCAGCTTCAAGGTGACGGGCCAACTGCCGCAGCGTCACCGCACGGGCAGCCGCCGCCTCGTCGTCTTCGAAGCCTTCCATACCGCGGATGGCGAGATCATCATCGCCGCCGCCAATGACCGCCTCTTCCAAAAGCTCGCGCGCGCCCTCGACAGACCGCAATGGGCGGAGGATGAGCGCTTCAAGACGAACGCCTTGCGGCTTGCCAATAAAGCCGCGCTCATTCCGGAGATCCAATCGATCCTGCGCGCCGCAACCACGGCGCAATGGGTCGAGCGCCTCGACGACGCCGGCGTGCCTTGCGCGCCGATCCAGGACTTCAACGACGTCGTCGCCGAGCCGCAGACCGCCGCGCTCGGCATGATCGAGCCGGTCCCTGGCGCCGATATAAGCCTGATCGGCCTGCCGCTGTCCTTCGATGGCGAGCGTCCGCCGATGCGCCGGCGCGCACCACGTCTCGGTGAGCATAACGCGGAGCTGTTGCCCGCGGCTGAACCGACGAAGAAACCGGCGCTATAATGAGCGGGCGAGGGGGATAGGCCGAAGCGCGCCCCTCGTATCACGGGCGGGGATGACGGTCAGGAGAGCGGGGTGAGCGAGGGCGAGACGAGCGGATCGCCGATGATCCTGCCGGCCGACTGGTTCATCCGCACTGTCGAGTCGGATGAGAAGCGGCAGCGGCCGCCCTGGCTGGCAATGGTCGCGGCGGCGCTGATGCATGCTTTGGTGCTGCTCGCGGTGATCATGAGCTGGCTTTATCCGACGGTGCCGCCGAGCGAGCCGGACGTCATCCCGGTGAAGGTCGTGTTCGCTCCGCCGCCCGCGCCTCCACCTCCGGTGCCGGCCGAGCCCGCGCCGAAGGCCGCGCCGTCCCTCGCCTATCGCGAATCCGGGCCGGATCAGCGCACGACCGCGCCGCCTCCGGCGGAAATGCCGGCGCCGGAACCCGCAACCCCGCCGCCCCCGACATCGGCGGCGACGCCGGCGGAGAAGGAACCGCCGCCGCCGCCCGAAAAGCCGGCGCCGGAGAAGCAGCCGCAGGAGAGCGCCAAGCCCTCGCCGCATAAGGACCTGGCCCGGCTCGAACCGCCCAAGAAGGAAGCGGAGACGATGCGGGCGCCGCGCCTCGCGCCGCCGCGGCGTCTTGACGTCGAGCCGGGCGAGCGCTTTGAGAGCGGCGATCCCTATCTCAATCAGCTTCATGCGCTGATCGAGCGGCATCGGATTTATCCGCGGGTGGTGGGGACGTTCGGCCTGCTGGCAGAAGGCATGGCGGCCTATGACGTCCTGCTCGACCGTTCCGGCCGGATCATCGGCATGCGGCTCAGTCATTCCTCGGGTATTGCCGGAATCGATCAAGCGGTCGAAGGCATGATCCGCAGCAGCCTGCCCTTCCCGCCGCTGCCCGCCGATTATCCCGACGAGGTCAACATCGTCGTCGCGATTCGCCTCTTCCCGCCGTCCTGACCTCGCCGACCCGGAGGCTCACGGCACCGGCGACAACTCGATACGCTCGCAATTCATGCGGCCTTGGAGCAGGCAATCCTCGAGCTTCGAGACTTCCGCCAGCCCCTCGGCCACCCACAGCCCGATCAACCCCAGCAGCAGCGCCGCCGCGAATCCGGCGAGGCTGGCGGTAAAGCGGTCGGCTTCTTCTTGGCGCTCGCGCGGCGTTAACGTCGTTCGTCGCTCCATGGCGGCCAGTCTGCCACAGATGACGCGCCGAGGCGAGCGAGCGGGACTATACCCTTTACCATTGTACACGCGGTTGGCCCGGAATCCGAACACGTTCGACCAAGCCGGGAGCTTTTGCCGCGCTGCTCCACGACGTCGCGTCTCCGGGCTCACGGCACCGGCCGCAGCTTTCGCGCCTTGCTCGGCGCCGCGCCCGTGCGCAGCATCTCGGCGAGATCGACCACCATCTGGCAGAGTGCCTGCGCGTCCATCTCCGATGCCGCCGCGCCGATGCAGTCGAGAACATAGGCTCGCCGCTGCTCATCGATCGCGGCTTGCGCCGGGTAGGGATCGGGCGCGGAGCGGGATTGCCGCTCGGGCGGATCGATATCGGCGGTCATGCTTCCTCTCTTCCGCTCTCGATGCGGCCCGCGTGCCGCTCACGTCTCGGCCGGACGCACGAAGCACAGCACTTTGGGATTCGTATAGGGCAGCCAGCACGCAATGGCTCGGCCCGTGGGATTGTCGGTTTTGCTGAGAACGCTGTCGGCGGGGACCTCTTCCCAATGGGGAAGGACGTCGTCGCCGTATTGCTTGCCGATCAGGACTTCATAGTGATCGCCGCTGATGCGGTACTCCACGGGCCGGCAATCGGCCTCGGAGCAGCAGAGGCCGCCATCGGGCGCGCGCAGCGACTGGAACCAGGGCGCGAAGGCGGGGTCTGCGTTCTCCGGCGGTCTGGCAAGGCACACTGTCCCGACCGACAGCAGCGCCAGCATGCCGGCGGCAGCGGCGCTGAGAAGCGGCCTCATGCCGCCGCCGCCGCGTTCAGCCGCGCGAGCGCCGCCTCATAGAGCTGGATGTGGTGATAGGCGAAGATGCCCCAGGGATCGCCTGGCGGCGGCAATGCCGCGATGTCCGTCAACGCCGTCACCCGGCCGAAAGGCGGGTCGGTTGGAACGTCGGTGACGAGGTCGTGCCGCCCGGCGCCGGCGGTGCGGAAGGAGCGTCCCGGCACGCCGGCGAGCAGTTCGCTGAGCCGCGCGCAGCCCGAGCGCGGCTCGCCGAAGACAACGCGCAACCGGGGCGGCCGACCCGCCGCCGTCATGAAGCCGCAGAACAGCGTCGCGCGCGCCGCGCCCAGGCTGTGGCCGGTGACGACGACGGTCTTGCCGAGCAGCGGCAGGAGATGGGCGAAAGCGTCCTCCATGCCTTCCATGAATCCGGCATGGACGTCGCCGAGCGCGGGATGGTTGGCGGGCTCATGCGGCAGCGCGAAGAAATCGCGCAGCCAGTCCTGCACCGTCTCCGACCCGCGGAACACGACGACGTCGACCTCGCCGATCCGGCGCAGCGCGCAGCACACGCCGTCATCCGCCTCGGGCTGGAAGAGCGCGTCCCAGGGCGCCGCCGGGTCGTTGTAGAGCGCGTCGACGAGGCGGCAGAGCGCGAGGTCGGAAAGCGCCGGCGCGAGGTCGGCGCCTCGCGCCAGCGATGGCGGAAGGCTCACGACGCCGGGGCCGGCGCGGGCGCCGGCGTCTGCGCCTGTGCCGCCGCCTGGCGCGCCTTCGCCGCGGCGATCGCGGCGGAGAGCGCGGTCGATACTGTGCCGAGCAGGCTGCCCACCACCGCCTGCTTCACCGCCACCTGGTCTTCGAGCAGCGCCGCGCCGAGGCGGTGGATGATGAGCATTTCCGAGACCGGGTCGCTCGTCGCCTGAAGCTGCGCGATGGCCGAGATCACGTCCGGGCCGGCGTTGATCAGCTCCTGGTCGCTGAGGTTCTGGATGATCGTGCCGAGGAGGCTCGGCGCGGTGGGCGTTGCGGCGGG
>Ga0187784_10000197_pt1 | contig 40992 bp, 28 predicted proteins | sample 1015_SJ02_MP15_2_FD_132964 | JGI IMG/M metagenome (GOLD analysis project Ga0187784, IMG submission 132964) | Tropical peat soil microbial communities from peatlands in Department of Meta, Colombia - 1015_SJ02_MP15_20_MG | ecosystem: Environmental > Terrestrial > Soil > Wetlands > Peat | place... | reverse complement strand
GACGTCATCTTCGAAATGTCGTCGAAGAAGCTGGGCATCACCACCGTGCAGCAGGACGGCCGCCTCTGCGGCGTCATCAGCGACGGCGACCTGCGCCGCCTGCTGGAGCGCGAGGGCGGCGCTGCCCTCAGCAAGACGGCCGGCGACGCCATGAACCGCCATCCGCGCACGATTGCATCGAGCGAACTCGCGGCGAAAGCTCTGGCGATTCTGGAAGAGCGCAAGATCACCTCGCTGGTCGTGGTTGACGCCGAGCAGAAGGTCGAAGGCGTCGTGCACCTGCACGACTTGTGGGGTGTGGAGCTGATTTGAGCAGTCTGCAGGTGACCTTGGCGCATGGGCAAGACCTTATTGACAGGCAATTCCGCTGGTCCTACGCTTGGTTTATGCAGATTGACCTCACCCCCGCGCAAGCTTCCTTTATTGATTTGGGAATCCAGGAAGGCCGCTTTCGCAACTCGCAAGAGGCCATCCGCGAGGCCCTCGCCCTGTGGGAGAAGCGGGAACGCGCGCGCCTCGAACTGCTGGCCTCGCTCGACGCCGCCGAGCAGGCGCTCGATAGTGGGCAGGGCGAGGAATACACTCTCGAAACGCTTCGCGCTTTGGTCGAGTCCATCAAACAACGTGGAACAGCGCGCCTCTCCGAACGTTGATGCGCATACGCCTCGCGCCGCAGGCCCGGACTGACCTTGACGAGATCTGGCTTTATGTCGCACGCAAAAGCGACAGCCCCGAGACTGCAACGCGTCACATCGACTCCATCGCCCGCGGCTTTGGAGTGCTGGCGAAGTTCCCGTTTATCGGCAAGCCCCTTGAGTCGAGCACGCGGCCAGGCGTGCGCACGCTTGCGGTGCGCAACTATGTGGCTTTCTATCGCCCGGGCGAGACCGAGGTACGAATTCTGCGTATCATCCATGGGGCACGCGACGCATACGCCGTCTTTGCGGAAGAACGAGATTCACCGCGTCTGCGCATCCCCGTCCGCCGTAATGCAACCCACATTGGTTACCTCCGTAAGCAAAAACTAATTCCTAGAGACGGTGTCCCTGATGTAGGGTAGTTCCGGGCGCGTTGCCCGATCAGATTCAAACACTTCAACAAATCAGAATGAGGAGAGTCAAAGATGAAGAAGCTCTGGATGAGTTGTGCTCTGGCGATTGCATTCGCTGCCGGCGCACTGGTTTCGGCGCAAGTCCGCGACTGGCACGACCTCGACAAGGTGCACGATCACGTTGTCGAGGCGATTCATGAAATGGAGCGCGCGCGCGCCGCGAATCACTACGACATGGACGGCCACGGCGCCAAGGCCGAACAACTTCTGCGCGACACAGAACACGAGCTGCGGCTTGCCATCGATTCGGCCCGCAGGCACTGAGTCCGAACTCCCGTTACAATCGGCACGCCGAGCGGACGATTTTGGGTTGCAGCGCTGAGCGGCTGGCGCCGGATAAACGCCCGCTCGACGATCCTTCCTCTCTAACCTTGGCTCATGCCGAAAACCGCATTGATCACCGGCGCCTCGAGCGGCTTTGGCCTGCTCACGACCGTGACGCTGGCGCGGCGCGGCTGGCGCGTGCTAGCTACCATGCGCGACCTGGGCCGGCGGGGGCTGCTCGAAGATGCCGCCCGCGCCGCTGGTGTGCTCGACCGCGTCGAGGTTCACCCCCTCGACGTCACGAATGTCGCGCAAATTACCGCTCTCGCGTCGATGGCGGATTCGCGCGGGCAGCCGCTCGACGCCCTGGTCAACAACGCGGGCTTTGCCGTGCCGGGTTTTGCCGAAGACGTGACCGACGCGGAGCTCCGCGACCAGTTCGATACCAACTTCTTCGGCGCGGCTGCCGTAACGCGCGCCATTCTGCCGCGGATGCGGCGCCAGGGCTACGGCCACATCGTGATGGTGTCGTCGGTCTCGGGACGCGCGGGCTTCCCCGGCGTCGGCAGCTACGCGGCGTCGAAGTTCGCGCTGGAGGGCTGGACGGAGGCGCTGCGCTTGGAAATGAAAGCGTTGGGCGTTCAGGTCACGCTCGTCGAGCCGGGCTCGTTCGAAACGGACATCTGGACGCGCAACGCGAAAATCTCCGCGCGCATGCAGGACCCCACCGCGCCCAACGCGGCGCGCGTCAGCCGCTGGCGCGAACAGCTCGAGCGCAACATCAAGCGCGCAAATCCGCAGATCGTGGCGGACCTGATCGCATCGATCCTCGAGAATTCCAAGCCAAAGTTGCGCTATGTCATCGGCCGCGATGCAAGGATCGCCCTTCTGCTGCGCAGCGTTTTGCCCTGGCGCCTGTTCGAGCGCACGATCTTGAAGCTTTCCGGTATCGATCAGTAAGCCCGCGTTCGCCTCTTTGAGAAGGGATCAGTGCTTCAGCTCGGTTCACGCTAACGACTCGCTTCGCGCTATCATGGATCGAGGTCCACCGCGTATGACTACGAAGATTGTTCGCGTCGGCAATACGCTCACGGTTGAGATTCCGGAGGAGCTCGTTACGCAGGCATCGCTGCCTGTGGGCGAGCCGGTGGAGTGGGTCGCAACCGGACCCGGAAGTCTCGCCCTCGTCAAAAGGTCAGCGGAGGCGACTGCACGATCGCTTAGGCGCATTACGCTCGAAGAGTTGCTGGACGGGATACCGGAAAACGCCGAGATGGAGAAAATCGATTGGGGCCCGGATCGCGGGGCCGAGATTTGGTAGCCGTGCTCGTTCCCGACGCGGGCGATCTCGTTTGGCTCGACTTCGATCCGCAAGCTGGCCATGAGCAGGCCGGGCGCAGACCTGCATTGGTGCTTTCCTCCGCGCGGTTCAATTCGAAGGCGTCGTTAGCTTACGTCCGCCCAATTACGACCAAAGTAAAGGGCTATGCGTCCGAAGTGTTGCTGCCCACAGGTCTACCAGTCTGGGGAGCCGTACTCTGCTCCCACCTGCGAAGCGTGGATTGGAAAGCGCACAATCCCGCACCCATTGGCAAAGTCACCGACGATATCCTGAATTCCGTGCGCGACGTTGTCGCCACCATCGCTGGGATCGGTTCTTGAAAGAAGCTTCAGTAAGTCCCGACTCGGCGAACATTTAGAATGAAGTCTGCTTGACTTTGCTCAACGTTCGTCACCTGTCCTCTTGCGATCGGGCGAACGGGAAGGTTCTTGCGTCCTTTTATGCATCGTTGGTCGAAGCTCTTTATTCCTACCCTCCGCGAGGCCCCGGCAGACGCCGAAGTGGCCAGCCACAAGTTCCTGCTTCGCGCCGGCTACATCCGCCAGCTCGGCGCCGGAATCTACAACTACCTTTTTTTGGGCCGGCGCTCGCTGAACAAGATCATCGCCATTGTGCGCGCGGAGATGGACAAGATCGGCCAGGAGTTTTACCTGCCCGGCATTTTGCCCAAGGAGCCGTGGGCCGAGAGTGGCCGCTGGACGACGATCGGCGAGAACTTGTTCCGCCTCAAGGACCGCAAGGGCGCGGACCTGTGCCTGGGTTTTACACACGAAGAGATCATGACCACGATCGCGCGCGGCGAGCTGCGCAGCTACAAGCAGTTGCCGCAAATCTGGTACCAGATCCAGACCAAGTTCCGCGACGAGCCGCGGCCCAAGTCGGGTCTGCTGCGCGTGCGCCAGTTCATCATGAAGGATTCGTACTCCTTCGACCTCGACGCGGCCGGGCTCGACACGAGCTTCGACTTGCACGACCGTGTGTATCGCGCCATCTTCGCCCGCTGCGGACTGAAGTTCGTCTCCGTCGAGGCGGACTCGGGCGCCATGGGCGGCTCGCAGTCGCAGGAGTTCATGGTCTACAGTGACGCCGGCGAGGATCTGATCGCCAGCTGCCCGGTGTGCGGCTACGCGGCGAATCTGGAGAAGGCGACGTCCTTGCTTCAACCGGTGGCGGAGCTGGAACCGACGAGACTTGGTGGCGTGCCAGAATTGATACATACGCCGGGCATGGGCGCGATTGCCGACATCGCCGCATTTCTCAAGATGTCGCCGGCCAACGACATTAAGTGCGTGGCATACTTCGCTATTTTCAGACGGCAAAACGGCAGCTGCATACTTCCGGTTGTCGCGTTATTGCGAGGCGACCACCAAGTCAACGAGGCAAAGCTAAATGCACTTGTCGGTTCGGACGACGGAGTCTGGCTGTTTCCTCAAGAGTGGCAAGACTCGCTCATCGAAGTCTTCGGTTCACCGGCGGGATTTCTCGGACCAGTCGGACTAAACCCATTGAGCCCCAGTCAGTTCGAATTTGCCAGGAAGCACGGGATTCTGCCTAAGGAGACAATTGAACCGAACGAGGACGTCGAGGAAACACCACTCGACGCCACGAAGGCAAAAGGGCGGAATTACTGGAAACACCCGGTCGTCGTCCTCGACAATGCTCTCAAAGATCGTAGATATATGGTCTGCGGGGCCAACAAACTCGACTACCACCTGCGCAACGTCACGCCGGGGCGCGACTTCTCCTGGACCCTATCGGCCGACATTCGCAGCGTGAACGAGGGCGAAGGCTGCCCAACCACCAAAGACGGCCAACCGTGCAACGGAAAGCTCGTCGTGGGCAAGGCCGTCGAAATCGGCCACATCTTCAAGCTCGGCTACAAGTACTCCGAGTCGATGGGCCTGCGCGTCCTCGACCCCAACGGTAAAGAAGTCACGCCCATCATGGGCAGCTACGGCATCGGCATCGAGCGCATTCTGACCGCAGCCATCGAGACCTCGAACGACGCCGAGGGCTTCTGGCTGCCGGTTACGATCGCTCCGTTCACGGTGGTCGTCACCATCACCAACGTGGCCGATGCCGCGCTACGCGAGACCGGCGAGAAGCTTGCCGCAGATCTCGAAGCCGCCGGCATCGATGTGCTGCTGGATGACCGGGACGACCGCGCCGGCGTCAAATTTAAAGACGCGGATTTGATCGGTGTTCCCTATCGAATCAACGTGGGCAAGAAGACTGCCTCGGGCCAGGTGGAACTGGTGGTGCGCGCCACGCGTAGCACCATCGAGGTGGCGATGAGTGAAGTTGTCGCGGTGCTGAAGAAGCGCGTCGACGAGGAGCGGCTGCTCGATAGCGGGCTCCTGGGCGACGGCTCTTAGTTTCCGGTTCGTGGCGGAACTTAGATTCTTTGCTGTTCGCATCTATACTCTTTGGGGGCCGGAACGCAAGCTCGGAGCCAGCGGTCGAGAGGAACGGCGATGGCTGTCAAGGTGAAACTCGCTAAGCCTGTATCCGCATGGCCGTTCTGGAAGCATCGCGTAGGAACGCTGCTGCTCCTCATTGCCCTGAGCGCCTTCGCCATCGTCGCGCTCGTAGGCTTCTCCATTTTCGGGTTCTTCTACTTCAAATATCGCGGCGTGGTCGACGAACGGCTCAAGCAGCCGATCTTTGCCAACACCGCGAAGATTTATGCTGCGCCTCGCGAGGTGCGTCCCGGGCAGAAACTCGACGTGCATCTAATCGTGAACGAATTGCGCGAGGCCGGATATACGCCCGACGGCGCTCCTCAGCCTTCGCCCATGGGTACATACAGCGAAGGCGCACAAACCATCACGGTGCAGCCCGGCCCGCAATCCTATCACGCGCCCGATAGCGCGACGATTCGCGTCCGCTATGGCGTGGTCGACTCGGTTGTCGATTCCAAAGGCCAGCCGCTCTCCAGCTACGAGCTGGAACCGCTGCTCATTACCGGACTGAGCGAGGACACGAACCGCACTAAGCGGCGCCTGCTTACCTACGACGAGATTCCTCCGAATCTGGTTCAGGCGGTAATCGCGATTGAGGACCGGCGCTTCTTCGAGCACAGCGGCGTCGATTACTACCGGATTCTCGGCGCCATCCTCAACGACATCACGCCTGGCCATCGCTGGACCCAGGGCGGATCCACGCTCACCATGCAGCTTTCGCGCGGATTCTTCCTCACGCCGGAAAAGACATGGCGACGCAAGGTCGCAGAGATCGCGATTACCTTTCAGCTCGAGCACCGCTTCACGAAGCAGCAAATCTTCGACATGTATGCCAACGAAGTGCCGCTGGGCCAGCGCGGCAGCTTTTCCATCGACGGTTTCGGTGAAGGGGCACAGGCCTATTTCGGAAAAGATGTGCGCCAGCTGAGCCTGTCAGAGTGCGCGCTGCTCGCCGGTCTCATCCAGAGCCCCAGCCGCCTCAACCCTTTTCACCACGCCGATCGCGCGATCGAGCGCCGCAATCTGGTGCTGGATGCAATGGTTGAAACCGGGGCCATTACCAAGGAACAGTCGGAAGCCGCGAAGGCCGAGCCGCTCCGTTTAGCGCCGGCCAGCGTCGATGCCAGCGAAGCGCCCTACTTCGTCGACCTGGTCCACGACCAGCTCACACAAAAATTCGGCGATCGCGACTTCAACCGCGAGGGCTTGCGCATCTACACGTCGCTTGATCCCGAGTTGCAGCGACTCGCCACCACGGCCGTCGATTCGACCATCCACGTTGTGGACGAGCAGATCGATAAGCTGCACGCTCGCGATAAGAAGCTCGGCAAGCCCTACGTCTATCCGCAAGTTGCGCTGGTGGCGCTCAATCCGCACACTGGCCAGGTGCTGGCGCTGGTGGGCGGGCGCAGCTACGGAACCAGCCAGGTGAATCACGCGGTGGCGCACCGGCCCACGGGATCGATCTTCAAGCCATTCGTCTACGCCGCGGCCTTTCAAACTGCCGTGGAAGGCACCATGCTGCCCGGGCAAACGAAGTTGTTCTCGCCCGTGATGATTCTCAACGATGCGCAGACGACCTACGACGAGGGAACCGACAACGAGTACACCCCGCACAACTTTCAAGACGAATACTACGGCGACATCACCGCGCGTTTTGCGCTGATGCGTTCGGACAACAATGCGACCATCGCGCTGGCTGCGCTGGTGGGCTTCGACCGAGTTGCGGCGCTGGCGCGCGCTGCCGGGGTCAAAAGCGCGCGGGCCACGCCCTCCATGGCCATCGGCTCCTACGACGCCACACCGCTGGATATGGCCGGCGCCTACACCATCTACGCCAACGGCGGCCTGCACCTCGATCCCTGGATGCTGGCCAGCGTGCGCACGCCCACCGGCGACATCGTTCAGGACTTCACGCCGACTTCGCGTCAGGTGCTCGACCCGCGAGTCGCCTATCTCACCACCAACATGATGGAGGCCGTGCTGCAAGGCAACGGGAGCGATCCCTGCGAGATTGCAGGGCGAGAATTCTGCGGAACTGGCGCGGGCGTGCGCGGCATGGGCTTTACGGCGCCCGCCGCGGGCAAAACCGGCACCGATCACGATGCCTGGTTTGCCGGATTCACCAGCAGCCTGCTTTGCATCGTCTGGGTGGGCAACGACGATTACACCGCGCTTGATCCCGAAAACCGCGGCCGCATCCAGGGCGCTCACGCCGCCGCGCCCATTTGGGCGGCGTTCATGAAGCAGGCGATCCTGCTGCCGCAGTATTCCGATACCAACGAATTCACCCCGCCCGACGGCGTGCAACTTGTAACCCTCGACAAGAACACCAATCTGCTGGCCGACGCGGCCTGTCCGGACGACTACACCGCAGCGTTCCTCGACGGCACCGTGCCCACCGACACCTGTGACCACCCTGCCGACCATCGCAACATCTTTCAGAAGATCTTCGGAATCGGCAAGTCTGGGAACTGATCGTTTGGTGTTTTTCTCTGGCGAATCAGGAAGCAGTCCGGTAGGTCGCAGTGATCGGCGTACCGCTCTTCAGCATGTTCCACACTGGACAAAACTGATCTTCGGAGATTTTGAGAGACTTTGCGACGGCTTCCGGCTCGACCGCACCTCTTACGATGAATTCCAGCGAGATGCCGGTGAGGACAGTCGGTTGCTCTTCGCGGCGCTGGCCGCGAGCGAAGACTTCCAGGCCGGTGACGGGCTGATTCCACTTCCGCTGCAAAAGCGCCAAAACGCTGTTTGCCGCGCAGGTCGCCAGGCTGGCTAACAGCAGTTCTAGACTGGTGAATCCCTCAACTGGCCGGCCCGCCGGCAGAGGGTAATCCGTGAGGATCTTGTGGTTCCCGGCTTCGACGAGGACGCGCTTTCCGTCCACCTGCACAGCATGAACGGAGAGTTCGCTGGTCATTGACGTGCCTCCTGGGGGTTTTGCTGCAATGATAATCCCGCCAAGAATAACCCTGCGGCCTTGCCAGCCGATCAGCCGTCCACTTCCGAGCCGTCCGGCATGGGCTGGCAGCGCGGGCACCAGAACGTGACGCGCGCATCGCTGCCCTGGATTCGCCTGCGGACCGCCTCCCCGCAGCGACGGCACGGCTCGCCGTCGCGGCCATAGACCCAGAGGCTGGCGGTTGGGTCGGAGCTGTGTGTGGTGCGCCGCTGCTGCCCGCGATAGGTCACGATGAGGTCGCCGGAATCTTCGAGGACATTGGCTCGAAGCAGTTTTCGTGCGCAAGCGATGGTTGCGACGGCTTCCTCGCGCGTGAGCGTGCCCACGGCGCGGAACGGGTTGAGTCCGCTCACAAAGCAGATTTCGGACTTGAAGACGTTGCCGACTCCGGCCAAAACGCTTTGCTCGAGCAGCACGTCGGCAATCGCCTCATGCGCCCGCGCCAGCAGCCGCTCCAGCGCAGCGTCGGCGTCAAAACCCGCGCTGAGCAGATCGCTCTGCGGCTTGGGTATCCGCGTGTTGCGTTCCAGCGATCGCGCCGTGTGCATCTCCGCCACCGGCACCTTGAACCCGACCGCTACAAACTTTTCGTTTTCGATCACGATGCGCATGTCGAAGCGCGGCAACTGCCAACGCTCGCCCTGGCGGTAGATATGCCAACGGCCATTCATCAACAGATGCGACGCGAGAATGCCGCCACCCGAAAAATAGAACAGCATCCACTTGCCGCGAGCCTCCACGCGATCGACGGTTTGCCCGGCGAGCGGTGTGTCTTCGTTGAATCGCGTGAGCAGCGGATAAATCGATCGGAAGGCCGTGACCGGCTTGCCGATGAGCGCGCGGCCCAGCGATCGCGCCGTCCGAAAAATCGTATCCCCTTCCGGCATTCCTAGATCCTAGAGCGTGTTTCAAAAACGGGTTTTGTAACAGGGCACGACTTCAGTCGTGCCAAAAAAAGCAACATAAACGCGGGGCTTTAGCCCCTGCGGGAAAACTACAAATTAATCTGACGCCATATTTAAACACGCTCTAACAACTTCATATGTCACAGCGCCCAGACCCATTCCGGTGCTACACTCCGCTTGCCGCTCCACGCGGCGGAAAGGCAGAGCCTACCCCATGAAGCATGTTCTCTTCATCCTTTTCGCAATCTTCCTCGTTCTGTCTCCCCTCCGCAGTGCGGCACAAACCAACCGTGTCGGGACCTTTAACCGCCAGGCCATCGCCCTCGCCTATTACCGCTCCCCGCTCTTTGCCAACGATCTCGCCCAACACCGCGCCGCACTCGCCGATGCCCGCCGCGCCAACGACACTGAGAAGATCCGCACCATTAGCGCATGGCTTAGCCAGTCCCAGGAGCTGGCGCACACACAGGTCTTCGAGAATGCGTCCATTCCGAACATCCTCGAAGCCCTCAAGCCCGCCTTCGACGAGATCGAGAAGACTCAGCACCTCCCCAGCGTCGTCCAGGCTCCCGCCGGCAATTCCGCCGAGACCGTCGACGTCACTCCTCAGCTTCTTGACTGGCTCAAGGCCGACAGCCAGACCCGCTCCCTGATCCAAGATATGCAAAAGCAGCGCAAATGACCTGCGGCCTAATGTAGCCCCTCCTGCGCGGCTGCACTCGGCCCGAACCCCAAGGGCAGCCGCCGCAAATGCATGCCCAACGGCCCGGCATGAAAGCCCGCGTCCATCAGGAAGCGCGCCATCAAATGCGCGGCCACCGGCTGCCCGTTGATGGTCGTGATCAGAACGCCATCGTGTTGGTTCACGCGCATGCGCTCCTGTCCGCGCGCGCACAGGAAGTGCGCCAGACCGGCAGCGGCCTGCGAACGCTCGGGTTCTTCCGCAGGCAAAAACACCAGCAGATTCGGATTCCCGCGGCGCAGCCAGGCGACCAACTGCCCGTTGCGCAGAATCACCTCGGCGTAGACGGCACGGGTCAGCAGCCGTGGCGCCGATTCGCGCCCCACGGACGAAGACCTGTCCGTGGGGACCCCGCGCTCCGAGTCTTCCTCCATCGGCGGCAGCTCGGGCCAGCGCAGCACCGAGCCATAAGGGTTCGCAGGATCCGTCGCCGCCAACTGCACGAACTCCGGCTTCTCGGCCGGCGGCTCATTGCGCAACTGGCGAAGAAGATCGACGGCAGCTGGCAGCGCGAACTGCGTGGCGCCCAACCCGCCGACAAAATACCCGCGGCGGATGCGCCCGCTCTCTTCCAGCGCTCTCAGCACGTCGTACACGGCGCTGAATCCGCCGGGGACATTCTCCGCGCTGACGTGCTCACGCAACAGGACGCCGTAGCGGTGGAGCAGTTGCATGGCCAGGGCGTGGCTGCGCTCGGTCGCAGTGGGACCGAAGTTTCCCCCAGGGGCTAAAGCCCCTTCCTTTTGCGGCTCCCTTTCGGCACGACTGAAGTCGTGCCCTGATACGAAGCCCGAGGCGGGGTTCCTTTGCGCGTGCGGAGCAGCATGTATGGGCAGTAGAGACCACCTGCCCTGCGCCGTCGGCGGCGTCGTGCGCCGCGAGCGGAAGACCATCCCCGTATGCGTGTGCCGCGGCGCGCGTGCGCTCTCCGGCCGCGCAATGTACGCGCGCAGAGCGTGCAGCGAATCATTGGTAAGCAACCCGCGCCACACCAGGCCCCACAGCGCGTCGAGCGTTTCTCCTGGATAGCCGCCGCCGATCGCCTGATGCAAAGGATCGAAGAAGCTCGCTCCCGTCGATTCCAGCACCGACACGAGTTTTTCCTCGCGCTCGGTCAACGGTTCGACGATTGGCCTCTGCTGCACCAGCAACGGCAGCTTGTCGGCGAGAAAAAGCGCAATGCGGCCGTCGCGCTCGCCGATGGGCTCGACTCCGGCCCACGCCACCTCGCCCGCGGCGATCAGCGTGTCGAGCCCGGCGTGCGTGTAATAGGCGATGCGCCCGGGGAGGATCGAAGTCTCGAGCAGCGACGCGGGCAGCGGCGCGCCCTGCAGGTTCTCGATCGCGTCGAGCAGCGCATCCAGATGCGCTGGCCCAGTGCGCCTAGGCGCCAGCAGTCCCTGCCAGTGCGTGAGGAACCGCGCCAGCGTGTGCTGCTCCACCGGTTCCACCTCGCGGCGCAGCTTGGCCAGCGATTTCCGGCGAATCTGGCGCAGAATCTCCGCGTCGCACCATTCGCGATGAAGGCCTCCAGGTCGAAAGCCGCCTTCCAGCACGCGCCCTTCGTGCGCAAGCTGGCGCAGCGCCTGCTCCACGGCCTCCGCGTCCAGCCCAAAGCGATCCGCAGCCTCGCGCAGCGTGAACGGGCCATGCGTCCGCGCGTAGCGGCGCACCAATTCCAGCACGGGTTGCGCGACTGGCTCGAGCAGCGCCGCCGCAAGCCCAGGCGGCAGAGGAATGCCAAGCCCATCTCGGTACCGCGCGGCATCCTCTGCAGCCACCAGCCGCTTTTCGCCGGCGACGCGCAACTCGAGCAGCCGCCGCGACCGCACCAGCCGGTCAATATGGGTCAGCAACTCCGGATCGGCCACGCGCCGCGCCAGCTCTTCGCGGCTCAGATCGCCGAGCCGCAGACACAGATCGTGAATGCCATCCGCCGAACGCGCACGATAGTTCTCAGCAAGGCACTGTGCCGCCTCTTCCACTGCGGCGATCGCATCGGCATCGAGCAGCTCGCGCAAATCCGCCTCGCCCAGCAATTCGCGCAGTTGTTCCTGGTCGATGGTCAGCGCCTGTGCGCGCCGCTCGGCCAATGGCGCATCGCCCTCGTAGACAAAGTTGGCCACGTAGCTGAAGAGCAGCGACGCCGCAAACGGCGAGGGCTTGCGCGTCTCGACCACGTGGACCCGCACCTGCCGCTGCTCGATGGCGCGCAGCGTCTCAATCAGCGCCGGCATATCGAAGACGTCGCGCAGGCACTCGCGATAGGCCTCGAGCAGCAGTGGGAACGACGGATAGCGCGAGGCCACACTCAGCAGATCGTACGAGCGTTTGCGCAACTGCCATAGCGGCGAGCGCTGGTCGGCGCGGCGGCGCGGCAACAGCAGCGCCCGGCCCGCGGCCTCGCGAAAGCGCCCGGCAAAAAGCGCCGTCGATCCCAACTGGCGCAACACAAGCTGCATGGCCTCAGCCGATTCCACGAGAATCCAATCGGAATCCGGCGGCTCGTCCGTATCGGGGAAGCGCAGCACGAATCCGTCGTCGCCCCACAGCGTCTCCACCTCCGGCCCGCCGGCAGCGCGAATCCGCGCGGCGACCGCCATGGCCCAGGGTATATGGATGCGGCTGCCAAACGGTGTCAGCACGCACACGCGCCAATCGCCCAGCTCGTCGCGGCAGCGCTCGACGACTATCGTCCGGTCGTCGGGAACCTGGCTCGTGGCTTCGGCCTGATCGGCGAGAAAGCGCAACAGATTCTCCGCCGCGCCGGGATCGAGATCGTGCTCGTTGACTAGCCGCGCCAGCGCCGCATTCTGCGGCAGCGCGCGCAGCTCGCGCATCATGGCCCCGATGCGCCGGCCGAACTCCAGCGGCCGCCCCGGCCCGTCGCCCTTCCAGAATGGCATCTTGCCGGGCTCGCCGGGCGCGGGCGTCACCAGTACGCGGTCGTGCGTGATGTCGGTGATGCGCCACGTCGATGCGCCGAGAATGAAGGTTTCATTGGGGTGGGACTCGAAGACCATCTCTTCGTCCAGCTCGCCGACGCGCACCGGCTTGCCATCTGTGAATGCAAGAAATACGCCATAGAGGCCGCGGTCGGGAATCGTCCCGGCGTTCAAAATCGCCAGCCGCGCCGCTCCATCGCGAGCTGAGACGACGTTACGCACGCGATCCCAGGTAAGCCGCGGCCGCAGCTCGGCAAATTCGTCCGATGGGTAGCGCCCACTCAGCAAATCGAGCACACCCTCGAAAGCGGGACGCGAGAGCGACCCAAACGGCGCCGCGCCACGAACCAGTTCGTACAGAAAATCGACGGAGACTTCGGGAGTAGCGGAGCTAGCGGTGTTAGCGGTGTTAGCGGAGCTAGCATCTTCCCCAGCACCAAAACCGAAATCCGGCTGTTCGGCTGATCTCTGTTCTCTGATCTCTGATCTCTTCTTTCTGTTCCCTGTTCCCTGATCCCTGTTCCCTGCTTTGTTGTTCCCTCGCTTCCTTGCTCCCTTGCTCCCTGCACTCGCCACAATCGCCACCAACTGCTGGCACAGCACATCGAGCGGATTCCGCGGGAACCGCGTGGACTCGATTTGGCCCTCGTGCATGGCGCGCGTCACCGCGGCGCAGGCCACCAGATCGGCGCGGTACTTGGGGAAGAGAACGCCTTCGCTCACCGCATCTACATGGTGGCCCGCGCGCCCGATGCGCTGCATGCCGCTCGCCACCGAAGGCGGCGATTCGATCTGGATGACAAGATCGACCGCGCCCATGTCGATGCCCAGCTCGAGCGTCGACGTGGCGCAGAGCGCACGAATCTGCCCGGCCTTCAATTGTTCTTCAATCACCGAGCGCTGCGCCGCGGCCAGCGACCCGTGATGGGCGCGGGCGATGGGCTCGCCGGCCAGGTCGTTGAGCGCTCCGGCCAGCCGCTCGGCCGTCTGCCGCGCATTCACAAACAGAATCGTCGAGTTGCGCTCGCGAATAATCTCCAGCAGGCGCGGATGAATCGCGTTCCAGATGGAGACGCGGCGCGGCGTTTGCGAGGCCGGACCCGAAGGAATCTCCTCCATCTCGCCCAGCCGCGCCATGTCTTCCACTGGAACCTCGATGCGCAGCTTGAGCTGCTTGGGCGCCGCGGCGTTGACGATGGTGACGGGGCGGTAGTGCAATGCAGCTGGATCGGCAACGCCCTCTAACTCAGCGCTGTCATCCTGAGCGACCGCAGCGTCAGCGGAGGGAGTCGAAAGCCTGCCCTGAGCGGAGATCGCGTCAGCGATCGAAGTCGAATGGGGATCTGCGGTTGTTTTTAGTCGGCTTGTCGATAGCAAACTGTCTTCTTCTGAAGCTGAAGCCGCCGAATCGCGGCCCTCCAACTGATCCGCCGCAACAATCTGGCCCGCTGACTCGCTGACTCGCTGACTTGCTGACTTGCTCTTCTTCGCTCGCTCAACCTGAATGCCCCCGAGGAACCGCGCCACCTCTTCGAGCGGCCGCTGCGTGGCCGAAAGCCCGATGCGCTGCAGCGGCTTCGCCGTGAGCGCCTGCAAGCGTTCCAGCGTCAGCGCCAGGTGCGCACCGCGCTTGGTCGGAACCAGTGCGTGAATCTCGTCCACGATGACGGTGTCCACGCTTCTGAGCGCCTCGGCGGCCTGCGAGGTGAGCAGCAGGTAGAGCGACTCGGGAGTAGTAATAAGGATCTCGGCAGGCTGCCGCGCAAACCGCGCCCGCTCGCGCTGCGGTGTGTCTCCCGTGCGCACGCTGATGGCCGGTTCATGAAACGGCACGCCCATGCGCCGCGCCATGTTCGCCATCCCGGCCAGCGGCGAGCGCAGGTTCCGCTCCACATCCACCGCCAGCGCCTTCAGCGGCGAAACATAAACAACCCGGCATCCGCTCCGCTCGCGCCTTCTCTGATCTCTGATCTCCGGGTGCCCCACCCTCGCGACGTCTTTGTTCTTGTCGCTAGGGTGGGGTGGCTGCAGCATGAGCCGATCCAGGCACCACAAAAACGCGGCCAGCGTCTTGCCCGTGCCCGTCGGCGCCAAGATGAGCGTGTTCTCGCCGCGCGCGATCACCGGCCAGCCCAACCGCTGCGGCGCGGTAGGTTCGTCGAAGACCGCATTGAACCACGCGGCTGTTACCCGGTGAAAGCCGGCGAAGGGATCGGGCGCGGTTGTCGGTTTCGGGGAATGCGGTGACATGGCGCTCTCACGAGATTAACCCGAGGAGGCGGCGAATACAAAGCGAAAAGATAAACCGCAGCCAATGGCGAGTAGGGAATCGGCTGCCTGACTATTCTCTATTGCCTACTCCCTATTCCCTGTCTTTCCACCGGGCCACGCTGAACTGCGCGCCGGCAAACAGAATTAGCCCGGAGATATAGGCCCAGAACAGCAGCCCCACCGAGACATAAAATGGCCCGTAAAGCGCGTTCAGATCGAGATGCGGCAACACCGCCGCAAAGATGAACCGCGCGCCGAGCCAGACCAGGCCAGTGATGACGGAGGTGCGCAGCACCGGCCGCCACGGCACCTTGCGATTGGGCAAGATATAGTACACCGCGAAGAAGAAGAGAATCGAAGCCGCGCCGGTGGAGACGGCCAGCCAAAAGTAGCTCAGCGCGCTATTGGAATATCTCAGGGACTTAAAGAACCAGTTGTCTCCGGGATGCACGAGCACGAAAGAGAGCACGCTGTCCACGCTCGCATTGGCCGCCATGCTGATCACGCCAAGGACCACCATGAGCAGCGCCAACCCGAAAGCGATGGTTTGGTTGAAGAGATAGTTGCGGCTCTTGGTTACGCCCCAGGCTTGGTTAAGCGCGACCTCCAATGGCAGAAAAATCCCCGTGCACGAGATCAGAATCATGAGCAGCGAAAACGCCTGTACGCCATGCCGCGACGAAAGGGCCGCCGCCGCATCGAGACTCTTCGCCAGCCAATCCTGCTGCTTTGTCACGGTGGGAAGGAAATAATCCACCATGTCGTTCACCGCGCCCACCATCGAGTTCGAGTGGAAGACGCGCAGCGCCAGCGTGTACAGCAGAATGACGAACGGAATGAACGAAAGGATGGCGTTGGCCGCCACGCTGAAGGCGAAGGTGTGCACCTCGCTGTCGAGCAGGTAGGCGATGAGCGCCGTGCCCTCCTTTCGCCACAGGTACCACTTGGACTTTGTGACCGGCTGCATTGGCCCTTTAGCGGCCTCGGACAATACCGCGCCGGCCTCGCGGGCTTCATCGATTACTGAACGAGTGTCGTCGGCCACGTGTCCTCTCCACTTGCGCTGAAGACATCCATGCGGTTCCGGCGCATGGGGCGATTGCAGGATGGTGCTGCTTTTAAGGATAGCCCGGCAGGCGCCCCGTCTGTACAGAACAGCGCCGGCGGCGCAGAGAGGTCCGTTTGACCGGGAACTTTTCCAGGCCCGCCAGCGTAGTCGCATTTAGAGCTTCCAGTTCAGCTTTGAGACGGCCGGAGCGTCGCCATTTGACGCATATCCGCAGGGCTGAGGGACGACAATGACACCCGACAACGCAGAACCAATCCGATCCGTCTCGGCCGCCGGACGCGTCTGGGCGATCGTCGGCGTGCTGGTCGCGCTGGGATGGCCGTTGGCGGGGATCTTCTCGGCCACGCGGAACGGCAGCAGTTTGACCTCGCTACGCGCCGGCATTCATACGATCGCCGCCGAGTGGTTGGTCGCCGCGATCCTGGCCGCGATTGCCTTCGGGCTGCAGCGATTGCGCCCGCGATCGTTCCGCATCGGCGGACTCGGCGGGCTCGATCTTCTCTCTGCCTTTGGTGCGCTGGTGGCGGCGCTGGCCCTTTCCGGCATCGTCAGCCGGCTGGTGGCAGCTCCTAAACTCGACCTTCACCGGATCGCATCGCTTCCGCTCGGCGTGCGTGTGGGCCTGGTGATCACGGCGGCCATCTGCGAGGAGTTCATCTTTCGCGGATTCGCCATCGAGGAGTTGGGAATGCTGACAGGGAGCCGCTGGTTCGCCGCGTTGGTGTCTCTTGCGGTCTTCGCGCTTGGGCACACCGGAGTCTACGGATTCTCAACTGCACTGCTGATCCCAGCAAGCGTGGGACTTGTCATAACGCTTCTCTATATGTTCCGCAAGAGCCTTCCCGCCTGCATGCTGGTGCACGGCGGGATGGACGCGCTGTTCCTGCTCCTGGTTCCAGCGCTGGTCCGCGGCTAGAGCAAAACCACAATTGCTGTATACCGGTCGAGCTTTGTAACAAGGGCACGACAGGGTACCCTCTGGGTCTCGGGCCGAGGAAACGCCTATGGACTCCCTTTGGGCTTTAGCCCCTGCCGGTACATACCAATTGTGGTCTTGCTCTAGCCGAAAACCGGCGGCCCGGCGGCTATCGAAACTGAGGAGCCGCGTGCGGACTCAATCCTGGCGAAGCTGCGCCAGCATCCATCGCGCTCGAACCGCCGATCGATCCGTCGCGCGGCGCTTCGAATTCCCTCTCAGGAATCTCAGCGCAGGGCGAAATAGAGCAGATACATGGCTGAAACGATGATTCCGTCGCCGAAATTATGCGCCAGAATCGGATTCAAAAGGCTGCCCGTGCGGTGACGGACGATGCTGTAATACATCCCCAGCCCAAAGGCGAACAATTGCTGCTGCCAGACGATCTGTGGATCGAATGGGTCGACATGGGCTAGGCAAAAGAGCACCGTTGTGACTACCCCGGCATGGGGGATTTCGATCTTTCCTACGCGCCAGGTCCCGCTCCAGGTCTGCATCAGCCGCGTCTGGATCAGGCCCCGAAACATCGCTTCTTCGGCAACACCGACGAAGATCCATTCAAAGATGAGCCAGGCGAACATATTGGCGAATGTCGGCGGTCCGAAAACTCCGAGATCCGTCCGGTGGTTCAGCAGTGCCGGTACGACGTTCCATGCGATCGTAACCACTGAGAAGACGATGCAGAATCTCCAGAGAATCCTCCACGAAAGACGGCCGTTGTTGAAGTTGAACCCCCAGGACGAGAAGTCGCCACGCGTGGCAACGCCCATGTACACCAGTGCGAACGCCAACTCCCATAGGTGGCCTTCCCAGACTCCAATCCATGGATGCGCACTAAGTACGTCCGCGGACAGAAATAAGCGAGGCAGCCGAAGGAGGGTCATTCCCTGGCTGGCCCAGAAGAATAGGAACAACAGGATTGGGTCGAGAATCTTCCCAAAAAGTGGGGCAGCAGCTGGTTGTCTTACTGTTTGATCTTGCATCGTTCGCATCCGTAGATCGAAGCTTATCAACCTGCGCCCCGCAGCTTTTGGATCGCCCATCGCGCGGCGCTGCGGACGCCCTCAGCATCTTGCAGCGGGCCATTGCTTTAAAGCGGCTTTACGGGCGCGCAATCCGCTCCAATGCTGAATCTGAAACTTCGGGCACAATTTGGCGAATTCCCGATTCGAGGACCTCGTCGCGGCCGTCCTTGATCCCGGCAACGGTTGGAGACACTCTGACATCCACACGGACTCCCACTCGCTGTGTGGACAAACCGTTCGGGTAGAAGACACCGAGGCCGCTGATGAGCGTCTTAAAACCTCCAGGCAACGGGATCGCAGACACGTTTCCGTCGGCGCCGGCAGTCGTGCTCCCAACAATGATGGCATTCGGAGAGGCGCGCAGAGCCATCGCGGCGTACTCGGCCTGGCTCTGCGTCGTTTCGTCCACCAGGATCACCACCTTGCCGTCGTAATGTGGCTCGGCGGGCGTGAGCGAAAGTGGGGGATTGCAGTGGAAGGCTCCCGGATTCGAAAGGTCGGGCTTGGTGAAAACAGCGAAAGGAGTGGCTTGCTGAACCAGTAGCGATCCGAGCGCGAAGACGATAAACTCTGACGGATAATTGCGAATATCGATAATCAGGCCGCGCGTTCCCTTCGCCGACTCGATGTATCCGGGAACATCCGCAACTTTGATGGACGAGAGTTTCAGGTAGGCAATGTCCTTCGAAAGCAGGCGGAAGGTCGGGCCGGGGAGGTCGTGTGTCTGCGCTGGTGTTCCGGCCTCTGACGGTTGCGCTCGCATCAGATTCATCGTCTGCAAGGCGTTTTCGCGGCGCACTTCGATGTGCACAGGGCCGCAGTTGCCGTTCGTCAGGTCGCGCGCCACATCGCGCAAGCGGGCGGCATCGTTCGAGTCGGCGTAAAGCGGCATCCACTCGGCAACGAGCTTGCTCACGGATGCGCCATCGATCGCCGCAATTTCATCTCCGGGCTTCAGACCGGTGGTCTTCTCACCTGAATCGGAGGTGAATCCGGTGACGATGGCTTTTTCATTGATGAATCGCACGTTCACAGGAAGGCGGCAGGAACCGGCGGGAGGCCGCAGATTGAGCGCGCTCCAAAGGTTGGCGTGCGTGTCGTGAATCTGCGCGATCAGCGCCAGCATGGCGCGGCCATATGCATCGCGGTCTGCGGCCAATGCAATCCGCGGGATAGATTCGGTGAGAACACCGTTCCAGTCTTCCCCAACGACATTGCGATAGGGCGCCCAGTACTCGACCATGTTCCAGAGCCGGAAAAGCCCCAGCAATTGGAAGCCGGAGTCGGGAAACTTCAATGAAGCATATGCCGATTCGTGCTTGAAGATTGGATTGCCTACCATCGACGCCAGAGCGACATAGTATTGTCGATCTTTGGCTCGGTTCCGGTAAGCGGTCTGCAGCCGCTGGCTAAGCGCGACGTCCAGAGACTTCGAATCATGGATCCAGCCAAGATCTGGTTTCAGCTTCAATCCGACGGGTTCGAGCTGCGTACAGCGGGCACATTCATCGACGGGTCCGAGGCTGTCGATCCACTTTGCCAGAAGATCATTTGCGTCCTGGCGGCTGCGGGCGTCCAGAATTTGCGGCATGATGCGGAAGAGATCGTAATCCCAGCGATGTTTGCCCGCGGTAATGGTAGGGTGGTGGTACTTCAGGAATCCCCACACGCGCGCCAGCGTAGCCAGATTCTCGATCTGCAAGGGCGTCAATTCCTTCAACTGAATTCTGGAGCCCTGGTCGAACTCATGATCGGTTTCGGGCTCCTCGACTTCACGTGGAGCGGCCTGGGCGATTGGCTTTGCGTCAGCAAGGAGCTGAAGATCGTCGACCCACACCTTGCCGTTGCCTGAGAGCAGCGCGCCGAAGAAGAGCTGACGGGCATCGGGATTGAGTTGCAAACTGACTGAGAACTCCTGCCAATCGTGCGTACCCGCCAGATGCTGGCTTTGCATGTTGTCGATGGCCAGCGTGCCGGAATCGCCGTCTTCCCGAACCCACAGACCGGCAAAATCCGAGACGTTCTCCGTGCGCAGAAAACCGCGCAACTCGACTCGCGTCCCGGAGAAATCTATGGGAATCGAGCTGCCCAAAACGCTGAAGTTCCCTGGAGGGTTTTGGGTTCGGTCGAGTTGCACCGCCCAGTGGCCGGAGTGGACGACCGTGTCCTCGACGGCGACTGTTCCTGGTGGCTTGCCGAACCAGCCGGCCGGCAAGCCATTCGCGGCAGGCCCTTCAAAGCCGAGGCTGCTTGCGATGTTCTCCCTGGTGTATTTGACGGAACTTGTTTGAGCGGCGGCGGGCAGACATAGGACCGCAGAAAAAGCGATCCCAAACGCCAGCTTGTTGGCCATGGAAGAGATCATAGTCCAGGGGATCGCTTCACGCGCGTCGCAGCCGATCCAGCGCCCACCTTGCGGCTCTGCGCAGGCCGTCATCGGCTACGCCAACCCATTCTTCGAGCTGGGGCACGAATTCCGCAAGCTCGCTGTTGCCCATGGCGATCGCCACATTCCGCCGCAACCCGTCGAATCCCGCGCGGCGCACCGGCGAGCCGTTGAACTGCCTTTCAAATTCCGCCTCATCCATCGCCGCCAGCCATTCGAGAGCGGGATTGATCAGTTCTTTTCGCGGCTCCAGCTCAGCATCCACTGCGATCGGCGCTTTGCGGTTCCACGGGCACACATCCTGGCAGATGTCGCAGCCGAAGACCTGCCGCCCCATCCCCGGCATCAACTCCTCCGCGATCGGCCCCTTGTGCTCGATGGTCAAATACGAGATGCAACGCGCCGCATCCATCTGGTAGGGCGCGTCGAGTGCGTTTGTCGGGCAGGCCTGGATGCAGCGCGTGCACGTGCCGCAGCGATCGGGAACCTGCACGTTCCCTTGCTCCCTTGCTCCCTCGCTCCCTCGCTCCTTCGTTCCTTCGCTCCCTTGCAGCGACGTCAGCAGCACCGCCAGAAATCCCCACGACCCCAGCTTGGGATGAATCAGGCACGTGTTCTTGCCTGCCCATCCCACGCCTGCCGCCACGGCCAGCGCGCGTTCCACCACCGGACCTGTGTCGACGTGCGCGCGCGATTCAAATTCGCCAAATTCCGCATGCAGCCGCGCCTCCAGCGCCTTTACACGTTTCAAAAGCACCTTGTGATAATCGCTCGGCCTCCGCGCGCCGCTCGAATCCACACGGCTCGGCGATACCCGGCTTGTCCAGGCATACCTCGCAATCCACGCGCTCCCGCGCTCTTGCGATTTGGTTGAGAGCGGTACATCGGGGTAGTTGTAGCTCGCAAAACAAACGACCGCCGAGCGCGCCCACGGAAACGCCGCTGCCACTCGCTCGCGCATCAACTGTCCCTGCTCGGTCTTCCGCTCCAGGTAGCGCATCGTGCCCGCGCGGCCCTTACCCACCCACTCCCGGAAACGCTCCGCGTCGCGCGCTTCGGCCGCGTGCGGCAGCGCCACCACGCCCGCTTCTGCAAACCCGGCGTCAAGCGCCAGCGTGCGAACTTGTGCGGCGGCCAAAACCGGCGAATTGTTCACCTTTAACCCCACGGAACTTTTCCCGCGTCGCTTGCGTATCGATCCACAGTTGTTCATTTGCGGACGCGCCGAACGAAAACGCACACCACAGGCCGCGCGTCCCGGCGCCAGGATCGCCCAGACGCCCTGTGGATTCAGCATATTCCTCAAACGCGGTGCTCTTTCGGTTTGGCCCCCCGCGTGCACATGATGAAGCCAGGTGGAGCAAGGACCCATCGACTGGCAAGTGCGGCGCCGGCTCTCGCAGTCCGTCCCGCACAAGGAGATTCCAATGAAGTATCCCCCGTTTGATACCACTACCCAATTCGTCAGCAGCGTCTCGGAGCTCGTCAGGGGGCAGGAGGAGCAGTTTCTCGAGGAGTTGCAGCCGATCGTGAGCAGCCGGTCCGTGCGCCTCGACCTGAGCAGGATCGAGCGCATCGACGCGGCAGGTCTGGCCGCCCTCATCTCTGTCTACTGCGATGCATGCAAGGCGGGCCACAAGTTTACTGTCGCCAACCCGTCGCGCCATGTTGCAGAGATCCTTTCGATCGTCGGGCTCAACAAAATTCTGAACCCGCAACCCCAGGCCCAGCCCCCGTTCGGAAACGCACAACTGCAGGAAACCGCCGCCTGAGCGCCTCCTTCAACAAGCCGATGAACGGAGGCCGCGGCGGGGCACCTACCGTATACGCACATTCAATCAAGCAGACTGCGATATATCTCTAAATACGGTACTTCTTCCCAAAAATGAACGGCTGCGCCCCTCTCGCCGATCCCCGTGTGACCAGTAGCACAGGCAATCCCAACCCTCACACGATATTCCTGGTTACGACCGCTTCAAACCGCAAATGCAGTCCTATATCCCGGTAACAATCATGCTCAGCCCGCCTACAGGGGACCCATTGGCGCGCTGAGCCTCCGTTCCGTTACCCTTTCATAGGTACAGGCAATGCGGAATCCCACGATGGAGGCTTTATCCATGGCGCAGGGCGTGCTGAATCACGTTTCTGATCAGGCGTCTGCTCACGCAGCAGGCTCGACGATAACCAAGTATGTGTATTTCTTTGGCGGCGGCAAGGCCGACGGCAACGGAAAAATGAAGGATGTGCTCGGCGGCAAAGGCGCCGGTCTGGCCGAGATGACCAATGCCGGGCTTCCGGTGCCTCCGGGATTCACCATCCAGACTGAGGCTTGCCGCGAATACATGCGCGGCGCGTTGAGCCCGCAGATTGAGGCCGAGATGCTGGACGCTCTCGAGCGGCTCGAGAAGATGCAGGGCCAGAAGCTGGGCGCGGGCGACAATCCGCTGCTGGTCTCCGTTCGCTCCGGCGCTAAGTTCTCCATGCCGGGCATGATGGACACGATTCTGAACCTGGGCCTCAACGATCAGGCCGTCGAAGCTCTCGCCAAGCGCAGCAATAATCCCCGCTTTGCGTATGACTCCTATCGCCGCCTCATCCAGATGTTCGGCGACGTGGTTCTCGATATTCCGAAGAAAAAGTTCGAGCACATCTTCGACGGCGTGAAGGCCAAGGAGAAGGTGAAGTTCGACTACGAGCTCCAGCCCGAAGCGCTCAAGAAAATCATCGCCGAGTACAAGAAGCTGGTGAAGGCCGAGACCGGCAAGGATTTTCCGCAGGATCCGCTGGTGCAGCTCGTCGCCGCGCGCGACGCCGTCTTCCGCAGTTGGCAGAACGAGCGCGCTAAGACCTATCGCCGCATCAATCGCATCGACGACTGGCTCGGCACCGCCGTCAACGTGCAGTGCATGGTCTTCGGCAACCTGGGCGACAACTCCGGCACCGGCGTGGGCTTCACGCGCAATCCCGCCACGGGCGAGCACGCCTTCTTCGGCGAGTACCTGATGAACGCACAGGGCGAGGACGTGGTCTCGGGCGTGCGCACGCCGCAGCCCATCAGCGAACTGCAAAAGTCCATGCCCAAGGTCTACGACCAGTTGAAAGACATAACGCGCAAGATGGAAAAGCACTACCGCGACATGCAGGACTTCGAGTTCACCATCCAGGATGGCAAGCTCTACATGCTGCAGACGCGCAATGGCAAGCGCACCGGCCTGGCTGCGGCCCGCGTGGCCATCGACATGGTGCGCGAAGGCCTCATCACGCAGGAGGAAGCCATTTTCCGCGTCGAGCCGAACCAGCTTTACGATTTCCTGGTTCCCCGGCTCGTCGAAAAAGGCGAAAAAGTTGAAGTGCTCGCCACCGGCCTGCCGGCGTCGCCCGGCGCGGCTGTCGGCCAGATCGTCTTCACCGCCGAGGAGGCCGTCAAGCACCACCAGAACGGTTCCTACAAGTCTGTCATTCTCGTCCGCGGCGAGACCACTCCGGAAGACATCGCCGGCATGGAGGTGGCCGCCGGCATCCTCACCTCGCGCGGCGGCATGACTTCGCACGCGGCCGTCGTCACCCGCGGCATGGGCAAGTGCTGCGTGGCCGGCGCGGGCGACTGCGTGGTCGACGAAGCCAAGAAGGAACTGCGTGTCAAAGGCAAGACCTTCAAGCAGGGCGACTACATCTCGCTCGACGGCACCACCGGCCGCGTAATCGCCGGCCAGCTCAAGACGCTCGACGCCCAGCCCGACGATCCCGATCTCGTCAAGTTCATGAGTTGGGTCGATCCGGTCCGTCGGCTCCAGGTCTGGGCCAATGCCGATATTCCGCGCGACGCCAAGCAGGCTCGCGCCTTCGGCGCCCAAGGCATCGGCCTTTGCCGCACCGAGCACATGTTCTTTGCCGAAGACCGCATCGAGCACATGCGCGCCATGATTCTGGCCGATAACGAGAAGGACCGCCGGGCGGCATTGAAAAAACTGCTGCCCATGCAGCGCTCCGACTTCGCCGGCCTCTTCAAGGCCATGGAGTCGCTGCCGGTCGTGATCCGCACCATCGATCCGCCGCTCCACGAGTTCCTTCCCAAGCGTGAGGACTTGCTCGTCGAAATCCAGCACCTGACCGACACCAAGCCCCGCTCGCCCAAGCTCAAGGAGCTGCGCGCGCTGCTGGCCCGCGTGGAAGAGCTGCACGAGATGAATCCCATGCTCGGGCTGCGCGGCTGCCGCCTGGGCATCACCTTCCCTGAGATCACCGAAATGCAGGCGCGCGCCATCATCGAGGCCGCGGTTCAAGTCAAGGCCAAGGGCGGCGATCCGCATCCCGAGATCATGATTCCGCTCATCGGCTCCATCGAGGAGATGCGCAACCAGGCGGCGATCGTTCGCCGCGTCGCCGACGAAGTCTTCAAGGAGAAAGGCGCGACCGTCGACTACAAGGTGGGCACCATGATCGAGATTCCTCGCGCCGCCCTCACCGCCGATCAGATCGCCGAGGAAGCCGAGTTCTTCTCGTTCGGCACCAACGACCTGACGCAGACCACCTTCGGCATCTCGCGCGACGACATCAACGCTTTCCTGCCTGCGTATCTCAAGCTCGGCATCTTCAAGCAGGACCCCTTCGCTACCCTCGATCAAGTGGGCGTGGGGCAACTGGTGAAGATGGCCGTGGCTAAGGGACGCAACACGCGGCCCAATCTCAAGGTCGGCATCTGCGGCGAACACGGCGGCGATCCCGAGTCCGTCAAGTTCTGCCACAAGATCGGCCTCAACTACGTCTCCTGCTCGCCCTTCCGCCTGCTCACGGCGCGCCTCGCCGCCGCGCAGGCCGCGCTCGAAGAGAAGCAGGCCGGCGCCGTCCACACCACCAGCTGACCAGGCCGTTCATTCCCGAACCAACGAGGGCGTCCGCGTTGCGGGCGCCCTTGACGTTTTTTCGGAAGGGGAATGGCGGGCAGCGATTCGACCCGGCGGCTGTCGAGAGCGGTTCCACGACCGGTGTATCCCGACCGGGGCTAAAGCCCGCTGTTTATGCGTCTTTCACGGCACGGCTGAAGCCGTGCCCTTTCAAAACAGGAATTGGGAAGACCGGTTGCAGGAACGGTGCCGGAGCACATTCGGCAAGGAGCGCGTGAACGTCGGTCCGGGCTCGCCGCTACTGCTGCACCTTGCGCAGGATCCCCTGGCCTAGATACAGATTCCCCGGCGTGCTCCCGCGCCGCGCCGTCCGGGCGGCTGATGCGCGCGTTGGTTCCCGGTCCGTGATCGCCGCGGATTCCGGCGAAGGTGCGGTATACAATGAGTCCGAATGTTCAAATGATTGAGGTGGAAGCGGTTGACTTTGCTCAGAGTTGCGCGGTTCCCGGCTTCAGTACCCCTTGCCGCGGCGTTTGCCGCCCTGGCGACGGTGGCTCCGCCTATCCATGCGCAAACCAAAATCAAGCTTCTGCCTGCGCCTCGCGAGGCCCGCTTCGACGGCGCAGCCGACCTTCCGGCAAGGGTTCTGGTGAGCGTGCCGGGCCGGGACCCGCAGGATGAATTCGCCGCGCGCGATGTGGCGGACGCCGTCCAGCAGATGCCCTCGGCCACAGGCGAGCCGGGCGCGGGCGCAGCCAAGCCCGCATATCGCATCACGCTGCTGCGCAACTATACGGCCGACGCAAAGGCGCTGATGGCGCGCGGCCACGTGGTCTTCGATTCCGCAATGGAACCGGAAGGCTACATTCTGATCGTCGACCGGCACGAGGCGGCGATCGTCGGCGCCACCGGCTCCGGCGTGTTTTACGGCGTGCAAACGCTCAAGCAACTGCTGCCCTTGCCGGGCGCGCCCCGCGCGCTTCCCACGGGCACAGTGCGCGACTGGCCCGCCATGCAGTACCGCGGCGTCAGCGACGATCTTTCGCGCGGACCGGTCCCCACGCTGGCTTTCCAAAAGCATCAGATTCAGGTTTTGGCGAGCTTCAAGATCAACATCTATTCGCCCTACTTCGAGCACACGCTGCTCTATCCCAATCAACCCTTGGCCGCGCCCCCTGGCGGTGCGCTCACGCCGGCCGAAGCCGCCGAGCTGGTCGCCTACGCCCGCCAGTATCATGTCACCATCGTGCCGGAGCAGGAGGCCTTCGGCCATCTGCACCATCTGCTCGAATACGACCTTTATGCCGACAACGCAGAAACGCCGCACGGCCACGACCTTGCGCCGGGCCAGCCGGGCACGCTGCCGCTGATCAGGGATTGGTTTACGCAGATCGCTCGGGAGTTCCCTTCCCCGTTCCTCCACATCGGCGCGGACGAGACCTTGGAGCTGGGGCTGGGCCGCACGCAGGACGAGATCCAGCAGAAAGGTACCGGCCAAGTCTATGTGGATTTCCTCAAGCAGATTCACGACGCGCTGGCGCCGCTTCATCGGCGGCTGCTCTTCTGGGGCGATCTTGGCGGCGCCAACCCCGATGCCGTCGCGGGCCTGCCCAAGGACATGATTGCAGTGCCGTGGAATTACGCGGACAGCGCGGGATTCGACAAACTGATCGAGCCATTCGCCAAAGCCGGTATGGAAACCTGGGTCGCGCCCGGCGACTCGAATTGGAACGAGGTTTATCCCGCCGACCGAACCGCACTATGGAACATCCAGGGCTTTATTCGCGACGGCCAGCGGCTGGGCTCGACGGGCGCGCTCACCACGGTATGGAACGACGACGGCGAAGGCCTTTTCAACATGGATTGGTACGGCGTTCTGTTCGGCGCCGTGGCCGCTTGGCAGCCCGGCGAGAGCTCCATTGCCGATTATCAGAATGCATATGGCGCGGTCTTTCATCACGACTCGAGCAGCAGGATCGACCAGGCAGAGAAGGAGCTAATGGCCGCGCAGGAAGATCTGGGCGCCGCGAAGACCGGCTTGACCAGCGACCAGCTCTTCTGGATCGATCCGTGGAGCCCTGAGGGGCAGGATGCATCGGCAAAGCTGAGGCCGCAAGCGCAGGATCTGCGTCTCCATGCCGAGCGCGCGATCGTCTTGCTGGCTCAGGCGAGGCAGGAGAATGCGAACCTGCTCGAGCCGGACGCGCTTGCGGCGATGGATCTGGGCGCGCGGCGCCTCGACCTGATCGGACTGAAATTTGAGCTGGCGCAGGAGATCTTCGCAGAATACGCCAAGGCCACCGCGCAACAGCACGACAAAGCCCAACAGCAACTCACCGGCCTGCTGCTCAGCGAAATCAGCAGCGACAACGGCCGCTGCCAGGATCTGCGCGATGCCTATTCGGCGGCAAAGAGCGAGTACAGCCAGATTTGGCTCAGCGAGAATCGCCCTTACTGGCTCAACAATGTGACGGTGCGATACGATTTGGAAATCGAGCGGTGGCAGCGGCGCGCCGGGCAGTTTGAGGCGGCGACTCGTACGTGGCAGAATATACAGCAATTGCCGCCCGCGGCCTCGTTGGGATTGCCGGCCCCGGGTGACGGCGCGCATTAGACCGCCGCATTCGGCCGCATCGGATGCCGGTTCGACCGGGGCAGGGCCTGAGCCGCCCCCACGCCGGGCAACAACATCTGAACCAACTGGATGCCGGTCCGGCAGAATTCTGATGCGCTGAGGGCCGAAGCGGTGCACACTAGTGGAATGTTCCCCTTATCGGCCGAAAACGAGCTTCCTCAGGTTCTCCTGGTCGACGACGATCTGGTCAGCCGCGAAGTCACGGCCACCTTGCTCACTATGACCGGCTACACGGTACACACCGCGGACGACGGCGAGATGGCTATTCGAATGCTCGCCGACAAGACATGCGAGCCCGGCGTCGTCCTCATGGATGCGCAAATGCCCGGCCTGAGCGGCGGCGAGCTCATCGCTCAACTCCGCGCCAACAGCAAGGCATCCATCTTTACCATCAGCGCCAGCCCGCCGCCGCGTGAGATTTCCGAAGCCGCCGACGGTTTCCTGCTCAAGCCGTTTCATAGCGATGCGCTTCGCAAGCTCATCGAGGGCCGCAAACCGCAGCCCGATCGGCCGGCGCTCAATTTCAACGACCCGGTAGTGAACGTGGAGATTCTCGGGCAATTCCGAAAGATGATGTCAGAGGAGGCGGTTCGGCAGATCTACCAGGCTGTCGTCGCCGATCTCGGCAAGCGCATCGATGCGCTCGCTGCCGCCATCCAGAAGGGCGATCGGGCCGGCATCCGGCGGATCGGACATGCCATCAAAGGCGGCTGCGGCATGGCCGGGGCCGTGCAGGCGGCGCATTTGGGCGCTTTGCTCGAGGCCGTGCCGCCCGATGCCAAGGATAACCAATTGGATAACATCTCCAGTTTGGTCGACGATTTGCGTGCCGCCGCGCTGGGGTTGCAGCGTATGCTGGATGCTGAGTTGCCAGGTTGATTCAAATTGCCGGCAATCGGAGTGCCCTTGAAGGGGAGCACCCGTATAGAGCCTGCCTCGATAGGAGGCGGCCGGAAAGGGACCCAGTGCTGCCGGGCTGATGGTGCATGCGAGATTCCCGCCATTGGAGGCAAGCCGCTGAAATGGATAGACCGATTCGAATCGTGCTGGCGGACGACCACCCGGTGGTCCGCATCGGCGTGCGCAACATGCTGACCGAAGCGGATGGCTTCGAGGTCGTCGGCGATGCCTCGGACGGCGACGAAGCCATCACCGAGACTCTCGAGAAGCAGCCCGATGTTCTGCTTCTCGACGTGGCGATGCCGCGCCTGCCCGGTCTGGAAGCCATGCGCGCCATCATGAACGGCCCGTCCACGGCGAAGATTCTTCTTCTCACTTCCACCATCACCACGCAGCAGATCATCGAAGCGCTGCACATTGGCGCCCGCGGCATCGTGCTCAAAGACGCAATCGCCGGCCACCTGCAAACCGCCATTCGCACCGTCGTCGCCGGCGACTACTGGATCGGCGGCAAGCGCGTTGTCAATCTGGTTTCCGCTCTGCACGACCTGATGCAGCAGGCGGCGGTTCCGCAGCGCAAAACCTACGGACTCACGCCGCGCGAGCTGGAGGTGGTGGGCTGCATCGTGGAGGGGTGCAGCAATCGCGACATTGCCAAGCAATTCTCCCTGAGCGAAGAAACCGTCAAGCGGCATCTCTCGAACATTTTCGACAAAACCGGCGTCTCCACCCGGCTGGAACTGGCGCTATTCGCCATCGCCCATCACCTGGTGACGCCGCAGTAATTCCGGGATTTCGTGCGGGTTTTCTCGTTTCTCCTTTCCAGGGGACGATTTTGGGGCCAGCGACTTCGGGTGGATCTTGCCGCGCGGCAGAGCCGGGAAGATCCACCCTATTTCGTTTCCGGAACAGGTTGCGCAAACCCAGTTTTGAGGGGGCGCGGCTTCCCGGAAAGCACACCAGCGCCGCTTCGAATTGGGCTTCGCGTCTCGGTCATTGCTACAGGAGCTCTTAGATCAGTATTCTGATGCCGCTGCGGAGAGTTACATGGCAGCAGCAGGAGCCTGCATGGGAGAGCTAAGCAGAATCGGCATTGCCCTCGATTCCGATCTTTTAAAGCGGTTCGACCGCTCCATCGAGAAGAGCGGCTACACCAACCGCTCCGAGGCCTTTCGCGACTTGATTCGCGACCGGCTGGTTCGCGAGCGAACCGCCGCACCCGACGCCACTGTGGTCGGCACCGTCACGCTCATTTACAACCATCATGCTCATGGCATCACCGAGAAGCTTACGGAGGCCCAGCACGAGCACCACGACCTGGTGGTTTCCACCACTCATGCGCATCTCGATCACGATTCCTGCCTCGAGGTGCTGATCGTCCACGGCAAAGCCGCGCGGGTCGAGCACTTCGCCGACCTCCTGATTGGCCTCAAGGGCGTCGAGCACGGCCGCCTGGTGATGACTGTGCCTTACCTCGACGCGGGAGACACCCACGAACACGCGCACAGCCATCCGCACCAGCACAGTCACTGACCCAATGGGATCATGCCATCGGCAGGACGCCGGGAAGTTAGATCTTATCGGAGCCCAAGGTTGGTCGCATGTTTGCCGTTTGTAAGTAAAGAGTAGCCGGTCACCCGCTCCGAGCCTGGCGTTTCAGCTCGGAAACGAAAGAGATCGGATGGATAGTTTGGCCGATTTGCCCTAGTCTAGGGACCTACGTGATAGCATCTGGCGCAGGAACCTTCGGCTCTGCTTCCAGCCTTTCGCGCCTCTGCGCTTGCGCGAGCCGAGACAGGCAGGCAATAGGCCAAAGAGAACGAGCAGAGTGAGGCCCGGCATACGGCACAGATATAGACTCGAATCCTCTTTTTCGGTGCACTCTTGTCAGTTCGTCACGGTTACGGTGACGGTCACCGTGTGGGAGATAGCATTAGCGCCGGTCGTAGAAGCCGTGATGGTGCCGCTGCTCGTGGTTGAGCCTGTACCCTTGGTGGAAGCGCTGCCGCAGGAACTCAGACCGGATCCTGCCGCAAATATGCACAGGACCAGGACGAGCAAGCGAATTCTACGTAGATTGCGCTTGCGCCGGCAGCCAAGGGCAAGCAGGCCCAAAAAGCCAGGAACCGTGAGCCCGGCCACGGGCGAATTGCGATTCTGGAACGGTGCTTCACGCAGCGCGGACGAGCTGGCCGAGGCCGTGAGGGTGAGGGTGCTGGTGACCGCCGAACCGTTGGGCGTAACGGTGGAGGAAGTGAAACCGCTGCACGTAAAGTTCGTTCCTGCGCTGCAACTCAAGTTCACAGCCTGATTGAAACCGTTCTCCGGAGTCACCGTGAGAACCACCGCGCCAGGCTTACCCGCCGGCAAAGTCAGGCTCGTGGGGTTGGCGCTGAGAGAGAAATCTGGCGCCGGCGCCGCGCTCACGGTCACAGTGACCGGCGCGGAAGCGGAGGCGCCAAAATCCGCGTCGCCATTGTAGTCGGCTGTGATAGAGTCGGCGCCTGCGGGAAGCGAGTTGGTGTTGTAGGTGGCAATGGCGGAAGAATCCAGCGCGCCGCTACCGAGCTGGGTCGAGCCATTGTAAAACGTAACTGTTCCGGTGGGAACGCCCGTGCCGGAAGAAGGCGCGACAGTGGCCGTGAAGGTCACGCTCGCGCCCTGAGTGACCTCCGTTTCTGAAGCCGTAAGTGTGGTGGTCGTAGAGATAGAAGCCGATGCCGGATCGTCCTCGTAAACGCGCTCATCGAACTGCCGCAGGTCGGGAAACAACATCGTCCCAGTGCAGCTAACACCAGGATTCGTGGCCAGCGCGTACTGCACCGTTGTACTGCTCGATCCCGTCATCAGGATTTCGCTGTTGTTGCCGAACGTCGCTCCCGTGGCGCACGCGGAATTCACACCGCTCAACTGAAATGCGCCCATCAAATGCGTCGGATTAGGCAGCACGCCGGAGCTGAAGGTCAGCGTCTCGGTGCCGTCCGACCAACTTGAGCTGCCGATCGCGTAGGAATTCTGATATGTCGGATCCACCGGCAGGTATTTCCAGGCAATTGCAGCGGGAATATCGTAGGCATAGCCGTTCACGTAGGGACCGCTGCTTACGTCTGGCCCCGCGATGGGAAATGGCTGCGTCTGCGCCGCGGCGCACGCGCTTGGGAATGCAGTCCACGTTTTACAGACCTTCCACCAACTTAATCCGGTTCCCCCGGAAGGATGCGCTGTAACACTCATAAAGAATGAAGCTGGCAGACTTGTGCTGCTGGGCACGGCGTTTTCAAGAGACGTATTCGGGCTGGGAAGCGACGCCGGCACCTCACTCGATACAAACCGGACGCCGGAATTCGCCGGGGTATCGGACGACTGCTCGACCACGCTGACATTTCCCCACCGCATCAATGAACTGCTCGCGAGAGAATCGACCGTACTGACCTGAAAGATGACGCCGCTGCTACTACCTGCCTGATAGGTTGGGCACCAGGTCAAGTCGCCAATTGCGTTTCCAATCAAGTTCTCGAATCGCTGATAATTCCCGATCTGAATGCCCCTGGCAGCCGAGCCGCCGCCGGAGTAAGTGATGTACGGGGCATCCCAGCACTCGGCGTAGTTGCGGAAGTAGGTGTTCAGATCGTGCGTTCCCCAAGTGTCATCTTCGTCCAGCACGCTCGTTTCATTGCCCTCGAAAAGATCGAACGAACTGTAAGCGGCATGGTCGAAGAAGCTGTTTTCAACATACATCGTGAATGTGTCACGGCCGTAGTTGTAAGCCATCACGTTCCCCGCGTTGCCGCCCAATCCCTCCCACGGCACGCCGGAGGTCATCATGTTGTTCAATATCAGCGTGTCTGAGCTCGCGGAAACATCCATGGCGCGCGGATAATTGCTGTCGAGCACAATGTCGGAAAAAACGTAATTGTTCATTAACAGGCAGTTCTTATCCGTTGCGAGGGATGCCAGAGCGGTGCCAATAAACCGTACGCCCTTAATCCATGAGGCGTAGGCATTTTGCAACTGAACCCAGCCTCCAGCGGTGTTGTAAACCGTCATATCCTCGAGGCCCATGCCAACACCGACATAAGTCGAACTGAACCAGGTCAGGATAGGTGTTTGAGCAAAGGCCCAGTTAGGCATGTAAAGGCCGGTATCCACTCCAATGGTGTAGGTGCCGCCGCTGCCGGAAACGGAAGTAACAATAAAAGTCTGCTGTTGAGACTCGTTAGATCCAGTTGCTCCCGTGTCGGTCATGCAAGTTGATTGGTAGCCGCAAACAAACAAACCGCCATTATCTGCCGAAGTACCTGTACAAGGATTGCCGCTGAACCCAGTGTCACACTGGTTTAGCCAAACGATATCTCCCACGGCCGGCTCGTCGCCGCTGCAAATAATTGAAGTCGATCCAACCGCGTAATTAGAGCCAGAAGTTAGCGTACACGAGCCTCCGCTCGAAGCTGCCCCCAGCATGATGATGGGCGAGCCGCTGTTCATGGCGAGGATTGTCGATTGCGCTCCACTGCCGCGAAGCGTGCAACTGTGCTGGTACATCACGATGTTTCCCTGAATCTGAAAGGTTCCGGGGCCAAGCAGGACATACTGCCCATCTGAGCAATTGGAAAGCGCCGTATTGATATTCGACAAATCGGTTGCGGCGCTTCCTGACGGTGTGATGGTTGTGCCGTATTGCGTGCGAGTGGGCGGTGTCCACGGATTCGTCGTGGTCTCGACATTGCTGCCGCCCTTATCAGTGAAACTTGGCGGCAGACCGGCGTTTTGCCAGTTGATCGCGCGATGCGCAGAAACGATGTTGAACCAGGGTTGTTGTGTATGGGCAAAGGTGGAGAACGATAGCGATCCGCCCAGAAGAGCGAAGGAAAATCTACCCAAAAGCCTCATTTGAGTGTGCCTCTGCCGTATAGAATTCTCCGTGTCTTAACCAAAGTTTAGCATCAGTCCCGCACTTGAGTAATGTTCTTACATTAAGAAAATCACCCGTTCAGTAAACGTGCAAGTTAGTCTCGCCCAGCCGTGAGCACCCGAAGTATTTCAAATAAAACTTCCATTTTGGCCATCCAGTATCTGTCTTTCCCTTAGCCGGCGCACAAGCTACAGCCGCGAGGATCGGCTGCAAAGCCAAACCGATTTCTGAAAAACGAATCTGCATGTTATCCCTTTTTGTTTCCATCCGGTATCTCGACTGCAATTCCCTAACACGAAAAAACGATACGCTCCTGGACGGTCTCGCAGACGAATCACTCTTTGACGATATTCGGTGCGAGGATTTGGTCGATTTTGCGGTTCTCAGTGGATCGTCGGCTACGGAAGATTGAAGCCAGGATGGCTTCGGTTTCCGCCTCTCCGATTTGAATCGCATAAGAGTCAGCGACCGGTTGGCAATCCAGCTTTTGCTGACGACGGTGCCGTACTACCGGTGTCCTGGCCGAACCCGCTAGTGCAGACGCCGCTCTGGACTTCGCCGGAAGTGCCGCAACTATCCGTGACAGCAGCCGTCCACTCGGCCCAGGTGACCTGGTTCGCAAAATTCCAAGCCCAATAATTCCATGGCCCCTCGTAGGTATTGTTTTCAAACGTATTCCCCTGATGGAAAGCGATCGCAGTTGGTATCGAGGCCGATGTGTACGGTACGGTGCTTCCGTAGTTACTGAAGAGCCCATTGAATCCGCAGAGGTTGTCAACAGTGCAATTGGGGATGTTGGCCGGTGTGAACTGAAACGTGTTACCGCTTACATCGACGTGCTGAGTCTTCCACCGGCAGCCGTCGTAATAATCCGCGGATGGCGATCCGGTATCCGTTCCTGCGATGGCGGAAGGAAGATTGGCGGCGCAGGAAGTCTGAGTGAAGACGCTGAGGTCGACAAGAGTGCAGGCGTCGTCCCAGCCGTCGGAGCAAAAGCGGTTGGCGTTCTCCCAGAGAGTAATACCGCTCCAATTGTCGGTGAATGTGTTGTTCTTGACGTCGGCCACACCGCTCAAAGCGCCGGGAACGCGCGAATCGCCGCCGCTTTCCGAGATATAAATCGCCGGAAAGATGTTTTGTCCCGCCTGCGCTGAGCCCGAGGCCTGGTCGTTGGCGGTCAGTGTGTTGTTAGTGATGGAAAAGTTATAGCTGATTTCGATGATGATGCCCTCGGCATAGTTATTCGAGACGGTGTTGCCGGAGATGTCGATGCCTGTGTTGTCGGTATCCGCCCAGATGCCTACGTTGCCATTGTCGTGCACATAGTTGCCGGTGATTTTGGCGCCATTAACGTGCCACAGCTTGCCGCCGCCTGAGCAACCGCATTGAGTGCCGCCCGGCTGGTCGTAGGCGCCTGCCGAGTCGTTGAGGCTGATTTCGTTGTTGCTGAGCGTGACGTTGGCGGGCCCGCCGGTAAGAGCGTCGCAACCCGACCCGGAGCAATTGGACGAGAATCCATATTCGCCGTTGTTGGTGAGGCAATTGTTCGTGACGACCGTGTTCGGGCCGAGGCCGACGCCGGCGCCCCCTGTATTGTTTTGAATCGTATTGTAGGCGATGTTCCAATTGCTGCCGCCATCGTGGTTGACGACCATTTGACCTTCGACCGAGGCGAAGTCCTGCACCGTCAGGTACTCGATGGTGACGTTGGCCGCGGTTCCAACGAACGCGGACTGATTGGTGTTTTGACCCGAAATGACGGCTCCAGGAGCGCCAATGTAGACGTCTCCCTGACCGGGTTGAATCTGCGAGTAGATGCTGGCGCCGAGCGTGTGGACACCCGGCTCAAACCAGAAGGTTGTGTTGGGCACGCTGAAGCCCGGGTTCGCGTAATTCGGGGTCAGGGCCGAGTTATCTCCTGCAGGCACGACGACAGCGCCGGCCGGCGCCGAGCTCGGCCCTTGTAACAGCGGCGACCCGCATACGCTCGCCGTACCTGCCTGCGTAACCGTCAGCGTGGTCGACGCTTCGGCGGACGAATCCGCTTGAGATACCGCAGTTATCGTGACTGTGTCGGGGCTGGGAACGGCGGCGGGCGCGGTGTAAAGACCCGACGAAGAGATCGTGCCGGTTGTGGCGTTGCCGCCGGTTACGCCGTTGACCAGCCAGGTGACGGCAGTGTTACTCGTGTTCTGGACCGTGGCGGTGAACTGCAGTTGTGCCCCGACGTTCACCGATGGCAAAAGCGGCGATATGCCGACTGCTACCGCGGCCAAAATCGTTACGGTGGTAGAGGCCGATTTCGTCGTGTCCGCTTGTGACACTGCGGTCACTGTGACCGTTGCGGGATTGGGAACGGCGGCGGGCGCGGTGTAAAGACCCGACGAAGAGATGGTGCCGGTCGTAGCGTTGCCGCCGGTTACGCCGTTGACCTGCCAGGTGACGGCAGTGTTACTCGTGTTCTGGACCGTGGCGGTGAACTGTTTTTGCGCTCGAACCGTGACGCTCGGGGATTCCGGGGAAAGGCTCACCGTAACGGCTTGTTGATCTGTGCCCGGCCCGTTAATTGATCCATTACAGCCAACAACGACAGGAGCGAAGGCGAACGTTGCGAAAAGCAGCGTAAGACTTGCCATTCGGCGCACACAGTCTCTCATGGTTCTCTCTCCGGCGGCTTTGGCTTTCCGGTCCCTGACCGGGTTGGACGCAGGGGGATTGGCCCTGTACACGTCAGGCTCCCGTTCCTATAAACCGGGCGCAACTGCCAATGTGCAGCAGGACCGGAATCTCCCTGCTGCCTAGATCCAACACCAGTCGCGATGAGCGTACTGAGTCTCAAGCGTTCATCCAACGAACCTACCAAAAGCAAACCACAGTTGGACGCAACACGAGAACCTTGGAAAGGTGCACTCAAAAACGCCAAAGAAGAGCTGTAAAAGCAGGTTTTCTATCTCGCTCACTGCGGCGCCAACCCTGCGAGATGCTTCTGTTCTCGAGATCGCATAACGACCGGCGTCTGCCTAGTCATACGGTCGCTGATGCAACGTTCAAAAAACGCCCGGGGTCTGCCTCACCCCATTCGCACACATAGAGAGAGTTGGAGGTCATTCTTGCCCATGCGAATGTGGAAGTCAAGTTACCTAGGAGTGATAGGAATCATGGAGATATTGTCCGCCGCGGCTGCGGAGCGCTAATGAATACGATTGCAAGCTGCCTCACCGCACCATGCGGTGAGGCAGCCTGCAATGCTCTTCGATTTGCGACGGCCGCGCGGCCGCGATTAGGGCGCCGGGCTCGGCGGGCTTGGCCGCAGCACGACCGATTGCGCTGCTACGACCGGTGTGGATGGGCTCGTCGAGGACGGAAAGAGCCAGCCGTTCACGGAAACGAAATCATTGGTGGCAAGCCCACTGAAGTTGTCCGGACTGAATCCCGTATACGCGGTTTGGCTGGTCGTGAGGACGTCGTACGAAGAAATCGCGGTTGGCAAGGGCCAGGGTGCGAAGAACGGACCCGCGGCGCCGAGCGTGAAGCTCGTCGTGCTGGAATCGATCGCGGTAATCGCACCGGTCATCTGGCTTGGCTCCAGCGCGACGGACGACGCGGTAAAAGCGATCGAGCCCGGAAACCCCCATGCGCCCGGACCGGTCCCAAAACCGGTTGTGCTCCACGTTCCCGGCTCTACTACGAGCTGCAGGTCTTGTCCCACCGTCACGTCTGCTATGCCTGTGAAGCTCAGCCCCGATGGAATCGTGAAGCCGTTATTGTCGATGGTAAATGTGTCCGAATTGTGCAGCGTCACGGTGGCCACTCCCCCCAGAGGGACGCCGCTCGTAGACCCCGGGCTGTTGTGCAGGATCATCTGGACGATCAATTCACCCGTAGGGAGTGGGAGCGGAGGGATATCGATGACCGTTCCTTCCACCGTCTGCGTGGCCGCCATCCGCACGTAGTCCACTTCGCTCGCCGTCAGCTCGCCGTTGCTACCGAAGCCCGAAATCTCCACCTTCACGATCTGGCCCTGCGCCAGGCAACTGAAGCCCGGCGTGGTGCAGGCGCTCGACGGGAAGTTGTTGAATGTGGTGCTGCTCGTCGTGGCGATGGTGAAGGTGCGGCCCCACGCCGTCTGCAGCGTGAACTGGTTCGAGCTGGGGGTCGTCCCAGTCACCGTGCCGGCGAGGAAACCGAAATGCGGCGGCGTTGGAGCCGGTGGAAGCTCGGCAATAGTTACGCCGTTGGTCGCCGCCAGGTTTACCGACAGATCGGATTGGATCACGGTGTTGAGGTGAAAATCAATCAGGAAGCCCAGCGGCGAGCCCGCGCTTACCGTCACCGGGAAGGGAGACGACGTGAAGCTGAGCGAAGAGGTGTTGTTGTCGAAGGCCGGCGTTAGCTGGCAGACGCTGCCCACGGCGCAGGTGCTTCCTAAGGACGAGTCGGACTGGTTGAAGATGACCAGTTGCGGGTTGGCGAACGTCAGGTTGAGGCCGGTGTATTTTCCCGCCGCAACACTCGCCGTGCTCAGGAACGCAGAGAGCGCCTGCAGTTGTGTTACGTCGATCTCGATGGGCGTGTTGTTGGGCAGCAGCGAGACCGCCGAACTGGTCGTCGATTCGGGCGTGAGCGAGGCGGCGGTCAGGCTCACCTGGAAGAAAAGAACCGATACGCCCGCCGGCGGATCGTCGGTCATGCTGATCGATACGGGAGCGGCGCTTCCTTGGTTGATGGAGACGCTGGTCCCGGTTATGTTGGAGCCGCATCCCGCGAGAAATACAGTCAATATGGCAGGTGCGAAAAGGAATGGCAAAGGCTTGCGCATCATGAGTCCTCCTCTTTCAAGTGACCATGGCAACTTTGCAGTTGTAATTCCCGCAATGCACGGACAGATCGAGAAGCTTGCGGGAGGTCCGGGCGGATAAGACACACCGCGGCATCTATTATTTGACCCGCCAGTATAGACGGGGAAACCGGCGGAAGGTCACAGCGCTGGGTACCTTTGTGTGTCCAGAAGCTTACAGCCCGGTTAAACCCCTGCCGCGTGCGGGTGTTCGGGTTATCCCGGCAATACTTCTTCCTGCCTTCGTCTGACCCCCCGGGTCCCCACAAAATCCCCTACAATTTGTCTTTTGAACCGAGCTCAGAAGGGGCCAATTTTCCTGTAACCTTTTTATTTTCAAATGGTAGGCGAGGCGGGAGTCGAACCCACAACCCCCGGCTTAGAAGGCCGGTGCTCTATCCGGTTGAGCTACTCGCCCACGGTATTCATTTTATCTGCGTTTCTGCGGATTCGGCAGAGGCGGCGCGGTTAGGCGAATCTGCGGCGACAGCCTGGAAAAAGCGCACGACGGCGGCTTCGGCCCAATGGACATCGGTGCCGGAAGCTTGGCCGAGAAAGCCGCAGTGGCCGCCGTGACGCGACTCGACAAAAGCGATGTGGGGACTGGCCAAGATGCGGGCGCGCGTCTCGGGAGACAGGCGGATGAAGGGATCGTCCTGAGCGCAGAGGATGAGCGTAGGAACCTGAATTCGGTCGACGACACGAGCGCTGGCGGCGCGGAAATAATAGTCGTCGGCCGAGTGGAATCCGCAATACGGAGCAACGATCTTTTGGTCGAATTCGCGGATGGAGCGGATGGGGCCGATGCCGGCAAGCCGGTAAATGCCGGGAAAGAGCGCGGCCTTGCGGCGAAGGCGCCGTTTGAGCCCGCGAAGAAAATGCCATTCGTAGATGCGATTGGCCGGCTCGTGGAGGGCGTCGGCGCCGGCGGCGAGATCGATGGCCGGACAGACCGTGGCCACGGCGGCGAGCAGCGGCTCCACGCCCCACTCGCCGGCGAGCTTGAGCACGAGATTGCCACCCATGGAGTAGCCGACCAGAGCTATGCGTTCGAGGCCGAAGCGCGCTCGATAATGGCGGAGGACCGCGCCCACGTCGGCGGAGCGGCCGGAGTGATAGAGCGTGGGCGTGAGCGCCTCGGAGCCGCCGCAGTTGCGCATGTTCATGCGCACGACGTTCATGCCGGCCGCCCAGGCGCGCGCAGCAATGCCCATGATGTAGCGGGAATCGGACGAGCCTTCCAGGCCGTGTACGAGCACCGCGGTGAGCCGCGTAGCGCGATCTGGCTCGGGATGCCAATGGCAATGGCAAAGCACGCGGCTTTTGTCGGAGGGATCGACTTCGACGGTTTCCGCGGAAGCGGCGATTGGAAACGAGGGCCGGAGAAGAAAGTTGCCAACGATGGTCTGAAGATGGCCATTCCTAAGCCACCGGCGAGGCTCAAACGAATCGAGCTGCGCAGTGAACTCCTGAAGCAGTCGGCTGGCAGAGTTTGCTGAGTTCACGGAGATTCGCCCCGGAGAAGAGAGGCTCGGACTCTCGCTGTCCATGCGCATTCCGGGGCTCATCGGGACGGCTCGTGGGATGGAAGCAGAACCACACGCTCGCCCCTCGTAACCCAAAGAATATCGGTTGCTGGAAATGCAAGCAACGCCCGGATTGACCCGGATGTCCTCGTGGGTCGTTTGCAAATCTTCAATAACTGGCGCGCTTACGTGATTTCGGATGCGTCGAAGGTGTGGATTGGCCTGGAATACTTTTGTTACGACACAGACCCGCTGTGGAAGAGGCCCAACGAGGAGATTGCGAAGTTTGCCGTGGGCGAGGCAGCGAAGATCGGGATTCTCAATCCCGATGAAGTGCGAGACTGGTGCGTGGTTCGTGTCCCGAAGGCGTATCCGGCGTATTTCGGAACCTACGCGCGCTTCGACGAGATCGTGGAGTACATGGAGCGGTACGAGAACCTCTTTCTGGTGGGAAGAAACGGGATGCACAAGTGCAACAACCAGGATCATTCTATGCTGACCACGATGGCTGCGGTAGACAACATTCTGAACGGGGTGAAGAGCAAGAAGAATCTGTGGGCAATCAATACGGAGCAGGAGTATCACGAACGGAACTCCGCGCAGGCACAGGGCGCGAAGGCGGAGGGTGCGAAGGTTGGCGATAACGACGGCGGGGAAGCTGCCGATCAAGAGTATGCTGCGTGAGAGCGCCCGAGTCTCATCGACAAAACTCCAAGCTTGCTCGCTTCGCACAATTGGCGCCGCTGGAAGGTATGGGCCTTCACTGCAGGACAAACGTGTCCTGCTTCGAAAAGTCGAAGACGGCGGGAGTCTGCAGCGATTGCACAGCCGGCTTGGGCTTGCCGATCGAGACGGCGCCGCGCGTAGATTTC
>Ga0187784_10000196_pt1 | contig 41217 bp, 43 predicted proteins | sample 1015_SJ02_MP15_2_FD_132964 | JGI IMG/M metagenome (GOLD analysis project Ga0187784, IMG submission 132964) | Tropical peat soil microbial communities from peatlands in Department of Meta, Colombia - 1015_SJ02_MP15_20_MG | ecosystem: Environmental > Terrestrial > Soil > Wetlands > Peat | place... | reverse complement strand
GTGGCGCGAGCGGCTAGACGTCGATTGCCCAGTTAACGGTTCCATGCAATTCCTTTATTCGAGCAAGAGCCTTGTCGTTGGTCACGAGGACAACGCCCAGGGCGATTGCCTGGGCGGCAATAAGAAGGTCCAACTCCGACAGAACGGAGCCAGACGCTTTTAGCCTCGCGCGAAGGCTTCCGTACGCGGCGGCTTCTTTGCTTCCCCACGGGAGAATTTGAAGCTTGAACAATAGTCCTTCGATTGCGGCGCGCAGCGCTTGGGCCTGAGGACGCTTCGCCAGCCCGTAGCGCACTTCTGCCTCTGTGATCGAGGAAATGCAGGCGACATCGCCGGCGCCGAGAGACTGCAAACGGGCTCGGGCGGCTGGTGACCTGCCTTTGGCGATGTAACTCAAGGTGTTGGTGTCGAGCAGATACGTGACGTTCATTTGCGCTTTCTGCGTGAAGCAGGGCCTTCGGCGAAGAGTTCCTCAAGGGCCCGACGGTGCGCCGGAGGACGGCTATCGCGTTCTGCATTCGAAAGAAAATCGCCGGGCACGTTGGCCGCATCGAGCGCCGCAAAGGCCTCGCCCCAAGGGCCGGGGCCTTCGGAAAGGATGATGTCGCCGCTGCGGGGGTCGCGGCGAATGGAGACGGCGGACGAGCGGAATCGGTATTGCCGTGGAATGGTGACGTGCTGGCTCCTTCCACTCATAAACACCCTGGCGGTTACGGCTTTCTCCATCTCCTGACTCCTGCTATCTATCATGCTATACAGCATGGCTGGCGGTCAAGAGGCGACCGGACCGCAGTTAAGGCGTCACCGCGGGCTCGAACAGATTCAGCCGGGGCTCGCCGCCGGTAACGAGCTCGGCCTCGACGCCGAAGGTGAGCGTGACGTTCTGGCGTGAGACGTGGCCGCTGCGCAGGCCGATGGCGATAGGGCCGGGGAAATCCTCGAGCGCGGAGAGGATGGCATCTTCCAGCAGATCGGCCGGCTCGCCCGGCGAGGCGCAGTCGAGCATCTCTCCGAAGACGATGCCGGTCACGCCCTCGAGTTTGCGCGCCTGGCGCAGGTGCCAGAGCATGCGGTCGACTTGATAGGGCTTGACGGCGCGGTCTTCCAGGAAGAGTAGCGTGCCTTCGGTCGACGGCTCCCATGGCGTGGCCAGCATGCCGACGATGATGCTAAGGCAGCCGCCATAGAAAGTTCCGCCGGCGACGCCGGGGCCGGAGCCGCGCTTGAGTAGGCGCAGGCCTTCGGCGCGACCGACGCTGTATGGCTCGCCGGAAAGCGCCGCGCGAAAGCTGGGGAGATGGACCCCGCCTTCGCGGTAGAAATCGGCGGCGAGCATGGGACCGTGAAAGGCGGGCAGGCCGAGTTCGTCGAGCAGGCGAAGCTGCACGCAAGTGAGATCGCTGTAAGCAAGAAAGGGCTTCGGGTTCTTGGCGATGACGTCGAAGTCGAGCCCGTCGAGAAGATAATTCGAGCCGTAGCCGCCGCGCAGGGCCATCACGGCGCCGGCGCCGGGGTCCGCGAATGCCGCGTGAAGGTCGTCCAGGCGCTGCCAGGGCGTTCCGGCAAAATACAGCGGTTCGCGCTCGAGAGAAAAACGGCCGAATACCGGTGGATAGCCGAGATTGCGCAGCGCGGCAGCTCCGAGTTCGATCCGCTCGGTTCGCGCGGAGCTGGCGGGCGCAACGATGCGGAAGGCGGCGCCCTGCGCAACCGCCGGGGGCTTGAGCAGACGCCTGCTCGTCACCAGGCTTCTCCACGGGCGACGAGCGTTGCCGGCCCGGTGAGAGACAGCTCGGTTCCCGGCCCGCTCCAGGCAACGGTTTGCGCGCCCCCGGGTGCGAGAACCTTGAGCGGCGAGAGGCAGCGGCGCAAGGCGAGCACCGCCGTGGCGGAGGCCGACGTGCCCGTGCCTGAAGAAGAAGTGGGACCGACGCCGCGCTCGAAGATGCGGATTTCGATTTCGTGCTCGTTGACGACGCGCACGAATTCTACGTTGGCTTGATTCGGGAAATCGCGGTGCCCGCAAATCTCCTCGCCGATCGAGGTCCAGGAGCGCTTGGCGACGGAGAAGTCGGCGGCGTCGGCCAAAGCGACGAAGTGCGGATTGCCGATCGAGACCTCCACGCCGACGATTTCCACGCCGTCGATCAGTTGGAGGGTATGAGGCACGAATTTGGGCACGCCCATTCCGGCGGTCACGTCGACCGTTTGACCGTCGCGCGCGTCGATTCTGCACACGCGCAGGCCGGCATCGGTGTCGATGGCGAGCGAGTCGCCGGGCTGCGAATCGAGCGCCTCGGCCATCCACGCCACCACGCAGCGCGTGCCGTTACCGCTGATTTCGGCCACGGAGCCGTCGGCATTGCGCAGGTGGATGCGGCCGGCGGCCTTGCCGGTCCAGGAAAAGAATTCGACGCCGTCGGCCCCGACGCCCGTGTTGCGCGAACAAAGACGGCGGGCCAGCCCGGCCAGATCGCTGCCAGCGGACTGCGCTGCGTCTTCAGGGACGATCAGAAAGTCGTTGCCGCAGGCGTGAGCCTTGGTAAACGGAATCAATCTCCCTCCAAAGCGCAGGATGTGGATTTCCTATTCCCTATTCCCTATTTCCTATTTCCTATTCCCTATTCCCTATTCCCTGTCTTTCTCAATCTTCCTCCGGGTCGCGGAAGGTGAAGAGCTTCTGGATTCCCGGCTGCACCAGCAGACTGTCATGGATGCGCTGGTGACGCTTTTTGGTTGCAGTCACCGAGAAACTTACTCGCTGCAGGTCGCCGATGGCCTCGTTCTCAACGCCGGCGAGGCGCTCGCCGGCGTTGTCCATGGCGCCGAGAATCGACTCCTGCATGAGCCTCCGGTCGCTGCCCCGCGCTTCATAGATCAGGGGATAGATTTTGAGGTTGCCGCGCCGCTCCAGGAAGCCGATGGCTTCGAGCGCCACGATGACCGTCACGGTGGCGACGACGGCCGGCGCGTACAGTCCCGCGCCGCAGGCCATGCCGATGGAGGCAACGACCCAGACAGTGGCGGCGCTGGTGAGGCCGCTAACGCGGCTGCGGTTGTGGAGGATAAGGCCGGCGCCCAGGAAGCCGATGCCTTGCACGATGTTGGAAGCGACCTGGCCGCGATTGGCGCCGCTTTCGCCGGCCAGAACGGGAGAAAGCAGAGTGAAGAATGCTGCGCCCAGGCAAATGAGCAGGTTGGTGCGCAGGCCGGCGGCTTTGCGGCTGATTTCGCGCTCGATGCCGACGATGCTACCCAGCAGGCAGGCCACCAGCAGCCGGCCAATGGCGCCATTGACCACATTCATCTGCTCCAGCCAGTTGAAGCTGAACGGCTGTGCGAACTGGGCGACGGCGATGCTCATGGGCGGTCTACGCCGATGCTAACACCGCGCGTGGGTTGTTGACGGCGAGGAAAACAGCGAGCCAGATCGGTTCTCACCCTAGCGCCAAAAACCAATGCGCCGCGAGGGTGGGGCGCTCTGGGGTCAGCGAGCCAGCGAGTCAGCAAGTCAGTGACGCAGCAGCGGCGGGACGAACTCATTCCCGCAGCGGACCGGCGATCTAGGGGATTCTCATATAGGGGCTCTGGTCCATCCATTTGGTCGAGAAATAGACCGTGGCGGGCGGCTGTTTATTGGCGGTAAAGCGGCCGGCAACGGCGAGGTCCTGCGGATGAGCCTTGACGGCGCGGTCGATATCGTCGCCCTCGAAGGCGACGATGATGGCAGCGTTTTCCGCGGGTGCGGCGAGTGCGGCGCGGAAGATCTCCAGATCGCTTTCGTTGATGGTTTGGCGGAGCGGGATTCCCGTCAGGGAGACCAGCTCAGGGTATGCCGATGTGTCCATCAGCACGGGGCAGTGCGGCAGAAACGAGAGCAAATCCTGGAGGATGGGCGGAATGTCTGCTTCATAGGGCAGGCGCGCTTCGAGGTTGGTTCGGCTTTCCTGGTAGACGAGCGGGCCGGCGCGAAAGAGCTGGACGACATTGAGACCCGCGAATGCGAAAAAAGCGCCGACAGCGGCGGCACGGAGCAGCGGCGGGAGGCAAAGACGATCGAGAACGCCGGCGGAAAGGCGCGAAAAACGAAGCCAATGCAGAGCGTCGACCAGAAACTGGGCCGCCAGGCCAAGGCCGATGGCCAGCGCGGGCAGCAGCTCAACTCCGTATCGCGTGTTGTAAAGGGTGTAGGGCCACCACGCGGGAAAAAAGATAGGCGCCGATCCGTAAGCGACAGACCAGGTGTAGAACGCAACGGGCAGCCAGAGCAGAAAGACCCAGAAAAAGGCGCGGCGGGAAGCCGGTGTCTTTTGCGCGATGCAGACGGCGAGGGTCGCGAGGGCGGCGAGCCCGAGCACCACGTTCGCAACCTTGTTGCCGGTTGCCGCGGCGGCGATCGAATCGAGCTGCGAAACCTTCAGGTAGAACAGCAGCGCGACCCACAGATTGTGCCAGCCGGGATGGGGCGGCCAGGCGCCGGCCGCCGAGGTGTGCAGTTCGATCGCCTTGGCAGAGAACGGGCCGCGCGCGAAGTAGAGCCAGTCGCCGAAGCAGACCGAATTGTAGAGGAACCACAGGATAGGCGCGGCGACGACGGGAATGGTAAGCAGCCAGAAGGCCGGCGAACCGAGACGGTGGCTTCTCCACAGCGCGAGGCCGATGCCGGTCCAAGCGATGAGCGCAATGATCCAGCCGTCGTAGCGGGTGAACATGGCCGCGGCGAGGCCGGCAGCGATGCAGGCCATCAGGCGGCTGGACTGCGCACTGAAGATGCCGGTCTTTGGCGCGGACGGCGCGAAGGCGGCAGGGAGCCAGTTGCCGCGGCGCGGGACTGGCGCGGCGCCGTCGCGCAGCGAATGCTGAATCGAGGCCGCGAGCGGGCTGCGCGGCGCAGCTTGCGAATGCGAATTCAGAATGTGAGCTTGGGTCACCGCTTCCAATTCAGCGTAGAAAGCGTCTTGCCATTCAACCATCCAGACAACGATCCAGATCGTCTCGCACAGAAACAGCGGCTCGGTCATGGCGGTGGTCTGCAGATAAAGAAGGTTGGGATTAAGCGCGAAGAAAGCGAGTGCAAGCGCCGATGCCATGCGCGAGACGAAATGGCGGGCGAGGCGATAGATCCCGGCGCAGGCGGCGATGTACGCGAGCGCCGAAGGAATGACCCCGGCCAGGCCGCTTGCCCACCACTGGTAGTTCTGCACAAACGGAATCAGAAGAATGTGCGGCAGCGGCAGCCATACCGAGCCGAGTTGCGAGAATCGTGGCGTGCGCGAGTCGAAGACGCGCCGCGCGATGTGCAGATGCGCCACGGCGTCGCCGTAGTTGAGCATGGCGTCGTGATGCCAGCTCCACACAATGGCAGCCATGGAAGCCGCCGTGCAGCAGGCGATGACCGCCCAGCTCTCGGCCTGCGAGATGCCGCGGTTAGTCAAGATGGGTGAGCTCGCGGAAGACATGGAAGCGCTCGTCGATCTCGGCGCGCGTGAGCTGCTGCAGGCGCTCGGTGCCGAAGCGCTCGCAGGCGAAGGAGCCCATGACGGAGCCGTAGAACATGGCGCAGCGGAATGCGCCAGGGGTCGGTTCCGGCTGCGAAGCGAGGTAGCCGAAGAAGCCGCCGGCGAAGCTATCGCCCGCGCCGGTAGGGTCGATGACGGCTTCAAGCGGCATTGCGGGAGCTCTAAAGGTGCGGTCGCCAGCGCGGCCTTTGCCGGAGCTGTGGAACAGCGTCGCGCCGTATTCGCCGTGCTTGACGACCAGGAAGCGCGGGCCGAGAGCCATGACGGCGCGCGCCGCCTGAACCAGATTGTTGTTGGCGGCCAGCATGCGCGCTTCAGCGTCGTTGATGAGCAGCACGTCGAGGCCCTTGAGAACTTCGAGCAGCGCAGGGCGATGGTCTTTGATCCAATAGTTCATCGTATCGCCGGCGACGAGCTTGACTCCCGGCATGGATTCGCGCACGCGGCGCTGCAAAACGGGATCGATGTTGGCGAGAAACAGAAAATCGGAGTCCGCGTAGGCCGCAGGGATTTTAGGCTCGAAGCAGGCGAAGACGTTCAGCTCGGTCAGATGCGTCTTGGCCTGGTTGATGTCGTCGAGATAAGAGCCTTCCCACAGGAAGCATCTGCCGGGAGCATGCTCGATGCCGCGCGTATCGATGTTGCGGGCTTTGAAGATGGCTTCCTGCTCGGGGCCGAAATCGTCCCCGACAACGGCGATAACGCGCACGTCGGTGAAGAAACTGGCGGCCAGAGAGAAGTAAGTGGCGGCGCCGCCCAGGCAACGCTCACGGCGGCCGGCAGGAGTTTCGATGGAATCGTAAGCAACGCTGCCGACGACGGTGATGGACATGGGGCGATCCTGTGTGTGAGTTCGGTCGTTCGCCGGGAAACCTCTAAAGGAGTTAAGCGCCGTCGCGAATGAAACTTTCAAATTCTGTTTCAAAGCGCAACAGCACATCCTCGACATCTTTTCTGAGCATCTGCATTGGTTCGGAGTCGGCCTTACCCTTAAGCGGTGGTGGAGGTTTGTACATCGCCGAGTGCTCGACTTCCCAGAAAAGACCAATCAGCATCGGCACGACCTGATACTCCGCCCGTACCTTGCCACTCAAATCGCGGCAGTACCCGCTATATGTGCGAGCCAGTACGGTATTACCGCTACTCAGCACGGGATCGGAAATCCAGTCTGGAAACGAGGTGCGGAGGGCATTGTCAACTTCGTCCAGTTTCCCGCGTGGGAACACAAGCACTCGGACGCCAGCCAAATCAGGCAGATTTAGGATGGAGTAGTCGTCAGGTCTTTCCGGATCGAAAGTCCCGCCTTCCTGATGTCGCCGCAGCGATTTGATCGCGCTTTCGCAATCCTTAACCCGCGACTTGACGAGCAACCGTTCATAATCGGCAAGACTAAGTGAAGTTCGAAGCGTTAGGTAACGGATTTCAGTCTCCATCTTCAATGCGACGCGGCGAATTTCCGGAAGGAAATCGAAATACTCTTCCCTGAGCCGCTCGATCGTGCGGTCGAGCATTATCCGAGCACTCTTTCCAGTTCCCGCTTCACGCCTTCGGATGGAGTCGAGTTGAAGTAGAAAATCCAGCCGTTCCCGCCGGTATTCTCCGCGATGCGGCGCTTTAACTCATCTTCAGAATGATCGTCGACAAACTCCAAACTAAAGGCTTTCTTTGTCTTGCGGTTGAAATAGATATCTCGATCGAAATTGTACCCATAGTTAGCTGCACGCAGGATGTCTTTTTTCATCTTTATCACCTGCAGGTTCTGAGTCTGAGTCTTCTCCGTCGCTCTTCCCGCCATGCAGAGTATATCGTAGTCTTCTTGCCTGTTTACCACTTAATTACCAGGCCAGATATTTCCCAAACAGCAACTTCAGCCGCTCCTTGGCTCCGCCAGGAATCGCGTCGGGCTGGGTGAGTACGGCGAACTTCGCGGCCGAGGCACAGGCACAATTCCTTTCGCGCGGCATCGCGGCAACGGCGGCTTTGACGACGCGTGCCGCGTTATCGGCGTTCTTGTGCAGCACGGCGACGATCTCCTCGACGGTGACGGCGTCGTGGCCCTCGCGCCAGCAGTCGTAGTCGGTGACCATGGCGACGGTGGCGTAGCAGATTTCGGCTTCGCGGGCGAGCTTGGCCTCCTGCAGATTGGTCATGCCGATCACGTCGGCGCCCCAACTGCGATAGAGATTCGACTCGGCCTTGGTGGAGAACTGCGGGCCTTCCATACAGACGTAAGTGCCGCCGAGCTTGCCGACGACGCCGACGGCCTTGCACGCTTCGGATGCAGCTTTGGCCACTGTGGCGCAAACCGGATCGCCGAAAGCCACGTGGCCCACGATGCCGTCGCCGAAAAAGGTTGACACGCGATGGAAGGTGCGGTCGATGAACTGGTCGGGGATGACGAAGTCGGTGGGCTTGTGCTCTTCCTTCAGCGAGCCGACTGCAGAAACGGAGAGGATGCGTTCGACGCCGAGCTTCTTCATCGCGTAGATGTTGGCGCGAAAGTTGAGCTCGGAGGGAAGAATGCGATGGCCGCGGCCGTGGCGCGCGAGGAAAGCGACCTTGCGGCCCTCGAGCTCTCCGAGAACGAAGGCGTCGGACGGCGCGCCGAAGGGTGTTTCGACGCGCTCTTCGTGAACGTTGGTGAAGCCGGGCATGGAGTAAAGCCCGCTCCCGCCGATGATGCCGATGGCTGCGGTTGACACGTATTTCTCCTTCGAACTTCCTGCAAGCTTCTAGCTGCTAGCTTCTAGCCTCTAGCCTTTTCTCGCGAGTCGTTCGCATCGGCAGCTCAGCCGGCTAGAAGCTAGTGGCTAGGAGCTAGAAGCTGCCTTTCACCTCTGATCGATCAGCCTTATCGACTCCATAAAGACGTCGCCGTCGATGGTCAAGCTGTGCGCGCTGATCTTATCCATCGTATCCTGCGCCGTGTGGTGGTAGCTGTTGTTGGGTCCGTAGTCGTGATCGATGATGTCGATCGACGGAACGCCGCGCTCGACAAAGGGCAGATGGTCGTCCTCAACGTCCATCGATTGCTGGAAGAAATAGCGCTGGTAGCCGAACTTCTTCGCTGCTTGGGCGACGAGGTCGATGAGCCACGGCGTGGAGTTGGTTTCGCGCTGGATGTCGAGATCCTTATCGCCGATCATGTCGGCGAGCAGGAAGGCTTTGATCTGATTGAGCGTGCCGTCGCGGCCCCACTTGGCGGCGAGATGGCGGCTGCCGTAGGTGGAGTCGGAGCGGGACCATTGCTGGATGGCCTCTTCGCCGTCGAAGAAGATCAGCCGGACGGAGTAGCCTTCGAGCTTCTTGTCGCGGGATTGCGAGGACTCGGCGCGGAGGCGATCGGCGATGGCGAGAAGCAGGCCGGTGGTGGAGGCGCCGTCATTGGCGCCGACGAAGTTGATATTGCGCAGCGGGTAGTTGGTTTCGTAGTGCGTGCCGAGCACGATGGCTCCTGGCTTTCGGCCGGGGAAGCGCACGATGAAGTTCGAGAGTTGCACGGGGCCGATGGGCGTGTCGGCGGTGAAGGTGTCTTCTTCGAACTGGTCGCGGTTGCGCTGAAAGTGGGCGCGGAGGAACTCTTCGGCCTTGACGTGGCCGGGTCCGGTGGGCCAGCGGGGCCCGATGGCGGCGAATTCGCGGGCATACTCGTAGGCACGCGCGCCGTCGAAGTGCTGGGCGCGAATTGCGAGAGTGGTGAGGACCAGCGTGAGGGAGATGGAAGCTCGTGCTATCCCACCCTTGCCGCAAAAACAAAGGCGCCGCAAGGATGGGGCACCCGGGGTCCGTGCGATCCCGGGTCCCCAAATGCGAGGGACCCGGGGCACCCACGTTCTTGCTGATGCCTGGGAAAGGCAACCGCAGATCCCCGTTCGACTCCGATCGCTTACATGATCGCCGTTCAGGGCAGGCTTTCGACTCGTTTTGGCACACGCGCGCCGAAACTCGCTCAGGGTGACAGACCTTTGAGGCACCAAGGCTCTCGTCCAAAACCAAGAAAAAATCATCCGGCGGCCTCCTTGGCCTCTCTTTTCTTCCGGCGGCCGGGATGCACCCACCAGGCAACACCGATGCCAACGACATAGAGTGCGAGCATGGGCACTGCATAGATGCACATGGTGCCGGGATCGGGGCTGGGGCAAATGATGGCAGCCACAACGAAGACGGCCAGGATGGCGTAGCGGATGTTCTTCCAAAGGAACCTGGGACTGACGATGCCGAACAGGGCCAAAAAGAAGATGAGGATGGGCAGTTCGAAGCTCACGCCGAGGCCAAGAATGATCGACAGAAAGAATCCGGTGTAGTCCTCGATGGAGATGACGGGGTTGAACTTGCTGCCGAAGCCGAGGATGAGGATGCGCAGCGCGCCGGGCAGGACGAAGAAATAGCCGAAACAGGCTCCGGCGAGGAACAGGCCCACGGTGGCCGCCATGAAGGGAACTACGAAGCGTTTCTCTTTCTGATAGAGGCCGGGCGCGATAAAGAGCCACACCTGATAGAGGATGAAGGGCGAGGCGAGAATGGCCCCGCCGATGAGGCCGACCTGTAGATACAGGTTCATTGCGTCCATGGGATGGAAGAAGTTGAGTTTGTTGATGGGCAGGTGGAGTTTTTCGAGAGGCGCGGCGACGATGCCATAGAGCTGCTCGCGGAAGCCGAAGGCGACGAAGAAGCCGATGGCGAGATAAATCGCGGAGTGAACGATGCGCTTGCGGAGCTCCTCGAGGTGCTCCATCAGGCTCATGCCGGGCAGCTCGGCGCGCTCGGTCACCGCCTTGCGGGCCTTGTCGATGGCTTGCGACGGATCAACCATTGCGGGCAGCATGTTGGGCGGCATGTTGGGCATCCGGCTCCGGTTTCTCGGCTCGAGGCGCGACGGTTTCGGGAATCGCGTCCGAGTCGTGCGGAGGAGCGAATGGTTCCTGCTGCTTCGCTTGCGCGCCGGGGCGGATAGCGGCGATTGTTTCGCCGGTCGAGGGCGGAAGAATGCGCGGGACGGCTGCTTCCCGCTGCGAGTGCGCTCCGCGGTCGTCCGTCGCGGGCGGTGAAGCCGATGCGGCCGTTGCCTCGGCGCCCGATTCAGCAGGAACTTCGGGGTAGGTCGGATTTCCGTATGGGCTTTCGGCGGCCGGTGTTGCCGGCGTTTCCGATTCCACCGGCTTGATGGGCGATTCCTGTGCGGCGGGCGTGACCGGGGCGACTTCCGGGGCCGGAAGCGCTGCGGCGGCTTCGATCTCCGGAGCCAGCGGCGTGGCAGCGAGGGCGCGCTGGCGCTCCTCCTCCTGCTTTTTACGGCGGTCGGCCTCCTCGGCCTGGCGCAACTCCTCCTCCATCTGGAATTTGAAGTCGTTGGAGGCCTTGCGGAACTCGTACATGAGCTTGCCGATCTGGCGGCCGATCTGGGGCAGGCGGCGCGGGCCGAAAACGACGAGAGCCAGCACCATGAGGATGAGCGTGTCGGCCATCCCCAAGTTGGCCATCATGACTGGCGGCGGCGATCCCATGAAGGATCATGATAATTCCCGCTGCGAGTGCGCAACAAACGCTACTCGCCCTCCTCAATGTCGCTGCAGTTTCGTCTTCTTCTTTGGCCGGCCCGCGCTGATTTCCCATTGATCTTTGATGAAGCGTTACAATAGAGGAAGATAGGTGCGGCCGGGGCCGGACCGCGGTTTGCAGAATCCGCCGGCCATCTGACGCATCCATTTTGGGAACGGGCTGCAACAACCCCGTGGGTGGGGTTTTCTCCTGGTTTCGGACGAGCGCCTGGTAGTCCAGGCAAGGCTGGGAAGAGACAGCGCATCCACTGCGGCCAGCTAGAAAAGCTTTCAACATCCCCGTCCGTAAAGGACTGAAGGCGGAATACTGTGACCCTGGTGATCGACGAAGTCGGAGCGCCTGCTGCGCAGGCGGGCGAGACTTGTTCTCTTGAAAACTACCTGGCGATGCCCGACCACTCGATGGATGGGCGAATTGCCGCGACCCGCGCCAAGCTGGGTGCGGCGGCGGTGATTCTCGGCCATCACTACCAGCGCGACGAAGTGGTGCGGTTCGCCGATTTCACCGGCGACAGCTACAAGCTGTCGAAGCTGGCGGCCGCGAGCAGCGCGAAGTACATCGTGTTCTGCGGCGTGCACTTTATGGCCGAGAGCGCGGATGTATTGGCGCGCCATGGGCAGCAGGTGATTCTGCCGGACCTGAACGCCGGCTGCTCGATGGCCGACATGGCGGAGATTTCCCAAGTCGAAGACTGCTGGGACGCGCTGGAGCGCGCGGGCCTCGCGGACGAGACGATTCCGGTGACCTACATCAATTCGACCGCGGCAATCAAGGCGTTTTGCGGCGAACACGGCGGCCTGGTGTGCACTTCATCCAGCGCGCGGGCAGCGCTCAAGTGGTCGTTCGCGCGCGGAAGGCGCGTGCTGTTCCTGCCGGATCAACACTTGGGCCGAAATACAGGCTACGAAATGGGAATTCCGCTGGATGAAATGGTGGTGTGGGATCCGTGGGCGGTGCAGATCGGCTCCTTCTGGGGCGGGCAGACGCGCGAGCGGCTCGCCGGCAGCAAGATTCTGCTGTGGAAGGGGCATTGCGCGGTGCATCAGCGCTTCCTTCCTTCGCATGTCGACCAAGTGCGCGCGAAGTACCCAGGGATTCAGGTGATCGTCCATCCCGAATGCCGCTTCGAGGTGTGCCAGAAGGCCGATGCGCTGGGATCGACGGAGCAGTTGATCGCCTGCGTGGAGCAGGCGCCGAGCGGGTCGATGTTTGCCGTCGGCACCGAAATTCACCTGGTGAACCGGATGGCGAAACGATTTGCGGCGCAAGGCAAGAAAGTCATCACGCTCGACGATACCGGTTGCCTATGCACGACGATGTATCGCATCAGCCCGCAGCATCTGGCGTGGGCGCTCGAAAACCTCGTCGAGGGGCGCGTGGTGAATCGCGTGCGGGTAAAGCCGGACGTGAAGCACTGGGCGCAAGTGGCGCTGGATCGGATGGTCGAGTCGGTGGATGCAGCGCGGGCGGCGAGAGTTCTCAGTTCATAGTTCATTGTTCCTAGTTCGTAGTTCTTAGAACCTGTCTGAATGATTCCGGCGGGGGTGAAAACGTGTCAGGGCACGACTTTAGTCGTGCCGCATGCAAAGCAAAAATAAGCGCGGGCTTTAGCCCCTGTGGGACGTGCGCACGAGTTTTCAACGGCTCTTAGTTAGTGAATGCTTCCGCCTTCGGCATGGAAATCGTGGGCCGGAGGCCGTGTCGTAGCTTGCAGCAGTTGGGGATGTGAACTGCGAGCGATGAACTGCGAACTGCGGCGGGAGCGCAGAATGAACCGTGAACTAGGAACTGCGAACTGTGTTGGGCGAAGGGCGCTGTGCGGCTGCGGCGGCACGCGGCGTGAGCGGCAGGGCCGCAGGCGGCTGATGCAGCGCGACGATGATGGCCTCGCAGGACTTGGCGGCGGCGCAGCGATAAGAGTGCGGCGTGGACGAGTCGAAATAGACCGCGTCGCCCGGCTCGAGCACCGTTTCCTGGCCGCCGTGGAGCAGCGCGAGTTGGCCGGCAAGCACATAGAGAAACTCAAATCCCGGGTGCACATGCGCTTTGGGCTCCACTTGCGGCGGCAGCGGCACAAACTCCGCAAAGTACGGGTCCATTTGTCGGTCGGGAACCATGTAGCCCAGACTCTCGAAGGTGTAGGCGGGCGGCTCGACGCCGGTCTGCGGCATGCGGACACGATCCTTCTTGCGGTGCACGCGGAAGGTGGCCGCCGGCTCGGATTCAAAAAAGTAAGAAAGGTCCTTGGAGAAGACCATCGCGATGCGCGCCAGGTTGCGCAGCGTGGGAACGACCCGCCCGGTCTCAAGCTGAGAGAGAAAGCTGGCGGAAAGGCCGGTGTGCCTGCCGAGCTCGACCAGGCCCATGGATTTCTTGAGGCGCAGGCGGCGGATGCGCTCGCCGAGGTGCTTTTCCGCGATGAAGCGCTCGGCGGTTTCGGCGTCCGCCGAGGTCTTGTGCATCCCATTTCCTGTAGGCTCTAGCCGCTCGCTCATCGCCGCTCCCGTCGAATCGCCTCTCTATGGAACTAGGATGCCCTTCGAGGGCTATTGTTGTCCAGATCAAAACATTTTGCCGTAGCACGAAACCACCGAGGCGGAGTTCGAGTCGAGTCGCCCGACCCAAAGGGGCCCCATGGCCGATCTTGAACAAGCTGCTTAGATAAGTCGAAATCCATCGAGGCGCTTGGCGGCATTTTGGTCGAACGTCAGAGTTGCCGAGCAACCCCACCAGGCGCCCAAACCGCCAATCAGAGCGTCTTCGAACGTCCCACTTCCGTTCCTGAGCGCGGTGACGCCCTGATAGACTTCCTGCTCGTTCTGAACCTGGAGGGTGTCGGCCGCCAGAATCATTTCGATGTGGCCGGCGATTTGCGAACGGCTGCGCTTGTACAAGCTTCCCAGGACACAAACGATTTCGAGGATGCACACGAGACTGACAAATCCAGGTTCCTGCCGCGTCAGACGGCGCTCGACGATCTCAGTCGCCTTGGGCGACTGAGCCGGGTCGTCTTGTACCAGGTACCGCAAAAGGACGTTCGTATCGAGAGCGATCATTTCTTCCGCCGGAATCTCTCCGTGGCGCCGGCCTCAATCGCGCGATCGATCTCTTTGAGAGAGACCGGTCGTGACCGCTTGGGAACGCTGCCCTTGAGCCGCTTGGTGGAAATCTTGGGTAGAATGATCACCCCGTCCGGATGGAAGAAGAATTTGAAGCGATCGCCCGGCTTGATCTGCAATCGCTCGCGAACTGCCTTGGGAATCGTGGCCTGCCCTTTCGAACTGAGCGTGGCTTCCATGATGAAACACCTCGCTTTACATTTTAGCAGAAGTAAAGAGCAGTTCTGCCGCTAACAAAAGCGAACTCCCGAGCGTGCCGGAAATCGTGCCGGAGGCAGGGTGCTACCGGAGTGGTAATCTCCCCATGGCCGCTAATTGGTTGGCTACTCGGACCGTAATCCGTCCGTAAGCCTTGGAGACGGGGGCTGAAGGTGGCGGGATTGCCTGTGCGTGGAGGCATTTGCGGTTCCAGGTGAGAAGCTGCTCATTGATCTCGAATAGGAACTCACCTTCGGCCGGACTGCGCTTGATCTTGTCGCGCATCACAGTTGCAAGCTAACACCCGCTGGGGGAACGCTCCATGAAATCCCTTTCCTCGCCCTGCTCCGCATCTGTCGCGTCAATCCCCGGACACCGTCTCACCCTCCACGGTGCTTACGGACGGATTACGGTCGGACTGCCGCGCTCCCGATTCCTGTTAGGATTTCAGTGCATGACACCCAGCCCCGAAGATCTGGCGGCGCAGTATGCGCAAATGAGTGAGACGGAACTGATGGAACTGGCTCGCTCGTACGATGGCCTGCTGGAAGTTGCACAAGTGGCGTTGCGTGCGGAATTTGTGCGGCGCGGGCTTGAGCCGCCGCTGGTGGAAGAGCCGGAGGAATGGGAGTTCCGTCGCCTGGTGACGCTGCGGCGTTATCGGGATCTGGCGGAGGCATACGCGGGACGTTCGCTGCTGGAATCGGCGGGCATTCCAGCCTGGGTTGCAGATGAGAATCTCGTGCGGATGGATTGGTTCTACTCGAATCTAGTTGGTGGTATGCGACTGCAGGTTGACGAGCGCGACGAAGCGGCTGCACGGGAGATTCTGGAGGGAGGGGCTCCGGAGACAATCACGTATGGCGAGGAGGAAGTCTACACACAGCCGACGTGCCCAAAGTGCGGATCGGATGAGATCACACTGGGCGACGGGACAGAGCGCGGGCGGTCACTTGTGGCGCTCTACGTCCTGTCGATTCCAGTGCCGCCACGAAAGGCGGCCTGGCATTGCGAGGCATGTGGCGCACAGTGGGTGGATGCAGAGAACGGCGAGCCGCTCGGATAGCTTTCCCGCACTTCTTACTCGCCTAAGTTTTCCCAAATGGGAGATGGTAGATGTTTGATTCCGAGCGAATTGTCGGCTATCGTCCAATTGCCCGTTCGAACATGCCCGCGAAACCGCCATTCCTCCACTGCGCGTTATCCTGAGAAGTCCGGCTACGCAGCCAAGAAGGAAGCACCATGCCCGAAGAAGCCGCTCCTGCCAACAACGAAGCCAGCGACGAATTATCCCAGCCCGCCAACGCCACCATTGCCGAAATCGGCAAGCACGAGGGCCAGTCCGTGGTGATCCATGGGTGGCTATATAACTCACGCGAGAGCGGCAAGCTGCTGTTCCCTATCTTTCGCGATGGAACGGGGTCGATCCAGGGCGTGGCGCATGTGAAGAGCGTGTCGCCCGAGGTCTTCGAGGCGCTGAAAAACCTGACGCAGGAGTCGTCGGTGATCGTGACGGGAAAGGTGCGGGCCGACAAGCGCGCGCCGGGCGGGTACGAACTCGACGTGGAGAATATCGAAATCGTGCAGCGCGTGCCGGAGAACGACCCGTATCCCATCACGTTGAAGGAGCATAGCGTCGACTTTTTGCAGGAGAAGCGGCACCTGTGGGTGCGCAGCCCGAGGCAATCGGCAATCCTGCGCATTCGCGCGGAGATTATGCGCGCGGCGGCGGAGTACTTCGACATGAACGGCTTCGTCCGCACCGATCCGCCGATTCTGACGCCGGCGGCGTGTGAGGGCACATCGACGCTGTTTCCTGTGGACTATTTCGGCGATCCGGCGTATCTGACGCAGAGCGGACAACTCTACATTGAGGCCACGGCGCTGGCGCTGGGCAAGGTATACAGCTTCGGGCCGACGTTTCGCGCGGAAAAATCGAAGACGCGCCGCCACCTGACCGAGTTCTGGATGGTCGAGCCCGAGGTTGCCTTCATGGACCTCGACGGGTTGATGGAGTTGGCCGAAAATTACATCTCGCACATTGTGCAGAGCGTGCTGAAGAATCGCGCGCCGGAGCTTGCGGTAATCGGGCGCGACACGGCGAAGCTCGAGACGGTGAAGCCGCCGTTCCCGCGGCTGCGTTATGACGAAGCGGCGGCGATGCTAAACCAGGCACACAAAGATGGGCACCTGGAGCAGCCCTTCGAGTACGGGAACGACTTTGGCTCGCCCGACGAGACCTGGCTGAGCTCACAGTACGACCGGCCGGTGATGGTGCACCGCTATCCGGCGGATGTGAAGGCGTTTTACATGGAGCCGGACCCCAAAGATCCCAAGTACGCGCTGTGCGTAGACGTACTGGCGCCGGAGGGTTACGGCGAGATCGTCGGCGGGTCGCAGCGCGTTTCGAGCTATGAGCTGCTCAGCTCGCGGATCGAGAAGCACAAGCTGCCGCGCGAAGCGTTCGAGTGGTATCTCGATCTGCGCCGCTATGGCAGCGTGCCCCACGCGGGCTTCGGCATGGGCATCGAGCGCGTGGTGTCGTGGGTGTGCGGCCTCGATCACGTGCGCGAGACGATTCCCTTTGCGAGAACGCTGCACCGCATGTATCCGTAGGGCAGTAGACAGCGGACAGCAAACAGCGAAGAGGAGTCGGCGAACCGCAAACAGTGGAAAGCGGGGGCCGAGTTCGGAGCTGGAAAAGGGATCTCCGGACATATCTTATTTATTTCCATTTGCTTAAACAACCCCGCGAGACCGGACAGGGGCCTGCCGCGCAGAAATCTCGCGAAAGTACTTGACAGCATACACTATGTATAATACAGTGTGTTAAGTACGGTGTTCGGAGCACAGCATGACTTTGCCAGAGAGCCTCTTCGAAAACCTTCGCCTGGAGTTGCGGCGCGGCTGCCTGACGCTGGCGGTGCTGGCGCAGCTCAAGCAGGAGCGCTACGGGTACACGCTGCGCAAGGCGCTGGCAGCGCGCGGAATGGAGATCGACGAGAACACTCTCTACCCGCTGTTGCGAAGACTCGAGGCGCAAGGGCTGCTGACCAGCGAATGGCGCGAGGAAGACAAACGCAACAAGCGCTTTTACCGGCTCTCGAGCGAAGGCGAGGAGATGTTTGCGTGGCTGCTCAAAGAGTGGAACGAGATCAACACAGCCATTACGAATCTGCTGTGAGGACGCGAGAAAACGCATATGGAACTACTGGACCGTTACCTGCAAGCCGTGAAGAAGCATCTGCCGTGGGAGCGGCAGGATGACATTGTCGCCGAACTGAAAGCGAATCTGGAGGCGCAGCTCGAAGACAAGGAAGCCGAGCTGGGCCGGCCGTTGACCAAGGAAGAGATGGAGGCGTGGATCCAGCAGCTCGGGTCACCGCTTTTGGTTGCCGCGCGCTACGGGCCGCAGCGGCACTTGATCGGGCCGGCGCTGTTTCCGATTTACTGGTACCTGCTGCGACTGGTGATCGGCTGGACGACGCTGATCTACCTGATCGCGAAGACCGTGGAGATCGGGGCCAAGGGTCTGAGCGGGCATGCTGTGTTGGATGCGGCGCTCCGCTTGCCCGGCATCTGGCTGATCAACGCCGCGGTGGTGACACTGATCTTTGCCGTCGTGGAAGCGGCGGGCGCGCGCTTCCCCGGCAGGTACATTCCGTTCGCACCGATGTCGCCGGTGTGGCTGCCGGCGGCGCTGCCACCGCTAGCAAAGAGTGCTGGAGAGAGGCCGCGCAGCTTTGCCAAGGCGCTGGCCGAGGTGATCTTCGGATGGCTGTTGCTGGCGTGGCTTTTGCTGGTGCCGCGACATCCCTACCTGTTGTTGGGGCCGGGAGCGTGGGTTCTGGCTTCGCTGCCCTACAAATTGGCGCCGGTTTGGTGGCCGTACTACTGGATGCTGGTGGCGATCCAGGTTTTCGAGCTGGCGTGGTCTTCATGGGAGCTGGCGCGCGGCACATGGCAAAGACCGCGGCGCGTGCGGCCACTGATAACGCACACCATGGGGCTAGCTTCACTTGCCATATTGCTTTCAGCGCCGGACCATGCTCTTTTTCTGCTGAAGAATCCGGCCGCGGATGCGGCGGCGCATGGCGCTGCATTGGCTTCGCTCAACAAAGGGCTGACGGGCGCACTGGCGCTTGCGGCCGCGATTGTGGCGCTGCAACTGGTGTGGAGCGTGGGCAAGATGGGCGCGGAAACCTATCGCAAGCGGCGCGCAGCGCAATAGCGCCCCCGACTTCAGTAGCCAGCCCGCGCCGCTCTCTGCACCGGCCGGCAAGTTCGGTCCAGGCCATTCAATGAATCACCACATCGCCCGCGAAAGGAGTTTCCGATGAATCGCCTTCTGCCTCACTCAACCAGCGAAACTGTCAGCGGCGTGCGCGAGCTTGTCAGAGGCCGGGAACTGGAGTTTCTCGAGGAGTTGCGGCCGCTCGTGCGCAGTCAGTCCGTGCATCTCGACCTGAGCGCAATCGAGCGCATTGACGCGGCGGGATTGAGCGCGCTGATCTCGCTGTACTGCGACGCTCGCAAGGCGGGCCATGAGTTCGCGGTTATCAATCCGTCGCGGCAGGTGGCGCGGATTCTCGCTCTTGTGGGCCTCGACCGCATCCTTGTGTCGAAGGAGCCAGGAGAGACGCTGCCGCCAGGGCCACCGCCCTTGGCCATGCAATTGCCGTCGACGTCCAACGCGCAACTACCTTCGGCGCTGTAAGTAGAGGGTTCGTTCTCATTTGCATAGTACGTGTGGCGTAGGTCCAAGCGACTTGTGACCTGCGGTACCACCCGGCTCGAAGCGCTCGCTGAACTGGTCCTAAGCGCCGAGCGGCGGGGTGCGCGGTAGAGTGGAGTTGGAGGCAAGGTGCCGTTGAACCCCACGAGCACGCGCAAGCCGGAAGCCGGTCGGCGAACGAGACCGGCAGTTGCACCGCCGCGAAAGCGGATGAGCTGGATGGCGCGCGGCGCGGCCGCTTGTGTGCTGACGGGTGCGGTTCTGGTGGCGTGGGCGCTGTTGGCCAGGGCGCTGACGCCGAGAGAAAACACCACGCAAAGCCAGTTCGATGCGTTGATCGTTCTGGGCGACCCTGCCGACGCGGATGGGAATCCGACACCGTTGCAACAGGCTCATGTAAATGAGGCAGTGCGCGAGTACGAACGCGGCGCAGCGCCGCGGATGATCCTGAGCGGCGGGGCGGTGGCGAACCGGTTCGTGGAGGCGCAGGTGATGGCGCGCGCCGCGGAATCGCAGGGAATTCCGGCAGGAGCCATCGTTGAGGAGACCCAGTCGAGGAACACAATCGAAAACGCCTGCGGCTCGCTGCGCATCATGCGAAGCCACGGATGGGAATCGGCGGAAGTGGTGACAAGCCCGTTCCACGTTGCCCGTGCGGCGATGATCTTCAGCCGTCTGCCGTTGAAGTGGCGCGTGCACTCGGCTCCGCCCGTCGAACCGGAGTCGGCGTGGTACACGGCCTTCATGACCGCAAAGGAGATCCTAAAGACGGTGCGCTACCTGGTGTGGACGCGGCAGATGGAGCCGTGCGAAGTGCAGGGATTAGGGAATAGGGAATAGGGATTCGGGATTCGGGAACAGGGGTCAGAGATCAGAGATCAAAAGTTGGAGAGTCAGAGAGAAGGTCGCCTCGGCTCGCAAAACCCAAGGCGGACCACCGAATGGAGCGAAGCAAAGTCTAAGAGGAGATGCGAAGACACTGCGTTGTCCGCCCTTGGGGCGGTCCTGTAAGCTGTGGGGTGATGGTTTTCCCTATCAGGTTAAGTGCAATCCTTGCTGCTCTTTGGATTCTAGGTGTGTGCGCGGAGAGCCGCCTCGAAGCTCAGGGCTCGAGTTCTCAAACCCAGCCGACGCCGGCGCCCTCCTCGCAAAGCCCGGACACGGAAGCTCCCAGCTTGGGAGTCTATGTGGCGACCGATCCGCTAGCCAAAGTGCGCTACAACAACCGCTGGGACCTGTCGCTGGGTCCGGGTTACGACCACATGAAGGCGGGGCCGACGCTGCTGCAGGGCTCGAACCTGGGCGGCCTGGACATGAACGGCTCCTTCTGGCTGAGCCATCACTGGGGGCTGGAGGCGTCGGGCCGGGCCTATATGGGCACCAGCGGAGCCGGAACCAGCACTACGTCAACCGGAGGGAACGCGGTCGACCACATTCGGGGTCCGGTAGTAAAGGAGTATTTCTTCGTGGCCGGCGCGGAGGTTCTGGGACCGCACAACAAGCACGGAGCGATCCTGGCCCACGTCATGTTCGGCGGCGTGTACGGAAACTTCCAGAAAGACCTTGAGGGGCAGTCGCCACTGGTAGTGGACTTTTACAACAATCAGGTTGCACCGGCGGCGATTGTCGGCGGACACTTCGATCTGAACCGCTCCGAGCACTGGGTCTTCCGCGTAACGCCGGATGCGACGATCAAGCGCTACAGTATCAATTACGCTCCGTATACGACGTCGACCGACGTGAACTTCGCAATTTCGGTGGGGGCGGAGTACAAGTTTACAAAGATCAAGCGGTCGGCCAAGCCCGGGAACTGGAGTTCCGGCTGGTAGAAGAAGCTCCGCCTGATTCCCGGCCCATTCCCGTGCGGAGACTGCCCCCGTTTCGGGCTAACTTTTCTCCCCGCCCGCACATCGGGCCAGCGTGCGGGCTGCCAACTTCATCTCGGTGTGGTATTCTCCCCGTTCGGAAGCGGATGCGGACAAATGCCAGGTGGAGAAGGAGCGCTTCGGATCGTAAGCCCCAAAAAGCGCGCTGGAGCGTTTGAGGTTTAAGCCCGATCGGGAGCGGGGGCCCTATGGACATGAAAGACACACTCGGCGTTTTGCTGGCGGGCGGGGCCGGAGAACGGCTGTTCCCGCTGACGCGAGACCGGGCCAAGCCGGCGGTTCCCTTCGGCGGGCATTACCGCATTATCGATATCACGCTTTCCAATTGCATCAACTCCGGCTTGCGCCGGGTCTATATTCTCACCCAGTACAAGGCGCTGAGCCTGAACCGGCACATCCGTGAAGGCTGGACAGGCATCGTGGCGCAGGAGCTGGGCGAGTTCTTTGAGCTGATGCCGCCGCAAATGCGCACCGGGGCCAACTGGTACATGGGGACGGCGGACGCCGTATACCAGAACATCTACTCCATCGGCAGCGAACAGCCGAGTCACGTGCTCGTTCTGGCCGGCGACCACATCTACAAGATGAATTACAGCCTCATGCTGGAGCACCACAAAGAGACCGGAGCGGAGGTCACGCTGGCCACGTTGCCGGTTTCTCCCGACGAGGTTTCGCGCTACGGCGTCGTCGAGGTGGGGCAGAACGGCGAGGTGATGGGATTTCAGGAGAAACCCTCGTCGACCGGTTTCCGCTCGCCGTCCAACCCCGACGCCGTCGACGCGTCGATGGGCATTTACATCTTCAATACCGAGACGCTGCTCAAATCGCTGATTGCCGACGCCGATGACCCCAATTCCAAGCACGACTTCGGCCACAATATCCTGCCCAATCTGCTGGGTAAGAGGAAAATGATGGCCTACAGCTTCGTCGACGAGAACAAGAAGCAGGCGCTCTACTGGCGCGACGTGGGTACCCTGGACGCATATTACGACGCCAACATGGATCTGTGCTCGGTGTCGCCGATCTTCAACCTCTACGACAAGAGCTGGCCCATCCGCACGCGCATGCGGCAATACCCGCCGGCCAAGTTTGTCTTCGGCGAGCCGGGACGCTCGGGCATGGCCGTGAACTCGATCATCACCGCGGGCGTGATCATCTCCGGCGCCTCGGTCTTTAACTCCGTGCTGTCGCAGGACGTGCGCGTCAACTCGTACTCCGACATCGACGCCAGCATCGTGTTTTCGCACGTAAATATCGGGCGGCATTGCCGCATCCGCCGCGCGATTATCGATCGCGATGTGCACATTCCCGAGGGAACGGTCATCGGCTACGATCCCGTCGAAGACAAGCGGCGGTACTTTGTCACGCCGTCGGGGCTGACCATTGTGACCCGCGACGCATCCCTGTTCGAGAACCCGGTGGCCCCGGAGTTCGGCGAGCGGTACTGAAAAGCAGGGGACAGGGATTAGGGACCAGCGACCGGCGATCGTTTTTCTTGCTCCCTTGCTCCCTCGCTCCCTGCTCCGCCGACCCTCAGCTCTTCGGAAAGTTGGCGTCGGCCTTGACCTCGTCGATCTGCTCGGTGTGGCGCTTGGAGTGGGCGGCGATGAAGAGCAGCCACTCGTAGGCGTCGAGCTGCTGGCCCATGGCCGGCATGTCGGTGGCGTGTGCGCGGAGGCCGGGCTCGGTTTTCATGAATTCGATGGTCTTCTCGCGGCTGGCGAGGAAGTGCTTAAGTGTCTCTTCGGGCGTCCAGCGGCCTGTGGGCACAAGCTGCGGTGGCGCTTGCGCTTTGTGGCTGCGGTCGGGAATCATGGCCAGCACCATGGCGTCGATTTTGGCGACGTCGCGATCGGCCGCGCCGGGACCGGCCTTCATCACGTTCTGAGTGACGTTCGTGAAGAGGAAATCTTCGGCCAGGGCGATGTGTTCGAGGCATTCGGCGATGGACCAGCGGTCGGGAGCGGCCTTGAAATGCCACTGCGCGTCGGAGAGCCCGGAGACTGCCGCAACGACTCCGTCGCGGGTCTCTTCGAGGTATTGGACGCCTTTTTCGCGGTCGGCGCTTGAGAGCTCTTGGGCGGAAACCGGCAAACCGGCGAGCACGAGGGCGCAGAACAGGAACAGAATCTTCTTCATGAGTTGCCTCCAGGGATTTGGGGGATTCGTCGAGTGCAGCAAGGGCATCCTTTCACATGTGACTTGCAGATTGCAAGTTAATTGTGATCGAATGCCGCGTTGGCGATGCTGCCGGTCGCACCGGCAAGAGCCTGGAATTCCCAGGCTTGCGGCTTCGACGGCCAATCAGCCGCGCCGGACGACGATTCGACGCCAGCCGGTTCGTCAACGAAGGCCGAGAAGACCGACGTGTAGAGGCCGTGCCGGCCGGCCAGAACGTCGCGCCGCTCGCGCAGGAAGGCGAAGCGGAAAGGAGAAGAACACTCGATTTCGTCGAGAAAGGCCGGCGAGAAGAATTCGTGCGCATTGCCGATGGCGTCAACAATGATGGAGCGCCAACTGGTGCGCAGGAGATCCTTGAGCGAGAGCGGGCCGCTGGAGAAGCCGTCGATCGCGCGTCCCACCTTGCGGCTGAAATTGAGCAATTGAGCGGCGAGGGCGTCGAGCGTCTCGCCCGATGCGATGGCGCGCGTAAACAGCGTGGCCGAGCCGCGGCGCAGATCCTCGTGCACATCCTGGAGATCGTCGCCGAGCTGGAGCAAAGCGCCCCAGTCGAAGGCGAGCCGGCTCTCGTGCGGAACAAGCCAGCCGCGGACCAGGCAGGCGTCGGCGAGGACCGATGTTCCGCCTTTGGCGAAGCTGATGGCGAGGAGTTCGGACTCGGCAAACCCGCGGCCGGCGCCAAGCTGTGCGATGCTTTCTTCCTGCGCCTGATGAATGGCGAGGAGAGCGTCGAAGACTTGCGGGAAACGGGCGCGGGAATACTGGCCCTCGATCATGGCCACGAGCGCCCACACGGCGGATTCGTGAGCGTCGCGGGCGGGGATACGGACGCCGCGCAGGCGTTCGCGGAAGCGGCGGCAAAACGCGCGTTTGGCCGCAGCCGATTTGTCGTTGTTGTCGAGGTAGTTATCGGTGTAGGGGTAAAGAAGGCTGTAGCCGACGATGGAGGGCGTCATCGCGAGGCGCTCGCCGAGAAGCGGTTGCAGGCCGCAGACGGTCCACGCGTTGCGGCACGCCTGGATGATCGGCGCCATGGCGAGCGACGCGTCAAAGCTACGCGCCGCGCGAGCGAATTCGACACCCGCAGGCAGAAAACCGTCGGCGATGAAGTGAATCGCCTGGGATTCCAGGCCAAGCGCCGCAGCAGCGAACTCTGGAAAGACCGAAGAAAGCCGATGCTGGACGGCGAGCCGGCCGGCGGAATCGAGCGAAGTCTTGGGAATCTCGCGCTCGACGGCGCGCATCGCCCTATCGAAGGCCCTTTCGCGCCGGCGCTGCTCGCGCGGGGTGAATTGCCGCCCAGCGGGAAGTGGGAGCCCGGCACAGTTGCGCCAGTCCGAGGCCGCGCGCGCGACTTGGGATTGAAGCCTCGACCAAGTGTAGGCAGGAGGCATGCTGGCACGGTTTACGACGGCGTGCCCGTCTTGGTTCCCGAGGCCGGCGGGGCGCGCTTCTCAAGGCCTGGGTCGAACCAGCCGGAGGAATTCCGCTTTGAGATCGGCAGATGTGCGGAAGTTGGTGTCGGCGATGAGGCGGCGATATGCGGCTTCGGGGTCGGCCAATTGGAGCTTTCCTGCAGTTAGCAAGATGCCGAGCGTGCCAGTAACGATCAGGCCACGGCGCACAGCCTCGGCCCTTCCGTTGAACTCATCAATCAGCAGCCTATCCGCATGTAGGTCCAGCGCAATTTGGATTGCCTCTCTTTCTCCTCGATCCAAGAAAGCGAGTGCCGGATCCGCTTGAGAGCTGGCAAGTCGTACCTCAAGCCACGCGGGGCGATTGGCGGCCCAAGTCCTAACGGAGAGTGGCGCGTGGCTGTGAGTCAGCTCCGCAAACACCGCATTCGGGACGAGGATTTGATCGTAAAGCTGTGGCAGAAGGCCAATGCTGTCGATCTGAATCAAGTAGTTGACCGGAGAGGTATCAGCGACGACGATCACGCCAGGGTTCGTCCTTGGTTTCCATTTTGCAGCGGCTCATGCGCGCTACACATGAGCGGGTCGGCGCGAGGATTAGACGAGTTTGCCCGCCTGTCGAGCGCTTCCCAGCTTGTCGCGGAGCATCTTGCAAAGGTATTGCTTCTTCTCCGGCTCCGAGCCAGCAACGGCTGGCCCATCAAAGATTATGTGGTCGATAAGGTGAGAGCCATCTGCGCTGTAAATGTTCCACTCATACGGAAACGGGCCTCGGCTGGTGGCGCGCTCGATGCGGACCGGGTTCTGTCCGGCGCATTCCTTGAGCCAAGCTGTGTATTGGTTAACGCGCTGCTCAATGTCTTGCTGAACAGCCTGCAAATCCTGCTTCAAATCCTCCACATCGTAGGCATGGTCGAAGATTTCGCGTTCCTTGAGGAAGCCATCGAACTCGATGCGCGAGAGTCCCAATAACTGACTGGCTTGAAAGTGGGAAAGCGCACCTGTCCTATAGCCCTCGATGGCTAGCGATTCAAGGGCGGCGCGGCCGGGATTGGGCATTTGCGCCAGATCGTCGGGGAGGTGCACTGTAATCTCCATGGAGCAAGCGTAGCAAGAACCAGGGAAATCTTCCACCGGGTGTGCGTTTGCTGAAAGTTGAGTTCGAGCGTGCCCTCCGCTCTGCGAGGTGGCAGGGCCGCTAGAGACAGGGCAGGCACGGAACCAACGGCCGCGCTGCTGCGTACTAACCGAACATGCAGTGCGCGGCTACATTAAGCTGGAACCAAGTCGGCCTGATCGCTCAGCCAAGGATGAAACGGCCACCTAAGGTGGGGCAGACTCTTGGACGAGGGTCCAAGCCATGCGATTCGGTAACTGGTTTGAAGTGCGGTGCGGGTCAGGAGACCCGCACTACAGCCGGTCAGGAGACCGGCGGTACATTGCGGGCGCGTGCGGAGGTGAGAGGGCTGGAGCAAGAGTGGTCCCAAATCGTCCGCCGCTGCATCGACGGGGACTCCGGCGCGTGGGCGGAGATGGTGCGCACGCACCAGAAACGCGTCTACGGGCTGTGCTACCGTTTTACCGGCAATGCCGCCGACGCCGAGGACCTGACCCAGGACGTTTTCCTGAAAATCTATTCGAACCTGGGCAGTTTCGATGCCGCGCGCGGGAGCCTGCCGGTGTGGATCGCGACCATGACGCGCAACCTGCTGGTGGATAACTTCCGCCGCACGCGGAACCAGCGGGCGACCAGCTCGCTCGACGATGGATGGGACCAGAAAGAGGAGTTGAAACCGGCGGACCGGCTGGTGGCGGCAGGCCCCACGCCGCACGAAACAGCGGCGCGCAAAGAGCTAGCCAACATGGTTCAGGTTGCGCTGGCCAAGGTGAGCGTGGAGCTGCGCGAGGCGGTCATTTTGCGAGATTTGCAAGATCTTGATTACAAAGAAATTGCGCAGGTTCTAAGCATTCCCGAGGGAACCGTCAAGTCGCGCATCAGCCGGGGGCGGGCGGAACTGGCGCGTTTACTTGAGCGTAATAAACAGGAGGTGATGTAGCCATGGCAGAGCGCACCAATATTCCGGGTTCCGCGGCTTGCGGCGAATGGGAAACGCTGCTCGCCGACGCGCTGGATGGGCTGCTGGGCCCCGAGGCCGCTGCCAAGTTCGAAGCGCATAAGGCCGTCTGCCCGGCCTGCGCAGCGCTGTATGAGGAGTCGCGGAAGGGGCGTGAGTGGCTGGAGTTTCTTTCGCCCGAGCCGGAAGCGCCCGCCGGACTGCTCGACAAGATCCTGTCCAAGACCGGCCCCGGTCATCCGCCAAGCGAGAGCTGGACCGGCCCGGCGATGCCAGTGGCGGCGCGAGCGGGTGTGGTTCCCGCGTTTGTTCCCCCGGTATGGCAAAAGCCGGGATTCTTCGCCCGAATGCGGTATGCGATGCAGCCGCGCCTGCTCATGACGGCGGCCATGGCGTTTTTCTCCATCGCGCTCACGCTGAATATCACCGGGTTCCGGCTGGCCAGCGTGCACGTCACTCCGCTGCGGCTGAGCGACCTGCGGCCCCGGGCCCTGCGCGCCTACATGGAGCGGCAATTAACCATGGCTTCGGTGCCCATCGTGCGTTACTACGACCACCTCCGGTTCGTGTATGAAGTGGAATCGCGCGTCCGGGCGCTGCGCGGCCAGGCGGAGGGCGAAGGCAACCAGAGGAAGGAAGAACAGTCCAAGCCGGGTGAAACGAAACAGAATCCGGGTGGTAAGGATGGAGGCTTCCGCACGGACCCTCAAGAGGAGCCGGGGAATCCGGCCATGGAGCCGGCAGTGGAACCGGCAAGTGATGTTTTGGAGAGTGCGTTGGAGAACGAAAATGGGCCCACGGCAAGCAATAACGCCGCACGGCATCCATGCGAAAGGAGCACAGTATGGATTGCTTCAACCATAGCGGTGTAACGGCAACGGCGTATTGCCAGAACTGCGGCAAACCGCTGTGCCAGGCCTGCGTACACAGCGCGCCGGGAGGTCAGGTGTTTTGCCAGCCGTGCATGGCTGCGCGGCAGAGCGCGGCGCAGCAAGCGTATGTGCCTCCGCCCATGGGAGCGCCCAATCCGGTGCTGGCGGCCGTTCTAGGACTGATTCCGGGCGTGGGCGCCATGTACAACGGCCAGTTCGTCAAAGGCCTGGCGCACGTACTGATTTTCGCGGTTCTGGTGAGCGCCTCCCATGTCTTCGGTATCTTCGGCCTGCTGGTTGCGGGATGGATCTTCTACCAGGTCTTCGACGCCTACCATACGGCCAAGGCGCGGCGCGACGGCGAGCCCCTGCCCGATCCGCTGGGAATGAACGAGATCGGGACCTGGTTAGGCATTGGCCAGAGACCGCCGGGGACGCCGGGCTGGACGCCGCCGGGAGCGCCGCCCGCATCGGGAGCAGGACCGGCGAGTCCAGGCCCGACGGCAACAGGTCAGGCGAGCGCATTTCACGCCGGAACATACCAGGCTCCGGTTCAAAGCTTTGTGGAACCGGTCGGGCAGCAGGAGAGTCCGTGGCAGACGCCATACCAGGGCGCAGGCGGTGGACCCGGAGCGGCCGGAATCGGGCCAATGGGCGCCGGTCCGGGAATTCCGCCGCCGCCCATTCCGCCCATTCCGCCCATTCCGCCCGTTCCGCCGCCTCCCGCGTACTGGCGCCGCCCAGAGCCCATCGGTGCGGTGATCCTGATTGCGCTCGGCGTATTGTTCCTGCTGAACAAAATCGATTGGCTCTCCGGGCGCGTCTTTGAATACTCTTGGCCGATCGCATTGATCGGGCTGGGCGTTTGGCTGATCGTGCGCCGGGTCGGCATTGCGCAAGGAGGCCAAAAATGAACCGCTATGGCCTGATTCGCGGGTTGTGGTGGCCGGCGTTTCTGCTGCTGGTGGGTGTGAATGCCCTGCTGGCGCAAGCAAACATCCTCGGCTGGTCGCAGAGCTGGCCGCTTTATCTCATTCTGTGGGGCGTGTTGCTGCTTGCCGAGCGCGCGGCGCTGTTGGCGGACGGGTATCCGGGAGCGCCTTACGCCGGCGCGAATCCTTCGGGCGCCCCGCAGCCGCCCGCAGGACCGGGCGCGCAAACAGCGCCGGCGGAAACGGCGCTGGCTGCCAAGCGGAACCAAGGATTTGAAAATGACGCGAAAGGAGGGCAGTCATGAGCAGCGCACCTCCCAATATGCCTCCGGGCGGGATGCCGCCCTACGACCCGAAGACGCAATGGCGCATTTATCGCGAGCAGCAGCGGGCAGCCTGGCGGGCGCAGCGCGACGCATGGCGGGCGCAAAGGCATGCCTGGAAGGCGAACTATAGAGGCGTCTACGGTCCGCGCGTGCCTTCCGTAGTGGGCCCGCTCATTCTCATCTGTGTAGGCGTGATTGCGCTTCTGGTCGCCACCGGCCATATCGACTCGAACACGTTTTGGAACTGGTATGGAGAATGGTGGCCCCTGTTGCTGATCGGCGCGGGTCTGGCGTTGCTCGCCGAGTGGGCGCTGGACATGCGACGGAAAGTCCCCGTGCGCCGCGGCGCCAGCTTTATTGGGATTCTGATTTTCCTGGCAATTATCGGCGCTGTTGCTTCAGCGCATAACCACATTTGGGGACCCTGGAGCGGCGAGGGCGACTTCTTCGACAACTTCGGGCTGCCCGAGCACGATAATGACCAGCAGGTGCTGAACACGCAGATTCCCGCGAACGCCACCGTCGACATTCAGGATCCGCGCGGCGACGTCAGCATCACCGCCGGCGACCAACCCAACGTGAGCGTGGAGGCGCACGAAACGGCCTATGCCAGCTCCGACTCCGCGGCGAAGAGGATCTTCGACGTCGAGGCCGCGCACGTCACGGTGAGCGGCGGCGCGGTGCTGATCAAGTCGCAGGGCGACTCGAAGGGACACGTGAACCTGACGGTGAGCGTGCCCAAGACGGCCAAGGTGACGGTGAACGCCGGCAAGGGTGACGTAACCGCGGCGGGACTGGGCGCCGGGATCGAGGTGACTGCGCCGCATGGCGACGTGCACCTGAGCTCGATCGCGGGGCCGGTGCTGGCCCACCTGGCCAAAAGCGAGTTCTCTGCGCACGACGTTCAAGGACAAGTGAACGGCGACGGCCCGTGCGACGACGTGACCCTCTCCGACATCAAGGGCGGAGTGATGCTGAACTGCGATTACTTCAGCCAATTGCACATGGAGCACATCGCGGGGCCGGTGCATTTCCGCACCGCGAAGACCGAGGTGCAACTGGCCGCGCTCGACGGCGATTTGACGCTGAGCGACGAGGCGCTGGACGTGACCGAGGCCAAGGGTCCCGTGCACGTGGTGACCCACTCGCGCGATGTGGATCTGAGCCAGATTGCCGGCGACAGCTACGTGGAGGATCGCGACGGAACCATCAGCGTGGAGCCCGCCGGATCGTACGGCGTGGAGGCGCGCAACGAGAAAGGCGATGTAAACGTCACCTTGCCGCCCGATGCAGCGGCCACGGTGACGGGCAGGACGCACAACGGCGACGTGGTGGCGGATTTCGGCCTGAGCGTGAGCGGAGACGAGGACAAAACCGTGACCGGAAAGATCGGCTCGGGCGCGGCGCGCATTGTCCTGAGCACGGAAAACGGCGACCTGCACATCAAGAAAGGCCCTGCCGCGGGCGCCGAGCCGCCGGCCACGGCCAGCGCTCCCGGCGGCAAGCACTTGAAGAGCAAGAATACGCTGCCGCAGCAACCCGTGGCGCAGTAACGCCGGTCTCCTGACCGGCTGTAGCGCGGGAGTCCCGGCCCGCACGCCCCCTCAAACCGATTGCGAATTCACCTGGCTTGAGCACTAGGTCTCTGACCGCTTGATTTTGCACTTCCCTGGGGTGCCCCAGGTTCGGCGCGTCTTTGTTCTTGCGCCTAACCTGGGATACCACAGACCTGAACAGGTTCGAATTCATCCGGTCAGAGACCTAGAAATTCTTCCGCGTGTCTTGAGCACGGGCGTGGGGAAAGACCTTTCCGCGCCTGTTCCGTTTTTATTGACGGGCGTTGTATGCTCCAAACTGAGGGGGTCGGGGCCATGCATACTCCTGTCAACGTCATCACAGTCGAGCGGGAGTACGGCTCGCACGGCGCGGAGTTCGCGCGCGACCTCGCCGAGCGGCTGGGCTGGCGCCTGCTCGATTCGGACCTGGTTGCCGGAGCGGCGCGGGTGGCAGGAGTCGATCCCAATTTGGCCGCCAAGCTCGACGAACGGCTCGATCCCTGGTACTACCGGTACGGCAAAATCTTTTGTCAGGAGCCGATGTACGTGACCTCGACCGGCGAGGAACACGCCTTCGACGCCGAACACATGCTGGAGCTGATCCGGCAGCAGATCGTAGAAGCGGCCAAGCAAGGCCATTGCGTGATCGTGGGCCGCGGCGCGGCATGCGCGCTGGCCGGCCTGCCGGGTTGCTTTCACATCTTTGTCTACGCGACGGCCAGCGCCAAGAAGCAATGGTTTTCGCGCGCCTTTCCCCACCGCGCGCAGCACGCCGAGCAGGAACTGGCGGCCTTCGACCGGCGGCGCGCGGCGGCGATCCGCAAGTTCTATCAACAGGAGTGGTGCTCGCGCGGGCTCTACCACATGCTGCTGAACTCGTGCATCGGCGTCGAAGCGATGATCTCGGCGGTGCAGTGCGCCGCCGGTTTGTGCGCGCCGGCCTCGGAGAGCGTCGCGGGCTAGATTGCCCTGCGGGGAACGCGCGCGGCGATGCGCGTGAAGACTTCCCAGGGGATCGTATCGGTGGCGGCTGCGTGATCGCGGGCGGTAATCGATTCGCCGCCCTGCGACCCGAGAAGAACCACCTCGTCGCCCGCCTCGACGCCGGCAATCTCCGTGACATCGAGAACCGTCTGATCCATGCTGACGCGGCCCACGATCGGCGCGCGCTCACCCCTCACGAGCAGGCTGAAGCGGTTGCCGAGCCAGCGGTCGAGGCCGTCGCCGTAGCCGGCAGAGACCAGCGCGACGCGCATGGGCTCGGTGGCGACGAAGGTTCCGTTGTAGCCAACAGTCGCGCCGGCGGCGATCGAGCGCACGCCGACAACTGTCGCCTTCCACGAGAGGACAGGCTTTAGCGCGGACCGCGCCGCGCCAAGCATCGGCGGCTCGGGCGGCGCGAAGGGCGGATCGAATTCGGGAAGGACGCCGTAGAGCGCAATGCCGGGCCGGAGCAAGGCTCGCATCCCGTGGCGCGCGGCAAGATCGCCAATCGTTTGCGCCTGCCCGGCCAGCAGTGCCGCCGAATTACCGACGTTGAGCCACTCGGCGAAGAGGCCGGCAGACGAGATGCGGCTGAGCGCTTCGTCGAGGCGCGCGAGTTGGTCGCGCGTGACTTCGCCGTCGGCTTCGTCGGCGGCGAAGAGATGCGTCATCACGCCTTCCAGGCGAAGTGGTGATGCGGGGCCGAAGCGAGTGAGGACTGCGGCGAGTTGATCCGGACTGACGCCCTGGCGGCTCATGCCGGTGTCGATCTCGAGGTGCACAGCGAGCGATTCGGGTGCGGCGCCCGCAGCCCGCGCAGCGGCGCGCAGCTCGTCCAAGTGCCACGGCTCCCACGCGACCGGCGTGAGCTGGAACTGGATGGCGGCTGCAGACTGGTTGCGAAAGACGCCGGCGATGACGAGAATGCGCGCATCGGGACACAAGGCGCGCGCAACGATGCCTTCTTCCACGCTGGTGACGCCGAGCCATTTTGCGCCAGCGGAGACGACGACGGGCGCGCAGAGCGCCAGCGAGTGGCCGTAGGCGTTGCACTTGACGATGGCCAGCAGCTCGGCGTGCGGCGCGGCAACACTGGCGAGGAAGCGAAAGTTCTCTTCGAGGGCGCGAGTGCGAATCTCGGCCCAGCAAGGGCGCATTGGCATGGGGGGCGGCAAGCTTCAGTCTACCGCGATAGCACGAAAGAGGCCCCGATAGCGATTCCAATACCTACCTACCCGGGACCCGCCAACTTGCCAACTTGCAAACGTGCGCGCAAGCGCTCGCGAACCTGCTGTCTTTGTCGCAACGGATCTGTTGCGTGACTCGGCTCAGCATCACTGGAATGGCTCGAAGAACCTTTTGAAAAACTCTGACGGGAGGTGGAAACGTGTCAGGGCACGGCTTCAGTCGTGCCGTAGGTCGCGCAAAAACGACCAGGGCTTTAGCCCCTGAGAGATATGCGGAAGAGGTTTTCGACAGACTCTAAGGCAGCAATGCGAACGCAACGATCGTTTCGTCGGACGAGCCGATTTCGTTGACGAGTTCCGTTTCGAGCGCATGCGGCACGGGCAACTCGCAGGCGGCGACTTGCTCCAGGGTTGCTTTGATGAAGCAGAGATCGCAATGGCCGAGACCTTCGACGCCATCGTCGCCCGCGGCGTGGATGGGAGAGCCGAAAACGCGGCAGATCATCGGCCGCCACGCGTAAACGTCGCAGCGGCCGGTCGCAGGATCGAGCGCGGGGCAAGGCGCGTCGTTGGCGAAGTTCTCAAAGCGGGCCTGTTCTTCGAGCGACACGCCGAGAGCGCCGGTTGTTGCATCGCCGGGAAAGCCAGCGCCGAATTCGGCAAGCCAGGCGCGGGCGCGGCGCCCAAGTTCGCAGGCCAGCGACGGGTCTGATGCGCGCAGCGCCGCCATCCCCTCGCGAAGCCGCGCAGCGTCGAGCGCGTTGATGGCGAAGGCTCCGTAGCAGCATTGCGTGCATCCAACACGGCAGGCGAGAAAGTCTCCGGCGCGGCGCGAGGCATCGGCAAGTGCAGCGTCGACGATCTGGACCAGCTCGGCATCGCGCGCGGGAAGGCGCATACGGGCCACAAATTCAGCATAACGTGGAGACTGAACCAGGATTTTCCGTTGGGTGTATCATCCGGTCTATGGCCACGTATCGAGTTGTCCTTCGTCAATCGGAGGAGGGTTACAGCGTCTCGTGCCCCGGCCTGCCCGGCTGCTGGTCGCAAGGCGCAACTGAGGAAGAGGCGCTAACCAACATTCGCGCGGCCATCCGCGAATATGCTGAGGTAGCCGAAGAGTTGGCCAGGAGCGAAGAGGGCCGGGTGGTTGAGGTGGCCGTCGCTTCGCCCTCTTCGAGGGCGTTCTCATTCTCCAGTCCAGGGTTGCGTCCAGTGCAAGAGCCTGCATGCCAAAGATCGCCGGAGTGAATCATCTTCGAGCCGTAGCTGCGCTTGAAAAAAACTGATTTTCGCATCCTTCGGCAGGGCACCCACATCGTAATGTCGAATGGGACACGGATTCTGACGATTCCGCGTCACAATCCAGTAAACGCGATCACCATGGGCGGCATCGTGCGCGACGCAGGGCTGTCGGTCGAAGAATTTCGCAAGCTTTTGTGATCCAGTTGCCGTGGTGCAAACGATGATGCATGGAGGTTCGAGATGGCAGTGCAGTGCACGCACGTAGCGACGATCATGAAGGGTGTGAAGCCACGCAGCAAGGGCTGCGAGGAGTGCCTGAAGATCGGCGACACGTGGGTGCACCTGCGCATGTGCCTGGAGTGCGGGCACGTGGGCTGTTGCGATTCGTCGAAGAACCGGCATGCGCGGGCACACTTCCACGAGACCAAGCATCCGCTGATTCAGAGTGCCGAGCGCGGCGAGGATTGGCGATGGTGCTATGTGGATGAGGTGTATCTCTAGCCCGAAGCCAGCTCGACTTCGATTTTCTTCGAGTCGGGTTCCAATCTCACGATCTTAAAGTTGCGGATCTGGCCTTCGGCGAGCGGTTCGGGAGCGGCGGAAGGCGCTGGAGTATTGCCCTTCCAGCGCGCCTTGAGCATCGACGAGAGCTGCGAGAGGTCGGGTTTGGCCCCCAAAGGTGAGGGTGCCGAGCCGGAAGAACTGGATGTAGATGATGCAGATGCGCGGGCGGATGGAGGCTTTAGCTGCGAAGCCGCGCCTGCCCCACCGCAGGTGGCGCGGATGCCTTCGCCGAGTTCGACAATGGCGCCGGAGGCCGTGAGTTCGACGACGCGGCCAGAGACACGGTCGCCCACTTTGTGCTCGGCGATGTACTCGTCGATACTCGTCGGGATGAGCTGCTTCATCGAAAGCTTGATCTGGCGCATTTCCGAGTCGATGGCGAGGACCAGGGCTTTGACAACCTGGCCCTCGCGTAGGGCCTCGCGCGGATGATTGAGACGGCGATCGGCGACGATCTCGCTGATGTGGACGAGGCCGTCGACGCCCTCGGCGATCTGAATGAACGCGCCGAAGTTCATCAGCTTGGCGACGGGGCCTTCGACCTGCGATCCGACCGGGAATTTGCCCTCGACTTCGAGCCAGGGGTCGGCGAGGGCCTGCTTGAGGCCGAGCGCAATGCGTTTTTCTTCCGCCTTGACCGAGAGAACGACGGCGTCGACGCGGTCGCCCGCTTTGAGAAGGTCGGACGGGTGGCGGACATTTTTCGCCCACGACATCTCCGAGATGTGAATGAGGCCTTCGAGGCCGGGCTCGAGCTCGACGAACGCGCCGAAGTCCGTGAGCCGCGTGACCGCGCCGGCGATGCGCGCGCCCGAAAAATAACGATCGGGTGCGGTCGTCCACGGATCGACTTCGAGTTGCTTGAGTCCGAGCGATATTTTATTGGTTTCTGGATCGATTTTCAGGATGCGAACTGTCAGCTGCTGACCGACGGAGAGAACGTCTTCCGGCTTGGCGATGCGGGCGCGCGAAATGTCGCTGATGTGGAGAAGGCCGTCCAGTCCCGGCTCGATTTCGACGAATGCGCCGTAAGGCATCAGCGTTCGGACCGTGCCGGTGACGGTGTCCCCGGGCTGGAGCGCAGCGCGGCGGCTGGCGAGTTCGGCGCGAACCTGCTCCTCAAGCACAACCCGGCGATCGACGACGACGTCTTCATCGGCTACGTCGAGCCTGGTGATGCGGCACGTGATCTGTTGGCCGACGAGGGCTTCGAGTTCGGCGGCGTCGCGCGCGCCGCTGCGGCTGGCCGGCATGAAGGCGCGCACGCCGATGTCGACGCTGAGGCCGCCCTTGACCTGCGCAGTGACGGTCCCGGCGATTGCAAGTTTTTCCGCGAAGGCGCGCTCCAGAGCGGACCAGTCGCGCGGTTGCGCCACGCGGAAACGCGAAAGCTGATAGTAGCCCTCCTCGTTGCGGCCGGTGATAGAAACGGGAAAGCGGTCGCCCGCCTTTACCTGCTCAGCATGATCGGGGAAGGAAGAGCGCGGCAGCACGCCTTCCATCTTGTAGCCGATGTCGAGGACGACCTGGTCGGCGGTGAGCGAGACGACTGTGCCCTCCAGTTGACGGACTTCGCCCTGCTTGGTTTCGGCGCGATGGGTGTGCGAGCGCTCGAAGGCGGAGAGCGCGTCGGCAAAAAAGGACTCGCTGTCCGGGTCCTGGTCTTCGACAGGAGTTGCGAGCGGAGAATCAGCAGCCAATGGAGCCGTAGCGGCGATGGCGCCGGACTGGCCGTCCTGGCCCTCGTCTTGAACGGGAGCGCTAGACGAAGATCGTCCTTGAGAATGGTTCTCGTCGCTCATCGCGGGCACCCGTCTATTGTTTCACGACGTCGCAGAGGCAGCGAGGAAATGGTTAGTGCGCACGGCCGCGCGGGCGGGCGGTGCGGTTGCGCTCGAAGAGGATGCGCAGGCCGTCGAGGGTGAGCATGTCGTCGATCTCCTGGATGTAGCGCGAGTCGGCGGCGACCATGCGCGCCAGGCCGCCGCTGGCGACGATGCGCGGCGGCTTGGCCGGCTCGGCACCGAGCTCGAGGAGAATACGCTCGATGATGCCGTCGACCAGGCCGATGTAGCCGAAGTAGAGGCCGCTTTGCAGGTGGCCGACGGTGTTGGTGCCGATGACCTTGGCGGGGCGCTTGATATCGACTCGGTAGAGGCGCGCCGCGCGGGAGAACAGCGCTTCGGCGCTCAAGCCGAGGCCCGGCGCGATCGCTCCGCCGAGATACTCGCCGCGCTCGGAGATGACGTCGAACGTCGTGGCAGTTCCGAAGTCAACGACGATACACGGGCCTCCGTATTTTTCGTAGGCGGCGATGCAGTCGCATAGCCGGTCGGCGCCCAGCTCCGTGGGATTGTCGATGAGCATCTTCATGCCGGTCCTGATGCCGGGCTCGACGAAGATGGGCTCGACCTTGAAGTAGGTCTGGCAGACCTGGCGCAGCGTGGAGTCGACTGGCGGAACGACAGAGGCGATGACGATGTCGGTGACCTGGCTGGGCTTCATGCCGTGCATTTCGAAGAGATTCACGAAAAAGACGCCGTATTCGTCGACGGTTTGCGCGCGGTGCGTAGTGACGCGCCAGTCGGCGGCCAACTCGGGTTTCTCTCCTTCAAGCTTGTAGAGCCCGAGGGTCGTATTGGTGTTGCCGACATCGAGGGCGAGCAACATTTCTCTTTTCGCTATTAGCTCTTAGCTGTTAGCTATTAGCTCCTTTCGTGAGAATGCTGAGGCCATTGTTATTCCCCGCGAAGTTGGCTGCGGAAACCTCACAGCTAAAAGCTAATGGCTAAGAGCTAATAGCTAGCTTTTGTCGCGCAGGCCGCCGGTTTGCACGGTTACACGGCCGTTCGCCGTTTCGACGCGAAGAAAACCGTTCTCGTCGAGGCCGGCAGTGACGCCCTCGCAGGCCTGCGGGCCATGCACGTGAACCTTGCGGCCGCGAATCCACGTCGAGGCCTGTTCCACGCGCTCGAAAATCGCGCTTGCCGCCGCAGGATCGGACAGCACGCCTGTCTCACGCTCCAGCGATTTTAGCAGGGCGAGGAGCAGGGCTTGGCGGCCAATGCGGCGCCCGCACTCGAGATCGAGCGACGTAGCGGGCGTGGCAAGACCAGTAGGAAACTCGCGCTGATGCACATTGATGCCGATGCCCGCAGCCGCGTAGGCTGAGGTGCCGCCCGGAAAGGCAGGCGATGGCACTGGTTGCGCTTCGACCAGGATGCCACCGGCTTTGCGGGCGCCGATCAGCAGATCGTTGGGCCAGCGCAGATCGATTCTAAGACCGGATGCGGACTGTATGGCATGAGCAGCGGCGAGCCCAGCGGCCAGCGGTAGCAGCGCAAAGCGCGCTGCAGGAAGCTGAGGGCGCAGAAGCACGCTGACGTAGAGACCCTCGCCGGCCACGGAGTGCCATGTGTTTTCGCCGCGGCCGCGGCCGGCGGTCTGCTCCTCCGCAAAATACACGCTGCCGTGCGGCGCGTCGGTGCGAGCTCCGGCCGCGGCATCCGAATTGGTGGACGCGGTAGTGCTCGCATAGTGCAGCTTGCCGGCAAAAATGCTCCCGGCGAGTTCCGCTTCGAGGGCTGCGAGATCGAACATCGATTTGGTTTCCGGCCGGGGCTTGCACGATGGAGCAACCGTCTTGGCTGGTGCTTGCACCGCCTGATTTCGTAATGGTCGGCCCGTACCGGCGGCCTCCTGGCCGGCTGTAATGCGGGCGTCCTCGCCCGAACTCGTCAAAAGTGATGACAAAACCACAAAGTCTGGGAGCTAAAGCCCATACCCAATAAAACTCTGGCTTTCCTGCACATTCGCTTTCCCCGGCTCGGCGTTGATGGTCATCGAGATGTCAACAGCGCGGGCAGAGTGGGTGAGTGCGCCCACGCTGATAAAGTCGACGCCGGTCTCCGCGTAGGCGCGAATGTTCTCGAGCACGATGCCGCCCGAAGCTTCGACAGGGATCCAATGGCCGGGCTGACCTGCGGTCGTCTCCTTGACGCGTTCCACCGAGCGCTTCGCTTCCTTCGGCGACATATTGTCGAGCAGGATGGCCTCAGCGCCGTGAGCGAGGGCGTCGTCGAGCTCCTGTGCGGTGCGGACTTCGACCTGCACGCGCTGCGGAGGCCTGCGCCGGGCAAGTGCGCGGGAAAGGACCGCCTCGATGCCGCCGCCGAGAGCGATGTGATTGTTCTTGATGAGAATGCCGGAGGCGAGATCGATGCGGTGATTCGTGCCGCCGCCGCAGAGCACCGCGTATTTCTCGAGGGCGCGCAGGCCGGGGACGGTCTTGCGCGTATCGAGGATGCGAGTATGGGCGCCCTGAACGGCGTCCGTAAACTTGCGCGTGAGCGTGGCGATGCCGCTGAGGTGCTGCAGAAGGTTGAGGATGACGCGCTCGCAACTGAGCAAAACGCGCGCGTTGTGGCGAATGACGGCCAGCACCTGGCCGGGGTGAGCGCGCACGCCGTCGAAAATCTCGGGATGGCTGACGACTTCGAAGCGGGTTTGCGCCTCGGGCCGTGCGTCGAGACGCGCGTAGATTTCAAAGAAGCGCGGAATCGCGCCCAGCCCGGCGACAACCAGCTCTTCGCGGGCAATCACGGAGCCGGCGGCGCGCAGACCGGGATCGATGGTCAGAAACGTGGTCGCGTCGCTGGTTGCCCGGTCCTCTTGCAGGGCCTGCTCCAGCAGTGCGTCGATGCGGTGGCTCTTCCAGTCCATGAGAAACAGCTATCAGCTCTCAGCTATCAGCCTTTTCGTGCGAAGCGAACAGCTTCAACTTTTCACCTGGGTCCCCCCTCGCGCTCTCGCGCTCTATACGCGAAGGCTGCGAAGCCTCGGTACCCAACTCACCCATCATGCAACACCCCAGCGTCCGGTCCCGCAGCTTGTCATCCTGAGCGAAGTCCGCCGCAGGCGGACGAAGTCGAAGGATCTGCGGTTGCTTTTTTCTGGGGTGCCCACCCTCGCCGCGCCTTTGTTTTTGCGGCTAGGGTGGGGTCCTTATTGCTTTGGCAACGCCTCCAGCGCGGCACGCGCTTTCTCGAGCAGCAAGCGAGTTTCGGCTTCCTGCTTTTTGAGGCCTTCAACCACCTCCGGTGGGGCTTTCTTCAGGAAGGCCTCGCTGCCCAGTTGCCGCTCGGCTGCCGCCAAGCCTTTTTCGTACTTCGCTATGTCCTTTGTCAAGCGCTCGCGCTCGGCGGAGGCGTCGATCTTCTTATCGTAGATGACGGCGACGTCGCCCGCGAAGGTGTGACGCTTCAGGTCGCAGGGAGGAATCTGCCTAACGAAGCGCACTTCACTGGCGCGCGCCAAGCGCTCGACGATGGCCCGGTTTTCCTGGAGGAAGGACTCGTACCCACCGCCGATACTGGCATTTATGCCTGGGCCTGCGCATACTTTAATGGGCACAACAGCATTCTCTTCCACACCAATATCTTTGCGTAGCGCGCGCGTCTCAGAGATCAGGTTTTCAAGAACGATCATTGCGCCCAGCGCACCATGATCGGCCTGGCTATTATCGCTTTGCGGGTATCGTGACAGCGCAATCGACTTTGCCGGCGGAAAGCCGTCGTAGACGGCGTGCCAGAGCTCCTCGGTCAGGAATGGCATGAAGGGCGAGAGCAGGCGTAAAGCGACCTCGAAAGCACTGACCAGCGTCGTGAGCGCGGCTTTGGCCCCTGCCAGCCGGGCATCCCGCTGACTCGCTGACTCGCCGGCTTGCTGAACCGCTCCAAAGTCGAGCCGCAGCTTGACGATTTCGAGGTACCAGTCGCAGAAGCTGCCCCAGAAGAACTGATAGATGAGATTGGCCGCCACGTCGTAGCGATAGTCTTCGAGCAACTGACTAACACTTATCGTGGTCTTATTCAGCTCAGCGACAATCCATCGGGCTTCGAGTGGCGCACCTGCCGCCACGGTGGGCATGGACCCAAGCGCTGATGGATCGACCGTGATGCCGATCTCCGCGGCTTTGTCCACATTCATGAAGATGAAGCGCGCGGCGTTCCAGATTTTGTTGGCGAAGGCGCGGTAGCCCTCAGTGCGGGCCACGTTGAAGGCGATGTCGGTACCGGGCGAAGCCATCGAGGCCAGCGTGAAGCGCACGGCATCGGTGCCGTATTGCTTGACGATCTGGATGGGATCGATGACATTGCCCTTGGTCTTCGACATCTTCTCGCGGTTGGCGTCGCGCACGAGGGCGTGGATGTAGACCTCGCGGAACGGGACGGACTCGGCGAGCGGACGCGGGCCGCCGTCGGGCATCGGCACTTCGGAAGAAAACCAGCAGCCCATCATGATCATGCGCGCGACCCAAAAAAAGAGGATGTCGAAGCCGGTGACGAGCAGCGAGGTGGGATAGAATGCGTCGAAATCCGCGCGATCGCTTTCCCCGGTCCCCAAATGCGAGGGACCGGGGGCACCCAGAGTTGAGGCAGGAGGGAAATGCAGGTCCCTCGACTCGCTCTTCGCGTCGCGCAGAGCTCGCTCAGGATGACCGGAGCTGGGAGGAGGGGCGATATTCGGCCATCCGAAGACGGAGACGGGCAGGAGGCCCGACGAGAACCAGGTGTCAAGCACGTCGGTTTCCTGCGGAATCTGCTCCGATCCGCAGTGGGCGCAGGCAGCCGGATCGCCGGTTGAGCCCGGCTGGGGCACGGTGATCTTGTGGCAGACGGCGCAGTGCCACGCGGGAATGCGATGGCCCCACCAGAGCTGGCGCGAGATGCACCAGTCGTGGATGTTGGTCATCCACTCGAGGTAGATCTTCTCGTAGTTCTCCGGCGTGAACCGGATCGCCTTGTTGCCGCTCGCATCTGGGCGAACCGCGGCCCGAGCCATCTCGGCCATCGAGTCCCGGCC